>Ga0265798_10000568_pt1 | contig 60853 bp, 49 predicted proteins | sample P3T30metagenome_FD_192430 | JGI IMG/M metagenome (GOLD analysis project Ga0265798, IMG submission 192430) | Plant litter microbial communities from East Loma Ridge, Irvine, California - P3 T30 | ecosystem: Environmental > Terrestrial > Plant litter > Unclassified | place: USA: California... | reverse complement strand
GCAACCGCCGCAGCGCCTGTTGTGCGTTTCCAGAACATACCTAAAAGGAATACAGCAAACACACCCGGGCTAAAGAAGCCTGTATATTTCTGGATAAAGGTAAATCCTCCCTCGCCACCTATGCCAAGGGCATCGTTCCAGGTAAGTGCTACAGAAAAGATAATGGCTACAAGGATAGCAATACGCCCCATAACAACCAACTTTTTCTCTTCAGCCTCTTTATTGATGTACCTTTTATAAATATCTAATGTAAAAATTGTGGAGATACTGTTTGCTTTACCGGCAAGCGATGCCACGATAGCTGCTGTAAGGGCCGCTACAGAAAGGCCTTTTAGGCCCGTTGGTAAAAATCCAAGGATTGCAGAGTAAGCGTTATCTGCCTTAAAAGCTTCGCCCACGCCCATTTCTGCCTGAAGGCCTCCATTTTTGTACAGTACATAAGCAGCGATACCCGGAAGCATTACAATAACCGGCATGGCAAGTTTCATAAAACCAGCAAAAAGGATACCCGTACGCGCCGTTTTAAGGTCGGCACCAAGGGCACGTTGTGTAATGTACTGGTTACAGCCCCAATAGTTTAAATTTACGATCCAGATACCTGCAAAATACATCGCTATGCCCGGTAGCATAAGGTATTTATTAACCTCGGCCTGTGTGGCGCCAGGTCCCGGTTTGTCTCCCATAAGCTGGAAATGGTCCGGCGCATCCTTCAGCATTGCCTTAAAGCCTGCAATAGCATCTGAGCCAAGACCAAAATGTTCACTTACAAGTGTTAATGCTATATATGTTGTTGCAAGGCCGCCTATTACAAGTACTACTACCTGTATAACATCGGTAAAGCCGATTACCTTCATACCTCCCAGTGTAATTACAAGGGAGAACACTGCCATTGCGATTACGATTGCGTGAAAATGCTCAGGGCCGGCCATATTAGCTATAGCGATTGCGCCAAGGTATAATATGGAAGTAAGGTTTACAAATACATATAAAAACAGCCAGAAGATGGCCATAATAAGGCTTGTGGTCTGGTTATACCTGTTTTCGAGAAACTGCGGCATGGTAAATATCCGGTTCTTTAAGTAAACAGGGATGAACCATACGGCCACGATTATTAGCGCTACGGCTGCAAGCCACTCGTAAGCAGCAACGGCAACACCCACTACAAAGCCATTACCGCTCATACCTATAAACTGCTCTGCAGATATATTGGAGGCAATAAGCGACGCTCCGATTGCCCACCAGGTAAGGGAACCTTCGGCTAAAAAGAAATCTTTGGAGTCGGATACCTCTCCCTCTTCTTTCTTCTTGCTTTTATAAATCCAGTACCCATAACCCGATACCAGTAAGAAATAAACAATGAAAATAACATAATCTATTGTAGAAAACTTGCCCATAACTTTAAAATAAGTTTTGTTAAAAAGGCCGCAACTTTACATTGCGGCCAGGGTTAAAATGCTATTTGTAAGCAATATCGTTCCATCTAAGTTCGTTCCTGAACTCGCTTAAACGTGTATCTTTACCAATAAGTAAGTATTCAATATCTGCCATATCTGCAAAATCCTGTAATAGTTCTGCCGAAAGATTCTGGCTATATGCAGTGTGGTGCGCCCCACCACCATAAATCCAGGCTGCACATCCGGTTTTCATGTCCGGGTACGGCTGCCATAACACTCGTGCCACAGGCAGTTTAGGCAATTCTTCTGTAACATCTACTGCTTTAACAGTATTTACAAGTAAACGAAAACGGTTACCCATATCTATTAACGAAGCGTTTAACGCCTCGCCGCCTGCTACGTTAAACACAAGCCTTGCCGGATCTTCTTTACCGCCAATACCAAGTGGATGTACCTCAAGGCTTGGTTTTGTAGCTGCTAATGATGCATCTATCTCCAGCATGTGTGAGCCAAGAACAAGAGAATTATTAGGGTCAAAATGGTAGGTGTAATCTTCCATAAAACCATTACCCCCTTCAAGGCCGCTACCCATTACTTTAAAGGCACGCACTAAGGCAGCTGTTTTCCAGTCGCCTTCGCCTGCAAAACCGTAACCGTCAGCAAGTAAACGCTGTACTGCAAGGCCAGGCAACTGTATCATTCCGTGAAGGTCCTCAAAGGTATCAGAAAATCCTTTAAAACCACCATCAACTAAAAATTTTCGCAAACCTATTTCTATCCTTGCAGCCTCATACACTGATGAATGCCTTTCGCCACCCGGAAGTAGATCGTCTGCAATTGTATATGTTTCCTGATATTCAGCAACTAATGCCTTTATATCGTTATCGCTTACACCATCGATTAGCGCTACAAGATCGCCGATGCCGTAGCTGTTTACAGCGAAACCAAATTTAAGTTCGGCCTCAACTTTATCTCCATCAGTTACTGCAACGTAACGCATATTGTCTCCAAAACGGGCAAATTTAGCGCCTTGCCAGTCATTCCAGCCTGCAGCAGCCCTTGTCCATGAACCTATTTCGGCCAAAGCCTCAGGATCCTGCCAGTGACCTACAACTACCTTACGGTTCTTACGCATACGCGACACCATGAAACCAAACTCCCTATCGCCGTGGGCACTTTGATTAAGGTTCATGAAATCCATATCCATAGTGCTCCATGGAATATCGCGGTTAAATTGTGTATGGAAATGTAGTAATGGTTTTTTTAATATGCTAAGACCACGTATCCACATTTTAGCAGGAGAAAAAGTATGCATCCATGTAATAACACCTATTACATTTTCGGCAGAATTTGCTGCTAAAAGCGTTTCATATATCTCATCTGTAGTTTTTACTGTTGGCTTAAATACCACACGAACAGGTATTTCGTTAGCACTGTCTAAACCCGCCGCTATAGCTTTAGAATGTTCTGCAACAAGGTTTAATGTTTCTTCTCCATATAGATGCTGGCTGCCTGTTACAAACCAAACTTCGAATGTTTTTAAATTGATCATGCTGTGTTTATATAAATTTAATTTGTGTCTGCAATTTGATAGGGAGAATGCAATCCTGCTGAATCCCAAAGATTTGTTAACGCAAACGTTAATAAAAATGAAAAATTAATAAGTGTCGAAATAACACTAATTTTTTGACATATACAAGTGTTTGATAATAAAAATATACATTACACAATTTTAACACAGTAAATTAGAAATAAAAATAAGTTTTGAGCACTTCCAGTTATTAAATAGCTACAATTATTATGATACATCTTAGCAAATACGCAAACTTGGCCCCCTCGTGAAGTTAATTTTTTTAACAGTACTGGGGACTGTTAGTTGAAACTACACGTCCTCCCAAGCTAAAATAAAATTAAAATATAACAAACAATCGAACCTTATGGTCAAATTTACTACATTAAATTTAATAAGTTAGCTAAGAATATATTTTTCTATGTAATTTAAAAAACCCACCCTGTTATTTTAGTATAACTTTTTCAAAATGTAGTGATAAGAATTACCTTTGCTTCAAATACAAACATTACGCTTTAAAAATGAATTATTCTCCTAAAGTTGCCCGAACAGCAGTTGCCTCGATGTTCTTTATGGCAGGCCTTGTTTTTTCCAGTTGGGCATCACGAATAGCAACTATACAGCAAAAATTAAATCTGTCAGACGCTGCACTTGGAGCTGTATTATTTGCTTTACCGGTAGGCTTAATGCTTTCGCTTCCACTGTCAGGATGGGCGGTTACAAAGATCGGGAGTCGAAAAGTTGTAGCTGTTGCCTTAGCGCTTTATGGTATTGCCCTGGTACTTTTAGGAATGGCCGATAGTGTGTTTTTACTAATATGTTGCCTTACTATGTTTGGCCTTGCAAGTAATGCGGTAAATATATCAGTTAACACTCAGGCGGTGGCCACAGAAGCACTGTATACTAAGCCTATAATGGCTTCGTTTCATGGCCTTTGGAGCCTTGCCGGTTTTATAGGTGCAGGTATTGGTACCTTTATGATTGGAAAACACATTCTTCCTGCTCCTCACTTTACAGGCATCGCAATTATAACTTTGATAACTATAGCAATTTGTTGGAAATACCTACACCATGACCATAACCCCGAAAGTAGCGGCCCTGCCTTTGTAAGGCCAGACAAATCCTTGATTACATTAGGCATCATTGCATTTTGCTCTATGGTCATAGAGGGTGCAATGTTTGACTGGAGCGTTATCTATTTTAAGAAGATCGTTCTTGCACAAGGTGCCTGGATTGGTGCAGGATATACCGCCGGAATGTGCTTTATGGCAGCCGGCCGCTTTGTCGCCGACTGGTTTTCGCATAAGTTTGGACTCAAGGCTACCCTACAGCTAAGCGGATTTTTAAGTACTGTTGGTTTGCTTGCCGTAGTGGTATTCCCTACGCTCGTACCCGCCATAATTGGTTTTATGTTTGTAGGTGCCGGGATATCATCAGTAGTGCCAATGGTTTACAGCGCCGCCGGAAAATCAACCACAATGAAACCCGGAGCAGCTATCGCGGCAGTATCTACAATAAGCTTTCTCGGATTTTTAATTGGCCCACCAATTATTGGCTTTCTTGCGGGACTATTTACGTTAAAAATCTCGTTCATCTTTTTGGCGACTATGGGGGTATGTGTGGTTGTATTTTCTACACGGGCAAAAGTTTAAATTCCCGATTATACATCGGCACTAATAAGTATTTTATTAATTGCATTGGTAATGTAAGCGCCCTTTGGGTAACAGTATAAAAAAAAGCCGGCCTCATTACTGATGCCGGCTTTCTCAAACTTAACCCTTTAACTTAACAAAATATGTCCCAATAAATTGTCGTGTACTACATTCTTAAAATTTAATGTGGTAATGCCTCTTTACGAGAAATACAACGTTACCCAACCCTCGCAAACCCAAACAATGCTTAGGCCAAACGCTATACGCTATTACTTTACAGAAAATTTATAAGTGGTTTTTGTAGTATATTTTTCTCCGGGGCTTAACACAGTCGAAGGAAACTTAGGCTGGTTAGGCGCATCAGGATAATGTTGTGTTTCTAAACAAAGGCCACTGCGTTTTTCGTAGTTGCCACCAGTTTTGCTGGCTTTTGTGCCATCTATAAAATTGCCACTATAAAACTGCACCGCTGGCTGGTCTGTATATACTTCCATATAACGGCCGGATGCTTTGTGGTACACACTTGCAACTTCCTTCAGCTTGTTGCTGCTATCATTAAATACCCAGCAATGGTCATAACCACCGCCTTTTTTAAGCTGGTCATCAGTCGCGTTAATATCTTTACCAATCTCTTTAGCAGTGGTAAAATCAAACGGTGTACCGGCCACAGCTTTAAGCTCTCCCGTAGGGATAAGTGTAGCATCTACAGGAAGAAATTTATCTGCCTTAATTTCTAACACATGGTCTGTAATGAGTTTACTAAAATCTCCAGACAGATTAAAATACGAGTGCTGCGTTAAGTTAACAACAGTTTTCTTATCTGTCTCAGCTTCATAAGTTATCTCTAAAGCATTATCATCAGTAAGTACATAAGTAACAACAGTTTTAAGGTTACCAGGGTATCCTTCTTCACCATCTTTAGCGGTATAGCTTAATTTTAGTGTAGGGTTAGCACCTGCTACCTCTTCGGCAGTCCATACCCTTTTATCAAATCCTTTACCTCCGTGAAGTGAGTTAGGGCCATCATTTACTGGTAACTGGTATGCTTTACCATCAAGGCTAAATTTACCTTTAGCTATACGGTTGCCATAACGGCCTATTATAGCGCCGAAAAAGTATGGATTACCTTTAAAATATTCTTGTTTGTCTTTGTAACCAAGAACAACATCTTCATACTTTCCATCCTTATTAGGCGCGGTAAGCGATGTAATTATACCACCAAGTGTAATTACATTTACCGTCATACCTTTTGCATTTGTAAGTGTGTACTGCTCTATTTTTACACCCTCTGGCGTAGTACCATATTCTGCTTTGGTAATGCCACTTTTACCAGCAGCTGCTTGTTCTGTTTGTTCCGGCATTGTAGTTTCTTCTTTTTTTTCTTCCTTACAACCTACAAGCATAGAGCCTGTAAGCAAAAGGCAAACACCCATTTTTACTGTGTTCATAATTGGTTTTTTGGTTTGATTGTTATATTCCGGGACACGTGCCCATCTTCCTCATAAAGATAACGCACCTGTACCGGCAATAGTATTGCTGTATGCACAGCAACACATAATCTTAGCTTTGCCCGTAATACGAATCGGTTCCATGCTTGCGGTCATAGTGCTTTTTAATAAGCGAATCTTTAAGTCTTGGCGCAGCAGGGTTTATTTGCAGCGTTAGGTACGCCATTTCGGCAACAGCCTCAAGAACTTTACTGTTATATACCGCCTTAGCAGCGTTTTTACCCCATGTAAACGGACCGTGGTTACCCAGGAGCACCATTTCTACCTCTTCGTAGTTAAGTCCTTTTTCCTTAAAGCAATCCAATATCTGTATACCTGTGTTGTGCTCATAATTACCTTGTATAAGGTGGTCTGCCATTGGTGCAGCAGCAGGTATATCTGTCGTTAAATGATCTGCATGCGTTGTACCAAAAATAGGTATATCGCGCTGCGCCTGTGCCCATGCCACAGCATAAGTAGAGTGTGTGTGAACGATACCTCCTATTTTCTCCCAATGCTTATAAAGGTAGGCATGCGTTTTAGTGTCGGAGGACGGACGCATAGTGCCTTCTATAATGTTGTTATCAAAATCTACAATAACAATGTCCTCAGGTTTCAAAACTTCATAAGGAACGCCGCTTGGCTTAATAGCAAAAATGCCTTTACTCCTGTCTACAGCGCTTACGTTACCAAACGTATATATTACAAGCTTTAATGCATCAAGCTGCATGTTAGCCTCATAACATTCTTCCTTAAGGTCTTTATATATGGAACTCATAGTTTTTAGATTTTATTACCGTTTCTACAAATTCTCCTAATTGTATGTACGATTGCATTTGTCCATCAAATTTAGCAACCTGGTCTGCCTGAGGGAAATATTCTGCCTCAAAATCGCTGCCCATTACTTTACTTGCCTCTATTACATTACTGTAAACACCTGCGGCAACAGCAGCATATATAGCAGCACCAAGGGCTGGTGCCTGATCAGATTCTGCCACTTTTATAGGCATGTCAAGCACGTTAGCAAGAGTCTGCATAATAAATGGCGACTTACGTGCCACACCACCAATACCAATAACACTGTTTATTTTAACGCCTTCGGCCTCAAAACGATCTACAATCATTTTTGAGCCAAAGCAAATAGCGTTAACCAATGCTTTAAATATATGCGGTGCTTTAGTACCAAGCGATAAGCCCGTCATGGCGCTTTTAAGTTCCTGGTTAGCATCTGGTGTACGGCGGCCGTTAACCCAATCGAGAGCAACAGGAACAGCTTCAGATAACGGAATGTTTTCTGCCTGTAATGTAAGCGTACGAATAAAGTTATTATCTATTTCTACCTGTAGTTTCGCTTTTTGATCGGCAGAAAGTATATCCGACTTCATTACCAAATTGTCTATTGGCCATAAAAGTATATCTTTAAACCATGCAAGTACATCGCCAAAAGCTGATTGGCCTGCCTCAAGACCAATAAGGCCCGGAATTACAGAACCATCTACCTGGCCGCAAATACCTTTTACAGTATTGTTACCAATGATGTCTGACTGTGAGATCATGATATCGCAGGTAGAAGTACCCATGATGCGTACCAGTACATTCTCGTCTACCTTAGCCCCTACCGCGCCAGAGTGTGCATCAAAAGTACCTACAGCTACAACCGTATCTGTATTTAAGCCCAGTTTTGCTGCCCATTCGGCATTAAGTGTGCCGGCAACAAGGTCAGATGTGTAGGTTTCATCATATAAATTACCGCGAAGTGCAGCAAGGTACGGGTGCAATTGCCCAAGAAACTCTTCAGATGGAAGCCCGTTCCAGCTTTCGTGCCACATTGCTTTGTGGCCAGCGGCACAACGGCTGCGTTTAAAACTCTTAAGGTCTTTATTATCTATTAATAAATACGTCATAAGGTCGCAATGCTCCATCCATGTATGCGCTGCGTTTTTAACGGCTTCGTCTTCCCTAACAATGTGAAGTATTTTTGCCCAGAACCATTCTGATGAATAGATTCCGCCTTCAAATTTAGTAAAGTCCTCCCCACCCCATGAGGCAGCAAGTTCGTTAATTTCGTTAGCTTCTTTTATCGCAGTATGGTCTTTCCACAAGATCATCATAGCATTTGGGTTTTCTTCAAAACCTTTTACTAATGCGAGCGGAGTACCATCGGCAGCTACAGGAATAGGCGAAGAACCTGTGGTATCTATACAAATACCCACAACAGATGCAGGGTTAACCTCGCTCGTAGAAACTACCGATTTTATAGTATGCTCTAAACCTTCTATATGGTCAAGAGGGTGTTGCCTAAAACGGTTTGTTTCAGGGTTACAGTATTGTTTATTTTTCCAACGGGCATACATGTGCACTTCAGAAGCCAGTTCTGCACCGTTTTCAGTATCGATTAGTACAGCACGTACAGAATCTGTACCGTAGTCTAACCCAATTACATATTTTTTCATTAGTTTCTATTTTTATAGCTAACGTGATTATTGTGAGTTACCACGTTAGCGCATGTTTTGTTGCTATGCAAATATAGCAGGAAAAAAATAATAAATGTAGTTTAAACACTTAATATTTTTAAGAAAGTTTAACTTTAATAACTATAAAAGACTGAGCCGGTACAGTAACATCAATTGCACTGCCATTAAGCTTAAATTCAGATTCTTTAGGTGTTATAGGCTCTGCATCGAAGGAGTTTTCTGTAGAGAGGTTGTCGCTCATAAGGGTAGTGATCTTACCTGTCTTTGCAAGCTTGCCTCCTTTAACGCTCATGTTTGTTTTTTGGGCTTCGTCAGATGTATTTACAACCTTCACAATTACCTCATTTGTGTTTTTATCGGTTACAGCAGTTGCAAACAAGCCGTTTTGCCCTGTAATTGCTTTACCACCTTCGGTCACGGCAACAAGGTCTGTACCCGGATTATTTCCATACAGTTTTTGTACGTAATAATTTGGAGTGGCATAACTTTTCAGGTTATTAAACCATATAAGGTCCGGGGTCCATTGCCATCCGTCGGCATGGGCAAACAATGGCGCATACGACGTAAGGTTAACCACCTCTGCGTTACGCTCAAGCCCGGTCATGAAAGCCGCTTCGGCAAGTGCACCATCCCAGTTGTTTTTGTTAAGCGGGCTTGCAATTGCAACACTTTGCACAGCATATTCGCCGGCAAAAACTTTAGGCCCTTTACGATCGTATTTATCATAACGTGTTGCATTGTTTTTAAACCACTTTGCATCATTATAAAAATGCTCATCTACAATTTTTACACCAAGCTTAGAAAGTTCTTTCCAGCCGTAGTCAAAATATTCACCATCAGGGAACGGCCCTGAACCCGACACTATAGTAATGTTAGGGTATTTAGCGTGGATGGCTTTTTCGAACACTTTATAGCGCTCTATATAATCAGGGCCCCATTGCTCGTTGCCTACACCTATGTATTTCATGTTAAATGGTTTTGGGTGCCCCATATCGCTTCGCAGTTTACCCCATTTAGTGTTAACGTCTCCGTTAGCAAATTCTATCAGGTCTGTAGCATCCTGAATGTACGGGTCAAGCTCTGCCATTGGTACCATTTCTCCCGTGTTAAACTGGCAGGCAATTCCGCAGCTAAGAACCGGTAAAGGCTCTGCACCTATATCTTCAGACATTTGAAAATACTCGTAAAATCCTAAACCAAAGGTTTGGAAATAGTCCGGAGCAAGACGGTGGTCGAACTCAGTATTCCAACGGTTAATGATAAGCTCACGGTCTTCTACTTTACCTACTGACTTTTTCCATTGGTAGCGTTGCTCGAGCGTGCGGCCTTCTACAATGCAACCACCCGGAAAGCGAAGGAAGCCCGGGTTAAGGTCGTATAATTTTTGAACAAGATCTTTACGCAATCCACCCGGACGGCCTTTCCAGGTGTCCTGTGGGAAAATCGAAATCATGTCGAGGTTTATGGTACCTGTTCCCATAAACGATACTTTTAATTTAGCCTTGGCCTCTGTTTTAACCGCTTTAATTTGTGCTGTATATTTTTTAAGGTCTTTACCGGATGGGCTTACGGTAGTTTCGCCAATTACGTTACCGGCGGCATCTACAAACTGGAATTTTATTTGTGATATGTTACCTTCCTGGTTCGCAGCCATTACAGATACATTGTACAAATCATTTGCCTTAACGCCCATACCCCGGAAGCCTTCGTTTACTAAAGCATATCCTTTATCGTCTTTAACCTGAACGCGCAATAGATGTTTGTTTGTAGGGTGGTCGTTCTCAATGGCACTCGCATATCCTGATTTTTCATTTAGCTTGTGCCTGTCGCTGTTAGGCTGGTCCCACCCCATTAGCGGAAGCTCGAATTCGAAAGACCGGTTTTTTACCATCTCTGCGTAAAGGCCACCATCTGCACCAAAGTTGATATCTTCAAAAAAAATACCGTACATAGTTGGTGCAATCTTAACACCGGTATTAGCAAGGTTAAGTACCAGTTTGTGTTCTTTAACCGCGGTTTTACTTTGTGCATTACACAGCATGGTACCGGTTAATGCAAAAGCAGATAGCGCAGCCGTTTTAAAAAAATGATTTTTCATTATGGGTTTATTATTGTTTAATACGTGATTTATTTTGAGGCTTCAGGAATCCAGACTTCCATTTTGTTTACACCGCGATTAGACCATCAATAGTATGGTATTGCCGTAAATTTCTGGTTACCGGTTGCGCCCTCTATGGTAAAAATACCTTTTAGCATATCTGGCTTGTAGGCCATAGCAAAAGTGGTAGTGTTGTTTACAGTTATATCTTTAAAATTTTTAGCATTGTCTTTTTCTTCCAATGCATAAACCAGCGGCCCGTACTCTAACGAAAGCTTGTTCTTATTCTCTTTAATCTTGTCGCTGCTTGCCACCTCGCGCACCGCCATAGGAAAGTTTACAGCTACAACATCTTTTTGTTTCCATTTACGGTTTATTACAAAGTAACCATTTTCGATTTTAGCAGCTACAGCTTTACCGTTTACAGAAACTGTAGGAGCCGGGGTAGCGGCATTTTTGTAGCTGTAAAGTCCGCCTGGCATAACCTCGTTGCGCGCCCACCCGGGAACACGCATTTTTACCGTAAATGTTCCTTCTTTTTCCGGATCTACAGATAGTTTAACAGCACCGCTCCAAGGGTAGTTGGTTTGCTGGGCCACTTTAACTTTTTGTTTATTTAGCACAACATCGGCCGTATTAGACATATACAGGTTTACATAAAGTGTATCCTTTCGATGCGCATAAATAAGGCCGGGTATTGCAGGAACAAAACGGATTAAATTTGTAGGGCAGCAGGAACAATCGAACCAGCCGGAACGTGTACAAGCGCCCATATTAAATTTGTATTGCCCATCCGATTCCATAGGGTTTGGATAAAAGAACTCTGTACCTGATAGCGAAATACCCGCTATTAAACCATTATACATAGTGCGCTCTAACACATCGTTGTACTTTACATTGCCAGTAAGGTTAAACAAGCGGTTATTCCAGTACACGCTGCCTATGGCAGCACACGTCTCATTATAGGCAGTAAGGTTAGGCAGTTCGTAATTTTTACCAAAAGCTTCTCCTTCATGCAATGCACCAATGCCTCCTGTAATATAGGTCTTCTTTTCGGTCATGTTGTGCCACAGCTTGTCCACCGCATTACGGTATGCAGCATCCTTCTCTATAGCGGCAATATCAGTCATTCCGGCATACAGGTACACGGCACGAACGGCATGCCCCACTACCTCATCCTGCTGTACAACAGGTTTATGGTCTTGAGCATACTCGCCGTAATTTTCTTTTTTTGAGGGGTCACCTCTATGGTCTAAAAAATATTTAGAAAGTTTTAAATACTCTTTTTTACCTGTTATTTCATATAGTTTTATCAGGCCTGTTTCAATGATCTCATGGCCGGGTACTGCATGAATTTTATCAGGGCCGTCGCCAAAAGTCTTCACAAACAAATCGGCATTTTTTAGGGCAATGTCTAAAAAATTACGTTTGCCGGTAGCTTTATAATGCACCGCAGCAGCCTCATACATATGGCCTGCGTTATAATCTTCATGGCTCATGCTCATATACTCCCAGCGCACACCTTTATCTACCTTAACCCAATCGGCAGGCGGTTTTGCCGGGTTTATAGTACGCCATGTGCATAGGTAACCGTCTTTTTCCTGGCCGGTTTTAACAATGTTGATAATAGAATCTAACTGTGCTTCGAGCTTGGGGTTTGGCGAACTTATCAACGAATTTGATGCGCCTTCAATAATCTTATAAACATCAGAGTCATCAAACGGCATCACACCTCTTACTTTACCTTCCTTTTTACCCCCGGCTATTAAAAAATTTTCAAAGCGACCTTCTTCACTGCATTTCTTTATTGCGTACTGAATGGTTTTCTGCTGAACTGTCTTTATATATGGCAGCCAGAAATTGTCGGTTACTTTAACCTTGCTTATTTCTACAGGCTGTATCGGGTAGCCTGAGATTAATACACTTTTATCAGCTTCGGCAGTTTCGGTCTTACTTTTAAAGCAACCTGACAACACAAGAGCCAGTGACAGGGATTTTACTATTGTTTGTTTTTTCATAAAAGCTATATCTGTCTTAATTAAATAGGAAGCTCCTGCACTACTTTTTTTTAAAAAATATGTTCAGGAGCCTAAAAGCTTTGCTAATTTAAAATATAATATTGCTTACCTAAAAATTGATAAGCCGGATATTTAATACGTTCTATTTTTTACATCCATCATACAGCTACTTTTTAATCCATAGGTGCTACTGTAGGCCAGCCGTTTACCCATTTAACTTCCTTAATTTGTAGTTTTGGTGCTCCATGCTGTGCCACATCATACGCATGAAAAACCATATAGTCTTTGCCGTTAAAGGTATACGCACTGTTATGGCCTGCACCTGCCCAGTTTTTATTTCCTTCTATAACTAAAGTTCCACCGCCCTCATTTAGCGGCTTTCCTGCGGTATCGAGGTAAGGACCCTGTACCGTTTTGCTCCTGCCCACTACAACTTTGTAGGTACTCTTTTCTCCGCGGCAGCAATAATCCCATGAAAGAAACAGGTAGTAATAATCATTCTTTTTAAATATAAAAGGTGCCTCCAGCGCTGCATCCCCAGGGTCTTTATCGTCGAGGGTAAAAGTACGCTCACGCCTGGCAACCGTATACCACTCTTCCGGTTGGGCTGGTGTTAATAAATCTTTATTGAGCTTAACCATTTTAAGCCCATTCCAAAACGAGCCAAATGTAAGCCATGGTATATTATTTTCATCATATACCAGGTTAGGGTCTATAGCGTTCCATAAATCCCTGTTAGGTACAGAGCGTATTACAATACCATGATCTGTCCACTTGTAATCTTTATCGGCAGGGTTAAGCGTTTTGTTTGTTGCTACTCCTATGGCAGATGTATTTTTAGCAAATGCCGATACCGAATAATATAAATAGTACTGGCCATTATGAAAAGACACATCCGGAGCCCAGATATGATTTTCAAACTTAGGTACTACACTTTCTACCCAGGAGGGAGCGGTCTCAAAAATTTGCGGCAATTTCGTCCATTCTTTCATATCTTTAGATGAGAACATAGAAATGCCTTTACCTGTACAAAACAGGTAATAGGTTCCGTCCTGTTGTATCATAACGGGATCGTGCACAATTGTTTCATTTATAGACAGTGTTTTCTGCGAAAAAACACTGCCATAAATAAACAAAACCCAAACATAAATATTTAATTTAAAACTAACCCTCATAATTATTCATGTATTCCTTCGGTAGTCATAATAACGCGTTTCATGGTACCGTCCTGGTTATAATATAGCCTGTCTACACATACCGATCTTCTGAAGCTACCACCATGAGGCTGGCTGGCGCCATTGTGGTATATAAAATAAGACTTGTCTTTAAAATCGATAATTGCCTGATGATTGGTATTGCTGTTACCGGCCAGTTCATTAAGAATCCCTTTGTATTCCCACGGCCCCGTTACAGATTTGCTCATTGCATAAGCAATTTTTTCGGGAAACTGGTACGCGTAAGACAGGTAATACCAGTCGCCATGTTTATGTATCCATGGGGCTTCGGTATAATTAGGCAAATCAACAATTTGTATATCACCATCTATTTCTGTCATGTTCTCTTTTAGCTTTACATAGTGGCAAACTGTGTTGCCCCAGTATAAATAAGCCTGACCATCCTTGTCTATATAAACCGTAGGGTCTATATCATCCCAGTCTATTTTAGTTTGCTTAGTCATGTCGTTAGTAACAAGCGCTTTGCCTATAGCATCCTTAAATGGGCCGGTAGGCGAATCAGATGCCGCTACGCCAATAGCCTTACCCGGAATGCTAGCATGTGTTACAGTAGTATACCAGTAAAATTTGCCATTACGCTCAATAACCTGTGCCGCCCAGGCATCGCCACTCGCCCATTTAAAATCGGCAGCTTTTAGTGGCACTTTATGTTCTTTCCAATGAATCATATCTGCAGATGAATATACCAGCCACTCGTTCATTTTATAAAAATTAAAGTCGTTTGGCGCTTCATCATGCCCTGCATACAGGTATACAGAATCCTGATAAACCATAGCAGCCGGATCGCCAGTATACTTATCTTTAATTATAGGATTGTTAGGCGCTGCCGGTTTTAAGGACGCTTTTACATCCGTATTTTCATTTGCAGGGGCTTTTTCTGTAATCTCTTCTTTGCACGAAAAAATTAAGAAAGCACCTAACAAAACCAATACACATTTATTCATTTTTTAATCGTTTAATCTATTTTTTTACCCCAAATTGCTGTCCCGCTATTATTTAATCCGGAAAGCAATATGGTAGATGTTTTGCTGTTTTCCCAGTCGCGGCCACGCTCTACATGCAGTTTATCTGTAAAGCCATTGCTCCACGTAAGTGTTAGCCATGATCCTGATAAAGTCCATCGGCTGGCCGAATCTGTATTCATGCTACCATCTGCATTAAGCTTAAGTGCAATTGAGGTTTGAAAATCAGGATCAGTTTGCTCGTTACCATATCCCGGAACAACATTGTAACCAAGTATAATTTGCTCGTAGTTACCTACAAGGTCTGTACTTGCTATAGTTGTTTGCTCTACACCGGCGTAACGTTCCGGAGAAACTATAGGCCATCCATCTTCCGTCCAGTGCATCGGGCGTACGTGCAAATCCATAAAGAAACTGTCTACACCCGGCCTTCCCTGGTGTGCCATAAAATATTGGTCGCTGCCATCTTTAAACACGGCACAGTGCGATACACCCTGCCAACCCGAGTGGCCATTAAATTTATATGGTGCAAGAATCATAGGAGAATCATCGAGGTTGTTGTTTATATCAGCACCCGCATAATCCAGAAATGGTCCCTGTGGAGAATCAGACCTGCCCACCCTCACGTTGTATTTTGTTTGTAACCAGTCGTAAGCAATAAACAGGTAATATTTATTAAACTGTGCATTATAAATTACCTCAGGCCCCTCTATATTTCCGTTTATGCGATTACCTGTAAAGCCACGCTGGGCTATTCGTACGCCTTTATCGCCACCATTTTTGGCAAGGCCGTTATCAGGATTAATTTCCAACATGTAAATACCGTCCCAGGCAGAGCCATAATACATCCAGTGTTTTCCTGCCTGGTCTATAACCACTGTAGGATCTATAGCATTAGTTTGTATTGTACCACTGGTATCTGGCGGAGATGTTACTGCAAGACCCCGCTCTGTCCATGGGCCTATAGGCGTAGATGATGTTGCAAGACCAATAGCACTTAAACGACCCACTGCCGAAGACAGCGAATAATATAAACGGTATTCGCCACCCACCTTCATAATGTAAGGTGCCCAAAGCGAATTGAAAGGTGTACCGCCGGCACCACGTATAAACTGAGCACCCATGGCCGGTAACTGGTCGAAGACCCAACCTACAAAATCCCATTTGATAAGATCTGTAGATTTGCGCACCTGTATGCCCGGCCGGATATCTGACCCGTAGCAAACATCTGTGCTGTAGCAGTAATAAGTATCGCCGTCTTTTATAATAGAAGGATCATGTACGTTACGGTAACCCCATTGGTACACGTTTGAAGGTGTATAGCCCGGATAAGTATCTGTAATGCTTGCTATATCAAAGGCAGCCGGGGGAGTTCCACCACCGTCCGGGGGGGTAACTGGTGCAGCAGGATCATCTTTAGAGCATGAAAGAGCCATTATTGCAGCGAAGAACAGACCTCCTGCAGAAATTTTATGTTTCTGAATATCGTTAAATTTCATAGCTATATTTTTTATTTTGATTCTAAAACCACTACCGAGAATGGCGGAAGTGTTACAGAAAGAGTTCCTTTTTTAAATTTAAAATCTTTAAAGTCTTTAGGAGTTATGGCATTTGGGTTTTCAAATGTATTATCATCCTGTAATTTTGATGACGAAATAATCTTTGCCGAAAAGTCTTTTAGGTTCAGCTTTGTAAGGTCAATATCAACCGTAATTTTTTCTGATGCGTGAATATTTACCAGTGAAATATGCGTTTTGCCGTTTTTTACTGATGCCGATGCAGATATTGCAGTAAGGCTTTTGTTACCAAACTTGTACTCTGGAGAGGCAACTTTTATAGGTATAAGTTTAGCATCCTGATGCACCTTATACATGTGCATAACATGATATGTAGGTGTAAGTAGCATTTTATCGCCTTTGGTAAGAATAACCGCTTGTAATACATTTACCGTTTGAGCAAGATTAGCCATGCGCACGCGGTCGCTGTGGTTGTTAAATATATTTAGGGTAGTACCTGCGATCATGGCATCCCTCATTGTATTTTGCTGATATAGGAAACCCGGGTTTGTACCCTCTTCTACATCATACCATCCGCCCCACTCATCTACAATAAGTGCAATTTTCTTAGCAGGATCATATTTATCCATTATTTCACTGTGCTTAGTAACAAGCTCCTCCATTTTAAGGGCTGTTTCCATAGTAGCAAAGTACTGTTCTTCGTTAAATTTAGTAGACGACCCTTTTTTCTCCCATGTTACAAAAGAGTAAGAGTGAAGCGCAACACCCTCTATAAGATTTTTAGGGATATCGCGCATTAGCACTTCGGTCCAGTGGTAATCTGCCACATTAGCGCCAGATGCTATCCTGAAGAGTTTATTAGTATTATCCCAGTCGCTCATAAAAGTAGCATACTGCTTGTAAAGATTTGCATAATATTCCGGCGTCATATTGCCGCCACAACCCCACATTTCGTTACCTACGCCCCATATAGAAACGCCCCAGGCTTTTTCCCTGCTGTTTTTCTTTCTTAAGTCGCTCATTGGGCTTTTGCCACTATGATTTACATATTGTACCCAGTCTGTAAACTCCCTTACAGTACCACTTCCCACATTAGCGGCAAGGTAAGGCTCTGTGCCAAGCGTTTCACAAAGGTCTAAAAAGTCGTGCGTACCAAAGCTATTATCCTCTGTAACCCCACCCCACCATTGATTAACCATCTCTGGCCTTTCGTCTTTAGGGCCTATACCATCTTTCCAATGGTACGTATCAGCAAAGCAGCCACCCGGCCAGCGCAGGTTAGGAATACCCAACTCTTTTAATGCTGAGATAATATCGTTACGAACGCCGTTAGTATTAGGTATCTTACTATTCTCGCCTACATAAAAGCCATCATATATACAACGGCCTAAATGCTCAGCAAAGTGGCCATATATGTGTTTATTTATTGTGGGTGCATTTTCTTGTGAGGCAAGGGTAATTGTAGATTTTTGTTGTGCTGATAGAGATAATGCAGCTGATAAAAATAATGTAGCGGTGAATAGTTTTTTCATATTGGGTATTTGTTTAAAAAACCATACAAGCCGGAAATTAGCTTGTATGGCCTAAATATTTACAGGCATTAATTTGCAGAGTTTGGCAATGCATTAGGATTTACATCAAGCTCTAATTGCGGAACAGGAAGATATTCTTTACCGGGAGTCCATGTATTAAAATCGCTGTCGTGAGAACGAAGCATAGCCAGTTTTTCCGGATTGTATAACCATTTCCAACGGATGATATCATGAATACGAATACTCTCTATAGCAAGCTCCAAGGCACGCTCGTGTGCTAACTGATCTCTCATTTGGGTTTGCGTCATTCCAGGACGGGTCGTAGCAAGGCTTGGTAAGTGTGCGCGATCCCTAACCTGCTGTATATACTGATATGCATTTGCCGTTTGTCCCTGCTCATTAAGCGCTTCTGCATACATTAATAACACATCGGCGTAGCGCATAACACGATAATTAATCTCAGAAAATTCTACACCACCCTGGCTTTCTGTACTTACGCCAAAACCATCGTGTGTATACTTACGGGGATAGATGTTACCCTGTGGGTTTACCCATGGAGCACCATTATACACCGTAATAGAATTTTCCGACGGTTCGTAAGATGCTATTGACACTAATAAACGTGGATCTAAGTGGCCGTCAACAGTACGTTCCTGTTTGTATTCGTCATATATCCATCGCGTAGGTAAGAAGTCAGAGTATCCATAACCTTCCATAGCATAAGTATGGCCAACAGAACTTACCTGCATCCAGGCAGATGATGGTTCGCCACCATAATTCTTGATAGTACCTGAACCAGTTTGAAACTGGATTTCGAATAGCGATTCGGAGTTATTTTCTGTATATGGGCCAAAATTGTCTTTGTAGTTTGCTGTAAGGCTGTACACATTAACTTCGGAGCCGTTAATAAGTTTATTAAACTCTGCAGCGGCCTGGCTCCACTGTTCGGTATATAAATAAGATTTTCCTAAAAAGCCTGTGGCAGCACCTTTCGTTGCCCTACCGATTTGGTTGGCATCTGCACCGGTTACTGCGCTAAAACTCACTGGGAGCATACTTTGTGCAGCGGTAAAATCTTCAATTACAAGCGCCCAAATTTGTTCGTTAGTTCCTGTGCCATTATAAAAATCTGTAGAAACATTAGGAACAGCTGTAATTAAAGGCACTTGTTGATAATTTGTTACTAACTGAAAGTAAGCAAGTCCTCTTAAAAAATGTGCCTGCCCGATACAACGTGCCTTCACAGCCTCGTCCATCTCGATAGAAGGAACAAATTCCAACACCTGATTGGCTCTGAATATTGCCTGGTAGTAGGCAGACCACATCCACTCTACCGGTCCAGAGGTGGGTAGTATATTAAAATTTGCAACCTGTATGAGGTCAAGCCAGGGGCTGTCTCCTTTCATGTCATCGCCCCTGCCATCCGTAAGTGCGGGGGTCATACGCATATAAGACCCATCTATAATAAAGCTATTGTAAATAGCATCCACACCTTTTATAGCATGCTCTTGTGTTTTCCAAAATCCCTCTGTGGTTTGGTAATTAGGGTTTTGCTGGTCTAATTCATCGTTACAGCTAAACGCGGTAAATGATAAACATATTAATAATATTGTTATTTTTTTCATGTCGATTTTTTTTAAATTAAAATGATACCTGTACACCCATCATGTAAGACCTTGGCCTTGGATAACTTCCTCCATCAAATCCTGGATTTAGCGGCCCGGAATTAAAGTCAGGATTAAATCCTTTATATTTAGTAAAGGTATGCAGGTTTTGTACTGTGCCATAAATCCTTACAGATTCTATCACTTTAGATATCAGTGGCAATTTGTAACCTAACATTACTGTGTTAATTCTCAAATAATCACCTCTTTGCAACCATCCCGGCCTGTTAGAATCTCTATTATTACCGTTAGGATCATCAGATACTAATCTAGGAATATCCGTATTTCTATTTTCAGGTGTCCAGTGATTTAAAATATCTGTACTGGCGTTGACAGAATCTCCGGACCACATTAATGTTCTGTATAATGCGCTATTTACATAGTAACCTGCTGCTCCCGATGCAAATGCGGTAAAATCAAAATTCTTATATCTTGCACTAAAATTAAGGCCATAAGTAATATTTGGTATAGCACGGCCTAAGTAAGCCCTGTCATCACCATTAACCACGCCATCATTATTAACATCTTTAAATTTAACATCGCCGGGAGAAGTCCCGCCCGACTGGAAAGCGTGAGCTGCAACTTCTTCTGCAGATTGGAATATACCTTCGTAAACGTAACCAAAGTGCTCGCCTATTCTGCCACCAACTTCAGTTTTAGCTCCTGTACCATAAATTGGCTCTCCATTACCTCCAAGTTTTACAACTTCATTTTTAATTGTGCTTACATTACCCGATACATCAAAACTAAAATCTTTATTTCCTGTATAATGATAAGTAAGTTCCAAGTCCAAACCAGAGTTTCTAACAGCGCCTGCATTTACAGGAGGGGCAGCATCTATAGATCCATTTGATATAGGAATTGGCACACCTACAATTATATCACTGGTTTCTTTAATGTAATAGTCGGCTGTAAGTTCGATAGATCCCTTAAACAAAGTAGCATCTAAACCTAAATTGGTAAATTTACTTGTTTCCCAGGTAAGGTCTCTATTTAAGACACTCGTTTGCAATCCTCCCATTACAATCGAGCCATTAAAATTATATGGTATATTGTTATTAATAACCGCTTGGTACCTGTAATCCCCATTAACATTCTGGTTACCTAATTCTCCATAACTTGCGCGAAGTTTAAGTTGCGAAACAATATTTTCTGATACGTTCCAGAATTTTTCGTTGTTCAGCTTCCAACCCACGGCTACAGACGGAAATGTTCCAAAACGGATTTCTTTTCTAAACCTCGACGAACCGTCGCGGCGTATAGTAGCTTGTAGTAAGTACCTGTCGTCATAGCTATAGGTTAAACGACCAAATACCGATGCTATATTACTCTTTGTTTCAACCCCCCCTACCGTTTGATTAGTTCCGTTAGAAAGGACCGGGTAATAAGGTATTGGTAAATTTTCTGAATGTGCCTGTCTTGCCACATATTCCTGCGCCTGAAATGTTTGCCCGGCAATAACGTTTACATCATGTTTACCGAAAACTTTTTTATATTCTAAAGTATTCTCTACAAGTGAGTTGGTGAATATCCTAGAATTATCATCAAGCAGCGATTTTCCTGAATTAAAGAAATATCCCATGTTAAACTGCGGTACAAAAGAAAAGTCTCTAGTTATCGTTTTATCATAACTAAGATTTAGTTTGTAAGTAAGTTCATGACCATTGCTGTTTACTAATTTCAATTCAGGGTTTACAATTGCAAACGTCCTGTCTACCTCTACCCAATTTTCGAACAGGGAGTTAATTCCCGGCACATTTAACGCAATTGTACCGTGTACTTCTGCCTTGGTACCACCCCAGCCACCTATGTTATTAGGGTCATATAAAGGCATTGTTGGTATTGCTAATACAAGGTCGTTAATTAATGGTGGCCTGCCTCCGGTTAACACATCTCCCCTAAAAGTTAATGAATTTTCGATAGAGTGTGTATAATATACAGATGGTGACATTTTAAAGATACCTTTTTCGAAGGTAGTATTTATACGTCCTGAATATCGTTCATAACTTGGCCCCTTACCTACAAACATTCCCTCGTTTTTAAAATAATCAAGAGAAACATTGTAAGTCATGCTTTCACCACCGCCTGAAAAATTAAAATTCTGGTTGTGGCGTGTGCCATCTTTAAGTCCGATCTTTTGCCAATCATTATCTGTATCCGAGATAAACAATGGAGATGATGAGTCGTTACCCGGTAATAAAGTAAAGCCTGCGTTAGTTCGTTTTTGATTAACTATCGACTGGTACTGCACCCTGTTTAACACAGGTATTTTTTGAGCTACCTGATCTATACCGTAATACGAGTTGTATTCTATTTTAAGAGGCGCATTTTTTCGGCCGTTTCTGGTGGTTATAATTACAACCCCATTTGCAGCCCTCGACCCGTAGATAGCACTGGCAGCACCATCTTTTAATATTTGAATACTTTTAATATCGTTCGGGTTAAAATCTCTTACAGACCCCTGCATTGCCACACCATCCACTACATATAATGGCTGATGATCTCCAAAGGTACCTATACCTCTAATCATGATGTTTGGCCCTGCACCCGGCTGGCCGTCATTAGTTACAGTAACACCCGATACCCTACCCTGCAGCAATTGAGAAACGTCGCTGGTCGAGGTTTTCTTGGCCTCAGATACATCTACTACAGCGATCGATCCTGTAAGATCGGCTTTTTTCTGGGTACCATAGCCAATAACCACAACTTCTTCCATCTCAGTTGCATCCGTCGACAATGAAACGTTGATTATTGTTTGTGTCCCTACGGTGATTTCTTTGTTAGTAAAACCTACGTAAGAGAAAACCAATACATCGTTTGCGTTGGCTTTGATAGAATAGTTTCCATCAAGATCTGTAGATACCCCATTTGCCGAACCTTTTACAACAACATTTGCCATAGGCAGCGTAGAGTTGTCGGCACCGGACTTAACTGTACCGGTGACTGTACCGCTTTGCGCATGAACGTTACAGACGGATAATAATAGAAGCACAATAACTGCAAGCCTGGCGAAGCCATTCCTGCCGAAACCGTGATTTAATAAGTTGGTAATTCTCATCATAATCTTTAAAATTTGGTTAGTATTATAAATGTATTTTTTACACTTCCAAATTTAACAAAACATTTTCATAAGAAACAAATAAAAATTTCGAAATATTAAATTTTAACATAAATAAACTATAAACACCGCAATACTACAACGTAGTAGCATTAACTATGCGTATTTTGCAGTTATTTGCAATTGTTTTGCAATTTACCGGCAATGTTAGTATCTTGCTGCGTTTTTATAAAGTATAAATGGACAACTATATTGATCAGGAAAAAGTATTGCTTGCAGTAGACTGTATAATTTTTGGTTTCGACAACCAGAATTTGAAGATATTGCTGATTAAAAGAAATTTTGAGCCTGAAAAAGGGCGATGGTCACTTATGGGAGGCTTTTTGCAAAACGACGAGAATCTTGATGATGCCGCTGTGAGAGTACTTAACCAGCTTACGGGGCTTCATAATATATACATGGAGCAACTGCGGGCTTATAGTGCTATAAACCGTGACCCTGTAGACAGAACGGTATCTATTTCCTACTACGCACTGATTAATATTATAGAACATACGGCGGAAATTAATGAAAATTATTCTGCAAAATGGTTTAATATTGATGAGGCCCCACACCTTATTTTCGATCATAATGTAATGGTTGCCAATGCAATGCTTCGCCTGAGATATCGGGCATCTACAAAACCTATCGGGTTTGAACTGCTGCCAAAGAAATTTACCATGAAGCATTTACAAACGCTGTATGAAGCAATTTTAGGAGAGACCCTTGATAAACGTAACTTTATTAATAAGATAAATGCACTTGATATTTTACTTAAAACCGACGAGAAGGATATGGGCTCGTCCAGAAAAGGTTCTTATTTTTATATGTTTGATGAAGTAAAATACAAGTTAAAAGTTTCTGATGGTTTTACATTTAAACTATAATTGGAAACCATATAAGAAAGATTAGTTCGTCTAAAGATTAATAAAAAAATGTCTGCTGTAAGCAGACATTTTTTATTAATGAAACCTCAAATAATGTTTTATTGGGGGATATATAACAGCCAATTCGCAATAATATTCAATTAAAATATTAAGTATCTTAATACGTTATTTTAAATGTGTTTTTCACACTTTATACAATGTAAATTTGGTGTTAAGGTTATTTATGGTCATATACATTTTGGTAACATAGCAACACACACTATTTGTACATTATACCATCTAACTTTCCTTCTTGTTCTTATCCCTCCACGCCTTTTTTAATGCCACGTAATCAATCTTAAACGCCGGCTCCTGCCTGGGCAGTTTATGCTCATCAAATGCCTTTAAAAGAAAGCCTTCAATAAGAAAGTCTTCTGCCACAGCTCCGGGGCTGTATCTCAATTTTATATCAATATTAAATGCCTTCCCTATCTTGCTGTACCAAAATGCCTTCCAGCCGCTTTTATGTTCTTTTACCAAATCAAAAGTAGACTGCCCGGTTTGCCTGTAAATAAGCTTAACTAATATTTGTCCTTCCTTGCGGGATAGTTTCTTTAATTGCCCTTCAAACTCATCCTCAAGATATTTCTCTACAATTTTAGAGTACTTTTTCTTTTCCTTATCTGTTTTAAGCTTGCTCATGGTGGTGTTAAGCATAACAAGCCTGTCCGCCGCCACTTTGGCAAACGGGTATACCTTTAAAACCCTCCTTCTTAGCAAAAGCAACTGCTTCTTAGTCTCGTCTGATAATGTATCCTTAACGTTAGAAAGTACTATTTCCTGCAACTGCATATTAAACGCGATCGAATCTGTCGCAATGCTATCCTGCACCGGATTTTGAGCCCTTGCTGCAAAACCTAAAAACAAAAGTACTACCGAAAAGATCCCTGCCTTCATCTTTAAAAATTTATGTCAAAATTATACAATAATACACAACTCTGTAATCAAATCTTTACTTTAGCCGAAAATTAAATTTATGTCGTTAAAAACTATACTTAATGATGCTTCTCTTACCTTTTTAGAGCAGTATTTAAACAATGCTTCACCCACAGGTTATGAGTCTGCCGGACAAAAACTATGGATGGAGTATCTTACCCCGTATGTAGATACTTTTATTACCGATACTTATGGCACAGCAGTAGGCGTTATAAACCCTGATGCCCCTTATAAAGTGGTTATAGAAGGCCATAGCGACGAAATTTCATGGTATGTAAATTACATTACAGATAATGGTTTAGTTTACGTAATACGCAACGGTGGCAGCGACCACATGATCGCCCCTTCTAAGCGTGTCAATATCCATACCAAAAAAGGAATTGTAAAAGGAGTATTTGGCTGGCCTGCAATACATACCCGTAACCGTGGTAAAGAAGAGCCTGCTAAAATTGAAACTATATTTATAGACCTTGGCTGTACTACTAAAGAGGAGGTAGAAAACCTTGGAGTTCATGTGGGTTGCGTTATTACCTACCCTGATGAGTTTATGGTACTTAACGAAAACAAATTTGTATGCCGTGCAATAGATAACCGTATTGGTGGATTTATGATTGCAGAGGTTGCGCGTTTGCTTAAAGAAAATGGTAAGAAACTTCCCTTTGGTTTATATATAACAAACTCTGTTCAGGAAGAAGTAGGCCTTCGTGGAGCAGAAATGATTACACAAACCATAAAGCCTAATGTTGCTATTGTTACAGATGTGTGCCACGACAGCACCACCCCTATGATAGAAAAGCGTATTGAAGGCGATACCCAAATAGGCAAAGGTCCGGTTATTACTTATGCTCCGGCTGTACAAAATAACCTTAGGGAGCTTATACTTGATACTGCTGCTAAAAACGAAATCCCGTTTCAGCGCCTGGCTTCAAGCCGTGTAACCGGTACAGATACAGATGCTTTTGCTTATAGCAATGGCGGCGTGGCTTCAGCATTAATATCGCTTCCTTTACGTTACATGCACACTACCGTAGAGATGGTGCACCGCGAAGATGTAGAGAACGTTATTAAACTTATTTATGAAACATTGCTAAATATAGAAAACGAAGAGACGTTTTCTTATTTTAAGTAAGAGACTGTTAACAATGGTCAACCCGGATATCAAAAATCCCGCAGGCAGCATTGCCTGCGGGATTTTTGATATCCGGGTTGCCGTTATTTGTAAACCAAATAACAAACGTAAGAGTAATCTCTGAGAAAATTATTTCGTAAATTTATTTTATAAACAAATGGTGAATATTCATGGATTTTATAGATTATTACAAAGTACTTGGCCTCGACAAAAGCGCTACGCAGGCTCAAATAAAAAGTGCCTACAAAAAATTGGCGCGTAAGCTGCACCCCGATCTTAATCCCGATGACAAGGATGCTAATGCGAAGTTTCAGCAACTAAATGAAGCGAATGCTGTACTTAACGATCCCGAAAAAAGGGCCAAGTATGACAAATATGGCAAGGACTGGGAACGTGGCGAAGAGTATGAACAATATCAGCGCGCCCAGCAACAGCAAAGCCAATCGCAAGGCAGTTCCGGCTCCGGTGGGTTTGGAGGCTTTGAAGGTAACTTTGGTGGTGGTGGCGGCGAAGACTTCTCTGATTTTTTCAGTTCTATGTTTGGCAGACAATCAGGTTCGAGGGGCAGGTCGCAATACAAAGGCCAGGATTATAACAGCGAGGTTAGCCTTACGCTTGAGGAAGCATACACCACACACAAGCAAACATTTAGTGTTAATGGTAAAAGTATACGCATTACTGTACCTGCCGGTGTTGCAAACGGACAGGTTATAAAACTTGGCGGGCAGGGTGCTCCCGGTAGCAATGGCGGCCCTAACGGCGACCTTTATATTACATTTACAGTTGCAAACAACGTACAATACAAACGAGTAGGAAACGATTTATACACTACCAGGGAAATAGACCTGTTTACGGCCGTGCTGGGTGGGGAGGCTCTTATAACAGCGATGAGCGGTACGATAAAGCTCAACGTAGCTCCCGGAACACAAAATGGCACTAAAGTGCGTCTTAAAGGGAAGGGTTTCCCAGTGTATAAAAAGGAGGGAGAATTTGGCAACCTCTATGTTACGTATTCTGTTACCATACCCGTAAACTTAACCGACAGGCAAAAGGAATTATTTAATGAGCTGGCCGCTATCTCTAAAAAAGACTAATTATGGAAAGCAATGAATTAATACCCGTACAAATATTCCATCTGCATTACCATGTAGAGGAGACATTTATAACATCATTATATGAATTACAGTTGGTAGAAATTACTACCATAGATAATATACAATACATAGCCATTACCCACTTGCCTCAGGTAGAAAAACTAATACGCCTGCACAGCGATTTTAACCTGGATGCCGATGCCCTTGCCGTAGCAGCACACCTGCTCGAAAAAGTAGACAGCCTGCAAACCGAATTAAATTCCCTGCGCAGCAGGTTACGTATATATGAAGATTAATAAACTTTACAGCTTAATGAGCTTAAGTGCAAAAGATATTATATTGGCATCTAATCCGTCACTACGGCTGTAGTGATTATAACGCAGCTCTACGGTTTTTAAACCAAAACTCCATATGTGTGCAGTGGTAAAAATATCTGTATAAACTGCACCTACGCCATACTGATTAGCGTGAAAAGCCGAAAGATCATAATCAGAAGTATAGTATTTTTCGGTACTTAAATGTGCTTCGTAAGGAGCAAAATATTTTGATGCTGTTTGTGTATAGTACCTGTACATAGGAAAAAAGGTAAACTTATCGCTTAATTTTATAGGCAGTTCTATGTTTACTGTATGAGCAGTAATTCCCCAATCATCGCTATAAAAACGGTAATAAGTGCGCAGTACCAGCCATTCATTAAAATAGTAATTTAGCCTTGCCCCTAAAGGTACTTTAAACCGGGTATCGGGCAATCGTTCTATATCATCTGCAAGCTGAAATTCATTAATAAAAGAATCGGCCCTATCGGCAAAATAGATTCTTTGGTATGGTGTAGATAATAATCCCTGCTGTTGCAGGACATCTGCAAAAATTGAGAACTGCATTTTAGTGTTTACCACTTGCAAGAAACTTAGCGAAAGTGAATAGGAATTCCTGTTCTTATTATCGTGAAATGTAAAGCCCGACGGATTGTAATCAGAGTTTCCCGTAATATTAAAATTATTAAATATTCCGCCATTAGTATTATCTCCGTTATCTTTAAAATCCTGCAATTCTTTAGGGTATATAGGTTTCCAGGTATCAAGATATACGTTACCAGAAACTGTAATTTCAGAATTTTTATTGTTAAAAAGCCGTGTGTAACCACCCCCGAAACCAAGTGAGGAATAATCATATTCTGCAGAGCCCGAAACATGCGCATTCCATACACTATTCCTATTGTCGCTGCTATGGCTATACGTTAAAACTAATGATGTGAGCTGATCTGACGCAGATGCACCAGAGCTTGCCTGCCATGGGCTCGGCGTGCGACTGTCGAAGGGGTTAATGTTACCGGATGATGCAGATGTATATGCCGAAAGTCCTGCATCTGCGGTTAGCACATCATCATCATTAAGCGGTATCGCCACTATTATTGTAGGAGTAATATCTGTAAGCTTCTCCATCCCTTTACCACCTGATACAGCAGAATGAATACCATCCTGATTATAGTAGCTCATAAGAAAATCCACCTCGGTACTTTCAAGTACACGCTTTTTATAAACAACGGTACTGTCCTGCTGCTGTGCCGTAACGGTAAACATAGAAAAGACGATGGTTATTGTACAAAATAAAATTTTCATAATTAGTTACAGCCACAGCCGCCCCCTGTTTTACCACCATTAGCACCAGATGATGCTTCGCGGTATACCTGAAAGTTAGTTTCGAACCGTTCACTTTGATGCGCACTAAGTTTCATATCAGGGTCATTGATATATTGCTTTTGATACTCCTTAACACTACTGCAAGAAGTTAGCGATAACAAAAGAAGGCTTATAACAATTAATGCTCTCATGGTTTGTAATTTTCTATATCAATATTTTTAGAGGTATGTATACCTCCCTTATCATCTACAATTATACAGCCTATACCTTTCATTTGGTCTATCATATCTATTCCGGCCTCTACACCCATTACAAATACACCTGTTGCAAGAGCATCGGCAACCTCTGTGGTTTTAGCAAAAACAGATACGCTCACAATTCCCGTAGCAGGATAACCGGTTCTTGGATTTATAATGTGCGAGTAACGCCGGCCATTAAACGTAACATACTTTTCATAGTTGCCGGAGGTTTCTACAGCACTGTCTTCAAGCGGAAACATTGCAAACACTTTGCTTTTATTTAGTGGGTTAACAATACCCACAGTCCAGGGTTTACCATCTGGTTGTTTGCCCCAGGCATTAATATCGCCAGATACATTTACTAATCCGGATGTACACCCCTTATCGACTAACAAGGTGTGTATCCTATCTGCAATATACCCCTGGCCTATACCGCCAAGGCCAAGCCTCATGCCTGCTTCTTTTAAGAATATTGTTTTATTTACTTTATCAATTATTATTTTTTGATAACCTATTTTCTCTACTGATTCTTTTATAGCATCTTCCGTAGGCATAGCTTTCATGCTGCCGTCAAATTTCCATATCTTATCCATTGATGCATAAGATATATCAAAAGCACCATCTGTAACTTTAGCTATTTTATTAGCCCTTTCTACAAGCATTATGAGCTCTTCATCTACCTGCACCGGTTTAATACCTGCATTGCGGTTAATCTGCGATACAGGAGTAGTAGGTATCCAGTCGGATATTAAGTTCTCTATGCGCTTTACCTCGCCTACTGCCATATCTATGTACACATTTCCCACTACGGTATCTTTAGCAACCACAGTAATTTCGAACGGACTGCTTAGCAGGAATAGCTTACGCTTGTGGCTTACTTGCCCAAAGCTGGTAAAAGAGAACAGGCATAACGCGATTAGAAATAAACTTTTCATTTATTTTTTTTCAAAAGAATGTAAAAGGGCAATATAATCTTTGGCAGGCAAATTTTTGAACCCGGTTTTGCCCAGTACTTTTCCGTTCGGACCTAATACCATTACAAGAGGAAAATTTCCTTCGATGTTGTATTTTTCGGCTAACACATCGTTTTGTTGCTTTTTTTCGGGAGATAAGGCATTCCCTTTTTTCTTAGGAAAGTCTGCTTTATATAATACCCAGCTTGCAGTTGATTCATTTTTAAAATCCTCCGATTGCCAAATATCTTTATCCAGCTTAATGCATGGTGCACACCAGTCTGATCCGGAAAATACCAGGATTATAGTTTTATTTTCCTTAACGGCAAGAGCCTTGGCATCTTCAAAATTTGATTGCCAGTTTTGTGCAAATACAGATGACGATAAGACTAAAAACAACCCTAACATTATATTTTTCATAGGTACGTAAAATCAATACTAATATAACGCTTATCAAGGTCCTTTTTACATGCCTAAACAATTATCTTAAGCAAACCTTAAGAAATCAACTTATAAGACTTCATAAAAAAATCCCGCAAGCGCTACGCTTACGGGATTTTATATTTCAGGCATTTAGGTTCTTAGTCACTAAGTCCCTTAGGCATACATTTTCTTTCTTAGCTCCTGCACCTTTTCGTCGTCAAGGTATTCATCAAACGTCATGTGGCGGTCTATAACCCCTTTAGGCGTAATCTCTAATACACGATTTGCAACTGTTTGTGCAAATTCGTGGTCATGGGTTGTAAACAGTACAGATCCTTTAAAGTTTTTAAGCGAGTTATTGAATGCGGTAATACTCTCAAGGTCGAGGTGGTTGGTAGGCTCGTCGAGCATTAGCACGTTAGCGCGCATCATCATCATTCGGCTAAGCATACAGCGCACTTTTTCTCCACCTGATAGTACACGCCCGGTTTTAAGAGCTTCCTCACCACTAAAGATCATTTTACCAAGGAAACCGCGGAGGTAAACCTCATCGCGCTCCTCTTCGGTTTTAGCCCACTGGCGTAACCAGTCTACCAGTGTAAGGTCGTTTTCAAAAAACGAGTGGTTATCTCCCGGAAGGTATGACTGAATTGTTGTAATACCCCAATCGAAGCTACCACTATCGGCAGTCTGATTACCATTAAGTATTTCATAAAAGGCAGATGTTGCACGGCTATCTTTAGAGAAGATAACGATCTTATCGCCTTTATTCATGTTAAGGTCTACGTCTTTAAACAACACTTCGCCATCTACAGATGCGCTCAGGTCTTTAACGTTAAGTATCTGGTCTCCTGCCTCACGCTCCTGGTCAAAAATAATTGCAGGATACCTGCGGCTCGATGGCTTAATATCATCAACCTTAAGTTTTTCGAGCATTTTTTTACGGCTTGTAGCCTGCTTGGATTTTGCCACGTTAGCGCTAAAACGCATAATAAATTCCTGAAGCTCTTTCTTTTTCTCGTCGGCTTTTTTGTTTTGCTGAGCACGTTGCCTCGCAGCAAGTTGGCTCGACTCGTACCAGAAGGTATAGTTACCGGAGTACTGGTTTATTTTGCTAAAATCTATATCAGAGATATGTGTACACACTGCATCCAGGAAGTGCCTGTCGTGAGATACAACAATAACGGTATTATCATAATTTGCAAGGAAATTTTCTAACCAGTTAATGGTTTCAAAATCCAGGTCATTGGTAGGCTCATCCATAATAAGCACGTCAGGGTTGCCAAACAAAGCCTGCGCTAATAGCACACGTACTTTTAGCTTACCGTCAAGGTCGCCCATTAATGTATAATGATAGTCTGCAGTAATACCAAGGCTCGAAAGCATGGCAGCGGCATCGCTATCGGCATTCCAGCCGTTCATTTCTTCAAATATAACCTGTAGTGCCCCTACCCTGTCGGCATCTTTATCACTAAAGTCGGGCTTAAGGTAAATATCATCCATTTCTTTTTTAACAGCAAAGAGGGTTTTGTTACCCATCATTACTGTTTCGAGCACCGTATTTTCGTCAAACATATTGTGGTTCTGGCTAAGAACGCTCATACGTTTACCCGGCTCCAGGTGCACGTGTCCTGAGGTAGGGTCTATTTCGCCGGCAATAATTTTTAGAAAAGTAGATTTTCCTGCACCATTTGCACCTATTATACCATAGCAGTTACCCTGCGTGAATGTAGTGTTAACTTCGTCGAATAAAATTCGTTTACCAAATTGTACCGATAAATTTGAAACTGATAGCATTGTAATATTTTTTGCAAAAGTATAAAATTTAAACCAGTTATTTATTATATGCATCTAATAGTAGTGTAAAGGTTATTTTAACGCTGTTTTAACAAGAATAACCAAAGAATAAAAATATTTTTGCCTTTGCACTCTAAATTACCTTATGTCTCACTCACTCAAAACCTGCTACACACTCTTCTTGCTGGTGTTGCTATCATCCTGCGCTAAAGACGAAGACTATAGTGCTTATTTTAGTGGTGAAGTTATTAATCCCCATACACGCTATGTACTTTTTAGCAAGGGAAATAAAGTTATAGATACCTTAAAACTTGATAATCATAACCGATTCTTTATAAAATTTGATTCGCTTACCCCGGGCCTTTACAGCTTTAAGCACGACCCTGAGTACCAGTATGTTTATTTTGATAAAAACGACAGCCTGATGGTAACGGTAAACACTGCAGACTTTGACCGGTCGGTAACTTTTAGTGGCCGTGGCGACCGCAAGAATAACTTTATGATGGAGCTTTACATGCTTAACGAGATTGACCGTCACAAAGCTTATGACGTTTATAATTATGATTATAAGAAGTTTAGCCACATTACCGATTCTATTTTTGCAGTGCGTAAAACTTTTTATGACAAGAACAAAAAAGACATACAGTGGGGCAAGGATTTCGACTTTTATGCTAAAACACGACTCGGCCTTAACTACTATTCTAAAAAAGAATACTACCCCTACATATACGCCAGGCGCACCGGGGAAGACGTACAACCAACCCTGCCAAAAGACTATTACAGCTTCCGTAAGAATATAAACCTTAATGATTCCAGGCTGATAGGCTTTTCGCCCTACATGCGCTACCTGAATGCTATGCTTAATAACATGGCCATAACCCGGAATTTTAGCAACGGGAATGTAGCTGAAGAAGCCCTTCGCAACAACATTGACAAACTTAATATTGCCGACTCTCTATTTAGTAACAATGAAGTTAAAAATGAAGTACTTAACACTGTTGCTTTTAACTACCTGCTTGAAGACCAAAACATTGCAAACAACCAAAAGTTTTTAGACAGGTACATGCAACTCTCTACAGATAAAAGCAGAGACAACGAAATAAGGAAGATAGGGCAAGCCATTGACAAACTAAAAGTGGGTACAAAGCTACCTGGTGTTGGGCTTGTTGATGTTGCAAATAATGACTTTAATATTACTAAGGACATCAAGAAAGAGACGGTAGTGTTTTTCTGGACAAGCTGTGCCCGGGTGCATATTGAGCGTATAAACCAAAAGGTTAACGAACTTAAAAAACAGCACCCTGCAATTAACTTTATAGCGGTTAACGTTGATAGCGATGCCGAATGGAAAAAAACCATACCCGTTTATAAGTTTGATAATGTTGTGCAGTTGCGTAGCAAAAATTTTGATGCATTAAGAGAAAAATGGGTAATTACAAAAATTAACCGCACTATTATCCTTAATGCCGATGGTACCATTAAGAATGCTTTTACAAATTTACTCGACGAAAAATTTGCAGAATCACTTTAGTAAGTATACCTCAAGCTTACGTTAACACCACGATTAGTATGATTGTTAGTGCTTTAATGCTATGCCTTTACATAACAAGCATCAAAATCTTAAATCTTTTTAACCGGTACCCAAATTTCCTCTTCGCTATCATCGCTGCCATTTCTATACAATTCGCCCAATACTTCAAAGTGTGGCCGGCTATCTAATACGTAGCCCGATTGTGGTAGCCACTGTGTAAAGATGGTTTTAAATACTTCATCACCATTGGCGGGGTTACCCCTATAAAAAAATACTGCATACAAACCTCCTGGTAAAGTCAGCATGTCCATTCCGGCAGGTACGCCATTAAAAGATGCAACCTCTACCGCAGCCCACTTTTCAAATTCGGCAACGGGGTTGAAGTCGCTGAAATAACTTTCAGGATAAATTTGCAGAGAGTATCGATCATTACCCACAACGTTTAAAATGTTGCTTTTTAAGGGCATAAAACTACTCCACAACATATGCGTGGTATTGTTAGCATAAGACATAGTTAGCCGCTTACCAACAAGCATTTTAGTAACTACTGTGCGAAAAATGGGGTTCATGATTACTCTATAAAAGAAAAAATATAATTACCATTGGCCGCGGCCTCGTTAAACAACTCTTTTAAATAACGAAGTCCTTCTTCAAGGTGTCTTTTATTAAATAGCTGGTCATCGGCTTCATCATTATGCCACGCTTCAGGATATACCTCATTAGCATTAAGCTCATCCGCATTATAAAGGCTCAGGAATCTATCTTCATCCACTGTTGCAAGCAAAATATTTATAGCTTTTACCTTTTCGGGAGATACATAAAATAACGGCTGCTCTACCTCATCAAAATCATCTTCAAAGTCGATAGCGGTATAATCTATTTCTTCACCAAGAAATTCCGATGGGTTAAAAATTTCATTGATAACCTCAAGCTCATTACCCTTAAAGAATTTAGCCAGTAAAAATTGCAGACCTTCAAAGTTTTGCTCAAAAGTTTCAGCACGCGCGCTCACATCGGGCAGCTGTTCAAGATCAGCTTCTATTTTAAGCAACTTAAATTCGGCAGGGGTTATTGGGTAAAGGCTCGCGCTCTGGCTCATGGTGTACGTATTTTATGAGTGGCAAAAATAAGGAAAACTTAAGTGGTAACCCATTTCTGCCAGCTAAAATTCTTCACATTGCTGCTACGCATAATTAGCTATTTTTGTAAAAATTAAATGCCATGAAATTATTTTTTGCCGCTGCAGCCTTTTTCGCAATGTTTTTTAGCTACGCACAGGAGTGTAATGAAGCAGCCAGTAAAGAAACCCAGAAAAAGCTCAATGCAGAATATGCCGATCCTAAAACATCGCCACTAACAAAGGAAGATTTAAAGACGTTTAAGTCGCTGGAGTTCTATCCGGTAGATATGACGTATTGTGTTACTGCAAAATTTAAGCGTACACCAAATGAGAAATCATTTAACATGGCCACAACAACGGGAAGAAAAGCAAAATATGTAAAATATGGCGAGCTTAGCTTTAACCTGGCAGGCAAGCCTTATAAGCTGGACATTTTTCAAAGTCCGGATCTTTTAAAAATTGAAGAATACAAAGACCATTTGTTCTTACCCTTTACGGATGACACCAATGGAGAGGGCAGCTATGCCGGAGGGCGTTATATCGACATGAAAATACCTAAGGCAGAAACTGTACAGATAGATTTTAACGCAGCCTACAACCCCTATTGCTGTTACAACCATGATTACTCGTGCCCAATTCCGCCATCGCAAAACTTTCTGGATACAGATATTAAAGCAGGTGTAAAGGCTTATAAAAAATAGCAACGGTTATTGTTGTTTAAAACCTACAAGGTTCTAAAAACCTTGCAGGTTGAGTAAACTGCGTACAGCGTAATCAGGGCTCCTGCAATGTCTCTAAGACCTTGCAGGTATATAATGAATAACAAGAATAGTGTAACATGATTAAACAAGAAAAGCTGCCCTCACTATTAAGCGGGCAGCTTTTCTTGTTTTAAAAAATATGCTGACAATACAGATCAAAAGCCTGTAGGGTATTATGCCACTATTCTCGGGTAATATACCGTGCACAACATGCCATCGCCTGCTTTTAGCGGGTGAGCGCAATGCTCTGTCTGAAATTTAGCACATTTTAAACAATCTGACTCCCTGCTCAGTACCGCACGAAACTCATACGCCTGGCATGCCTGTGTTTCTGCTGTAACTATTTCGTGTACGTTGCACAGCTGCCCTCTTACGTGGTGATCGCAGTTGCCGCAACAAGTTGCTAATTTAATGTCCATGATATTTACTTTTGGTTAATAATAATACCAATTTACGCAGAATATATGTTAGAGAAATTCTAAATAACTGTATTTGAGCTATTTGTAAATAGACCGTTTATAAATAAGTGCGAGCCGCACCGGCAATTTGCTGTAATGTAGGTTATTGGAGTAATCTGTTGGGATAGTGTTAACGGTATTTCAACGTTCCTCGTATTACTAACTTGATTTTGTCCGTTGGTAGACTCAAAGTTGGCGCTTAAAATTTATCAAAATTAACGTGGCGTTGATATTAATGAAAATAAATACTTGTGTATGATTTACTTATGCCAAATTGACATATAAATATAAAATTTACATTAGGCACTATTATTGACTTTGTAGAAAGTAATAATATATTAAATAAAATTATATGCAACCCAAATTTACTATTGGCGACATTGTCCAACTTAAGAGTGGTGGACCCGACATGACTGTTTCAGAAACAGCAAGCTACAATCCTTTTGACGGGAGTAAATTCCCCTTTAATGGAACTATCTACACAGTTTGGTTCGAGAACGGTAAGCAATCAGGAGGTAACTTTCACCAAGATATGCTGGACAAAATCGATGATTAAAATAAAGCCACTCACAGAGTGGCCTTATTATGGTTTGTAATAAACTTGAGAATGATATATTTATATATTATGCTTTTTGTACTATAATTTGTGCACGCTTCAGTTTTTTCTTAGTATCATACCTAATAAAAAATAATAATAAAAACATCACAAATAGTACAATAAATGGCCAAAAATATGGAGAAAGCATTGCTGTTTCCTTTATAGTTATAAAATACTTCGCGACATCACTTATAAGAAGAGTATATTTTTCGTTATCTGAATCGAAACTAACTAATGAATCATTTACCCTCGAAATCCTTGGACTGTACCAAACTTCAAATTTCTAGTTGGGTAATTATACGATATTTCTCTTTGTTGCGAACGATAAATTAAGTACTCCCACATTAACAATAATATCGTAATTATTAAAAGAAGATAGTTAGCCGTTTTATATGATGAGGTATAATATGACAAACTTGAAGGATAAATCGAAAAAACTTTAATTTTCGAAATGTTAACAATTCGATGGCTGATATGAATTTGTTCCTCTAATTCAGGTTGTGTAAATTTTTGTTTGGTTTTCAATAATTAATTCAACGTATACTATTTCTGTTGGTTTTAATAAATTCCAGTCTAAAATAAAACTATTATCTTCTACTTTTAAATCACTATCAACTTCATAATTAGAATAATGTTTTTCTTTAACAATAACAAAATCATCTGGGAATTTTACTTTTAGGGATTTATGAATTGTGGATTTTTCAATATCAATGTTACCTGTGTTTCCAACAACTGCTTTTAAATAATAAACATTCGTGTTTTGTGGTGGGTCATAATTTACCAACTCTAAGAATTGTGTATCCTTTGCAGTTGTTATAATCGGTAACCATTCATTTAAAATAAAGAGATTTCTATTTTATTTAGTAGTTTTTTATTGTACCAAATACCTAAGAAGAATAAGATAACACCGAATAGTGTGCTTGCGATAAAATAAATTGCACTAGAATCAAAGTTAATCATATATAGTTATATATTTATTATCGAATGACGTTAGCGTAAATATATAATTTAATAAATTAAATTTAAATAAATTAAAGATTATGTAAAAATAAAACAGACTACACTTATCATCTTTAACAATTTCTTACACAAACCCCTCACATAAAAATAGCCCAAAAATCAGTACCTTTGCGTTTTCCACAAAACTATGTTAGATTCTCAAGATAATATAGAGGTTTTAGGCGCCCGCGTTCATAACCTCAAAAATATAGATGTAACCATTCCGCGCGAAAAGCTGGTGGTTATAACCGGCCTTTCAGGGTCGGGTAAGTCATCCCTCGCTTTTGATACCATTTATGCCGAAGGGCAGCGCCGCTACATAGAGACCTTCTCTGCTTATGCACGCCAGTTCCTGGGTGGCCTGGAGCGCCCCGATGTTGATAAAATAGACGGACTGAGCCCGGTTATTGCAATAGAGCAAAAAACCACCAGCAAGAGCCCCCGCTCTACCGTGGGTACCATTACAGAGATTTACGACTTTTTGCGCCTCCTTTATGCCCGTGCTGCAGATGCTTACAGCTATGTGACTAACGAAAAAATGGTAAGTTACGATGATGAGCAAATTCGCGGGCTTATTCTCGAAAAATTTGATGGTAAGCGCATTACCATACTTGCACCCATAGTACGTTCTCGTAAGGGGCATTACCGTGAATTGTTCGAACAAATTTCTAAACAGGGCTTTCTTAAGGTGCGTGTAGATGGTAACATTCGGGATATTGAAAGCGGCATGAAACTGGACCGCTACAAAAACCACGATATTGAAACGGTTATAGACCGCATGGCGGTAGACAACACGCCGGATACCGATAAACGCCTTGCGGACAGCATTAAGACTGCAATGTACCATGGCGAGGATGTTATGATGGTTATAGAGCACGACACTAACGAGGCGCGCTACTACAGCCGTAACCTTATGTGTCCGTCGTCCGGAATCTCCTACCCCAACCCTGAGCCTAATAACTTTTCGTTTAACTCGCCTAAGGGCGCATGTGATAATTGTAATGGGCTGGGTATTGTAAGCGAGATTAACCTTAAAAAAATAATCCCCAATCCTAAACTGTCTATTAAACAGGGTGGTATTGTGCCCATTGGCGAATATAAAAACTCCTGGATATTTAAACAGCTTGAAGCTATTGGCGAAAAATTCAACTTTAAAATTACCGATGCCATAGAGAAGATCCCGGCCGACGCCATGGAGATGATCCTTAACGGTGGCAATGATAAATTTACGGTTACCAATAAAAACCTTGGGGTAAACAAGGAGTATAAAATAGATTTTGAGGGTATATCTGCATTTATTAAAAACCAGTATAGCGAGAATGCTACCGCAGCCCTAAAACGCTGGGCAAAGGAGTTTATGGACGAAGTTCCGTGCCCCGTTTGCCACGGCACACGCCTTAAAAAAGAGTCGCTGTACTTTAAACTGAATGGCCTTAACATTGCCGAAGTATCTCACATGGATATCTCTGACCTTTCCCATTGGTTTGAAGCTATCGACGAAAATTTATCCGATAAGCAAAAGGCAATAGCGACAGAGATCATCAAAGAGATCAAAGCGCGCCTAAGCTTCCTGGTAGATGTAGGGTTAAATTATTTGTCGCTCGACAGGGGATCGGGTTCCTTATCCGGTGGCGAAGCACAGCGCATCAGGCTCGCAACACAAATAGGCTCTCAGTTGGTGGGCGTATTGTATATCCTTGATGAGCCGAGCATAGGACTGCACCAGCGCGATAACGAAAAACTTATAAAATCGCTGGAGCAACTTCGCGACCTGGGCAACTCGGTACTCGTTGTAGAACATGATAAAGACATGATAGAGCGCGCAGACTATGTTATCGACATTGGCCCTGCAGCAGGCCGTTTTGGCGGGCAGATTGTAAGCAAAGGCACCCCTGCCGAATTGCTTAAAGAGCATACCCTTACTGCGGCTTACCTTAATGGAGAAAAAGAAATTACGGTGCCAAAAGTGCGCCGTCCGGGTAATGGAAAAACGCTCAAATTAACCGGAGCTACCGGCAATAACTTAAAGAACGTTACCGTAGAGTTCCCTTTAGGTAAAATGATTGCTGTAACGGGGGTTTCCGGTAGTGGCAAAAGCACGCTTATTAACGGCACGCTCTATCCCATCCTTAACGCACACTTTTTTAACGGGGTAAAAAAACCGGCTCCCTACAAAAAAATTGAAGGCCTTGAGCATATAGATAAAGTTATTGATATAGACCAGAGTCCTATAGGCCGTACACCACGCTCTAACCCGGCTACATATACGGAGGTTTTTAGCGAAATACGTTCGCTGTTTACCCAAACTCCCGAAGCTATGATACGTGGTTATAAGCCGGGACGCTTTAGCTTTAACGTTAATGGTGGCCGTTGCGAAACCTGCGAAGGCAGTGGCTTGCGCGTTATAGAAATGAATTTCCTGCCTGATGTTTATGTAGAATGCGAAACCTGTAACGGGAAGCGTTTTAACCGGGAAACGCTGGAGATTCGCTACAAAGGCAAATCGATATCTGATGTGCTGGAAATGACGGTAGATGAGGCGGTTCCTTTCTTTGAGAATATCCCGAAAATTAACCGAAAAATACAGACTATACAGGATGTTGGCCTTGGTTATATAACACTGGGCCAACAAAGTACAACCTTATCAGGTGGCGAGGCACAGCGAATTAAGCTCGCATCAGAACTTAGCAAAAAAGATACCGGCAACACGTTTTACATACTTGATGAACCTACAACCGGGCTTCATTTTGAAGATATAAGAGTATTGATGGAGGTTATAAACAAAATTGTAGAAAAAGGTAATACCGTGCTTATTATAGAGCATAATATGGATGTTATTAAGCTGGCAGACTACATTATAGACATAGGTTATGAGGGTGGCAAAGGCGGTGGCCAGCTAATAGCTAAAGGCACGCCCGAAGAAGTTATTAAAAACAAAAAGAGCTACACCGCTCAATTCTTAAAAAAAGAATTATATTAGTTCGTTCAAAAATTTTAAAAGTACATGTCTAAAGAAAAATATAATAACGACGACGAATGGATTAAAGAAGGGTTAACACAAAAACCCTGGAACGAGATTAGGAGTAACGACTCGTGGGCTATTTTTAAGATCATGTCGGAGTTTGTAAATGGATTTGAAGCTATGGCCAAAATAGGTCCGTGCATCTCTATATTTGGCTCGGCACGAACCAAGCCTGACGATAAATATTATTTGCTTACCGAAGAGATCGCCGAGAAAATTGCCAATGCCGGATACGGCGTTATAACAGGCGGTGGCCCAGGTATTATGGAGGCCGGTAACAAAGGCGCCAGCCGTGGTATAGCCCCATCTGTAGGATTAAATATAGAACTCCCTTTCGAGCAGCACTTTAACCCCTACATAGACCATGACAAAAACCTTAACTTCGATTATTTTTTTGTGCGCAAGGTTATGTTTGTAAAATACTCGCAGGGGTTTGTGGTTATGCCGGGCGGTTTTGGCACATTAGACGAAATGTTTGAAGCGATTACGCTCATCCAGACCAAAAAAATTGCTAAGTTCCCTATAATTCTGGTTGGTACAGAATTTTGGGGAGGCCTTATAGACTGGATACATAACGTTATTATAGACAAATACCACAATGCCAGCGCTACAGACCTGGACCTGATTAAAGTAGTAGATACTGCAGATGAAGTTTTACAGGCTATAGACACGTTTTACAAAAAATATACGCTTAGCCCTAATTTCTAAACGCCTTAAAAGTTTAACAGTTTAATAAGCAACCCAAAACATAATTTTACATCGTATATAGAGTTATAAGTACACCTTTCAACAAACCGATGTGCGCTACTTAAATATTAGTACAAATAACTTTACACGTGCATTTTGAATTTACAGTCTAAGCTTTATTTTATTGTCCTTATAATGATGGGGTGCTTTGCACATGCCCAGCATAAAAACACTATAACTGCGACACTTAACCCCGATACCAAGGTTATAAGTGTACAGCAGGAAATTGTTTATATAAATCAAAGCACAGATGTACTTAATTTTATTGCACTTAACGATTGGAACAACTCCTACTCTAACAAAACAACACCGCTTGCCAGGCACTTTACAGATCAGTTTATAAAAGCTTTTCACCTTGCCAAAGAGTACGACAGAGGAAGCACTACTATAGCATCGGTCACTACAGATGGTGGCAGTGCCTTAAAGTGGAGCCGCCCAGAAGCACACCCTGATATTGTTACAATCGAGCTTCAAAAGCCATTAGCACCTAACCAACAAGTAACGATTTCATTAAATTATAACGTAAAACTGCCAAATCAGCGGTTTACACGGTTTGGGTTTGATGACAAGACAGGCTCTTTTAACCTGCGCGACTGGCACCTTACTCCCTCACGCTACGAAGATCATGCTTTTACAACCTACAGCAACGAAAATATAGACGACATTGCAAATGCATCCTGCGATTACAGTATAAAATTACAGCTTCCTAAAAATCTTTCGCTTACTACAGATCTTGCCGATGATGGCAAATCAAATTCAGGAAACTACACAGAATATTCATTGTCTGGCAGGAGTCGCATGGGCTTTAACCTGATAGTAGAGCCACAGGACAGTTTCGAGATATTTAATTTTAAGGCAGTTAATGTAAGCTCTAACCTTAAGGACAGCCGTGTTACCGATGTTCAGCGTGCTGTGGTTGTTGATAAAATTACCCAATTTACAGCCGATAATCTGGGGCCTTACCCTCATGGCCAGGTAGTAGTTAGCCAGACAGATTACGACCGTAACCCGGTTTATGGCCTCAACCAGCTGCCGGCGTTTATAAGGCCGTTTCCTGATTCTTTTGTTTTCGAGATGCGTTTCTTAAAAACGTATCTAAATGCGTATCTAAAAAATACCCTTAAGCTGGATCCCCGCAAAGACAACTGGATTTATGATGGGATTCAGATGCAGCTTATAATGAAGTACATTACGCAGTATTATCCTAACGAAAAAATGATGGGTAATCTTGGTACATTACCCGTTATAAGATCTTACAATCTTTTTAATATAAACATAAACGGGCAATACAATTACCTGGCGCTACTCATGGCGAGGCGTAATCAGGATCAGCCCATAGGCGACCCTAAAAGCTCTCTAATAAAGTTTAACGAGCAAATTGCCGGTAAATATAAAGCCGGGTTAACCTTAAACTATTTAGACCAGTATTTAGGCAACAACATAATACCACAATCGCTGGAGCAATTTTATAACCTTAACATCCTTGCACGAACAACCAACAGGCAAGATCTTGAAGATATAATTAAGAGTAAAACAGATAAAGATATCGACTGGTTTTTCGACACTATGGTTGCCACCAGGGATATTGTAGATTATAAATTTGGGCCAGTAAAAAAAGAAGGCGATTCGCTTAGGGTTACTATTAAGAACGTGACAGGCACAAAGGTGCCCATGTCTTTATATGGCTTAAAAAAGAAAAATGTAGTTTACAAACAATGGTTTGCAGGAGTTGCTACTGATACTACTTTTACGATTGCCCGCGCTGATGCCGACAAACTTGCCTTAAACTATAATGGAGAAGTTCCGGAGTTTAACCGCCGTAATAACTATAAAAAGCTAACCGGAATATTCCCTAACAATCGCCCGTTTAAGTATACGTTCTTTCAGGATCTTGAAGACCCTAATTATAACCAGATATTTTATGTGCCAAGTTTTACATTTAATATATACGATGGTTTTACGCCCGGTCTCCGCATACATAACAAATCATTGCTCGAGAAACCTTTTATTTTTGATGTAAGCCCCTCCTATTCTACAAAAACCAGCGAGCTGGCAGGTTCATTCTCGTTACTGTACAATCAATATGTACGGGAGGGCGAAATGTTCAATGTACGCTACTCAATATCAGGTTCCACGTTTCATTATACACCCGACGCCCGATATACAAAGTTTACACCATCGGTACAATTCCGATTCAGGGATCCTGACATTCGTAAAAACAGGAAAGAGTTTTTAACGCTGCGCCAGATAACCGTAAACCGTGAGAAAACAAATTATGTATTAACCGATACTCAAAACGAAAACTATTCTGTTTTTAATGCTCGCTACAGCAAGTCAGATTCAGAGATCACTAAGCATTATAACTTTAATACAGACCTTCAATTAGCCGATGCATTTGGAAAACTGGCCGGAGAGGTACAATTTCGCCGTTTGTTTAATGACAATCGCCAGGTAAACCTTCGTGTTTTTGCAGGTATGTTTATTTATCGCAGTACTGCGTCAGAGTTTTTTAGTTTTGGCCTCGACAGGCCTACAGATTATCTTTTTGATTACAATTATTACGGACGTTCTGAAACAACGAGTTTTTTTAGCAGACAATATATATTAGCCGAGGGAGGTTTTAAATCGCAGCTTGACACCCGTTTTGCAAACCAATGGATGACTACAGTAAACGGAAGCTTTAATGTATGGAACTGGATAGAGATTTATGGTGATGCGGGTTTGTTTAAAAATAAGTACCGCAGTCCTAAATTTGGGTATGACAGCGGCATACGCCTTAATCTTGTTACCGACTATTTCGAATTATACTTACCGGTACAATCCAGCAATGGCTTCGAGTTAACACAGGCACACTACAGCCAGAAAATACGTTTTGTAATTACTCTTAGCCCCGGTGCACTTTTAGGGCTGTTTACGAGAAAATGGTTTTAAAAATTTACCGCTTTAAAATTCATAATACTTAGTAATTGTAATTATTCGTTACACAATACTCAGTAGTGGTGTTTTATAGTTTTGTTTTTTTATGAAAAATGAAATTTAAATTCCTGCCCGTTATTTATGATATGTCATACTTTTAATTAAATTTGTATTTCGCACAATACTTTATTTTATGACCGGGACAGAAACAAAACAATCGCTTTCTTATAAAGATTTCAGAGCAGAAGTGCTAAACGATTATAAAATTGCCATTACCAGCAGGGAGTGTAGCCTTTTAGGCCGTCGCGAAGTGCTTACCGGCAAGGCAAAATTTGGCATTTTTGGCGATGGTAAGGAAGTACCCCAGCTTGCAATGGCAAAAGCTTTTAAAAACGGCGATTTCCGTTCCGGCTATTACCGCGACCAGACATTTATGATGGCGATAGGCCACCTTACGCTTCAGCAATTCTTTGCGGGGCTTTACGGCCACCCGGATATCGAAGAAGAACCAATGTCTGGCGGGCGCCAAATGGGCGGCCACTTTGCAACCCATAGCCTTGACGAAGACGGTAACTGGAAAAACCTTACCCAACAAAAAAATTCGAGTGCCGATATTTCTCCTACTGCCGGGCAAATGCCACGTTTGTTAGGGCTTGCACAGGCATCTAAAATATACAGGAATGTAGCAGGGCTAACTAATACATCTAATTTTTCTATAAACGGTAATGAGATTGCCTGGGGTACTATTGGTAATGCCAGTACCAGCGAAGGTTTGTTTTTTGAGACCATAAACGCAGCCGGTGTGCTACAGGTACCCATGGTTATAAGCGTTTGGGACGATGATTACGGCATATCTGTGCATGCACGCCACCAAACAACAAAAGAAAATATATCTGAAATATTAAAAGGGTTTCAGCGCGATAATAATGCAAATGGTTACGAAATAATTACCGTAAAAGGATGGGATTACGCAGAGCTTGTTTCGGCTTACGAAAGAGCTGCCCGCATTGCCCGGGAAGAACACGTGCCGGTACTAATGCATATTTACCAGCTTACCCAGCCGCAAGGCCACTCTACGTCTGGATCGCACGAGCGTTATAAAAATTCTGACCGCCTTTCATGGGAAGGTGAGTTTGACTGTATTGCCCAGATGAAAAAATGGATGATAGAGAACAATATTGCAACTGAGGAAGAACTTAATAGCATAGACCATCAGGCAAAAGCCGATGTGCTTGATGCTAAAAAAGCGGCATGGGCTGCTTATGTTGCGCCGTTAAAACAAGAACAGGCACAGCTCATTGCAGTACTAAACAGCATTGCGCCACAAAGTCCTAACAAAGTATTTATTGAAAAAAATAGTGCAGAGCTCGCTGCCATCAGGGAGCCTATTCGTAAAGACCTGTTAGTTACCGCCCGCAAAACGTTGCGCCTTATTATTAAGGAAGATGGTAAAGGCGCACTATCAAAATGGATTAAGACATATACAGAGACCATTCAGCCTAAATACAGTTCGCACTTGTTTAGCAAATCAGATAATAACATTTTTAGTGTGGCAGAACAGGCCGCTGTTTATAATGACACCCCTGAAGAAGCCGATGGCCGCATGATCATCAGGAACAACTTTGATGCATTATTTACTAAATATCCGGAAGTGCTGATATTTGGTGAGGATGTTGGAAACATAGGCGACGTTAACCAGGGGCTGGAAGGTATGCAGGAAAAGTATGGCGAAGAGCGCGTGGGCGATGCCGGCATACGCGAGGCAACTATTTTAGGCCAGGGAATTGGTATGGCTATGAGAGGCCTGCGCCCTATTGCCGAAATCCAGTATCTTGACTATTTGTTATATGCCCTGCAAATAATGAGCGATGACCTTGCTACATTACACTACCGTACGGCAGGAAGGCAAAAGGCGCCACTCATTATACGTACCCGTGGGCACAGGCTTGAGGGTATATGGCACTCCGGGTCTCCTATGGGCATGATTGTTAATGCAGTGAGAGGTATACATGTTTTAGTGCCACGCAACATGGTAAAGGCCGCAGGATTTTATAACACCCTGTTAGAAACAGATGAACCTGCTCTTGTTATTGAATGCCTGAACGGCTATCGTCTTAAAGAAAGAATGCCTGTAAACCTTGGCGAATTTAAAACGCCTATAGGCGTTGTAGAAACCATCAAACAAGGAAGCGACATTACGCTGGTATCTTACGGCTCTACGCTGCGTGTGGTAGAACAGGCAGCAAAGGAGTTATTAGAAATTGGCATTGATGCCGAAGTTATAGACATACAATCATTGTTGCCTTTTGACATTAATGCCGATATTGCAAAAAGTGTTGCAAAAACTAACAGATTGTTAGTAATAGATGAAGACGTGCCCGGAGGAGGATCTGCTTATATATTACAACAGATAATTGATGTACAGGACGCCTATAAGTATTTAGACAGCAAACCGGATACACTAAGCGCTAAAGCGCACCGCCCCTCTTATGGTACCGATGGCGACTACTTTAGCAAACCATCTGCCGAGGATATCTTTGAAAAAGTGTATGATATTATGCACGAAGCTAGACCTAAAGAGTTTCCTGCCTTGTACTAATTGATAAAAAGGAGCAATTTGCGTATAGAGCAAAAAAAAATCCCCAATGCAAATTGGGGATTTTTTGTCTTGCCGTTTACCTGCTGCCTCACACTGTTTTATCCCGAAGGCAGCTGCCTCAAGCTGCTTAGCCTATATACACCGTTTTTACATTCACAAATTCTTTAATACCATCCTCTGCAAGTTCCCGGCCGTAACCAGAACGTTTAACACCTCCAAACGGCAGTGCAGGATCTGATTTTACCATGGCGTTTATAAATACTGCACCTTCCTGAAAAAGATTTACATTTTTTTTAAGGCCCTCAACATCGGCGGTGAACACAGATACTCCAAGTCCGAAATTAGTCTTATTGCTCAGTGCGACAGCTTCCTCGAAAGTGTCGAAAGAGATAACCGGTACAGCCGGTCCAAAGACTTCTTCGTTAAAAACAGGCATGTCAGGGGTTACATCTATGAGGATTGTAGGTTCGTAAAAAGCATCCGTTCGCTTCCCGCCAAGCACCGTCCTGGCTCCCATTGCTACCGATTTGTTTACCTGCGTCTCAACTTCCTCTGCAAGGTCTACCCGCGCTAACGGCCCCACATAGGTTTCTTCGTTCAGCGGGTCACCTGATTTAAGTTCGCTAACTGCTTTAATGAACTTCTCTAAAAAGTTGTCAAAAACATTGCTGTGTACAAAAAATCGTTTGGCAGCGATACAACTTTGCCCTGCATTTTGAAACCTGGCATTTACAGCAATCTCCACCGTTTTGTCGATATCTGCATCTTCACAAACAATTAGGCCATTGCTACCACCAAGTTCGAGCACTGCTTTTTTAATTTGATTTGCAGCGATAGAAGCTACAGATGCACCAGCCTTTTCGCTACCGGTTAGCGATACCGCTGCTACTACCTTATTTTCTATAATTGCCTCAACCTGTTTGCCCTCTATAAGCAGGTTTGTGTAAATGGCATCCGGAAATCCGGCATCTTTAAATAGTTCCTCTATTAGTTTCGCACAGCCTGCAACATTACTTGCGTGCTTAACAACAACTGTATTGCCGGCGATTATTGCAGGTATGGCGAATCGGAAAACCTGCCAGTAAGGAAAGTTCCAGGGCATTACGCCTAAAATTACTCCAAGAGGCTCAAAAGTGACGTAACTTTCACGTCCATCGGCATCAATCTGACGTTTTTCTAAAAATTTTTGTGCGTTGTCTATGTAGAATTCACACAAAAGTTGGCATTTTTTAACCTCTGCGAGGGCTTGAGTAATAGGTTTTCCCATCTCTAAAGTGCACTGTTTTGCCAGTAAATGTTGTTTTTTTGTTAAAGTAAATACTAAATTTTTTATAAAGTTTAGTCTTTCATCAAGTGGTGCAAACCCCCATATATCAAAGGATTTCTTACTAATTTCAAGGAGATTTTTTGCCTCAATATCAGTAATATATTGATGTTCAGACAAAAAAGTTGAGTCGTAGGGATTGATTATAGAAAACATTTTTTATTTTTGTTTAAAATTTTTATAAAAATAACACATATTTTCTTAAGTTTATTTTACTATTTTTACAGAAAATTTTCAACGTACTGATAAACAAAACAATTATTTATGAAGAAAGCTGTACTCCCCCTATTACTGCTTTGCCTGGCACCGGCTCTGAGAGCTCAGGAAGCAAACACAGAAAAGCCTGCACAAGACTACAATAAATGGACTCTTGAACTTGGAGGTGGTATTAACACTGTGGCTAATCCATTGTCTCCTGGCTATGATGTTGGTTCTTACAATTTTTTTAGTGCAAACTTTGGCGCAAGGTATATGTTCAACACCAAATTTGGTTTGAAACTTGGCGTTACTTATGACGAGCTAAAAAACAATGATAACTCTCCGGAGTTTAAAACTGACGTGCAAGGTGTATCGTTACAAGGTGTTGTAAACATCGGCCGTATTTTAGAATTCCAAACATGGACAAACCGTCTCAACATTTTAGGACATACGGGTGTTGGTGTTGGAAGGTTTAAAAGCGACAGACAACAACAATATTATGACCACATAGGTACATTCTTAATTGGTTTAACAGGTGAATTTAAATTGTCTGAAAGAGTTAGCCTTTTTGGTGACTTTACAATGAACAACAACTACTCTCAACAAAGAACATGGGATGGTGGACCATATGAGCACACCATTGAACAGGGTTTTGATAGTACTCTTTACCAGGCTACTGTAGGTCTTACTGTAGCGTTAGGTAGCCATGAACAACATGCTGACTGGTATATTCAGGATGTTTCTACACAACTTAACGACCTTGACAAACGTATAGGTGACCTTGAGACTATGATGAACGACTCTGATAAAGATGGTGTTCCTGATTATCTTGATGCTGAGCCTAACACTATTGCAGGTGTTGCTGTAGATAGCAAAGGAAGAACTATAGATAAAAACAATAACGGTGTGCCGGATGAACTTGAGAAATACCTTGACGAAAGAGATACTCAATCTAAATCATCTATCAGTTCAGATCTTTCTGACCTAATCAACGGTGGTTACATTAACGCTTATTTCGACTTCGGTAAAGATCAGCCTAATGCACAATCTGTAAGTGGTATTAACTTCTTAACGAGATACCTTAAAGAAAATCCATCTGCAAGTGCTGATGTAATAGGATATGCTGACGAAGTTGGTGATGCTGAATTTAACAAAGCATTATCTGCAAGAAGAGCTGCAAACGTTAAGCAAATATTAGTTGATTCTGGTATTGATGCTGGAAGACTTAACATCATTGGTAATGGTGAAGATTCTTCAGTAAACAAATCATCTTCTTTTGCACGTCAAACAGTTAGAAGGGTTACTTTTATTATCAAATAGTAATAAACCTATAATATTTTTAAAAACCCCTGCACAAGCAGGGGTTTTTTTATACCTTTAAAAGAAAAGATATGAGCCATCGCGATACAGGTCTGCTCGCTCTAAGGGGTGAAGCCATTGGTACAATACATCCGCAATCATCTGGCGAAGAAGTTTTCCAGAATGCAACATTAAGGCCGGTATTAAAGCTACAGAATGATTTGCTTATAGAAGCATTCCTTAATTACGCGCACAAACAAAAGAATCAGTTTTACACTCTTACACTCGACAGGAAACTAAGTTATATAGATACCGCCATACACAAAGACATAAAGTTTAGAAATGCCTTAAAAGGCATTGTGGTGGGTTTATTTACAGTAGAAGAGTTTAGGGCATACGTGCTAAATTCTTCAAACCTGAATAAGCGGATGATGAATATGATTATCGAGCGGCTTAAAGATCAGGTACAGCTGTTAATAAACTATAGCGATGTACACTTGCAGTAATTGCACATAATTGAAGGAAAAAACTTTTCGTGACACTATTTTCATAATACATTAAAAAACAGTACCTTTAGGTATAAATTAATCTATTATGGCAACTATTACTAATTATTCTTACTATCCTGAGGGTGGTAATGGAGACATGGAAATGAGCCATCTGTCAGGCAACGCATCGTTACCTTATGATGACCCGGCAATGATTAACCCAAATGAGCTTGCGACTTTTCCGAAGCAGGTAAATTTAGAGGAGTACCGATTATATGACCATCAGAGCCACCTGGTTAACAGGCGCACTCCGGTGAGGGAAGGTAAAAACATTACACGCACGGACAGCCAGCCCAGCCGGCATGGATTGTAGCAAAAAATAAATGCCTTTCTGAAAGTACAGAAAGGCATTTATTTTTTTCTTTTCAAATTAATTTTTTGGCTTAAATACCAATACTTCTTCCACGCCTTTGAAAAGAACAAGCTTGTCTTTCTCTACCGTTGCCCCATCTGCACTCTCTAACGCTTTGAGGTAATCACCTTCTCCCTCACCGGGACAAAACATTTTTGTAGATGCCATCTGGCTAATATTAATGCCACCCTCGTCATTTAAGTTATAGGAGCCGCTGTAACGGTTGCATCCGCCATTGCCGGTAATCTTGTTATCTGAAGAAAAATTAGCAACAGGAAGGCCGCTATTGTAGTTTGCAGAATCTGCAGCTTTACCATTAATTGTAGTAAGCTGCCAGTTGATGTCTGTTAATGCCGCTGCTGCAGAGCCGGACTTTGCGGTACCGCAACTCTGAATTACAGCCATCATTACAACAGCGCCAAGAGTTAGTATTCGTTTCATTTGTAAGTTAATTTAGGTTGGCCCAAACTTAATGAATATTCCTACTATTCTCAATCTATTTATAAATACTTTAATATTGTTTGGGCTACAGTAAGCCGTTATATTTACGGATAAACCATTCTGCTGCAAGCGACACCGCAAGAATTGTTAATAGCCAAATCCAGTCTATCAAAGGGGATTTTGTTGTAACTTCTTTTTGTAGTGCTTTGTATGATTCATTATCAGCTAAGAATTTTATAAGGTCATCCACCTTATTTGGGTCGTATGCAGCTCCGCCTGTGTTAGCCGCCGTTTGCTGCAGCCTTGCAAGATCAGGGTTTACAAACTGTTTCTCTATTTCAAAATCCAATACTTCAAAACTACCTGAATACGAAGTTTTAGAGTTTGCCTCTTTAACGGTAAACGTATATTGTCCTGCCTCAAGGCCATCGAGGTTTACTTTATACTCATTAGCACCTTTAAGAAAGTCGTAAGACTTAGAAGAATTTGTTTTTTTGTTCTTTAACTGTATAGTAAGCCGTGCATTCTCTTCAAACTCATAATTTTTATTGAAGTATTGTGCCGTTATAGGAATAACTTCGCCCGAATTATAAAAACTTTCATGGTTAACAACCAACGATTTTCTTTTAGAATTTGAAGCAAGAAACTGTACAATCTTATCCATAAAAACATCAAACTGCTCGAATGATTTTGAATTAACATGGCTCTCGACCCTCCACTTCCATATATTTTCACCCAACAGAAAAGCATTGCGGGCCCCGCCATTTTCAGAAAATGCCATGATCGGATTTTCGGTCTGCACATTACGTATACGGGCTTTTAGCAGCACATTCACATTACCTTTTGTTGTAATAGTACCAAAAGGGTGCTGCAACGGTGGTAACTGACCAAAACCAATATCGCTTAATGCAAATAAATTAAACTGAGGGTTAAAATCGGCAAGATAGTCTTCGCGCTGCGATGTCATTTTAAAGCTCAACTGGTTTTGATACTGGTTAAGCATATTGAAATCAGTACTAAGCCCGGTAACAATCAGCGTATTTAAACCAGCATTTTTGTTAAGCTCTAATAATTGTTTAAACGATGCATCAGGCTGGTACAAAATAAGGACATTATAGTCCTGAAGCGACTTTACATCTGCCGGTTTTAGTATAGAAACTTTTCTTTGCTGATTAGTTTCTATAGAGCGCTTTAGCGCTCCAAGATCCGGGTGGTTAACGGCAGCTACTAATGCAACCTCAGATCGCTGATCTATCACCTCCACAGCAAAATTTTTGGTATTATTGTACTTATTTTTTTCCGGTTCAGCAGAAGAAATTACAGCCTTATACGTTTGCACTCCTACCTTATCTGCACTCAGCAAAACCGAAAGTGACACTGCTTTTTTATCTTTAGAGAACGTTACTGCCTGTTTAAACAACACAGAATTCCCCTGCATGATATTAAATACGGCATTAACCGTTTTATTACCGCTGTATTGCAGAAACACTTCGGCAGGAAATTTATTTTTTAAGAAGGAGTATTTATTTACGTTCACCTGGCTTACCCTAAGGTCCAGAAACGTGGTGGTATCACCTAATACCACAGGATATACAGCCGTGTTTTCTTTAAAGCTATACACATAATCGTTACCTATGGTCTGGTTGCCATCGGTAAGCATCACTACCGGATAATTAATGTTGCGGTATAATTGCTTCAGGTTTTGAGCAGCCTGGTCAATGTGGGTTTGCTTACCATCGAAGTTGGGCGTTTTGCCACTTTCAAAATTCTCTGCAAAGGTGTAAAGCTGTACGTCGTACTTATTTTTTAAAGCAGAATTTGATGTAATCTTGTCTGCAAGCTGCTTTGCAAGCTTTTCCTGTCCCAGCTCCTTTATAGATAACGAATTGTCTACCAGAACCGGCAATGGAATTTTTACCGTCTCAAGTTCTTTTCGTGTTACGATAGGATTTATGAGCAGCACAAAGATTGAAAACAATGTTACGAAACGCAAAAAAGCCAAAACAAAGTAGCGCCTGCCCTTTGTTTTGGCCCTGAAAAGGTATTGATAAAACGACAATGCCAAGGCTGCAAATGCAGAAAGTAGTAATAATAAAACTGTAGATGCTGTCATTTATCTGTCGTTATTCCGTCAGGAAAATTAAATTATGTTAGCATGCCACCATCTACATTCAGGGTTTGGCCTGTTATGTAAGCCGACATATCTGATGCTAAGAACACACATGCGTTAGCAACATCTTCCGGACTGCCACCTCTTTTTAAAGGAATGTTCTCCCTCCAGCCTTTAACCACTTCTTCAGATAGTTTGCCCGTCATCTCTGTCTCGATAAAACCCGGAGCAATCACGTTGCAACGAATGTTACGTGAACCAAGCTCTAAAGCTATAGATTTAGAGAAGCCTATTATACCCGCCTTAGATGCTGCATAGTTAGACTGGCCTGCATTACCTTTTACACCAACAACAGAGCTCATGTTTATAATAGAACCATGGCGCTGCTTAAGCATCGTTTTTTGTACTGCCTTAGTCATATTAAAGACCGACTTAAGGTTTACTTCAATTACTTTATCAAAGTCCGCTTCAGATATTCTCATAAGCAGGTTATCTTTAGTAATACCGGCATTATTTATAAGTATATCTATCGCACCAAAATCGGCAAGCACGTCATCTACAAGTTTTTGAGATTCGTTAAAATCTGCTGCATTACTTTGATAGCCTTTTGCTTTTCCGCCAAATGTAGCAAGCTCTTCTTCAAGTTCCTTTGCCGCCTCTGCAGATGCGCTGTAAGTAAAAGCTACATTAGCGCCCTGTTGTGCAAATGTAAGGGCTATACCACGGCCTATACCCCTGCTTGCGCCGGTTATAATAGCCGTTTTTCCTTCTAATAATTTCATGAGTTTATCTGTTCGTTTGCTTTACAAAAAAGCAAATATAATAAAATGTTTGGGTTTATAACTTGGCGGTACTAATAACCATGAAAGCAATTGCCATATTAACATTGATTGAGCATACCAAAAATAAAAATGATAAAGAATGCGTAGACACAAAACCCTTTAGAGCATATTGTATAACTTTGAGTACAACCAAAAAATCACAAAAATGAACACACCAATCCTTGGACTGAGAACTGCAATTTATAAAGTAACCGATGTTGAAGCTGCAAAAGCATGGTATACAAAAGCTTTTAAAACCGAACCTTATTTTGATGAGCCTTTTTATGTGGGCTTCAATATAGCAGGGTATGAGTTGGGTTTGCAACCAGACGATACGCTGCCAGAAGCTAAAGGCGAAAGTGTTGCAACTTACTGGGGAGTTAACGATGTTGAAAGCGAATTTAAACGACTTATAGATCTTGGTGCCACCGCCCACGAAGCGCCCGAAAATGTGGGTGGAGAAATTATTACTGCAACGCTTAAAGACCCGTGGGGCAATGTTATGGGACTTATTTATAATCCCGAATTTATGTTACCCGCATAATGAACGGGGGAAAGAGAAACTACTTTATAATAAATAATCACCCGTTTCAATTTGCTTTTCTTGACGATACTATATAACGACTTAGAAGGAGAAATTGGGAAACGTTAAAGTTGTAGACAGGCGTTGGATATACCCATACACGTATTAGTAATGCAGATTTAACCTAATCTTAAAATTATATGCACGCATTCTAAACAGTGTTTAAATTTCGTTACAGGATATCCCCTTTTCGCTGCAAATTCACGTTTTAAGTGCCAAAATTGTATTAAAAAATTTTATCGAAATGTAAATTATTAGTAATTTCAACTCGTGATACTAACAAAAGTATAATAATTGACTATGAAATTAATAATTAACCCAAAAAATCAAAACGACATGAAACTGCTTAAATTTTTACTCGCAGCATTTGCCGGATTTGGGCTTGTGAAATTATTCGGATATTTTACCGAGGATGAGCTTAATGAAGAACATGACCATGGCACCTACGATGGAGAAGAATTTCCTCTTTTTGTATAACGCCAGCCACAATATTTACAATTTATAGAGCAAGCACCCACAATGGGTGCTTTGCCCGTTAGGATATATTACAATAAAAATCGCTACGATTTTTCTAATATTTTTCCTGCTACCCTGCCTATAGACAAGCCCTGCACAATTATAGAGAACACTACTACAAAGTAAGTTATTGCTATTATGGTATCTTTATACGGCCCATCGTTAATAGATAAAGCCAGGGCAATAGAAACCCCACCTCTTAAACCACCCCACACAAGGATTTTTATAGTTCCCCTGCTAAACTTTTCGCGGAAGGGTATAAAGGTTGTAGGTATCCATATTGATATAAACCTGGAAAATAATACGAGCACGATAGAGATAAGGCCCGGTATCCAATAGTCGTTTATATTTTTTATTACTAACAGGTGGAAGCCTATAAAAAGGAAAAGTACGGCATTAAGTATTTCATCGTTAAGTTCCCAAAATTTATCAAGATAATCTTTTGTTACAGCCGACATTATAAACCTTCGTTTAAAATTTCCTATGATGAGGCCGGCAATTACCATTGTTAACGGACCCGAAATATGCAGCTCCCTCGCAATTAGATAGCCGCCCATAACAACCGATAATGTAATTAATACAGATACCTTGTAGTCATCTATTTTGCGCAGTGCACGGGATGCTGTTACGCCAAGAATTATACCCAATACAAAACCCCCTCCGGCTTCCTTAACTAAAAGCCATGCAACATTTAGGGGCGTTATATCGCCAGATGTACCTTGTGCCAGTGCCAGTATTACCGCAAAAACTACAACCGCAACACCATCATTAAAGAGCGACTCGCCTGCAATCTTTGTTTCAAGCGATTTACGAACCTTTGCGCCCTTTAGTATACTAAGTACAGCAACAGGATCTGTAGGTGATATGAGCGCGCCAAACAACAGGCAATAGATGTAAGGAATATTAAGATCGGCAAGCGGAATATAATATACCAGTGTACCCACCGCAAAAGTAGAAATTATAACACTTATAGTAGAGAATACCACGACGGGGCCACGCTGTTCCCTAAGGTCTTTTAGATTAATATGAATGGCTCCTGCAAAAAGCAGAAAATTTAGCATTGCCCCCATAAGCAACTCTGTAAAGTCGAAGCCATTAACGAGAGAAGATATCCTATTTAGTGTATTAGGTAAAATATTGCCGAAAACTACCAGGAATATCGATACTGCCATTGCAATTACCATGACACCAATAGTAGAGGGCAACTTTAGGAAACGCACATTTAAATAGGCAAAGAAAGACGCAAGTACTATGAGTACAGAGAGTGAATAATATAATTCCATAGGCGTGTAAGCTGTAGTGATGTTATAACGTATTGTTACAAACATAGCAAAAAACGCCCTTAAAACCTAATAAATAGCAGGTTCATAAACAAAAAAACCTGCGATTGCAGGGTTTTTATAAATTATATGCAAGATTAGCTAAAATCTTTTTTAGAGTTCTTCTTGTCTCTTTTCTCTTCTTTTTTTTCTTTTGCAGTCTTAAGTGGTTCTTTCTTAACTGCCTTTTTTACATCCTGACCTTTTGCCATAACCTTAATTTTTGTGGTTGATATTTAGTGATGTTAAGATATAAATTTCATTTGACATCTTAAAATTAAATTTAAACTTTTATATACCCAATTGCTTTAATACTTCGGCCCCAAAAATCTTTTCCATGAGCTTATCTCCTGCCCTGTTCATATACTTCCACTGGTTTTTTGTAAGTTTATCGGCGGCAAAAACTACATCGGCACGTTTATTAATGATAAACGAATTAGACATTGCTTCAAATGTTACGTCATTGGTTTGCATCGCTTTTTTAAAGTTCTCAATCATCTCTTTACTTTCCGGTTCTCCTACAGGATCTTTAAACGTCATTTTCATGACAAGGTCATGCTTTACTAAACAATATTGCCCCTCTACAACCTTTTTAATTGGGCCATACTCAAATTTAGGGTCTGCCTTAAGAAGCTTTAAACTATAGCCATCGCCGTTGAGCATATTCTTTAAACTCTCCATCATTTTCTCCTTTGGCAATACTTCAAAAATTTTTGGATAGGTACCGCTTGCCACTGCCTCATAATTTCCGGCAACAGTATTATTATACATTTGCAGTGCAGCCTCTTCGAGTGACTGTTTATCCTGGGCAACAACCGTAAAAGTTGATGCTACTATAAATGCAATAAGCAAAAAATGTTTTTTCATCTTGGGTATTTTTATTTATATAAAATGCAGACCCTAATAGTCTGAATATTTTTGTCACGCAAAGTCGCGAAGACGCAAAGTTGTATCTTGGTTTTGAGTCTTTTTTCAAGCGACTTATCAGTCGCTGTGTACATCACTATATTGATTCCCCGCTTTGCGGCTCTGCGAATTTGCGTGATTTTTAAGCTATAATATTTTTGCAAATGGAATAAGTAAAGCATAGCAAATGCTGAACCAAATTTATAAAAAAAATCCTCCCACACTAATGCGGGAGGATTTTACTATCTTAGGATTGTTTACTCTTCGTGGGTAATTATCCATTCGCCGGTAGCTAAAAGGCCTTCGGCTTTTTTAAATTTCATTGTTTCGCTTTTGCCACTCATAACATGTTTAAGTGTTACAGTGTCGTTACGGTTAATTTTTGGGGCGTCCCTTGTTATCGTTTCGGTAACCGCAGGGCGCGACTGGCTTTGCTCTGACACCTCGCGGGCAGCTGCTGCCATCTCATCAGTATTTAAAACTTCTGCCTTAACTTCCCGGTATTGCTCCTGCTGGCGAACCGGCTGTCTTGCTTCCTGAATTGCATCAGGGTTTTGCGAAGGTAAATCAGCTTTAAACAAGAACGATATTACTTCTTTATTGATGCCGTTCATTGTTTTTTCAAACAGGTTGAATGCTTCAAATTTATAAATTAGCAATGGATCTTTTTGTTCGTGTACCGCAAGCTGAACAGACTGTTTAAGCTCATCCATTTTGCGAAGATGCTTTTTCCAGGCCTCATCTACAATAGCAAGCGTAATATTTTTTTCGAAATCAGTTATAAGTGATTGCCCTTCTGTTGCATATGCTTTTTCAAGATCTGTAACTACATTAAGGGTTTTTATACCATCGGTAAACGGTACAACTATGCGCTCATACTGGCCATTATTGTTTTCATGTACATTCTTAATAACCACAAAGGCCTCGCCGGCATTGCGCTCATTACGTTGTGTGTAAGTATCTAATACCGCTTTGTATACCTTTCCTGTAAACTCTCTTTCAGACAGTTTTGCAAAATCAGTTTCACTAAGCGGAGAACTTATAGAGAAGGTACGGATAAGCTCAAACTCAAAATTCTTAAAGTTGTTTGTTGCTTTGTTATCCCTTACAAGCAGCTCTATTGTATCGTACATCATGTTAGCTAAGTCTACCTTAAGGCGCTCTCCATGCAAAGCATGTTTCCTGCGTTTGTAAACCACCTCACGCTGTGCGTTCATAACATCATCATACTCAAGCAAACGCTTACGTACACCAAAGTTATTTTCCTCTACTTTTTTTTGCGCACGCTCTATAGATTTTGTCATCATAGAGTGCTGTATAACTTCGCCCTCTTTAAGGCCCATACGGTCCATTACTTTGGCAACTCTCTCAGAGCCAAACAAACGCATAAGGTTGTCCTCGAGAGATACATAAAACTGAGAGCTACCAGGATCTCCCTGACGACCGGCACGGCCTCTTAGCTGCCTGTCTACACGACGTGAATCATGACGCTCTGTGCCTATAATGGCAAGTCCGCCTGCAGCTTTAACCTCTGCAGTAAGCTTGATATCGGTACCACGGCCAGCCATGTTAGTTGCTATGGTTACTACTCCCGGCTTACCGGCTTCGGCTACAATGTCAGCCTCTTTTTTGTGTAACTTCGCGTTAAGTACGTTATGCGGCACATTTCTCATTTTAAGCATTCGGCTTAATAATTCCGATATCTCTACAGATGTTGTACCAATAAGTACCGGCCTTCCTGCTTTTGATAATTCAGATACGTCTTCTATAACCGCATTGAATTTTTCGCGCATTGTTTTGTAAATAAGGTCATGGTGGTCCTTACGGGCCATACCCCTGTTTGTAGGTATCTCTACCACATCCAGTTTATAAATTTCCCAAAACTCTCCCGCTTCTGTTACCGCTGTACCGGTCATACCCGATAACTTGCTGTACATCCTGAAGTAGTTTTGTAGTGTAATAGTTGCAAATGTTTGCGTAGCAGCCTCGATCTTAACGTTCTCCTTAGCCTCGATAGCCTGGTGTAAACCGTCAGAGTAACGACGCCCATCCATAATACGGCCTGTTTGCTCATCTACAATCATGATCTTATTATCCATGATAACATACTCTACATCTTTTTCAAACAGCGTATACGCCTTTAAAAGTTGGGTAAGGGTATGTATACGCTCACTCTTAATAGAAAAATCTTTAAACAGGGTATCTTTAATTTCTGCCTCTTCTTCTTTAGGAAGTTTTTTCCTCTCGATGTTGGCAATCTCTGTACCAATATCCGGAAGGACAAAGAAGTCACTGTCCGTATCCTGAGAAAGGAACTGGATGCCGTTATCTGTAAGTTCTACCTGATTATTTTTCTCTTCTATAACAAAGTATAAAGCTTCGTCTACCTTGTGCATGTCGCGATTATTATCGGCCATGTACTGGTTTTCTGTTTTTTGAAGCAATTGCTTAACACCTTCCTCACTAAGGAACTTAATAAGCGCTTTGTTCTTTGGCAATCCGCGGTGTACCCTTAGCAAAAGGAAACCAGCTTCTTTAGTTTTGCCTTCTTTTAATAGTTTTTTAGACTCTGCCAAAACTCCATTAAGCAATGTGCGCTGCAAGCCTACAAGGTGGTCTACCTTAGGTCTAAGCTCGTTAAACTCATGGCGGTCTCCCTGAGGAACCGGGCCAGAGATAATAAGCGGCGTACGGGCGTCATCTACTAATACTGAATCGACCTCATCGACGATAGCATAATTATGCTTGCGCTGAACCAGGTCATTAGGCGAATGTGCCATATTATCCCTTAGGTAGTCAAAACCAAATTCGTTATTGGTACCATAAGTAATATCTGCTGCATAAGCGGCACGCCTTGCATCACTGTTAGGCTGGTGATTATCGATACAGTCTACCGTTATACCATGGAATTCGAATAACGGTGCTTTCCAGGTACTATCCCTTTTGGCAAGATAATCGTTCACGGTTACAAGGTGCACACCGTTACCGGTAAGTGCGTTAAGGTAAAGTGGCAATGTAGCCACAAGTGTTTTACCCTCTCCTGTTTGCATCTCTGCAATTTTACCCTGGTGCAGTACGATACCGCCTATAAGCTGTACATCGTAGTGTATCATGTCCCAGGTAATTTCTTTACCGGCAGCGCTCCATGTGTTAGCCCATGTAGATTTATCGCCATCTATGGTAATGTATGGTTTAGCAGCAGATAGCTCCCTGTCTTTAGGGGTTGCAGTAACTGTAATGCTGGTGTTATCTTTAAAGCGGCGGGCAGTTTCCTTAACCACGGCAAATGCCTCCGGCAGGATATCCAGCAATGCTTTTTCAGAAAGGTCGTAAGCTTCTTTTTCCAGCGCATCTATAGATGCATAGATATCCTCTCGGGCATCTATATCTGCTGTTTTCTCTACCTCTTCAAGGTAAGAAGCTATTTTAGCGTCTTTTTCGGCACGCGCTTTACGAATGGTATCTTTAAAAAATACTGTCTTTTCCCTAAGCTCGTCGTGCGATAACTGCGTTAAGGCAGTCTCGAAAGACCTGATCTTGTTAACTAAAGGCTGTATAGACTTTACGTCTTTTTGCGACTTATCGCCCACAAACGCCTTAAGTATGCTGTTTATTAAACTCATTATATTTGTAATTACTTATATTTTATAATAATAGCGCAAATTTAACCAAAAAAAAAGCCTCCTGAAAGAGAGACTTTTCAATTGATTTTATTTTTACTTAGTATTCATCCTCGTTCCAAAGATAATCTTCGTCCGTTGGATAATCCGGCCAAATCTCTTCCATCGACTCGTAGATCTCTCCCTCGTCTTCTATAGATTGCAGGTTTTCTACTACTTCGAGCGGAG
>Ga0265798_10000567_pt1 | contig 60965 bp, 38 predicted proteins | sample P3T30metagenome_FD_192430 | JGI IMG/M metagenome (GOLD analysis project Ga0265798, IMG submission 192430) | Plant litter microbial communities from East Loma Ridge, Irvine, California - P3 T30 | ecosystem: Environmental > Terrestrial > Plant litter > Unclassified | place: USA: California... | reverse complement strand
TAAAGCAGCTCCAGTCGCCGCCGAATGTTGGGTAGGCCTACACCCGTCGTGGCATCCTTTTGGTGCTGGTTGATGCGGTTGCTGACGGTGAACTCCAGGCGGTCGGGCGCGGGTAGCGTAAGCTGAATATCAACGGGATGCGTGGCTTGGTTGACTACGCCGTGCTTGAGGGCGTTCTCCACAAACGGAATGAGCAACAGCGTAGCCACACGCTGCCCGCCCACGGCCGCGCCCGGCTGCTGGAAGTTTACAAAAAAGCTGTCTTCGAAGCGTAGGCGGTGCAGCGCCAGGTAGTTTTCGAGGTAGTCTATCTCTTTGCTGAGCGCCACCTGGCCATCGGGGCTGTCGTGCAGCATGTAGCGCATGAGGTCGGAGAGGCGCAGCACGGCCTCGGCCAGCGGCTCCGACACGGGGTAGGCCTGGGCGTAGAGGTAATTAAGGGTATTGTAGAGAAAGTGCGGGTTTATCTGGGTGCGCAAGAAGGCTAGTTCGGCCTGCGTTTTCTCTTTTTCGAGCACTTGCAGTAGCAACTGGTTTTCACGCTCCTTTTCGCGCACAAAAGCATCACGAATAATTATGGCTGCCCCAGCCAGCACTACCGTGGGGAGCAGGTAATAAGCGTTGTCCTGAAGGTAATACACCACCGTCGTGCCGGGGTAATAGTTATTGAAGCCAAACAGCAGCGGCAGCAGCACCTCTTGCAGTACATAGCGGATACCCGCAAACACGAGCGGTGTGCCCAGCAGCCCGAGCACGAGCGTTGGCCAGTGCCGCAGCCCTCGCGGAAATACTATTAGGTAGCAGTAGTAAAACAGGACCATCGTGGAGAGCCCAAAGGTGAACTGCAACAGCAGCACTTTGTCGAGGCCGAGCTTGGCGTTGGGCTTAGCAGTGAGGGTAGTAAATACCAGGTCGTAGCCGATAATGAGCCCCCAAGCCAGCCCTTGGTACAGAAGAATGCGATTGCGGTTCATAGCTTAAAAGTATCAGGTGGGATAGGAGTGGCGCTAACCTATTATCCCAACCCCCACCTAGGCGGGGCCAACGCCGCCCGGGCTAGGATGACCCCCGCAGCCGCACAGCACTGTGCTTGGGATAAAAGACCGGGGAGTTGGGATAATAAAATTTAGAGCCCTAGGTAGGCCAGGCACCTTTGCGACATCACTTTCAACTACCGCACTGCCATGTCGCTCGCCACCTGCTTCCGATTCCTGCTTGCCCTAGGGTTCCTTGCCGCCACTCGCCCCGCCGCAGCCCAAGCACCCGCCCCGCTCAACACCAAAATCAAGGTGTACCTGGTGGGTACGTTTCACTTTAATGCGTCGGACGGCGACGTCATCAAAGGTACCAAGGTGGATATGAGCACGCCCGACAAACAGCGTGAACTCGATGAGCTGGTAAGCAAGCTCCAGAAAACGCAGGCCGACAAGGTGTTTGTGGAGTGGATGCCCGACCGCCAGCGCTTCGTAGACAGCACCTATGCGCTCTACCGCAAGGGTCAGCGCGAGGTAGGCAGCCAACGCCAGAACAACAACGAGGTGGTGCAAGTAGGCTACCGCCTAGCCAAGCAGCTGAACCGCCCCAAAGTGTACTGCGCTGATGCCGATGGCGTATTCGACTACGGTGCCGCGCAGGCTTCCGCCAAGCAGCACGGCCAGGAAGCCATCCTGAAAGGCGGCTTCCAAGCGCCAATTAGTGACAGTGTAGGCTTGCTTATCCAAGCGCGCACCAAAGCCATCAGCGCCCGCCAGGCCCCAGCACCCAAGTACAGCGGTGAGAACGTATTAACTCACTTCAAGCGGATGAATACCGAAGCCGCCGACCGGGGCAACATGGATGCTTACCTGCTCTACCTGAACCGCGTGGGCAGCGGCCCCGACTACGCAGGCGCCGACCTAGGCGGCGAGTACTACCAACGCAACGTGCGCATCTACACCAACCTGCTGCGTGCCGTGGATGTGCAGCGCGACAAGGCCATTGTGCTCATTATTGGGCAGGGCCATGTGTCTTTACTGAAATCCATTCTGCGCTACAACTCGCTCTTTGAGGTAGCTGAGGTACTGCCGCTACTGGAAGCGAAATAACACCAGAGTTTATTTCACTGAAAAATTCATGCTGAGCTTGCCGAAGTATCTCCACCGCACTGTTCGGGTGCTACCCGGTAGAGATGCTTCGGCAAGCTCAGCATGACGTTCGTACAAAATAGAAAATAGCAATCAATAGGCTACTTGCCTAGCTGGCCCAGCAGCTCCTTCACGGCGGTGTCGAGCTGCACATCGCGGTCGGTGTAGCTCTCGCCGATGGGGCGCGTCACGGGTATGTCCACGGGGCGGGGGTTCATTTCCATCACCTTGCCGTCGCGGGTCGAGCGAATGATGCTGGTGGGCAGGCGCAGGCTGGAGCCGTCGAGCAAGGTGGTGCCCGAGGTGAAGATAATCCAGCCGCCGGTGGGCTCGCCCACTATTTTGCCGAGCTTGGAGGCGCGGTAGCCTTCGCTAAAGTCCTCGGCATCAGAAAGTGAGTGCTGATTTGTGACGAGCACCGTCGGGATTTCGAGGCTGCGCTGACCTAGGGCGCTGCGGGCGGGCACGGGCGTGGGGGTGCCGCGGTCGGCCATGGTGAGGTAGCTGCGGCGGGCCAGCACGTCGATGGCGTACACGTTCACGAAGCCGCCGTTGTTGTTGCGCACGTCTACCACCACGCCGTCGCGGCTCATGTTTTCGGCGTCGAGGTCGAGGTAGAGCTGCGAGAGAGAAGCGGCCGACATATCGAACATATGCACGTAGCCGAGCTTGCCGCCGCTGGCCTTGGCCACGTAGGCGCGGCGCTCCTCCACCCACTGGCGGTAGTCGAGCGCCTTTTCGGTGTCGCGGCTGAGGGGGCGCACCACTACTTCGCGCTCCTTAGTATCGGAGGAAACGCGCAGCGTGGTGCGGCGGCCCACCTTGTATTGCAGCACCTCGTCGAGGTTGGTGCTGCCGTTAATGGGGCGGCCATCCACGGCCAGCAGCACGTCGTCGGGCTTGAGGCCGGCCAACGCGCCGGCTCCTAGGGGCAGCACGGTGGTCACGCGTAGGCGGCCTTTTTGCTCGTATTCGCTGGGGTCAAAGCGTACCCCTAGGCGGCCGGTGGAGGGAGGTACCGTGCCGGGGCTGTTGGCGGCCGGGCCCATGCCCGAGTGCGAAGCGTTGAGCTCGCCAATCATGAGGTTGGTAAGGCGGCGAGCCTCATCCGGGGTGCGGGCGCCGGCGATGTAGGGCGCGAATTTGTCGTGCTGGGCTGGCCAATCGGTACCGTTGAAGGTCGGGTCGTTGAAGAAGTCACGCAGGTAAGCCCAGGCTTCGTCGAAGACCACCATTTTCTCCTGTTCGAAGTCCACGTCGAGTTCGGCGGCTACGGGTACGCTGCGCGAGGCACCCTTACCGGCTTCCACCGGCACCACCTGAATGCGGCCTTGGTCGAGGAAGTACACCTCCTTGCTATCGGGCGAAAACTGCGCCTCGCGTTTGGCCCCCGAGGTAGAGGTAATCTGCCGGGCGGTGGCGGGGTCCTTGCTCAGCTCATCGAGTGGGTAGATGTACAAGTTGGTTTGGTTCAAGACGCTGCCCGTGAGCAGCAACCACTTGCCATCGGGACTGATAGTCTGGGACCGCACGTCGATGCCGACCGGCACTAGGCTCAGGCGCCGCCGAATGTCTTCGAAGTTGATGGTGACCGGCGGCTTGGCTGCTGTAGTGGTGGCGGCCGTAGCGGCGCCTTTTTTGCCCTTGCCGGTTTTGCTTGCTTTGGCCGTGGTGCGGCCCTTGGCACGGGCCGAATCGGCGGCGGCTACGGGTAGCGGTGCCGGCGTGGCTGGGGCCGCGGGCTTCTGCGGCGGGTTCTGGTTTTTGTCAGGCGACACCGGGCCGGGCGTCGTCTCCTTGAACAAGTCGCGGAACTGGTCTTCGCGGAAGCGCGGTGTGCGCAGCTGCAAATCAACGCGGGCTACTTCGGCGTCTTCGGTGCGCTGTCCGGTGTCGAAAAGCAGGTACTTGCCATCGGGGCTCCACGAGAGCGTGTTGCTGTTGGAGTTGGCCAAGAAGCTCACCGGCCGGGCCGCGCCGCCCGCCACGGGCACTACTTGCACGTTGGTGAAGCCGCGGGCACCAGCCGGCGCGAAGGCCAGCCACTTGCCATCGGGGCTCCACACGGCCGAGCGCTCGGCGGCCAGCGGTGGCCGGTCGAGGCGGCCGGTGCCCACCACGCGCTCCTGGTTGCTACCTAGGTCGAGTACGCGCAGCTCCTTGGCATCGCGCTGAAAAGCCAGCAGCTTGCCATCGGGCGAGAAGCGTGGGGCGGCGTCGTTGGTGGCCGCGTTGGTCAGCCGAGCTTCCTTGCCGGTAGCGAAGGTGTAGCTGTACAGGTGCTTGGCGCCGTCGCGGGCCGACACGTACACCAGCCGGCGGCTATCGGGCGCCCAGGCTAGGTCGCTTTCGGCGGCGGTGGTCACCGAGAGGCGGGTCGCGTCGCCCCCATCGGCGGCCGAAGCGGCAAATACCTCGCCGTGCACGATGAAGGCTACCTTCTTGCCATCGGGCGAGAGCGCCATTTCCTGCAAGCGGTCGGTGAAGCGCTGCCGCTCCACGGTGGGGCTGGCCGGCACCCCGCGCCGCCGAATGGCTACCTGCTTGGCCTGGCCATTCTGAGTATCCAAGGTCCAGATGCTGAAATCGCGCTCGAAGACAATGAGCTTGCCGTCGTAGGAGGCGCTGGGCCACAGCACCCGGCCATCCTTAAAGTTGGTGACTTGCTGGGGCGTGCCCTTGGTGAGGCCCGTGGTCCAGATGTTTTCGGGGCCACCTTGGTCGCTGGTGTAGAAGAGCTTTTGGCCGCCTGGTCCCCACATCGGCCACAGCGCCTTACTGCCACCGCTAGTGAGGCTGGTGTACCTAGGGCCGCTTTTGTCGTCTTGCCGTAGCAAGATTTCAGATTCGTCGAGGTGGCTGTGGCCGTGGCGCCACCACTGGTTGGAGGCGATGCCGCGGGCAGCCAGGGCCAGCGTTTTGCCATCGGGGCTGGGCGCGGCGAAAAACTCGTTAGCGTAGCGGTCGGCCGATACGGCGGTGGGTGTGCCGCCGCCCACCGGCACGCGGTAGATGTCGTTCATGCCCGCGATGTCGCGGCTAGTCGAGGAAAAGTAGAGGTACTTGCCATCGGCCGACCACGCGTCGAGCTGGTCGAGGCCATCGTCGAAGGTTAGCCGCTTCAACTCGCCACTCTCAAAGTTGAGCAAGTAAATGTCGCCGTTGCCGCTGCGCGTGGAGGTGAAAGCCAGCGTTTTGCCATCGGGCGAGTACAGCGGACGGCTTTCGGTGGCGGGGTGGGCCACCAGCAGCCGGGCCTCGCCGCCCGCCACCGGCACCGTCCACACATCGCCGCCGGAGACAAAGGCGATTTCCTGGCGGTCGGGCGACACGGCGGGCTCCGAAAAGTAGGGCGTGGCCACGGGCGGCGCAGCCAGCGCCGGTAGGGCCGCCAGCAGCGGCAAGGCCAGGGCAGGCTTCAGTAAAGGTGTAAGACGCATAGGTTTCAAAAAGCTAATAACTAAAGGTCGGTCAAGTGCCTGAGCGCGCTGCATCAAGCAGACCTAGGGAACTAGGTTGGAGATTATCAAAGGCAACTTAGCCTACCATGCATAGCGCTCTAAAACGTGTTGAGAATTTCAGTTTTCGGGTCATGCTGAGCTTGTCGAAGCATGACCCGAAACGAAGTTCTCATAATTCTCAAACATACCTTACCCAGCGCCTGCCGCCCCGTCATCTTCGCTTAAATCGAGCAGCCAGCGCGGCGGGGCAGGTTCCAGCGCTAGCGCCGCGAGGTTGAGCCAGGCGCCAGCGCGGTCAAGCACAACCGAGTCGGAGGTGACGACCACGTCGGTGGTTTCGGCCAACTCCCGGTCGGGGTTCATCACTACGTCGGCCGTCCAGGGCAGACCCAGGGCGGGCCCCAACTCGCGCAGGCGCGCCGCAAGTCGGCCACTGTTCGATACGGGCTGGTCGAGCAGCCACCGCACGGGGCCGGACCCGAGCGCAAGCAGCGCGCTGCCGGCCAACTGAATGGCCCGGTCGGTTTCCTGCACCGCTCGGTAGGTGCCATGAATGCTCGACAAGTCGCGCAGGGCGCCATCGCGGCCCCGCAGCACTACGCCGCCGCTCAAGGCCGTTTCGAGGGTGATAAGCAGGTTGAAGCCGTCGATGGATACGGGCCGGCCACCTAGGTCGGTGGGTGGTAGCTGCGTGGCCGCGCGGTGGGTGCGCTGCTCGTCGGGGCAGGCGGCGCGGCCCACGGCCCAGCGCTGGCGCTCGGTGAGGGCGTAGCGGTCGCCCACCAGCTTCAGGGTGGCGCTGGGCGGGTACCCGCGCGTGAGCAGCCACGACAGCTCGGCGGTGGCGCGGCGCAGCACCGGCACCCACTGGGGCGCAAACAAATGGTCATCGGCGGGGTGCGGGCCACGGTGGCGCGTGTCGGCTGGGCGCATGAGCAAGGGTAGGTAAGCAGCGGCAAGTTGCGCAGCAATGTGCAGGATTTCCTAGATAGGGTTATAAACTAAAAAACGCTCGCTGGCCGAGCCAACGAGCGTTTTTAGAAAAGAAACCAGCAAAGAACTAGTCCCTAGGTGCCGCTGCGCGCCAGCCAGAAGGCTAAGCGGCGCGCTATGTTAGTTAATAGTGAGGCGACGGGTAGCTTGCTCGCTACCAGCTTGCACGCGCACCATATATACGCCGGCTGGCAGGCCAGCGAGCTTTAGCGTAGTAGCACCACCCACCACGAGCGCTTGCTCGCGCACCAAGCGACCTAGGGCGTCGAGCACGCGCACCTGGCCAGCACCCGTGCCAGTGGGCACGAGCAGCGTAGCCTGGCCATTCTGGGTAGGGTTGGGGTACAGGGCTAGCTCGGTTTGCAGCGGGTTGGCAGTGGCCAACGGGCTGTCTACACCATTGAGGCGCAGCCAGAAGCGGCCATCGGTAGGCTCGCCAGCAGCTACCGTGAAGCTGTAAGCACTGCCTGCAGCCGTCAGCGACGTGCGCTGGCCGGTCTTCGTGTCTTCCAACACTGGCTGCGTGCCAGCGGGCAAGTTCAGCAGCTCGGCGGCGGTGAGCGAGTAGGTGCCAGCGGCTGGCACTTGCACGCGCAGGGCTACGCGGCCTGTGAGGGCGGGCAGGCCCTGAATGCTCAGCGGCTGGCCCGTGCTAGTGAGCGCGGCTAGGTTCAGGCCATTGGCATTGGATAGCTTGGCGGCATCTTGCTGCACATCGAAGCCGGCAGTGGCGCCGCTTTCAGCATATACATAGAGCGCGTCGGCGTTGCCGCTGGCGGTACCTAGGGTCAGGTTCAGCACAGGGCGGGTTTCGCCAGTAGTGCGTTGCACGGCTACCTGGGTAGCATAGCTGGTCACGCGCTGGCTGTTGTGCAGCGCGAGGCTGGCGCTGGTCTGGTTTTCGGCTACCCGCACGAAGAAGCCTTGGCCCACCGGCAGCACGGGAGTGCCGATTTTGTTAACGTAGCTGCGGTAGGTGTTGGCATATTGGCCGGTGCTCTGGCTCACGTACACGGCCGCTTCGAGGCCGGGGCGGTCGGTGGGCATTACTAGGCTCCAGTCGAGGGGGGCGGGGTAGGGGTTGCCCAGCAGCTGCCAGCCACCATCGGCGGTTTGGTCTTGGCGCGTCAGGGTTTGGGTGTAGTCGCCATTGTTGAGGGCACCTACAAAATCCACTACCTGCCCGGCACCTAGGTTCACGGTATAGCCTTTGCCCACTACCAGCGCGTCGCTGAGGCTAGCGGGTGAGTACCAGCCTTTATCAAAGGCCGGAGAATTATTGGTTGTGGTCGTGAGGCGGCTTTCGTCGTAGCCGTACACTGTGGGGTAGGGCTGCACCGAGCCAGGCACGGCGCTACCGTTATAAGCCGGGTTCACGACGGGCGTGAAGCTGGCGGTGGCTAGGTCGGCCACAGTCGAGCCGCTCACTGGCGCCGACAGCTGGCGGTAACCTAGGCCGCGGTTGAGGCTGCCATCGAGGTAGCGCTGCACGGCGGCAGTGGCGCCTTGCACGGTGCCGGTGCCGCTATTCACGACGAGGGCTGTGCCCGTGGCATCCGAGCGCAGCGTCAGGGCTTGGCTGTTTAGTAGCACGTTGCCGCTGCTGGCCACGGTCAGGGTCTGCGCCACGGTCAGGGGCTGGCTCAGGGTCAGGTTGCTGGCGTTGGTGGTCGTCAGCTCGCGTACTTGGCTAGGCAGACCTAGGCCCGTTACCTGGGCAGCCGTGCCATTGTAAACGTAGTTGGCGGCCATCGAGAACGAGCGCGTGCCCGTAACCTGGATGGCGCCGGTGCTGCCTGTGGTAGTAATACCCGCGGCGTCGCAGATGCCCAGCGTACCGCCCTCGGCCACCGTGAAGGTGCCGGGGCCCGTGAGGGGCTGGCAATCGGTATCGAGGCGGCCGCCGCCTTGCACGGTCAGCGACGTATTAACTGCTACCGGAGCCTGTACCCGAGCCGAGCCAGTACCCGTAACGGTGATGCTGTTGTAAATGCCATTAAGCACCAGCTGATTGGGGGTGCTGATAACTAGGTCAGGCGTCGAGAACGAGTAGCGCGTGAACACCGGGTAGTGGTCGGTGGTAGTGGTGGCGTAGCTCTCAATCTGGCTGGCGATATCGGTGCGCACGGCGGCCGAGCCCGGCAGGTAGTAGGCCGCTAGCTCATTAGACGCGATGCTGTTGTCGATTACCGTGGGGTAGCCCGCCGTCGACTGGGCGCCCGCGTTGGCCAGGGCCAGCGTCAGGGGTACGTAGCCAGCCGCATCGTTCAGGAAGGAGCTGTACGAGCTCACGGCCGGCGATACGCCCGTGGCGATAGTGCCATTGAGCACGTCGTTGTAGTCGCCCGCGATAAGGATGTTGTCGTTCGGGTAGTTGGCATCTAGGTAGGCTTTCAGCAGGTCGGCGCCCACTTTGCGGCGCTGGTAGTCGTTGGCCGACGTGGCAGTGCTGTTAGCCTTGGCGTGGATGTTGATAAACCGCACTTGCTTGGCTACCCCGTTCAGGGTCACCGTGGCGGTCATCATGTATGGGAAGCGGCCACCGGCCCAGGCGTTATAAGCGGGGCAGCCGTCAGTTTCATTACACCGCAGCAAGCCCTGGAAAGTAGGATTGGTCACCACGGCCGTGTTGTAGACGAAGGCCAGCTTCTGGGCGCTGGCGTAGTCGGCGGCGTCGGTGGTGGGGTCGTCGGCATAAGAGCCAAAATCCGAGGCTTGGTAGCCATAAGTGATGCCCGTGGCGGCCGACAGGTCGGCCACTACCTGCTTGAGGCGGTCAACACTTACCACTTCCTGCAGCATAAAAACATCAGCGCGCAGGCTGGCCATCACCTTCAAGGCATTAGCTTGCTGCAGGTCTTTGTTGGTCGGGCCTACGTTGGCCGAGGGGGCCGACCCAAACCACTCCATGTTCCAGTCTACTACTTCCAGCGAGCTGTTTAGGTCGTAGGAGTTGCCAACCAGCTGTATCGTGGCCGTAGAGGCGCCGGCCGTGGCGATGCTAACGTTGCCAGCGTAGGCCAAGCCGGCCGTGAGGGGCGCAAACTTTACCTGAATGGTAGTGGGGCCAGCTAGTTCGGCAGGGGTGAGGCTGATGGTGCGGGCAAATGTGCCGCCGGCTTTTGCCACCTGGTAGTCGGCGGCCGAGGTCGTCAGCGTCACGTTGCCCGTCAGGTTGGCCACGTTGAGGGTGAAGGTCTGGATGGTGCTGTTGCTTACCGACTGGTTGCCTAGGTACAGCGTAGCCGGATTTGCGGCCAAAGCCGGGGCTGGGGCGGCATTGCCGTTGGTAACGGCAATATCATCGACCGTCCAGCGCGAGGCACCGGTGCTGGGGCCCGAGGTGTACACCAGGGCCACGTATACCTTAGGTGCTTTGAAGGCGCTCAGGTCGAGGCCGCCCACCTGCGTCCAAACGTCGGAGCCGGCCGTGGGCAGAATCGCGCTAATCGTTGTCCAGGTGGCGAGGTTAGGGTCGCCGCTGCCCGTGTAGTTGGTCGAAACGCGCACTGCCAGGCTCGGGCCCGTAAACGCTGAGCGCGCCCAGAACGTGAGAGACGGGAAATTGGTAGCGCTCAGGTTCAGGCTGGGCGAGATGAGCCAGTCTTGGTTTTCGACGTTGCTGCCGTTGGCAAAGCCGTTGATTTGCACGCCATAAGGTGCTGAGGCCGTAGGCGAGTTCGTAGTCTTGTTGCGGCCGAAGGTGGTGCAGGCCCAGGTTTGGGCACCAGCCACGCTGTATTGCAGCCAGCCATCCGAGAGGTCGGCAGTGCCAGTGCAGGCATCGAAGCTAAAGCTGGTCTGGTTGGGGTCGTAGCCAGCGCCGCTCAGCACTACCGTGGCCGATGCCGTGCCGCTGCTGTGGCTGATGCGGCCCGTAGCTGCGCCACCTGCGGTGGGCACAAACTGCACGTATACCGTGGCGGGGGTGGCCAGCTCGGCCACCGAGTAGGTAAGTGTAGTGCCATACGAGCCGCTGCTGCCGTCCTTCGAAAGCACGAACGGGCCCGTGGCCGTGAGCGTGGTCGGGTCGCTGAGGTTGGCACTCGTCAGGGTGTAGGTTTTGGCGGCCGAGGTGCTGCCCACAGCCGTGCTGCCGAAGGCGAGCGGGCTAGGTGCCGCCGTGAGCTGGGCAGCCGTGGGCGCGCTCCAGCTCAGCGAAAAGTCGTCGACGGCCATGCCATCGTCGGCCCCGCTGGCGTTGAAGTCGTTCCAGCGCACCCAAAACGTGTCGCCAGCCGCTAGATTAAGCCCCGTGATGGTGCTTGTGATGAGTGCCGTCTGCGTAGGGTTAGCTACCCCCGTAGCAGCGGCAGCCGTACTAGTGTAGCTGAGCGCGGCTACGCCCGTCCACGTGCCAGTGCCGATAGATGTGGCATCGGTGCTGTACTGAAAGTCGAGCCGGTCGGTGCGGTTAGCAGTACCAATACGCCAGGTCTGGCCCGTGTAAGTAACGGTAATGCTGGTGAGCGTCGCCCCGGTGTTGTTGACAAAGCCGCCCCCGATAGTGGGCACAACCGAGCCGCTCTGCAGCGAGCCAAAGGCGCGGTTGGTGCTGCCGCTGGCGCCAAAGCTGTAGGTGTTGCCGGCCGTGCTGGAGCCGGTGCTGGTGGCGTAGGTTGGGTCGGCATTGGTGCCGGTTTCTACAAAATCCCACCCTAGGGGCAGCGTGGCCTTTGTATTAGCCGTGCCCGTAGCGGCTAGCTCGTTAAAGTCTTGCGTGTAGGAAGTACCAGTAAGCGGCGCCGTCGCTTGGGCATGCGCGCCCAGCGTGGCTAGCGCCAGCAAGCTAGTCCAACCCAGTTTGAGGAATGGTTTTGTCATACAGTGGAAGGTATGGGGAAATAGTAGTACAAAACTACCATGTAGGTAAAGCTAGTGTTGTTAAGTTAATGTTTTGAAATGGGGTAGCGCAACTCCGCACCACTGCGTTCCTAGGCCCAAATTCATTCACCGCGAGAAGGCAATAGCTTTGCAGAAAATAATGGCTGGGATATAGTAGGCGTGCCTACTGTTTTTTACAAAAAGCACAATACCTTTAGTCCCATCTTTCTCACCCACCCTTACTCTACGTATGCAAGCGAAATCTTTACTCCTCGCGGGAGGAGCGCTGCTGGCGTCCGCCTCGGGCGCGCTGGCAAGCGGCTTTCAAATAGGTCTTTCCGGCCAAAAAAACATTGGCATGGGTGGCACGGGCACCGGCCTATATCTTGACCAGGCCGCCCAGTTCTACAATCCCGGCGCGTTTGCTTTCGTGGGTTACAGCAGCTTTCAGGCCGGCCTCAATATGGCCGTTCCGCGCATCACCTTCCGCCCCGAGGGTGGCGGCACCGGTCAGGAGACCTTGCAGAACAAGAATGTTTTCCCCTTCAATGGCTACGCAGGCTTTAAGGTCAACGACAAGTTTCAGGTGGGCCTAGGGGCCTACGTGCCCTTCGGTAGCGAGCTGCACTACGGCCAGGGCTGGTCGGGCCGCTATACCCTTACCGACATCAAGCTGACGTCGGTATACGTGCAAGCCACGGCCGCCTACGCCATCACACCGCAGCTGGGCGTTGGGGCCGGCCTCGTAATGCTGGCCTACGGCGACGTAGACCTGCAGCGCGACATCCCGCTGCAATCGCAGAATGGGACCACGGCCCACGCCACGCTTGCGGGCAAGGCCGACCACAAATTCGGGTACAACGTGGGCATTATGTACAAGCCCAGCGACAAGCTGAGCTTCGGGGCTAGCTACCGCTCGCGCATCGACGCGCACGTGTCGGGTGGCGATGTGCGGGTATCCGGTATTCCGGCCGCCGCGGCCAGCAGCTTCACGGCTACCAACTTCAGCGCCACGCTGCCGCTGCCCGACGTGTACAACTTCGGAGTAGGCGTGCGCCCCAACGACAAGCTGACCCTGGCCTTCGACGCCAACCTGGTGCGCTGGAGCAAATACCAGGCGCTCAACTTCACCTACACCGGCGGGGTGCTGGGCGGGGCAGGCGTTACCTCCTCCAGTTCAGCGCGCAACTACAAAGACGCCGTGGCCCTGCGCCTAGGTGGCCAGTACAAGCTCACCAGCGGCCTAAGCGTGCGAGCTGGCACATTCTATGACTTTGCATGCGTGCGCGATGGCTATATAACTCCCGAAACCCCCGACGCCGACCGCGTGGGCCTCACGGCGGGCTTTACCTATGAGTTTAGCCAGCGCTTCGGCATCGACGGTTCGTTCCTGTTCGAAGACTTCCGCCAGCGCAGCCAGAGCCAGGCCGACCTAGTAGCCAACGGCACCACCGACCGCGTGGCCGGCACCTACAAAACGACCATCAGCGTGCCCGGCATCGGGGTGTACGTGAAGTTCTAATTCTGGCCTTTTTCCCACCTGCATATTCCCATGACTACTATTTCCTCTTTTGCAGTGAAGGCCTTACCCGCGCTGTCGCTGCTGGGCCTGGCCGGCTGCCAGCCCGACATCGACGCCCCCAGTGCTTCGGCGGGCTCGGCCAATTTTAGCCGTTACATCGCCATTGGCAATTCGCTCACTGGCGGCACAGAAGACGGTGGCGTTTACCGCGAAGGTCAACTTAACTCCTATCCCAGCATGCTGGCGCAGCAGTTTGCGCTGGCTGGCGGAGGAGCATTCAACCAGCCGCTCTTTACAGAAGCGCAAGCTAATGGCTCGGGCTACTTGCGTTTGGCCGGCTTCACGGCTACAGGCACCCCCATTACGTCTTCAGTCACTACCAATTTGGCTATTCGGGCCGTTACGCCCACGGTAGTTTATACCAAGTACTTGGACCGGGTTGATAACCTAGGGATGGATGGTATTAAATTGGCTGATATTCAAACGGCTAATTTTGGTAGTCTGAGTCCAACTAGGGCCTACAGCGACGCCAACTTCAACGCTTATTTCGAGCGTATTACGCCCGACGGCAGCAGCCAGACCTATTTTCAGCGGGTGAAAGCGGAGGTAGCTGGCACCGCCAATACGCCGGCCGCTACTTTCTTTTCGTGCTGGCTGGGCAATAACGACGTGCTAGCCTACGCCACGGGCGGTGGCGCGGTGGCTACCCGAGCCATCACCCGCACCGATACTTTCAACCTCAAGGCAGTACGCATTATCAATGCCCTCACAGCTAATGGCGCTAAGGGCATTGTGAGCAACATCCCGGATGTAGCAGGTATTCCGTTTTTCAACACGGTAGGCCCGTCGGCCCGCGCCCTGTTGGCGGCGGCTAATGTCCCAACAGCGGCGCCTTTTGTGTATACCACCGGCATTCTGGCACCGGGCCAGGCCAATACCCGCATGACTACGACGCTGGCCAGCGTGCGCAGCGCCGGGGGTAGCGAGCCGCTGCTACTCACGCTCACCGCCGCACCCTACGTGAGCCTGTATGGCCAGCGCACCGGCAAATACTGGCGCGATTTCTACGCCCAGGCTCGGCCCGGCCTACCCGCCGTTATTCCCAACCTGTCGGTTTTCCTGGCTACCCTGCAGGTTGATACCACCCAGGCTTTTGGGGCTAGCAGCGGCAACCCCTTCCCGAGCACGCTAGTGCTCGATGCTACGGAGCAAGCTAACGTGGCAGCGGCTACTACTGCCTTCAACACCTCGCTGCAAGCTGCTGCTTCGGCCAAAGGGTTAGCTTTCTTCGATGCCTATACCTACTTCCGCTCGGTCGCGGCTGGTCCCACGGTTGTCAATGGAGTGAACAACTCGGCCGGCTTCATCACCGGCAACCTGTTCAGCCTTGATGGCGTGCACCCCACACCCCGCGGCTATGCCTTGGTAGCCAATGAGATGATTAAGGCCATTAATGCTAAATATGGCTCGTCGGTGCCGCAGGTGAACCCCACCAGCTACCGCGGCGTGCTCTTTCCCTAGGTAGCTCCGGCCCTTGTTTTTTCTAAAAAGCGCCTTTCCTCAGCGGGAAGGCGCTTTTTGCGTTTAGCAAGCGGCCTAGGGTCAACTAGTTCCGGTTTTAGTTAAAGTGGGGCCGGCAGTTGTATCTTCGTGATGCTGCTATCCAGAAAGACTGAGGGACCAGGCCCGATGACGTCTTGGCAACCGCCCTAGGGCTGGTGCCAACTCCTGTTTGGTCAACTACTTACGACCAAAGAAGATATCGGCCGGAACCTGCGCTGCTTAGCGCGGCTTTCTTTCTGGATAGGGCCCTTGCCCTCGCTTTTGTCGCTAGAAAGAATATGTCCGCTGCCGCTCCTGTTGCCCCTGCCCCTCTCGGGTACGACCCCGCTAGTATTTCACCGCTGCCCGGCCTGCTGCGCCAGCGCCTGCTCATTCTGGACGGCGCCATGGGCACCATGATTCAGCGTTATCCGCTGGAAGAAGAGGACTTTCGGGGTGAGCGCTTCCGCGACCACACGCACCCACTTCGCGGCAACAACGACCTGCTGAGCCTCACGCGGCCCGACATTATCCGGGCCATCCACGCTGAGTACTTCGCGGCTGGGGCCGACATGGTCGAGACCAATACCTTTTCGGGCACGACCATCGCGCAAGCTGACTACGCCCTCGAGCACGTGGTGTATGAGCTGAACTACGAGTCGGCGCGCCTGGCCCGCGAGGTGGCCGACGAGTACAGCACGCCCGAGCAGCCGCGCTTCGTGGCTGGCGCCATCGGCCCCACCAACCGTACGGCTTCGCTTTCGCCTGATGTCAACCGCCCCAGCTACCGCGCCGTGACCTTCGACGAACTCGCCACGGCCTACCTAGAGCAGGTACGCGGCCTCGTGGATGGCGGCGTGGATACGCTGCTTATCGAAACCATCTTCGACACGCTCAATGCCAAGGCCGCGCTATTTGCAGTGCAGCGGTTCTTCGATGAGGGCGGGCGGGTAGTGCCGGTCATGATTTCGGGTACCATCACCGACGCCTCGGGCCGCACCTTGAGCGGCCAAACGGTAGAGGCCTTTTGGAATAGCATCCGGCACCTGCCGCTGCTGAGCGTGGGCCTCAACTGCGCCCTAGGGGCTGACCAGCTGCGCACCTACGTGCGCGAGCTAGCCCGCCTGGCCGATGTGTCAGTTTCGGCCTACCCCAATGCCGGCCTGCCCAACGCCTTCGGTGGCTACGACGAGAGCGCCCAGGAATTTGCCGCGCTGGTCGAAGACTACCTGAAAGAAGGCCTGCTCAACGTGGTGGGTGGCTGCTGCGGCACCACGCCCCAGCACATTGCCGAACTGCGCCGGCTGGCCGATAAGTACCCTACGCGCGGGCTTAAGGAGGCTGCCGAAAACGAAGCCGACGAGCCAAAGGACAACGAAAAGGCCGCCAATTCTTCGCTGACCCTGGCGGGCTTGGAGCCCTTCAATATCACCCCGCAGAGCTTGTTCGTCAACATTGGCGAGCGTTGCAACGTGACGGGCTCGCGGGCCTTTGCGCGCCTCATTCGCTCGGGCGACTACGAGGCGGCGCTGGCCGTGGCCCGTGCCCAGGCCGAAAACGGTGCCCAGGTGCTCGACGTGAACATGGACGAGGGTATGCTCGATTCGGAGGCGGCCATGACCACCTTCCTGAACCTCATTGCCTCGGAGCCCGACATTGCGCGCCTGCCGCTGATGATAGATTCGTCGAAGTGGACGGTCATCGAAGCCGGCCTGAAGTGCGTGCAGGGCAAGAGCATTGTCAACTCGATTTCGCTGAAGGAAGGTCCGGAGCGCTTCAAGCACTACGCCCGCCTAGTGCGCCAGTACGGCGCGGCCGTGGTTATTATGGCCTTCGACGAAGACGGCCAGGCTGATAGCTACGAGCGCCGCATTGAAATCTGCCAGCGCTCGTATGATATTCTGACCAAGGAAGTTGGCTTCCCGGCCGAGGATATCATCTTCGACCCCAACATCCTCACCGTGGGCACTGGCATTGAGGAGCACCGCAACTACGCGCTCGACTTTATCCGGGCCGTGAAGTGGATAAAGGAGAACCTGCCCGGCTGCCGCACTAGCGGTGGCGTGAGCAACATCAGCTTCTCGTACCGCGGCAACGACGTGGTGCGCGAGGCCATGCACGCGGCCTTCCTGTACCACGCCATCCGGGCCGGGCTCGACATGGGCATCGTGAATGCCGGCCAGCTCGCCGTGTACGACGACGTGCCCAAGGACCTGCTCGAACTCTGCGAAGACGTGCTACTGAACCGCCGAGCCGATGCCACCGAGCGCCTCGTGGACTTTGCCGAAACGGTGAAGCAAAAAGGCAAAGTGGAAGTGGTGGCCGATGCCTGGCGCAGCCTGCCCGTGGCCGAGCGCCTGCAACACGCGCTAGTACGCGGCATCACCGAGTTTATCGACCAAGACACCGAGGAGGTGCGCCAGCAAGTAGGCCGTCCGCTCGACGTGATTGAAGGCCCATTGATGTCGGGTATGAACGTGGTGGGCGACCTCTTTGGCGCCGGCAAAATGTTCCTGCCGCAGGTCGTGAAGTCGGCCCGCGTGATGAAGAAAGCCGTGGCTTACTTGCAGCCGTACCTCGAAGCGGAGAAGGAGGGCAACGCCCGCCAAACGGCCGGTAAGATATTGCTGGCCACTGTGAAAGGCGATGTGCACGACATCGGCAAGAACATCGTGGGCGTGGTGTTGGCTTGTAATAACTTCGAAATAGTAGACCTAGGGGTGATGGTGCCCTTGGAGCGTATTCTGGACGAAGCTCAGAAGCAGGGCGCTGATATTATTGGCCTCAGCGGTCTCATCACGCCCTCGCTCGATGAGATGGTGTACGTGGCCCGCGAGATGGAAAAGCGCAAGCTGCAAGTGCCGCTGCTCATTGGCGGGGCTACCACGTCGCGCTTGCACACGGCCGTGAAAATCGCGCCTGCCTACAGCGGTTCGGCGGTGTATGTCAATGACGCCTCGCGCTCGGTGGGCGTGGCGGCGAGCCTCCTAGGGTCGAGTAAGGACACGTACCAGCAGACCATTAAGGACGAGTACGCCGCGCTGCGCGAAGACCACGCCGGCCGCCAGCGCGACAAAAGCTACTTGACCATCGAAGCAGCCCGCGCTAACGGCTTCAAGGCCGATTGGGAAACCACGCCCATCACCAAGCCTAGCTTCCTGGGTACGCAGGTGCTGGACAACTATCCGCTGGAGGAGCTGGCCCGCTACATCGACTGGACACCTTTCTTCCACACCTGGGAATTGAAAGGCCGCTACCCGCGCATCTTGGAAGATGCCAACCTAGGCGAAGCGGCGCGCAAGCTGTTCGAAGACGCCCAGAAGATGCTGGCCGAGGTCATTGCCAACAAGAGCCTCACGGCCCGCGCCGTGGTGGGCTTCTGGCCGGCCAATACGAAGGACTTTGATACCATCGAAATCTACGAGGACGACACCCGCCAGCAGGTGCGCGACGAGTTTTTCACGCTGCGCCAGCAGAGCGAAAAAGCGCCCGGCGTGCACAACATCGCCTTCTCAGACTACCTCGCGCCCAAGGAAACCGGCCGCCAAGATTACCTAGGGGGCTTCGCCGTGACGGCCGGCCTAGGTATCGAAAAGCTGATTGAGAAGTACGAAGCCGACCACGACGACTACTCCAGCATCATGATTAAGGCCATCGCCGACCGCCTGGCCGAGGCCTTTGCCGAGCGCCTGCACGAGCGCGTGCGCCAGGAGTTCTGGGGCTACGACCCCGAGGAGCACCTCACCGGCGAGGAGTTGATTAAGGAGACGTACCGCGGCATCCGGCCCGCGCCCGGCTACCCTGGCTGCCCCGACCACACTGAGAAAATCACGCTCTTCCGCCTGCTCGATGCGGAGCGCCAGACGGGTATTATCCTTACCGAAAACTTGGCCATGTACCCCACCGCCGCCGTGAGCGGCATGTACTACGCCCACCCGGCCTCCAATTATTTCGGCCTAGGCAAGATTGGGCGCGACCAAGTGGTGGACCTAGCCGAGCGCAAGGGTATGCCGCTGGCCGAGCTAGAGCGCTGGTTGATGCCCAATCTGAATTACGACCCGCAATAACCCCAAAAACCCCCATGGGGTGGCCTCTCCCCTCCGGGAGAGTGAGCCTAACGCACTGTCATTAAGTCTTAAACATACCTGTAATCGTCAGGCTCCCCTCCCCCGGAGGGGAGGGGCCGGGGGTGGGGTAATACGTATGAAAGTAACTGAACACCTGCGTCGTGCCGAAGGCAAAACGCTGTTTTCCTTCGAAGTGCTGCCGCCCCGCAAAGGCGAAAACATCCACACGCTGTTCTCGAATATCGAGCCGCTGATGGAGTTTAAGCCGCCGTTTATCGACGTGACGTATCACCGCGAGGAGTTTGTGCTGCGCGAGCGGCCGGGCGGGCTCTTGCAGCGCAAGGCCGTGCGCAAGCGGCCGGGCACGGTAGGCATCTGCGCGGCCATCAAAAACCGCTTCGACGTAGACACCGTGCCGCACCTCATTTGCGGTGGCTTTGCCAAGGAAGAAACTGAGAACGCGTTGATTGACTTGCACTTCCTAGGTATCGACAACGTGCTGGCGCTGCGCGGCGACCCCATCAAGAGCGAGGGTCACTTCCAGCCCCACCCCGACGGCCACCGCTACGCCTGCGACCTCATCGGGCAGATAAGCGAACTCAACCACGGCCGCTACCACGACCACGACGAGCAGTACCAGCCCGCCGGGGCCGAGCCCATCCTCAGCACCGACTTCTGCATCGGCACGGCCGGCTACCCCGAAAAGCACTTCGAGGCGCCCAATTTCGGCTCGGACATTCGCTTTCTCAAGGAAAAAGTAGACCGCGGCGCCGATTATATCGTGACCCAGATGTTCTTCGACAACGAAGAGTTTTTCAAGTTTGAGCGTCGTTGCCGCGATGCGGGTATTACGGTGCCCATCATCCCCGGCCTCAAGCCCTTAACTACTAAGACGCAGCTCACTGCCTTGCCCCGCTCGTTCTTCCTCAACATCCCGGAGGCGCTGGCCGAAGCCATTCACCAAACCAAAGACAACACCGCCGCCCGCGAGGTAGGCATCGAGTGGTGCCTCAACCAAAGCCGCGAGCTGATGGCCCACGGCGTGCCCTGCCTACACTACTACAGCATGGGCAAGTCGGAGAGCATTCGCCGCGTGGCGGCCGGGCTGTTTTAGAGCCATCTGTCATGCTGAGCGCAGCGGAGTCGAAGCATCTCTACCTCGTTACTATACTAACTTCTTGGTGCCAGCAACAAAGCGGTAGAGATGCTTCGACTTCGCTCCGCTTAGCATGACAAACGTTCACAGTACGCCCGCTATACCGCTGATAACCAGTGCTACCAGGGTGGTATTAAATACAAATGAAATAAGCCCGTGTAGTAGCGCCAGCCGACGCTGGGTCCGACTGCTGATGCTGACATCGGCGGTCTGGGCCGTCATACCAACCACAAAGGCAAAGTAGGCGATGTCGAGGTAGTCGGGCTCAGGGTCTTTGCCCGGAAAGTCTAGCCCACCCCTGTCGGAGCCGTCGTCGTCGGCATCGTAATAGGCATGCGCATAGCGCAGCGTAAACACCGTGTGTACCAGCAGCCAAGCGGCGCCCACAGCCACTACGCTAAGCCCGATGTGCCAGGCCAAGGTTTGGGCTTTCAGGTCGTGAAAGGTGCGTAGCAAGGCCACCACGGCCAGCAGACTCGCCGAGGCGGCCACCAGCACAAAGATGAAGCTGACTGCCCGGCTGAGGTCTTCGCTGGCAGCCACCACGCGAATGCGCTCGGCATCGGCCGTGGCGATGGCAGCCCATAGCAACAGCAGCGTCACCACGCCAAAGGCATCCCAAGCCGCTACTGCGCGGCTAACGGTAGTAAGGCTGGCTGGGCATAGAAACCACGCCGCCGCGCCGGCCGCCAAGCCAATAACCATACGGAGCGCAGATGGCATGCGGGCCACCGAGCGTAGCAGCGACCACGAAAGAACAGGAGCATTCACGAAACTAAGGTAGTGGAAGAGGGGGGTGAAAGCCGTGAATAACCAGGACACTGGCTAGGCCCGTACCAGTGGCTACTGCGTAGCTTGCCTTTGCATAGCGAGCAGCTTGTTGTGCACCTGCCGGTTTTTAGTATCTGCCTATGCCTACTTCCTACCTCATTGGCCTGCTGCGCGAAGGCCGCTCGACGCCCGACCGCCGCGTGGCCCTCACCCCCAAAAAATGCGTGGAGCTGCAAACTGCCTACCCCAGCGTGCGGGTGCGGGTGCAGCCCAGCGCGCACCGTGCCTACACCGACCAGGAGTACCGCGACCTAGGCATTGAGGTGGCCGAGGATATGCAAGCCTGCGACCTGCTGATGGGGGTGAAGGTAGTGCCCGTAGCCCAACTGCTGCCCGGCAAAACCTACCTGTTTTTCTCACACACCGTGAAGCAGCAGCCCCGCAACCGCGAGCTGCTGCGGGCCGTGCTGCGCTTGGGTATCACGCTCATCGACTACGAGCTGCTGACCAATGCCGCCGGCGAGCGCATCGTAGCTTTTGGGCGCTACGCGGGCATAGTGGGGGCCTACAACGGCCTACTTACCTACGGCCACAAGCATGGTCTCTACGACCTCAAGCCCGCCCACCAGTGCCTGGACATGGACGACATGCAGGAGGAGTTTTTTAAGATAAAGCGCTTACCGGCCATTAAGATAGCTGTGACAGGCTCGGGCCGGGTGGCCGGCGGCGCACTCGAAGTGCTCGACAAGATGGGCCTGCGCCAAGTAAGCGTGCACGACTACCTACACCGCGACTTTCGCACGCCCGTGTATGTGCAGCTGCGCTCGCGCGACTACCACCGCCGCCGCGATGGCCTAGCCTGGGATACGGCGCACTTCCACGCGCACCCTGAGGCGTATGATTCTGACTTTGCCCGCTTTCTGCCGCTCACTGATATGCTCATTGCCTGCGCTTATTGGCACCCGGTGGCACCCCGCTTGTTTACGGAAGCCGATACACAGGGACCTGATTTCAAGATAAATACTATTGCCGACGTGACCTGTGATGTCGATGGCTCCATTCCGCTCACCAAGCGTAGCAGCACTATCGCAGACCCGGCCTTCGACTACAACCCCACCACCGGCCAGTTGGAAGCGCCCTACAGCCGGCTCACAAATATTACGGTCATGGCCGTAGACAACCTGCCCTGCGAGCTGCCGCGCAACGCCAGCCGCAACTTTGGCCGGCAACTGCTCGACCAGGTATTTCCGCACTTGCTGGGCGGCGATGCGGCCGGCGTGGTAGCCCGCGCCACCATCGCCCAGGGTGGGCTGCTGCTGCCCCGCTACGCTTACCTAGCCGACTACGTGGCATGAGCTACCTAGGGCGAGTTCGTACGTCGGGCTACCTAGGCTAAGAAATGGGTTGAGTAGCCCCGCGCCATCGGTATGCTAGTTTTTGCCTAGGTGCATGCTGGCTGCTGTGGCGGTAGTGCTGTCGGCCAGCGTCGAAATAGCGCCTTCCGGGCTGATTTTTTTGAGGGCGGCGTGGCCTGTATCGGTCACGTACACTGCTCCGGCCCCGTCTACGGCAATCCCCGACGGGTAAGCTAGATGCTGGGCCAAGGGTACTGCCGTGCCAGCTGGCAAAATCTTGCGCACGCTATTGTTGTAAGTGTCAGTAAGATATAGGATGCCGGCGGCATCCACCGCTACGCCGTGGGGCTTGTTCAGGCTCGCGGTGGCAACCAGCGTCACGCTGCCATCGGGGCTGATTTTTTTGATGCTGTTGTTATCGGTATCGGCCACGTACACGGTGCCATCAGCGGCTACAGCCACGCCGCTAGGCCTATTAAAGCCCCTTGCCAAGGTCGATACACGGCCCGTAGGACTGATTTTCTTAATGACGCCCGCTAACGCTTCGCTGCCAGCATCGGCCACGTACACGGTGCCATCGGCGGCCACGGCCACGCCCACTGGGTAGGTAAAGGCATTGGCTACCACTACAGAAATTTCGCCTTGAGCACTAATTTTCTTGAGGCTGTGGGTGCCCGCATCGGCTACGTACACCGTACCACTACTGTCTACGGCGATGCCCGTGGGGTAGGTGAGGCCAGTGCTGGCCAGGCTCGAAATGGTACCCGCTGCGTTTACTTTCAGTACCGTGGCGTTGTCGGTATCAACCACATACACGGTGCTGTGCGGGCCCACCGCTACCCCGTCGGGGTAGCTGAGCATGGGCGCGGCATTTGCTGGCCGGCTTACTGTGCTGCCCGACGCGAAGGGCTGCCAACCAGCCAGCAAGCTAACCCAAGGCATTAAACTCAGCAGTAGCGGCAGCGTAAGGGCAAGTAAAGCTGCTCTCATTAGAAGCAAAGAGGGTGGGAGGGGGGTGAAAGGTACTGGAATAAGAGCTGCTTTGTTGCGTAGCGCTTGCCGCGTGGCCACGCTGCCCAGCCACCCTAGGGCCGCTCCCGTACCCTGTGCACCTTTGTGTCTATGAATTTTGCCACCCGCGCCACTACGCCCGAGCTGATGGACGACCTAAACCTCGCCACTGAGGAACTGCGCCAGAATCTCGACGAGCTCGAAACCATCAACACCTGGCTCGGGGGCTACCGGCCGGTGCTGGCGGCGCTGGCCCGGCTGCGGCCGCGCTTCCCGGCCGGCCGGCCCCTGCGCCTGGCCGACCTAGGCAGCGGTGGCGGCGATACCTTGCGCCACGTGGCCACCTGGGCCCGGCAGCAGCGGGTACCGGTGGCCCTCACGGGCGTCGATGCCAATGCGTTTATGCTCGGCTACGCCACCGCCAAAAGTCAGGCCTATCCCGAAATCAGCTACCGACAGCTCGATATTTTCGCGGCCGAGTTTGCTGCGCAGCCCTATGATGTACTCACGGCCAGCCTGTTTTGCCACCACTTCACCGATGCCGAGCTGGTGAACCTGCTGCGCCGCTGGCAGCAGCAGGCTCGCCTAGGAGTCATTATCAACGACCTGCACCGCCACCCGCTGGCCTACTACAGCATCAAGTACCTGACCAAACTCCTAGGGGGCTCGCGCCTGGTGCAACACGATGCACCGCTCTCGGTGGCCCGCGCCTTCTCGCGCGCCGACTGGCAGCGGCTGCTGGCCGCGGCGGGTATCACACGCTATTCGCTGCGCTGGTGCTGGGCCTTTCGGTGGCAGGTGGTGATTTTGGCCGGGGCCTAATGACCTATGATGGGTGCCACCCTCCGCGGCTTAGCTGGCTCAAGCAGCAGGCTAGCCCCGCGCATTGGCGCTGCTTAGCGCTGCGGCCGTAGGGCAGGAACTGCGTTGCTGCGGTGGTATTCTTCTAGTAATTCAATTGACTGGTAGATGGTAAGGCTGCCGTCAATGTACTTGTCAGTCAGGAACTGCTCGTACGCGCTGGGCACCGTGCTACGACTATTGGCAGGAAAGAGGGCTGCAGCAATAATTCTGCGTTGCGCCTGTTCGTTTTTCATGCCGCAAAGTTCCGATGGATAGCAGACCTCCTGAAGCTTCAAAAAATTATATTTATATGACGCCACTGTTGCATCGCCATATTCTGGTTTGCGCATGAGTGGCGGGGCCAGCCCCGCCTGCAGGCTTGCTACCGGTTCAAGCCCTGCGCTCGAAGGCATTAGAAACTAGAGCGATAGGGCGCTGTAGCTACGCGCTCCTAGGTGCCTTGCACACGCCCTCAGCGCTTAAGGCTTACCAACGCGAATTATATCTGAAAATAGCAAGTGCCGTCCTCACTGCCTTGCTGAGCTTGCGAAGTACGTTATCGCGTTAAGAGCAATAATTTCAGAGTGATAAGGTGTTTCGCAAGCTCAGCAGGGCAGGTGGGGCGTAATGGTTTTAACGCGGTTTCTACAGCACTGGGTCGGGCCGAAAATACTTGCCGCCGGGGAAGCTGATGACGTAGCTCGACTTAAAGTGCGTGCTCGGGCGGTAGTAGTCGGTGCTGATGATTTGGGCGCCCGACTGCATGGCTGCTTCGAAGCTGCTCTTGTCGTTGCGGCGGGCCTCCTGGGTATCGCTGTCGGCGCGGGTACGGATGATGTAGCCCTTCTGCACCAGCGCTTTGATAGCCCCTAGGTCCTTCTTGGCGTTGTTCATAATGTGGATGGCTGCCTCGGGCGTACCCGGCTCGGCATCGGCAAACAGCACCCGGCCCTTTAGCGAAGGGTGGCCCTGGATGTAGGTGGCACGCTTCTCGCCCACCTCATCGAGCACAAACACAAACTTGCCCTGCGCGGCGCGCAGCGTAGGCCAGTGGCGATGCAGCACGGCGCTTTCGAGGGTGGCGTACTGGCCGCGCACTTGGTCGGGCGTGATGAGCTGGTCGGCCCCTAGGTAGTCGCGGATTTCCTTATCCAGGGCATCAAGCACGGCCGGTGTAAAGGGCTCGGGCACCGTGAGACCCGGCCGGGGCAACGCCTCGCTCTTGGCGTTCATGGTGATGAATACGGGGTTGTGCGTGGGGTGAGCCAGCGACCATTTCTTCAGTTCCTGCAAGGCCAGCTTGAAGGTAGGCGCGTTGCTGCGATAGTCGAGGTCCTGGATGTGAAATACCTTGAACCCCGGCTCTTTCATCAGCCCGGCCGGGTCGTAGGGCGGCTGGCCGGGCGCTAGGTCGAGGCCTTTGGGGTGGGCGTACTTGCCGCCCTGGGTATCGGCGTACACGTCGATTTCCAGGGCCAGCAGCCCTAGGTCGAGCTGCTCGGTGAGGGTGGCATGCTCGTAGTCAATCTTGTTGAAAGTAGCCGAGTCAGCTTTGTGCAGTATAGCAAACAGCTTGGGGTCAATGGCTTGCTTATAGCTATTGTGCGAGCCAATGACCTGAATTTGATTCATTAGCGGCTCGGCAGGCTTGGTGAAGGCGAGCGAACCTAGGGTGAGGACGGTAGCGGGGATAAGGAGGAATTTCATAGGACTGCAGTTGTATTGGTAATCTAGTGCTTACGCATAACCCCACCCCCGGCCCCTCCGGGAGAGGGGCCGGGGGTGGGGTTATGCGTAAGGTCAGCTTAATACCCCTTGTTCTGCACCAGATTGCTATTCAGGCGCAACTCAATAGTCGGCACGGGGTAGAGGCGGCGAGACTCACTCTTGTCCATCTTCAGCACGTCGTTGGGCAGTGGGTATTCGGTTTCAAACTGGCCGAAGCGGATGAGGTCGTTACGGCGCCAGGCCTCCCAGCTCAGCTCGCGGGCGCGCTCGTCGAGCATGCCGCTGAGGGCAATGTTAGTGGCAGCTTGGGCCCCAGCGCGGGCCCGGATTTTATTGACCAGCACCAGCGGGGTTTGCAACTCGCCGTTTATAGTCGTGGCGGTGGCGCCGCGCAGGATGGCTTCGGCCTTCATTAGCAGCACGTCGGCGAGGCGCAGCAGGGGCACGTCATTGCCATTAAGGCGGGTGCCCTGGATGATGGTGGGGTCGGGATAATACTTGATGGAGCGCACGCCCGCCGCCTGGCTGGCCTGGGTGTTGCCTAGGTCCATGGGCTTGGGCGGCACCAGGGTCAGCACCGGGTTGATGTTGATTTGAGTGGTCGAGTTGGGGTAGTAGACCGGCGTGGTGGTGAAGCCGCCGTTGCCATTGGGCACGTACTGCGGGCCGGCCAGCCAAGTGGTGGTGCGGAAGTCGCCGGGCAGGTTGAAGCGCGCGTAGAACTCGGGCGTGGTGCTCATAGCGATGCTCAGGTTCACGTTGAAGCCGTAGGCCTGCGTAAGGTAGTAGAAGAAGCCAAAGCGCGTGAACTGGTTGCCCGGAATCTGCTGGTCGTAGGGCACAGCGAAGATGGTTTCCCGAATCTGGGGGCCGTTGTTGGGCAAGAAGATGTCGCGGTAGCGGGTATCGAGGGCGTAGTTGGTGTTGGCCTGTACGCTGTCGGCCATGCGCACCACGTCGGGGTAGCGGGCGGTGCCCACGTACACCTCCGAGTTGAGGTAAAGCTTGGCCAGCAGCGCATACACCATACCCTTGGTGGGGCGGCCGTACTGCTGGGTATTGGTGGCGGCGTTGCTAGTCTTGGCTGGCAGCTTGCCGGTGATACCGGTCAGCTCGCTTTCGATAAACTTATACACCTCGGCGCGCGGCTTGGTGGCCGGCGAGGCAGGCGCCGGGTAGTCCGTGATGATGGGCACGTTGCCGTACAGGTCCATCAAAAAGTAGTAGTATAGTGCCCGCATGGCCCGGATTTCAGCCAGCCGGTTAGCCTTTTCCTGGTCCGAGAAGTTGAAGGTGCTGGTAACGTTGAGCAGGCGGTTGCAGGTTTGGATGCCGCTATAAGCCCACTGCCAGATGGTGAGCACGTTGGGGTGGTCGGGCGTCCAGGTGTGGTAGTGCAGCTGGCGGTACTGCCCGCCGTCGTCGAAGTTGCCGTCGCGCGCCGGAATGATGGCCTCGTCGGTACTCATGGTTTGCATGCGCCAGTAGGGCACCGCAAACTGCGACGATAAGTTAGAATACATGGCCCCCACCGAGGCGTTGTAGTCGCTGATGGTCTTAGGAAAGTTGGACGCTACGAACTGCGACTCGACCGGCACGTCCAGCTTTTTGCAGGAGTACGTGGTGGTGGCTAACGCGCTTAGGGCAAGAAGAATAGCTTTGCTTTTCATGTACTTATATCGTTGGTCATGCAGAGCGTAGCGAAGCATCTCGCTCGCACCGTTGCTAGCGTAGAGAGTTACTGCTCCACGCGAGATGCTTCGCTGCGCGCTGCATGACGGATGATTTCAAATTATTTAAAACGAAGCCGTTAGCCCCAGCGTGAACGTCCGGGTTTTGGGGTAGTAGTTGTTGTTGTCGATGCCCGGCGTCAGGCCACCAATGTTGATTTCGGGGTCGATGCCGCGATACTTAGTGATGATGAACAAGTTATTGGTATTCACGTAGAAGCGCAAGGCCTTCACGTAGGGCGTGTTGGGGCGCAGGGTGTACCCTAGGGTGGCGTTGTCGAGGCGCAGGTAGGAGCCGCTTTCCAGGAAGCGGTCGGAGATGAGGTAGGCGTTGATGTCGTTGAACGACTCGCCGAGGGTGAAGCGCGGGATGTTTTGCAGGCGCGCATCGGCCGGGTTGTTGAGGCCGGCTAGGGTGGCGTTCAGGATTTTATTACCGTACACGCCGCGCACCAAGAAGTTAAGGTCGAAGGCTTTGTAGGTAAAGTTGTTGACCCAGCCGTAGATAAGCTTGGGCTGCGCATTGCCCACCACTTGCTGGTCGGTGGTGAGGGGCTGGGTGGCGGTGGTGCTGCCGTCGGCCTTCTGGAAAGTGCTCACACCCCGCTCGTTTTTGCCGAGGTAGTGCCACAGCGTGAAGGTGCCCACTGCCGAGCCGGGCTGGATAATCTGGCTGTAGTTGCCGCTCTGGCCCTTGCCGCCGAGCTGCGCGGTCTGGATATAGGGAATCGTGAACCGGTCGGTGCTCAGGTTGTCGATGCGGTTGGTATTGTGCGAGAAGTTGAGCGACGAGCGCCAAGTGAAAGCAGCCGTTTGCACGGGCACCGCACTCAGCACCACCTCGATGCCGCGGTTGGTCATGCTGCCCACGTTGGCGGTGTAGGTGGTGTACTGAAACTCGGTGCTTGACACCGGCAGCACATCGTCAATGAGGTCGCTGGTCTTTTTGATATAGAAATCGACCGAGGCCGTGAGGCGGTTTTTGAAGAAGCCCACGTCCACACCTAGGTTGGTGGTGGCGGTGCTTTCCCACTTTAGGTCGGGGTTTTCGTTGCGCACAGCGTTCACCACGTTCGAGATAACGCCGTTGTTCAAGTACTTGCTGCTGCCGGGCGGCGTGCCGTAAATGAGGATGGACGAGAAGGCGTCGAAGCCCTGGCTATTGCCCGATACGCCGTAGCCGGCCCGCAATTTGAGGTCGCTAAAGGCGGGCAGCCCGCGCATAAACTCTTCATTGATAAGGCGCCACCCGAGGGCCGCCGTGGGGAAGTAGCCGTAGCGGTTGTTGACGCCGAAGGCCGACGAGCCATCGCGCCGCACCGACACCTGCGCTAGGTAGCGGTCGCCGTACTGGTACTGCGCCCGGGCGTACTGCGAGATGAGGCGCAGGGTAGAAATGGGGTTGTTGTCGAAGGCAATCTGCGCCAGCGACGACGGGTTGGACAAGTATAAGTTGTTGTACCCTAGGGCGTCGTTGGCAAAGCCCTGAGTCGTGATGCCGAAGCCGTCGTTGGTGCGGTCTTGCTGATACGAGTAGCCGCCGAGCAGCTGCAAGTTGTGCTGGCCGAAGGTGCGGTCGTAGTTGGCGTACAGCTCCACCACGTCGTTGGTGGTTTCGTACTCGTTGCGGCGGGCCACGCCACCTAGGTTCACGGCCAGGCCCGACTGGCTGTTGAAGTAGCTGTTAAAGTTGGTTTGGGTGCGCTGGTTCGAGCCGCTGAGCGTGAGCTTCAGGCCCGTAATAATGTCGAGCTGCACCAGGCCGTTGACCAGCGTTTTGCTGTCCTTGGTTACGTAGCTGTTATTGTTTACCAGCGAGAGCGGGTTCAGCGGCCCGCTGCCCGTGCGCGTGTAGTTCTCCTTGTAGCTGCCGTCGGCGTTGTAGGGGCTCACCGTGGGCAGGTAAAAGAGCATGTTTTGCAGCACTTGGGTCTGCGGCAGGTCGTTCTGCGTAGTCGAGCTGTTGATGATGTTCACCCCCAGCTTCAGGCGGTTATTGAAAAAGCGCTGGTTGATGAAGCCCCGGTAGATAATCCGCTCCAGCGAAGTGCGGTTTAGAATACCGTTATTCTTCAAGTAGTTGACGCTGGCGCCGTAGTCGGTGGCGTTGGCCGAGCCGTTGAACGACAGGTTGTGGTTGGTGGAGTAGCTGGTGCGCTCCACCAGTTTCTGCCAGTCGGTGTTCGAGCCGTCGTCGTCGGTGGGCTGGGCCAGCGGGCGGGTGTTGTTGTCGCGCAGGTATTGGCGCAGCTCGTCGCCGCTCAGCATATCCACTTTCTTCGACACGTTGGCGATGGCACCGTAGGCGCTGTAAGTCAGGCGCGTCTGGCCCGACTTGGCCCGCTTGGTCGTGATGATGATAACGCCGTTGGCCGCCCGCGTGCCGTAGATGGCCGTGGACGAGGCATCCTTGAGCACGTCGATGGTGGCGATATCATCGGGCGCCAGCAGGTCGATGCTGGCGCCGGGTACGCCGTCAATCACGTAAAACGGCTCGGTCACGCCGCCATTCAGGGTGCGGATGGTGCTAGGGCCGCGCAGCACCACCGAGGGCCGCTGGTTAGGGTCGCCGCTCTTCGTGATGTTGAGGCCGGCCACTTTGCCCTGTAGCAGCTCGGCAGGCGTCGTGAGCACGCCTTGGTTGAACTCACCAGCCTTAATAGAGGTCACCGACCCGATAATATCCTCGCGGGTGGCCGTACCGTAGCCGATAACTACCACATCCTTCAGTTTCTGCGCATCGGGCAGCAGCGTCACGTTCAGGCTGGTTTGAGTGCCGGCTATCACTTCCTTAGGCTCCGTGCCTAGGAAAGAGAAAACCAGAATGTCGGCTGGCCCATTGGTTTTGATGCTGTAGGTGCCATCGGGGGCGGTGCCTACCGCTGTGCTACCATCCTTAAGGCGCACTGTCACGCCGGGTAGCGGCGCGTTTTTCTCATCCGTCACCGTGCCCTTAATAGTTTGCTGCGCAGCGGCTAGCATGGGGCACAGTAGCAGCGCCAGCCCTAGGCTGCTGGTGCGAAGCCCGCCGGCTGGCTGTTCTACACGGTGAGCAAAGTACTTCTTTTTCATAAGCGCCTAGGGCAATGTGGAATGGGCTGTTTTTGAGCACCACAAAGCACCGCCGCGCCTATTATCAGAATGTCATTTTAAGATTACAGTTTGTATTTCTGCGTTAAATAATAAAACATATGCTGGTGCCACCTCTTAGGTAGATGAGCAAGATAACGTGTTAACTTGGCGAGTGTTAAGTTATTAATGAGTAGTTAGGTTCGTGCCGACTACTTCGCCGGCCTTTGGCCGGCACGCGTGGGCCAGTAAAAGTTCGCGACCTAACGACTGCAAGCCAGAGGCCTGCTAATAGCCAGCACGGGGCAGGGCCCCGCGCTATCAATGCGCACGAAGTAGGTGCGGGTACTACTTCGCTTTAGCCGGCGCGCTGCTAGTTGGCTCGCCTGCCACCCAGGGTTGCTGAATGCCCCAGGTTTTGTTGGGCACATCGGCCGCCACAAACTCCAGCGTGCCGCCAGCCGCCAGCTCTTGGTGCGTGAGCCAATTGCGATGCAGCGGCTTACCATTCAGCCGTGCTGCTTGGATGTACATGCGGTTCGGGGCGTAGTTCTCAACTTTTATTGTTAGTGGCTTGCGTCCCGCGGTTTGCATGGTAATCTGTTGGAAGAGCGGCAGATTGAGGTAGTATACCGGCTCGCCTACGCAGGCGGGTAGTAGGCCGCAGGAGGCGAGCACAAACCAGGCCGACATAGCGCCCGCGTCGTCGTCCATGGTGCGGAGGTAGGCCTGGGGCTGGTTTTGGTAGATGCGGCCCACGTAGGGGTCGATGCCACGGCTGTTGTCGTTGAAGTAGTGCTGCACTACCGTATCGACGGCTAGGTGGTGCACCAGCGCCTGCGACTGCCAAGGCTGTTGCGTGGCGTTGTAGAGGGTAGGGGCCTGCAAGTCGGTTTCGTTGGCGTGGTTGTAGTAGTCGCCGCCGAAAAAGGTGTCGAGCTGCTGGCGAAAGGCCGCTTCGCCACCCATCAATTCCTGCAAGCCGCGCACATCGAACGGCACATTCCAGCGGTACTGCCAAATAGTGCCTTGGTAAAGGCCGCGCGCGGGCAGGCGGTCCACATCAGGCTTGGTCATATCCTGAAAATCCTTTTGCCAGTAGCGTTTGTATTCCAACGCTTTGGCATGCCACGAAGCCGCTTCTTTTGGCTCTTTAAGCCTATCTAGGATTTCACTCAGCGCCCAGGCATCGTACGAAGATTCGAGGGCTTTGTCGGGGTGGGAGTAGTCGAGGCGGCGGGCTTGGCTCACGAGCGAGTCGCGGATGCCGCGCAGGTCTACGGTGTAGCCTTTGCGGGCGGCATCGAGCAGCACCACGCTGGCGTGCTCGGTGCGCACCGTGGGCGAGGGCTCGTGCTGGGTGGCGTAGTCTTTTTTGCCGAAGCGGTACAGGTTGGCCAGCGAGGTAGTGATGTCCTGAAACTCGGTGGGGTAGGCCAGCGACAGCAGCGGCAGCTGCGTGTGGTAGTTGTCCCAGATTGCCCATCCGTTGTAGACAGGCCGCGTAGAATGTTGCAACGAGCCGTTGGTAGCCTGGTAGCGCCCGTCGGGCTCCGATACTACGTAGGGCGATTGCAAAGTGCGGTACAGCAGCGAGTAAAATAGGCGCTGGCGGTCGGGCTCGCCCTGCACTTGCACGCGGGTCAGCAGCGTGTTCCAGGCCTGCGCGCTCGCTTGCCGCACCGCCGCAAAATCGGCGGCCGCTTGCTGTTTTAGCGTAGCCTGTGCATCGGCCAAGCTTACCGACGAAAATGCCACGCGCACTTCTACATCGGGCGCGCTGGTGGCGGGTAGGCGGGCTACCAACTGGTGCGTGCCCGCGGGCTCCCACTGCACTGTTTGGTTGGTTTCGAGGTAATAATACAGCCGGTAAGTGCCCACGCTGCAGGTGGTACCCGCTTCCAGCCAGCCGCTGAGTGAGGTGCCCGTCGTGGCGTGCTCCTCGCGCTTAAAACCGTTGGCGAAGGAGTAGCTGATATCCACAAACAACCCCCGTGCCGCGCTGGCCGGAAAGTGGTAGCGGTGCAGCCCGAAACGCTGCGCCACCGTGAGCTCGGCCCCAATGCCGTTGTCGAACGTGACGCCGTAGTAGCCTGGCGTGGCATGCTCGGTCTTTTTGAGCAGCGTAGTTTGGGCTGGGTCGGTGCCCAAAAAGGGTTTTACTAATAGGTTACCACCTGCGCCCTGGCAGCCTACCCCCTCAAAACGCGTGTGCGTGAAACCTAGGAACTTGCGAGCCAGGTGCTCGTAACCGGTGTGAAGGTTGGGGTACGTCTGCGGTCCCAAACTCAGCATACTAAAGGGGTAGGACGCCGCCGGTGACAGCTGCCCGTGGTCGCCGGAGGAACCTAGAAACACATTGACTTGCTCAGCTGGCGTTTGGGCGAGCGCGGGTAGCGCAAGGAATGCTGACAGGAAGTAACCTAGGTATCTTTTTATGCGAAAGGTCACGTGGTTTGAACAGGGTGAGAACTCGTAAAACGATTTAGCTAATAAAGCACCGTCTGTCATGCTAAGCTTGTCGAAGCATCTATACTGCACCGTTAGATGAAGCGCTAGAGATGCTTCGACAAGCTCAGCATGACAGACGGTGCTTTTGTGGTTTCCATAAATAGCCTCAAACTCTAGCCCCTAGGGGTCGAGCGGGTCAAATGGGTCGGGCTGTCCGGCTTCGGGTATGGGGTAGCAGCTGTTTTCTGTGTCCGAAATACGCTGTAAATCGCGGTACGGCACGTAGCCCAACTCGCGGCGGCAGCGCTCGGCCATGCCCAGGATGTAGCGGCTTTGCGCCGCGTCGGTCACGATGAGCATAGGGCGGCCCGTCGGGAACTTGCTGAGCTCCAGCAACCGAGCGGTGTTGCGCAAGTTGGTGGTAGTGTGGCGGGCGTGGGGCTCAATGAACACGGCCGCCGTCGGCACGCCTAGGTGCTCGACCAGATATTTTTTCATCTCAACCGCCTCGCAGACTGGCGTGCGAAAGGGGTGCACGTGCCCGCCCGACACCACGATGAACGGCGCCTGCCCCGCCCGGTAGCGGGCCGCCGCCAGCCGGCAGCGCTGGGCTCCGGCCGAATCGAGGGCCACGCCGGGCTGCTCGGGGCCGCTGCCCGGTACCAGTATCACGGTGTAGGGATAGCGTGCCCAGTCGGTGCGGGCCACGGCAGCAGTGGGAGCGGCATTGAGGCCACCCGTCAGCGGCTCGTAGCGGGCGGCTTCGTCGCGGCCATTGAGGCGCAGGGCACCTAGGGCTGCTTGCAGGGGTAGGGTGTAGAACACCGTGGTCTTGCTAGCCTTGGCGGAAGCGGGCAGCTGCTGGCGTAGCTGCTGCGCCAGTCCGGCATCGCCGCGCCGAAAGCTGGTGGAATCGATGGCTGGGTAGCGCGGCTTGGCACTGGCCAGGTACACCCGCAGGATGCGGTTGATGCCCGCCGCGGCATCTTGCCAGGCCAGGCGGAGCGCGGTTGTGTCGGGCTGGGCGGCGTAGCGGGGGTAGCGGCCGGGGCGCGTGAGCAAAGACCCTACCCCCGCCCGGAAAGCGGTATTACTAGCGTAGGCTTGCTGCAAAAGTTGGCCTATCTGGCGGATTTCCCGCGGCTGCCACACCAGCGAATCGACGTAGCGCGGCAGCGGCGCAGCTCCTTTCTGGGCCAGCAAGGGCGCACTGCGCTTGGCTTGCTGCTGCGCCACGCGTTGCAACCCGGCCGATGCTCGTAGAGCTTGCCGCAACGCGGGCTTGGCTTCGAAAAGCGCGAGCAGCGGGAAGGTTTTAGCCAGGATAATAGAATCGGTGCGGGCCGCCGCTGGGCGGGTGGCGGGCGCCTGCCCTAGGCCGGTGCGGCTTAGTAGCAGGCAGCAAAAAAGGATAAGTAAGCGCTGGGTCATGCCAGAAAAAGAGGGTAGGGGCGGCAAGCGCGGAGCTTGGCTCGCCTTGGGTTAACCGCTCTCTACGGCGCCGAACCGCGTCCGTCCGGGCTTTTGGCTCCGCTAGCGCAAACATAACAGCCGGGCAACATTGATGTAAAGTGCTAGTAATTCTCAAAAACGTCCTTTGCACCCAGAAAAAGCCACCTAAGCGGGTGGATGAAGCAGCAACTAGCAATGCTTCGCAACACGGCCACGTGGGTCAGCTGCTAGTTGCGCGTAGGGGTTGATTATGAATAAATTACTACTGCTGGGTGCCGGGTTGGTTTGTGCGTTTACCTTGCCTAGCTCGGTGGCGTTGACCATTACGGCCACCACCACGACCAGCGCCCTCGGCGCCTGCCAGGGGGCCAGTTACCAGCAAGGGCGGCTGTTCCTCTACGGCGACCGCGAAGTGGGCGTCATCCGCGCATACCGACCCGGTCCCGACTCGCTGACCTACCTAGGCCAGGAAGTAAAACTCACCGAGAAAGGCCAGGACGTCATCAATCACCCCACCGGCGTGGCCTGGAACGGCAGCGGCCCCACGTTCATTGGCAATAGCATTCGCCTGAACGCCGAGGGCACCAAGTGGCGGGCTGTTATCTACGCCGTCGATTGGACGGGCTTGCTGCGCGGCGGTACCCTCGACGGGCACCTGCTTAACACCATCGAGGACGATGCCTGCGTGCAGGGCACCCGCCCCGAGTACGTGCAGTACCAAGGCAAGTCGTACGTGGCCACCGCCGACTATGGCCCCCAGGGCAACGAGGTGCGCCTCTACGACCCGGCGCGGCTAGCCAAGGCCCACAAAACCAGCGAACCGGGCGTGCTGGTCAAAAAAATCACGTGTTCGCCCTGGGTCCAAAACCTGCTGTGGGTACCCAGCAAGGGCACGCTGGTACTCATCCAAAACCAAGTAGAGGGCCGCCGCTGGCGCTTTACGCTGCTCGATTTAAACCAGTCGCTGGCCGCTGGTCACGAGGTCGTGCGCCAAGTCATCGACGTGGACAAGGCCGACGAGCTGGAAGGCTTTACGCTGCTTGGCGATGTGGCCAAGGGCCTGGCCGTCACCTCGTCGCGCCGCGACAACGTGCACGCCGTGCGCCTGGCCTGGTAGCCACCTAGGGAGCCAGTGGGCCCTCTTTCCTTATGCTTTTTCACCTCTAAAACCCTGAGGTTTATAACTATGACGCATTACTCTACTACCCTGCGCCGGTGGATGGCTGGGCTACTGCTGGCCGGTAGCCTGCCGGCTGCGCACGCGGCCCACGCTGGCCGCCCGGCCCCAGTTCGCGTGGCGCCGCTGGCGGTGCGCATCACGGGCACCATCACCGACGAGCAAAACCAGCCGGTGCCGGGCGCTAACGTGATTGAAAAGCAAACCTCTAACGGCACCGCCGCCGATGGCACCGGCCGGTTCAGCATCGAGGTTAATCCTGGCGCTACGCTGGTGTTTTCGGCCATCGGCTTCGTAAGCCAGGAGGTGGTCGTGAGCACGCAAACCACCGTCAACATCCAACTGAAGGGCAGCGCCAACGAGCTCAACGAGGTGGTGGCTGTGGGCTACCAAACGGCCCGCAAAAGCGACCTGACCGGCGCCGTGGCCGACGTGAAGGCCAAGGAGCTAAACCTGGCGGCGCCTACCCTAGGGCAGGCACTGGTGGGCAAGCTGGCCGGCGTGCAAGCCACGCAGGTAAGCGGCGCGCCCTACGTGAGCACCAAAATCCGGGTGCGGGGCGTGGGCTCCATCAACGCCAGCTCGGACCCGCTCTACGTTATCGACGGTTTTCCGGCCGCTAATGACGTGTTTATCAACCCCAATGACATCGAGAGCATCGACGTGCTGAAGGATGCGGCTTCGGCTGCCATCTACGGTTCGCGGGCGTCGGGGGGGGTAGTGATTATCACCACCAAGCGTGGCAAAGAAGGCAAGGGCCGCGTCGATTACGAGTACCAGTTCGGCATCAATCAGCTGGCCAAGAAGGTGAAGCTGCTCGATGCCAGCGGCTTTGCCCAATTGATGATTGATGGGCGCAACAACACCTACCGCGACCTGGTGCAGAATAGCGGCAAGCCCTGGACCGACGCCATGTTTTCGGACGACAACGCCACACGCATCGCGCGGGTGGGCAACGCCAGCTCGGTCAGCATCCCGACCGACATCTACAACTTCGCCACGCAGTCGCTCATCACGCCCAAGTACAACACCGACTGGCAAAACGAGCTGTACCGCAACGCGCCCTTCAACCGCCACAACCTCACCTTCTCGGGCGGCAACGCTGGGTTGCGCTACCTCCTCAGCGGCGACTACCAGCAGCAGCAGGGTATCATCGTGGCTACCAAGCAGGAGCGCATAAACTTTCGGGCCAACCTCGACGCCGAGCTGAGCAAGAAATTCCACGTCAGCGGGAGCTTGTTCGTGACCTCAAACAGCAACCGCGAGGTGCAGGAAGGCCGCTTCAACCAGGGCCCCATCCTAGGGGCGCTGATTTACCCGCCCACGTTCCGGGCCTACGACGACAACGGCAACCTCGCCAAGAATGAAGTGGCCGCCCAGCAGTCGGCCTACGGCTACCAGACCGTCGAAAACCCGGTGGCGCTGGCCGAGGAAACCAACATCACCCGTAAGGGCCTGCGCGGCACCTACAACGGCACGGCCAGCTACGAGATTCTGCCGGGCCTCATCGCCAAGGCCAACGTGGGCTTGCAGACCTACAACGAGAAGTACGAGTACTACCTGCCCACCAGCCTGAGCAGCGGCAACAACGCGCCCTACTCGCCGCAGGCCATTGCGGCCGCCACAGCTACCGCGCTGACCCTCAATACGCAGAACGTGCTGGGTGAATTCACGGCGACCTACACCAAGCAGTTCGGCAAGCACAACCTGAACGCCCTGGCGGGCTACACCGCCCAGCGCACGACTCTCGACCAAATCAGCGTGTCGGCCCAGGGTTTTCAAAACGATGCCGTGCAGGAGATTACCGCCAAGGGTGCCGACCCGACCAATTTTTTCCAGAGTGCCACCACCAGCAGCGTGGGCTTTACGGGCACCGGCAAGCAGGCCGAAACCCTGCTCTCGTACCTGGCGCGGGTGCAGTACAGCTACGACGAGCGCTACTTCCTGACCGCCGCGTTCCGTACCGATGGCTCGTCACGCTTCGGGCCGGAGAATCGCTACGGCAGCTTCCCCTCGCTGTCGGCGGGCTGGACGATTTCCAATGAGTCGTTCTACCACGACATGCTGGGCGAATCGTCTACGCTGCGCCTGCGCGGCAGCTGGGGCCTCACCGGCAACTACAACATCCCGCTCTATGGCTACCAGCAAACGATGGCCAGCCCCACCGGCGCGGTGTTCGGGCCGGGTACCATCCAAACGGCCTTCTACGCCGGGGCGCTCAAAGACCAACGCCTAGGGTGGGAATCGACCTCGCAGTTCAACCTAGGGCTTGACTTAGGCTTGTTCAACAACCGCTTGTTGTTGATTTCCAACGTCTACCTCAGCCACTCCTACAACCTGCTCTTCAATCAGCCGATTTCGGCTATTTCGGGCACTACCACCATCCTCACCAACCTGCGCGACTCGCGTATTCGCAACCAGGGCTTGGAGTTTCAGCTCGATGGCAAGGCCATTCAAACGGCTGATTTTAACCTCAATCTGAGCGGTAACATCTCCTTCAACCGCAACGTGGTGCAGGATATGGGCGGCGCTAACACCATCACATCGGCGGGCGCCGAGCGCTCGTACATCACCCACATCACGCAGGAAGGCCAGCCGGTGGGCATGTTCTACGGCTACCGCGTGGCGGGCATGGTGCGCCAGTCCGATGTAGACAATATCGCCGCCGACAATGCTGTGTACAACGCCGCTACCCAGTCGTTCCCGGCCGGCTACGTGCGCAAGGGTCCGGCCCGCTCCACGGCCTCGACCAACCCGCTGCGCCCCGGCGACTTGATTTTTGAGGACGTGAACAACGACGGCGTGGTAAACGACGCCGACAAGCAAGTCATCGGCTCGCCCTACCCCAAGTTCAACTATGGTTTCTCGCTCACGGCCAACTACAAAGCCCTGGATTTCAACGCTGGCTTCAACGGCGTGTACGGCAACCAGGTGCTCGACGGGCAGGACTACTATGTGTACAACATGGAGGGCTCGGGCAACCAGTACGCCAACGTGGCTAACCGCTACCGCTCGGAGGCCGAGCCCGGCGATGGCACGGTGTTCCGGGCCTCGCGCGGCGGCACCCAGAGCAACAGCACCCGTCTCTCGACCTTCTACTTGCAGAGCGGCTCCTTCCTGCGCTGCACCAACCTCACGCTGGGCTACAACCTGCCCGCCACCCTGCTCAGCAAGGTGCACGTGAGCGGCCTGCGCGTGTACCTCAACGCCAATAACGTCTTCACCATCACCAAGTACAAGGGCTACAACCCCGAGGTAGACTACAACAACGGCGCCAACCTAACGCCCGGCGTGGACTACGGCAAGTACCCGCTGGCGCGGGGCTACAACGTGGGCGTGCGCCTGTCCTTCTAGGGTAGACCTCACGAGACCCCTATGGGGCCGGCCCCCTCTCCTTAGGGAGAGGGGGAGCCAATCGTCAGGCTGACGAACATCGACATTAATAAGGCGTCAGTCTCCCCCTCTCCCCAAGGAGAGGGGGCCGGGGGGTGAGGTAAACGTGCCTGCTCCGCATCAACTCAACTATTCAGCTTTTAGCTATATGCGCTTTCTAACTAATCGTTTATTCCCTTTAGGAACCCTAGGGCGGCCCGCCTTACTGTTCGGCGTGGGTCTGCTTGGCAGCCTAGCGCTGGCCTCGTGCAAGAAGGATTTCCTGGTTGAAAACAACCCCAATGCGGTGGTTGCCAGCAACTATTACCAGTCGGAAAACGACGTGCTGCTAGCCCTCAATGGCGTGTACGCTGCCCTGCGCGACAATAGCGGCATGGCCGAAGGCAGTGACCTCTACGGCGAGCAGCGCTCCGACAACACCGGCACCAACGACAACCAGTCGAACGCCGGCGAGCCGTTCCAGTTCAACGCCTTTTCGCTACTGCCCAGCAACTCCTACCTCCAAAGCCACTGGACGGCGCTGTACCAGATTATCACGCGGGCCAACTACGTGCTGGCGGGCTCCGAAACCGTGAACTTCGCCCAAGCCAGCACCAAAACCCAGTACCAGGCCGAAGCCAAGTTTCTGCGGGCGCTCACGTACTTCGAGCTGGTGCGCGAGTGGGGAGATGTGCCGCTGGTAATCCAGCCCCTCACCACGCCCGACGCCGCGACGGCCAATACCTTCCGCGAAAAAAAGGAGAAGGTCTACGCCCAAATCGTAGCCGACCTAATGGACGTTATCGCTAGCCCGCTGCCCGATGCGCAGTCGTCGGCCAACACTGGGCGCGCCTCCAAAATCGCGGCCAACGCCCTCCTAGGTAAGGTGTACCTGACGATGGCTACCACACTCGACCAAGCCAACCGCGCCGCCAACCTCAACCAGGCCAAGACCTACCTCACGGCGGCTTACAGCAAGCGCACCTTCGGGTTGCTAAAGGAAATCCCGTACGCCGACGTGTTCGACGTGACCAAGAAGGCCAACAACCCCGAGGCCATTTTCCGCATCGTGTACCGCCAGGGCGACATCAACTACTCGTCGCGCATCGCGGCCAATAACCAGGCCCAGGGCGAAATCATCAACTCGCTGCGCCCCAACACGGGGGTAGGCGGCAACGTGACACCCGACCTCGTGCAGGACTACGAAACTGGCGACGTGCGCAAGGATTTCTCCATCAAGTACGCCAACGCGGCTGTGGTGAAAGACTACTTCATCACCAAGTACCGCGACGCGAGCGCCGCGGCCGGCACCAACGGCTATGGCGGCAACGATTGGCTGCTGCTACGCTACGCCGACGTGCTGCTGCTGCTAGCCGAAACCAACCTTTACCTAGGCGACGTGGCCACCGCCACTAGCCAGCTCAATCAAGTGCGCGAACGCGCTGGCTTACCAAGCTACGCCGTGGCCAGCGCTATCCCCGTCTACAGCGCCAAGTACCCCACGCTCAAGCTCGCTATTCTGCACGAGCGCCGGGTAGAGCTAGCCTTCGAAAACCAACGCTGGTTTGACCTCCAACGTGCCTTTACGCCCCAGGAGCTAACCGACTATTTCCGGTCTAAAAGCCAGGCCAACTTCGGCATCGCCCAGCTCTCCAACTTCGGCCTAAAAGATTATTACTACCCCATCCCCTTCAACGAAGCCAAGCTGAACCCCACGGGCATGTACCAGAATCCGGGGTATTAAGTCGTTTTCCGTTAACCAAGTAATTAAAAACAGCCTAGGCATTGTCTAGGCTGTTTTAGTAGCAACTCAAGTATGAAACAGTTCTTTCTACCGCTCATCGCGAGCCTGCTCCTAGGTGGCCCGGCGCTGGCCCAGCAGCCGGTGCAGGTCATCATCCGCACCCTCAAGGACACGAAAAGCAACCAGGTGCTGGTAGTAGCGCACCGCGCCGACTGGCGGAATGAGCCCGAAAATTCCATCCGCGGCATCGAGTCGGCCATCAAGATGGGCGTGGATATGGTGGAAATCGACCTCAAGAAATCCAAGGACGGCGTGCTCATCCTGATGCACGATAACCTGCTCGACCGCACCACCACCGGCAAAGGCCGCCCTGCCGACTACACCTGGGCCGAGCTCCAGCAGTTCACCCTCAAAAACCAGCACGGCGGCCCCACCCGGCAGCGCATCCCTAGCTTCGAGCAGTGTATGCTGACCGCCAAAGGCCGCGTGATGGTCAACATCGACAAAGGCTACGATTACTTCCAAGAGGCCTACGACGTGCTAGTAAAAACCGGCACCGTTGACCACGCCGTTATCAAGTCCTCGGAGCCCTACGAAAAGGTGAAAGCCGAGCATGGGGCGCTGCTCACGAGCCAGTTGCTCTACATGCCCATTATAGACCTACGCAAGCCCACAGCCACCACCATCCTGCAGGAGTATGAAACCAAGCTCAAACCGGTGGCTTACGAGCTGAACTTTGCCACCGACAGCGTGCTACTACATTCGGCCTACCAAACCATCCCTGCCACCGGTTCTAAAATCTGGTACAACAGCCTGTGGGCGAGCCTCGATGCCGGCCACGACGATGAGCGCAGCCTCGAAGAAGGTCAGCCCACCGACGGCTGGGGCTGGCTGCTGGCCCACGGTGCCACGCTCATCCAAACCGACCGCCCCGCCGAGCTACTGGCCTACTTGCGCCAGCGCAAGCGGCACCGCTAGCAGCTACCAAAATTGGGTGCGGCGGCTTAGAAGAAGCATTGAAAGCTCTTTCAAGCAATTACGCGCATACTTCCAGCAGCATAGCCTCTAGGGTGAGCCCCGGCCCAAAGGCGCAGCTGAGCACCGGCGCCCCGTTATCGGCGGGCGTGGCGGCGGCTAGCAGCTCGCGCAGTACGAATAGGACCGTGGCCGACGACATATTGCCGTAGTCGCGCAGCACCTGGTAGGCAAAGCGATTGTCGGCCTTGCTGAGACCTAGGGCCTGCTCTATGGCTTCCAGTATCTTACGGCCACCGGGGTGCAGCGCAAACTGGCGGATGTCGGCCAGCTGCACCGGCAGCTCGTGCAGCAGCCCGGCAATCAATTGCCCAATGCCCCGCTCGATGAGCGCCGGCACGTAGCCCGACAGCGTCATTTCAAAGCCCGTGTCACCGATGTGCCAGGCCATATCGCGAGTGCCCTCAGGCTCGAGGCCGCAGTGAAAGGCCTGCATAGCCAGATAGGGCGACGGGCCAGGCAGCGGCTTCCCTAGCACCAGGGCCGCCGCTGCCCCGTCGCTAAACAGCGCATTGCTTACGATATGGTCTTCGGCGTGGCTTTTCTGAAAATGCAGCGTGCACAGCTCCACACTCACCACCAGCACGCGCGCGGCGGGGTCGGCCCGCACAATGCCATCAGCCAAGCGCAGGGCATTCACAGCCGCGTAGCAGCCCATAAAATTGACGCAGGTGCGGCGCACGCTGGAGCGCAGCCCTAGGGCCTGCACCAGCTCAATATCGAGCCCTGGCGCGTACATGCCCGTGCAGCTTACTGTGATGAGGTGGGTCAGGCTAGCGGCCGTCACGCCTGGCGCTTGGCGCAGAGAGTCTTGTGCCGCGGCTAGGGCCAGGGGCAACGCCTCGCGCCGATAGGCCGCCATGCGCGGGCTCACGCTTGGGAAAGGCTCAAGCCCCGGCGTGTTTGGGAAAAACTCGTAGTCGCCTAGGGTGCGCCCGTAGTCGGGGAGCACCGAGTACCGATGCTCGATGCCCGACACCCGGTACAGCGCCCGCAGCTTGCGCGCTCCTGTGTCATCTAGCTCCAGCGCCCGCGCCATAAAATCGGCAATAACGGGCTGGGCTAGGCGGTGGGTGGGGAGGGCGGTGCCGATGGCACCCAGGTAGCTGGGCATTCGTGTTAATGGTTAATTGTCAATGGTTAATGGATAATTATAAGCACTTAGTTAGCTGTGCGTAAGCAAGTAATAATTAATCATTAACACTTAACCGTTATCTACGCAACCTAGGTGATTTCGGAAAGCTAATCTCCAAATAATGTACCTTCAGAAAGGTTTACCGTGGGTTTGGCGCATGAGGGCGCGCACGGCGGCCGGCCAGTAGCGCAGGCTCCCCACCACCAGCTCGCTCAGCATGGGTCCGCCAAACAGGCGCTGCACGGCCCGCCCCACTTGCAGCCGCGCCCCAAAGGTGTGGTGCCAGGCCTGGGCATACGCCGCCTCCAGGGCTGGCCTAGGTAGCTGCCCCCGCAAAAACTGGTCGGCTAGCGGCGCGGCCAGCGCTGCCCCGTGCAGCGCCATGGCCATGCCATTGCCACACAGCGGCGTAATGAGCCCGGCGGCATCGCCAAGCAGCAGCAGATGCTGCTCCACGGGCTGCTTGGGGGCAAACGAAATTTCATTGATAACCTCAGGCTGGGCATAGAGTCGCTCGGCATGTTGCAAGATGTCGGCCAAGTGCGGGTTCTGAGCCAGCACGCCCGCCTCCAGGGCCGCAATGGTGCCCCCGCTGCGCTTGAGGTTATTGCGGGTGGTGAGGTAGCAAAAGCACAGCTTGTCTTCTTCAATGGCCGAAATACCAGCGTAGCCATCCCGAAAATTGTGCAGCGCAATGACATCACGCGCAAAGCCCGGCAGGCGCAAGTGGTGCTTGACGCCAAGGTAAGGCGAGCGCTGCGCGAAAAACGGCCGGCCCAGCTGCCGGTCTAGCGCGCTGCGCTTACCATAGGCGCCCAGCACCAGCCGGGCTGTGAGCTGACGGCCGTCGGCCAGCGTCAGGGTGTGGCGGCCTAAGGAGGCATCAAAGGTGACATCAGCCACCGTAGCGGGCAGCACAAACTCTACGCCGCGCGCCAGCGCCAGCCGGTATAAGTAGTCATCGAGCAGGTAGCGGCTCACGCCAAAGCCCCCTAGGTCGAGCGGGCTATCTAACACGCGGCCAGCCGGCGACGATAAGCGGAACTTCGTGAGGCTGGCCGGCCCCAGCGGCGCCGGGTCGGCCCCGAGCCGGCGTAGGTAGGGGCCTACCTCGTGGCTCACGTACTCGCCGCACACCCGATGAAAGGGGTACTGCTTGCGCTCTACTACCAGCACCCGGTGCCCACGCCCGGCCAGGTCGAGGGCCGCGGCTAGCCCTGCCAATCCTCCACCGATTAGTACCACATCGGCCGTGTCAGAAATAAAATTTTGGGATGATGGCACAGGATAAACTGGGTTAAACTTGCTTGCTGGCGTTATATTGCATTTTAGCGTAGTTTATATAGGCGGGTTGCTGTACTTTTGTAAAACCAAAATCATAGCTAGCCGTAACTTTAATCCCACCCAGCTAAGCTATTCTGGTTGATACCGCTATGAAAACACGAGTACTATTTTGTGGTATGCTGTTAGCGAGCCTAGGGCTGCTGCGCGGTAGCCTCGCGCTGCCCGCCGAGGCGGCCCCGCTACCCACTGTGCATCAACAAACCGTTACGGGCCGCGTAATGGAGGAGCGCAACCTGGTAGTTTATCCGAACCCTAGCACTGGTATTATTCACCTTACCATTAGCGGCCTCGAAGGTCGGCGCGCCGAAGTTAGCGTGCTCAACGTGATTGGTACCGTGATGTACCGCGAAACCCTGAGCGAACTAAACGAGCATTCTACTAAGACATTAGATTTAAGTAAGTTTGCTAACGGGTTATATTATGTTAAGCTGGAGGCTGATAACTCAAGCCAACTCTGCAAGCTCATTATTCGCTAAAACTATCGTCCAACGGACTTAAAACCCTAAAACAAGAAAAGCAGCCTAGTCTAGGCTGCTTTTCTTGTTTTAGGGCCGCAGTAGTATGCTAGCGAGCTGCTACCGGAGCCGGAGTTACTAGGTTACGTACCCGGCGGGCCGTTTCGAGAGCAAGAATGGCAGTGGCCGCGATAAGGCCGAAAAGCAAAAACCACATGGTGAAGTCTAGTAAATAGTAAGAAATATATGCGCTTCACCGCAGCGAGGCAGCATCTACAAACTTAACTCTATAATGGCAGTCTAGGTTAGTGTAAAATTAAGGCATTTAGGAAGTAAGGTGTCCTAAAAAGGCCTGTTTATAGAGAGTAACGTTAGTATTGTACTTCTTGCTCTTCTAGGAAGACGCAAATCGACTAGTCTTGCGGTAGCCGCAAATGGCCGCTTTGCAGAAGCCGGTACATAGTAGAGCGGCCAATGCGTAGGCGGCTAGCGGCGGCTACCACGTCGCCCTGCGTTTGAAGCAGTGCGTTTTGCATAATAGCTAGCGTCTGCTCGCGAAGCGAGGGCATGCTGCCGTTGGTGGCACTGCTAGGAGCCACGCTAGCGTCGCGCCCGGGGGCTAGCACCTGCAGAGATGGTAGGTCGGTAGCGCAAATGTGTGTGCCATCGGCCAGTACAGCTGCCAGCTCCACCACCGCCTTTAGCTCGCGCACATTGCCCGGAAAAGGGTAGGCCAGTAAGCGCCGTTTGGCCTCCGCGTCGAAGCTGCGAATAGGCAGCCGATTAGCGTGACTGAAGTTCTGCACAAAGTATTCGGCCAACAGGACCCGGTCGGTGCCGCGGGCCCGCAAAGGCGGCAGCTCTATTGGCAGCCCCAGTAGGCGGTAGTAGAGGTCCTCGCGAAAGCGCCCAGCGCGCGCTTCAGCAGCTAGGTCGCGGTGCGTAGCCACTACCAGCCGCACATCGAAGGGCACGGGCTTAGAGCCGCCTACGCGGGTGACGACGCGCTCTTGCAGCACACGTAGCAACTTGGCTTGCAGGGTCAGCTCTAGGTCGCCTATCTCATCCAGAAATAAGGTGCCTCCGTTGGCCGCTTCAAAGTGACCCACGCGGCGGGTTGTGGCGCCCGTAAAGGCACCCTTCTCGTGGCCAAACAATTCGCTTTCGAGCAGCTCGCGCGGAATGGCGGCCATGTTCACGGCTACGAACGGTTGACTGGCCCGGCTCGACTGGGCATGAATAGCCTGAGCTACTAGTTCTTTGCCTGTGCCCGTTTCGCCCGTTATCGACACAGTGATGAGAGTGCGTGCAGCTTTCCCAATAAGTGCGCGCACTCGCTGCACGCTAGCGTGCTCACCTAGGAGCAGGCTGGAGGCCTCGGGGCAGGGACCCTTGGGGCTGGGCGGCGTGGGCCGGGGCTGGCAGGTTTGGGCCAGTAGCTGCCACAGGCGGTCGGGCGTGGTAGTGTCCTTCACGAAGTAGTCTGAGGCGCCGTGGCGCATCAGTTCCACAGCCGTGCTGATGTCGGCTTGGCTCGAAACAAGAAAAAGCCCAGTCTGTGGTAGTAGCTCACGCAGCTGCCGCACTGCTCGCAGCGCGGCGGCGTCAGGAGTAGGCCCACAGTCAAAAATGATGGCTTCGGGTTGCTCGCCTTGCTGAGCGCCGGCTAGAGCTAGGGCAACGGTCGAAAACCGGCGTAAACGATAGTCTGGGTTACGGCCTAGGTGGTGGCTAAGCAAATTGCTGTATGCTTGATTGTTCCCTAGTAGCCATATTTCAAAAGTCGCTGCTGCTATCATAGGTGGTAGTGCAACGGCCAGCTTAACCAGCTAGCTGTTGATAATTGAGAAAGGAAATAAATTATTGGAAAGTTTATAATAGGGCAAGGTAACGTAACTCAATGATAGTTAAGTAAAAGTACGAATTTTACCGCTAAATAGATTCTAGAATTGTCTACTTCTTAGAATGGGTTTCCATTTTGGGAAAATATGCAGTTTTATATATTTACACAATAATCTGATTATTAGCACTATATCAGCAGTGGCAATATCCTTGGGGGAAATAGTGGCATATCTGCTCCTTTTCTTTCATAGTGCCATCTGATATGGAAATAATACCATTGTTGTGTAGCGCTGCTAAGCGTTACAGACAGCTGAGTATCCTGCTTTTGCTCCTGCTGCTAGCTAGGCAGGGTCAAGCTGCTACCACAGCTTACTACTCTAACGGGCAGAATATTACACTGCCAGCCGGCAGCTCCAACGTGAGTCTAGCGCTTGCGAGTGAAGCTGCTCAGCAGCAGCTCACGGCCACCGTCACGGTGTCTACCAACGGCCCGGTTACGGTGCGGCTGCCGCTCACTGGTACTGGCCAACCTGGCTTCCGGGCGGGTGTGCTGGTTTCTACCGCCAATTCACCTTCGCTACTAGGCCTATCGCAGGTGCTTCAGTTGCAGGCACTGGGTACCGTTACGCTGCGCACGTATCTGGGGGCAACACTGCAGCAAGAGCAGCCAGTAGACGCCTCAGTGGTGCAGCTAGCGCTGCTGGCTCCTGCTGGGCAGCCCACGCAGCTAGAGTTTGTGAGCCAAAATGCCTTCGACCGGGTAGAAATAACCTTTGGCCAAGCCGTGCAGCTGGGCGTGGCAACCAAGATTCACTACGCCTATGCCATCGGGCCCGACAACCCAAAGCAGGTTAAGGGCTTTTTGTCGCAGTTTACCCAGGTCTCGTCTGACAGCTATAGCACGGCCAACCCCAACGGCGGTGGTTTGTGCCTCAATAGCGGCATCAATAACCCCGAACGAGCAGTCGATGCTGACCTTACCAATTACGCCTCGTTCAGCAGCCTTACCTCGGTTGGCACGGGCTGCGGGGGGACGCTGCGGGTGCAGCTAGCGGGTACGGTGCCCGCCCCCGGCTACCGCGCCGGGTTTGTGCTTGGCAACGCGGGCCTGCTCGACGTAGGTGTGCTCAGTGCCCTGCGCCTGCGTACCTATCGTGGGGGAGTGCTGCAAGAGACGACGGCCGATGCCAGCCTACTCCAACTAACGCTACTTTCAAATGACAAAGCCTTTATCAGCTTTCCAGCCACTTTGCCGTTCGATGAGGTCGGCATCGAGCGCACGGCCGTGCTCGACTTACTCAACAACCTGAACATTTACTATGGCTTTGGTCTCGAAAATGCCGGCTTCACGACCAGTTCCATCGCCACCTCTTATCCGCTCAGCCAAAATAACTATACGGTGAGCTCTACCGGCACCTGCACGCTTTGCCGCAGCAATGTTATAACGCCAAGCACGGGCTCGCCCTACCTGACCTTTGACCAGGGTCTCGGCGCCTTGTCATCGATGCAGGTGCGGTTTCCGCTCAATAGTGCGGGCGTGGCGGGTAACCGGGCGGGGGTTGTGCTAGGTCAGAATACAGTGCTCGACGCCAACGTCTTGGCCAATATTATACTGGCAACCTATGACGCGGCGGGCAATGTGCTCGAAACGGCTACCAGCAGCTCGCTGCTCACCGCCAACCTGCTGCCCGGGGGCAAGCAAGAAGTAAGCTTTCGCACCACGCGCAACTTTGCCCAGGTAGGCATTACCCTAAAAGCTGCTTTGAGCCTCCTCAGCAATGCGCGGGTGTACTCGGCCTTTGCCGACGACCTAGGGGTCCTGCGAGCCATTTCGCCAGCTGGCCCTCTGCCGGTGGTGCTCACCAGCTTTGCAGCCAGCCGCCCGGCCGGCGCCACGGCGGTGGAGGTAGTGTGGGCTACAGCCAGCGAGCAGCACAGCAACTATTTCGTAGTGGAGCGAACTACCGACCCGCAAGCAGGCTTCCAGGCGGTGGGCCAAGTGGCAGCTGCGGGCACCAGCACGGCCACGCACCGCTATCAGCTACACGACGCTTTGGCCCCTGTGGGCACGGTGCTCTACTACCGGCTGCGCCAAGTAGACTTCGATGGCAGCGAGCGGCTCTCCCCGGTTACCACGCTAGCTGCCACTGGCTCTGCCGACGGCTTTGCGCTGTATCCGAACCCGGCCGGCGACAGCCCCGTGTCGTTGCGATTGCCGGCCTCGGTAGCGGCGGGTGGCACCATCGCTATTTATTCCTCCCTAGGTCAAGTACTTCTCCAGCAGTTCGTTAGCGGCGAAGTGGAATCCGCCACGCTGGTTACTACTGGCTTGCCAATAGGGATTTATCAAGTGGTGCTACGCGATGCAGCTGGCCAGCGGCTGGCTACCAAGCGCTTAGTGCTCAATCGCTAAAAGTCCGCTTATCCTAGTCCTGCATTACTCGTCCTCGATGGTTGTCCTTTTATTCGCACTAAGCCAAAAGAGCCGCCCCATAAGGGCGGCTCTTTTGGCTTAGATGGCTAGCTCTACCCAAGCCGGGCAGTGGTCGGAGTGCACGGCGTCGGGCCAGAGGCCCGATGCGCGCAGGTGCGGCAGCAGGGTTTGGTCGAGCAGCAAGTGGTCGAGGCGCCAGCCTACGTTGCGCTTGCGCGAGCCCGCCCGGTAGCTCCACCACGAGTAGTGGCCCGTAGCCTCAGGGTGCAAGTGCCGGAACGAGTCGATAAAGCCATCGGCCAGGAAATCGCGGAACCACTGCCGCTCCTCGGGGGTGTAGCCGGGGCTGTTCTGGTTGGCCTTGGGATTGTGCAGGTCGATGGGTGTTTGGCAGCAATTGTAGTCGCCCCCGATTACCAGCGGGCCCAACGCCGCATCTTGCCGTAGCTGGGCTATGTAGGCCCGGAAGTAGTGCAGCCATGCCACCTTAAACGCTTGGCGCTCCGGGCCGCTCGTGCCCGACGGCATGTAGGTGTTCAGCACCGACACCCCCTCAAAATCAAGCCGTAGCACGCGGCCTTCGTTGTCGTACAGCGGCTCGCCGCAGCCCGTCACTACGGCCTTGGGCTGCATGCGGCTAAAGGTAGCTACGCCGCTGTAGCCCGGCTTCTGGGCCGGGTGCAGGTAGGCATGGTACCCTAGGTCGGTGAGGCCGCTTACATCGAGGGCCGTGGTACCGGCTTTTATTTCCTGTAGGCACAGCACATCGGGCCGGGTGTCAGTCATCCAGTCAAGCAGACCTTTGCTCAGGGCCGAGCGCAGGCCATTGACATTATAAGAAACGATTTTCAAGCGAAGCGATAGAAAATAGGAACCTAGGAACAGGCCCGCATCAAATGCGTGCTCAGTCCTCGTTTTCCAATGAGTCGAAATATTCCAGGATGTGCCATTTCAGCATGCGCTCCTGCTCCTTGAGGTTAGCAAATGGCACTGGGTGCAGCAGCTTGTAGTGCGGCCAGCCCTCGGCATCTACACGCTCCAGCTCATAGTAGCCACTGATGCTGAAGAGCTTGCACGTGGCAATGTGCATGAGGTCCTGCTTCTGCTCCTTGGTAAAGTCGGCCACTCCTTGCCCTAGCTCCTGCACGCCAATCAGCAGCAGCAGCGCGTTGAGGTCGGGCCGGCGACCAAATCGCTCTTGCATGGTGGCCAGCAGCGCCTCCCAGCGGGCCGTAAACGCGGCCTCGGTTTCGTGCGAGGCCGCGTCTTGGAAGTTATTAGTGCTCATGCGGTGGGTGGGTAGCTGAGTGGTGCGTGGCACCTAGGGCGGCTTCCGCGCGCAGCGTTTCCCAATACTCCACGGCCCGGCGGAAGTGCGGAATGACGATGCTGCCACCGATGAGGTTGGCAATAGAAAAAATCTCGAATACTTCTTCGTCGCTCAGGCCTTCCTCGTGGCACTTGCCTAGGTGGTATTTCACGCAGTCGTCGCAGCGCAGCACCAGTGAGCAAGCCAGGCCCAACATCTCCTTTACCTTCACTGGCAGCGCACCTTCGGCGTAGGCATTGGTGTCAAGGTTAAAAAAGCGTTTGATAACCTTGTTGTCATACGACATCACCCGCTCATTCATGCGCTGGCGGTAGTCGTTAAAATCGGTGGTGAGAGACATAATCAGTAGAAAATAAGCTACTATTGTAGCGCTAGTAATAGGCCGCTAATTGTGAGCAGCGGCTTAAGCTTCAAAGTTACCGCCCCACTCGGCACTACCCCGCCCATGCTGCGCGCCTGCCTCACCGATTTCCTGGCCTTGTTTTTTCCGCAGGCGTGCCTGGCGTGCCAAGCCGCGCTGGTGGCCGGCGAGCAGCACCTGTGCACGGCGTGTCGCGCCGAGCTTCCTTATACCGATTACCACCTGCTACCTGCAGCCCAAAATCCACTGAGCCGCCGCTTTTGGGGTAAGCTGCCGGTAGCACATACCCTCAGCTATTTACGGTTTTTACAGCACGGGCGAGTGCAGCATTTGCTGCACCAGTTGAAGTATCAGGGCCAGCAAGAGGTGGGCAAGGCCCTAGGTCAGCTCTACGGAGCCGAGCTAGCCGCAGCCGGCCTAAGCCCCGAGTTTGACCTTATCGTGCCCGTGCCATTGCACCGCCGCAAGCTAGCCCGCCGCGGCTACAACCAAGCTGATGCGTTTGCGGCTGGCCTGGCAGCTACGCTGCCTTGCCCGTGGAGCGCGGCCGCACTACGCCGCATCGAGCACACGGCCTCACAAACCCGTAAAAGCCGCACCGAGCGCTGGCAAAATGTGGCCGCAGTCTTTGAGGTAGCACAGCCACAAGAAGTAGCGGGCCGCCATATTTTGCTGGTAGATGATGTGCTGACCACCGGCGCCACCCTAGAGGCCTGCGGCGCGGCACTCTTAGCCGCTGGCGCCCGCCAGGTAAGCATCGCTACCATCGCCTGCGCCGAATAGCTGTCCGCATCCCGGGTTCATCGGATTTATTGGATGAATCGGATTTTGTAGACATTTTTCCTTAGGTCTGGTAATAACAAAAAAAGGCCGCCCATTTGGGCGGCCTTTCCTACAGCTACAAAATCCGACTCATCCAACAAATCCGATGAACCCGGGATGCAGGCTTACTTATTAGAGCCAGCGTTAATCATCGCGCAACGGAAGCCGATGGTAGCCGTGGCCGAATCTTCAGCCATGAAGCGGCGCGTACCGGGCGAGAGATAGTACGCCACATCGCGCCACGAGCCGCCTTTGTACACGCGTACGTGGTCGTCAATCAACGACTGGTAGCCTTTCTTATCGTACTTGCTTTCGGGGTCACTCACGCCATTACGACGGAAGGGGTTCAGGTCTTCTACGTCCTGGAACGAGAGCGGACGATACACGTCTTGTACCCACTCGTTTACGTTGCCGGCCATGTTATACAGGCCATAGTCGTTGGGCGGGTAAGCGTACACGTAGTCCGTAATCATGGCGCCATCATTCAGACTGCCAGCAATACCGGCATAGTCGCCACGGCCACGCTTAAAGTTGGCCAAGAACTGGCCTTGCTTGCGGCCGTAGGCGTTGCGGGTCGAGCGGCCATCCCAAGGATAGATGCGCTTCACCTCCTGGTTTTCGTTGCCTACTTCCTGGGTGCCTACGAGTGCCTGGGCAGCGTATTCCCACTCAGCTTCGGTAGGGAGGCGGTAGTTGGGCAGCGAGGTCCCTTGCTCAATAGACGGGCCACCTTTGCCATTAGAGAGGGCGCCAGCACCTTCGGCCGAGCCAGCGGCAGCAGCGCCAGCATCATCACCTTTTTTCTTCTTCTTGCCAAACAAGCCACCGCCTTTCGACGAGCTGCCATTTTTGGCGAGGTTCTCATTCACCTTAGCCGTACGCCACGTGCAGTAGCGGTCGGCTTGCAGCCAGTTTACGCCCACTACTGGGAAGTAGCGGAAGCCAGGATAGCGCAGGTAATAAGTTACATACGGGTCGTTGAACGACAGGTCGCGGGCCCAAACAGTGGTGTCGGGCAGAGCAGCTTTGTACTGCTCCTCGGTCGAGTCCTTACGCAGGTAGTGCAGGTATTCGAGCCAGTGGATGTTAGCCACTTCCGCTTCGTCCATATAGAACGAGGCGATAGTCACCGTGCGCTCCATATTGTCGTGGGTGTTGGTCACGTCTTCCTCCATCGTGCCCAGCACGGTGCGGCCCCCTTCAATGTATACCAGACCCGGACCGGTCGGAATTTTCTTGAAGCTCGACACCTTCATGCCTTCATCGGTATTGTACTCGATGCCAGTAGTCGAAGAGCTTTTGCCGGGGTTCGTGGCCGTGCCTTTCTTGCTGCTACTGCAGCTAGCAAGGGCCAGCGCCCCCATGGCCAGTAGACTAATAGTTGGAGAAAATTTCATATGATAAAAAGGATTCTGGTCTAGACGCTAAAGTTTAATACTAGCTATTTGGTTGCAATATTACAAAAAATCAGAAAAATGGGCAAGCGGCAAGCGGATAATTTCGCCTTCGCAGCCGTCGGTATGCGCTTTCGGCTTTGTCAAACGCGCGAATGGTGAAAGTTATTTCATGCGCACCTCCCAAATCCTGAGCTAGTTGGCTCAATCCAACGTCATAGCTGTACCCTAGGCGAAAGTCCCCAAATTCGAGGCCGATTATTGCGGCTAACACATGCTGTGTACCTTCTTTATTTGCAAAAATTAGGTTCCGATACGTTGCGCCGAGCGTTACTGGCTGCGCGTTAAAGTACAATCCGGCCTCTGTGCGCTGCGAGCCGCCTTGGCGTGTGTAAGAAGCAACAGGACTAAAACTTATTTCGCGAACATCATTGGTGCCGCGGCCTACTGTGGGGTGCTGCACAAAGAATTTGTACCCACCGCTTACGTTCAAACGCAGCGGTAGTTCGGTCTGCGTAGCAAAGCCCAGGCTCGGCCGATTGAGGTGCTGCCCCGATACGCTGAGCCAAGCTTGCTCGGCATATAGCACCGCACCTACCCCTAGGGTAAAGTAGTTAGTAGGTGGGTAAGCCGATAAGATTTCGGCAGAAGGCCCACTAACACTTCCATCGGCCGCAAGCTGGTCGCCAAACACGAAGTTGTCGTAGCCTACTCGCTGGCGCCCATAGCCCACGTTGGCGCCCCCGCTTAGGGCTAGCTCACGCGTGAGGCGTGTGTGGTAGGCATATTGGCCGGCCACTTCAAAGCGCGTGTAGCCAACCTCACCGGTGCGGTCTTGGTTCACAAGCAGCCCTAGGGCGTGGTGCAGGCCCACGCTCGGCAAGCGCCACTCGCCGGCCAGTTGCGTCGTTTGAAAGGTGCCCGCCAGTGTCGGGTGCTGGTTGCGAAAGCTTAGCGTGCCGCTGTAATCGTCGAGCAATCCCACAAATGCCGGGTTCAAGGCTTGGCGATTGGCCAGGGGCTGTGAGAAATACACATCTTGCGCCCACGCCACCGGCTTCGCCCACACCAGCAGCGCCAGCGCTAGCAGCACACGGGGCAAATGGCTGACACAGTAAATAGACGTATCTGGCACTAAAGCAAAAGGTTAGAGAGTAACGGCTTCCGGCTCTGCTTAGCTAGCTTGGCCTGCTTGCAGCGGTAGAAAGCGGTGAAGATACCAGGGCATTCAGCAACTAGGGGAGGGCAAAAAATAACCGGGCGGACTGCTCTTAGAAGCAGCCCGCCCGGCAAACGTTCTAGTATGAAAATTATTTCTTCGTAATCGTAAACTCTACCCGGCGGTTGAAGCGGCGGGTTTCCTCCTGCTCGTTGCTCGAAATGGGCTGCGTACCGCCGAAGCCCTGGGTTTTGAGACGCTCCGCCGCAATACCCTTGCCTACTAGGTATTTCTTCACCTCGTTTACCCGGTCTTCGCTCAGCTTCATGTTCAGGGCCGGGTCGCCTTGGTTGTCGGTGTGCCCGCCGATGAGAATTTCTACAGTCGGGTACTGCTTCAAAATCTTCACGAGGCGCAGCAGCTCAGGGAAGGAGCTTGGCTGTAAGTAAAACTTACTCTGCGGGAAGAAGATGTTGTTAAGCCGTACCTTCTGGCCCACCTTAAAGGGCACCAAAAACAAGTCCTGGGTTTTCTCGGAGTACTTGTCGACGGCTGACACATCGAGGTTCGCGTTTTCGGCGATGTACTCGGGGGCTTCGGCGCGGTAGCCATACTGCACGCCGGCCGGCAGTACAATCGTGTAAGAGCCATCGACGGGTGAGCTCTCCGCCACGCCGATTTCCTCGCCCGTAATTAGGTTTTCGTAGTGAATAATAGCCCGAATGGGCTTCTTGGTCACGGCATCCAGCACTTTGCCCTGTACCAGTGTCACGACGTCGGGCTTGAAGGCGGGCGTCAGCGCAATGCGGAAAATGTCTTTAGACCCGTCAATGCCATTGCGCGAAGACACCAAGTAAGCATCCTCACCAGCCGCCGACAGCGTGTAGTAAGCGTCGAAGTCGGGCGAGTTTACGACCGGGCCTAGGTTGCGAGGCGGGCTCCAGTTGGTCCAAGTGTCATCGAGGCGCTTGGAGTAGAAAATATCGCTTTTGCCGTAGCCGCCGTGCCCGTCTGAGGCAAAGTACAGGGTCTTGTCATCGGCTGCCAGGAAAGGGGCAAAATCCGCCCCCGGCGTATTGATTTTGCGCCCTAGGTTAAGCGGCTTGGTCCAGGTGACAGGCCGGTTGGGGTCGGGTTGCACCCCAATGTCGTCGGGCTTCGGGAAACTCACGTACAAGTCCTGGCCGCCTTGGCCGTCGGTGCGCTCCACGGCCATCAGCAGTGCCTTGCCCGAAGTGGCGAGGTACGCGTCGATGTGCTCGGGGTCTTTGTTGTAGTAGTTGTCTATTTCTACTTTCAAAGGCTTACTCCACCCACCCGGCGTGTGGCGACTGGTACTGAAGCCCTTAGGCTCCATCAGACCATCTACGTACACGCCAATAAGCAGCGCTACCTGCCCATTGGCCGATACCGAGGCAAGGCCGTTGGGGTCTTCTGGGCTGTTAGGCGGCGTACCTAGGTTCTTAGCTAGGCCCCACGTTTTGCGCTGGCCGCTTTCCAGGCGCGAATACCAGACGTCCTGTGGGTCGCGGGTGCCACCGCGGTTGCCAGGGTGGCCTTGGCGAGCAAAAAATAGGGTGCGGCCGTCAGGCGAAATTACTGGGTGTGTATCTGTGTATTTGCTGTTGACGTTGGTACCTAGGCTCTTAAGGGTCGAGTCCATTTGCACGGTCTCTACCTCCGAGGCAGCATTTTTGAAGTCCTGCTTCACAATTTGCACGTCCACGTTGGCCACCCCAATAGCGTCAATCTGGTTGTCGCCGGGCACCTTGGCCGCGTTCATCGTCACTACTGCCCCAATAGTGAGGTAGTTCTCTGGTTTGAACTTTACCTGGAGCGTACGAAACGCCACCGGAATCGGACCAGGAGTGGTATTCTTATACACCTCGTGGCGCCCCCCTTTGGTGTCCAGAAGCTCAATCTTGGTAATGGCACCGGGGTTGAAGTTCTCTATAACCGTTACTTGTTGGGCCTTTACCGACCGTGCAAAGCGCACCTCTATAGATTCGTTAGCGCCATCCTTACCAGGTGCCCATGCCTCATTATTGCTTTCGCCCAGGGGCAGGGCATTGGGCGCACCCAGTACTTTATCGGCCGAGAAGGGAGCTTTGCCCGTGCCTTTCTGCGAAGAAACATCCACCACCTTGGCCGCCCAAAGCACCGTTTGGGCCTGGGCTGCCGAGCCTATCAAACCTAGGCCCGCCGCTAAAGCTAATTTAGAAAAAGAAACAGAATACAATTTCATAACGCTAGATAAATGGCTAGTAATGTTAAAACAATGCTGCAAGATAATATAATGCTATAATTAGGTACTGCGCAGCGATGTAGTTACGAACCTACTACTAAACTACGGCGCGTGCAAATACCGAGCGCTGTCACTGCATCTTTGTCCCATGAATACAGTTGCCCCTCTCATCGCTCCGGCCTACGACTATTTGCTGGTGGGTGGTGGCGCGGCCGGCCTCAGCTTGGCTTACCACCTGGCCCAGGAGCCACGCTTGGCCGGTAAACGGGTGCTACTCATCGAGCCCGCCGCTAAAGACCAAAATGACCGCACCTGGTCGTTCTGGGCCGACGAGCCGGGGCTGTTCGATGAGGTGGCTACGCACGAATGGCACGCTATTGCCTTTCGTAGCCCGAGCTTTGAACGAACGTTTAACCTGAAAAAGTATACCTATCGCACTTTGCGTGGGCTGGATTTTTACCAGTTCGTGCACCGTGCCCTAGATGCCCGGCCGGCGCAGTTTACGCTCGTGCGTGCTGAAGTAGCCGACCTCGTGAATACGGCTACGGGCGTGGAGGCTCGCACTGCTACCGGGCAGGTGCTCACGGCCCGCTATGCGTTTGATAGCCGCCCGCCTGCCATCGCGGCGCAGCCAGCCACTTATCGCTACCTGCTTCAGCACTTCGTGGGCTGGGAAGTCGAAACCACGCGCGATGTCTTCGACCCTCAGGTAATGGAATTTATGGACTTTCGTGGCGCGCAGCACCACGAAGCACGGTTTATCTACGTGCTGCCCTATAGCTCGCGCCGGGCGCTGGTCGAGTACACACTTTTTTCAGCTACTCCGCTGGCCAAAGCTGCCTACGAGGCGTCTATCGTGGAGTACTTGCAGCATACCCTAGGGCTGTCGGCAAACGAGTACCGCATAGTAGATGAAGAAATCGGGGCCATCCCCATGACCGACCACCCACTGCCGGCCCGCGTTGGCGCGCATATCATCAACCTAGGTACGCGGGCCGGGCGGGCCAAGCCCAGCACAGGCTACGCCTTCCAGCGCATTCAGGCCCAATCGGCGCGCTTGGTGCAGGCCTTAGCTACCACTGGCCACCCGCCCGTCGACCCCACCGGTGACAGGTGGCAGTTCCACTTTTTTGACACGCTGCTGCTCGACATCATGCAGCGTCGCGGCGAGCAAACCCGCGATATTTTCACGCAGCTGTTTCAGCGCAATCCTGTTGAGCGCATCTTTCGGTTTCTGGATGAGAAAACCACCTGGACCGACAACTTGCGGATAATGAATTCAGTATCGGCGGGGCCCTTTCTGCGCTCTATTGGGCAAGTAGTGCGGGGGCGAGCCAGCCAGCGCGAGTAGTTAGTGGCGACGCTCTGGTGAGGTAACTATACCAAAAAGGCGCGCACCTTCTCGGATACGCGCCTTTTTGCTGGCTTTTAGTCAGCCAATAAGCTAAGCCACAAGTCGAGACCTAGTACTCGTCCTCGTTGAACATAAAATCTTCCTTAGTCGGGTAGTCGGGCCACACTTCTTCGATGTTCTCGTAGGGCTGGCCATCGTCCTCCAAGCCTTGAAGGTTTTCTACTACCTCCATCGGAGCACCCGAGCGGATGGAGAAGTCGATGAGTTCGTCTTTGGTGGCGGGCCAGGGGGCATCTTCCAAATAGGAAGCAAGTTCGAGAGTCCAGTACATAGTAAGAAGAAGATGTGGCGTGAAAAAAGGTTTGTAAATGTAAGCCGCCAAGATGACAACGGCACCGAGCTAACGTAGGTTAGCGACCAGGGGAAGAAACGGTGGCGCTAAAAATCGCAATTAGCTCAGTTTTAGTCTGAATCTTGCGCTCAAAGGTGCGAATTTTTCCTTGTAGCAGCTGTCGAAACTGGTCGTTGGCTGGGGCCGAGCTGAGCTTGTCTAGGTTATCGCGCAGCAGGTCTAGCTCTTGGCGGTCGTTTTCGATAAACTTGCGCAGGGCCGCAGTAGCGGCTTGGGCACGCTCGGCAGGGGTAGTAGTGGTGCCCTCGGCTTGGCGCTTGCGTAGGTAATAGTCCAAGGCGCTCATTTCAAACACCTTGTCGCAGGCCAGCATAAAGCGCTGCCACAGGCGGTCCGACTCGGGGCCGCGCACGGCGCCGCTCTGCTTCCATTCAGCCTGCAAAGCCTTAGCTTGGTTTACTGCTTGGTTAGAAGGCACGCTAAGCAGAGCCTCCGCCCGATTAGCCAGCTCGCGCTTGCGCACTAAACTTTCTTCTGCCGAAGACGGTACGCTGGAGCGGCCTTCAGTAGCCGCCGCAACGCGCTGGCTCTCGATATGCTGCTTGAGCCGCTCGAAGAAGTGGTTGTTAGCCGCTCTAAACTTGGTCCAGAGCTCGGCAGCCTGCTTTTTGGGCAGGTTACCATTAACGTCACGCCAAGCCGTCTGCAATTGCTTGAGTTGGCGCGAGGTAGCCTCAAACTGGTCAGAGTTCTTGAGCACTTCGGCCTGATTCACTAACTCGCGGTAGCGGTCTACAGTGCGGCGAGCCAGCGCTTTGCGGTCGGTCTGGAAAGCCTTGCGTCGGTCAAAAAACAGCTGCACGGCGCCGTGAAAGCGGTTTTCTAGCTCTTCGGTTAGCTCCTTATCAACAGGACCAGTTTTGAGCCAGGCTTGGCGCAACTCCTTTACCGTCTCGCTGGCCGAAATCCACTCAATGCTGTCGCTCAGCTCTTCGGCCTGCTGTATGAGGCTAATTTTCGTGGCTAGGTTCTTTTCCCGGTTGCGTGCCACCGAAACCTTCAGTTGGGCTTCGGCGTCGCGCAGACGGCGGTGCAGGGTTTCGTAGTCACCTAGGCCGTCGTGCTGCTTACATTGCTCTTGCAGATGAAGAATCTTCATCAAATAAGAGCCTTGGTTATCAGCGGTTTCTAGGCGCTGAAGCAGTTCATCGACTTTGGCGCGGAAGGCCTCGTAGCGCTGGGCAAAATAGCGCAGCGCATCATCGTCGGTATCCTTCACCTGGCCAATACGGCGGGCAGGCTGGCCCAAGGTCGGGCGTAGCCACACGCCCCCGTCTTCCACGTAGCCATAGCGGCGGGCTTCCGTGAGCGGGTGGTCGGGGTGTTCCATTGAAAGTCGGTGTAATCGGGAAGGAGCCCTCTGCTGATGGTTTAGCAGCGAACTAAAGGGAAAGAATGAAATACAAGTTTACGGGGAAAAGGCGTATTCGCCTAATATTTTGTACTGGCCGGAGCCGGGCTGTAGCTGGCAGTTGCCGTTCTTTGCAGTGAGGTGCACACAGAGCCTGCTAGCTTAGCGGCAATAGCTCCTAGGTGCACTTTGCTTTTAGCTTTTACTCCCTAACGCACTTCTATGTCCGACCAGCCCACCATTATTTTCAGTATGGCTGGGGTAAGCAAGATTTACCCGCCTCAAAAACAAGTCCTTAAAAATATCTACCTCTCGTTTTTTTACGGTGCTAAAATAGGCGTGCTCGGTCTCAACGGCTCGGGCAAGTCGAGCTTGCTCAAGATTATTGCGGGGGTCGATAAGCAGTTTCAAGGAGAAGTAGTTTTTTCGCCCGGCTACTCGGTCGGCTACCTAGAGCAAGAGCCGCAGCTCGACTCGACCAAAACGGTGCGCGAAGTAGTAGAGGAAGGCGTGGCCGAAACGGTAGCCCTACTCAAAGAGTTTGACGAAATCAACGAAGCCTTCGGGGCTGAAGATGCCGATTTCGACAAGCTGCTCGAGCGCCAAGGTGCCGTGCAGGAACGCCTAGACCAACTCGACGCCTGGAACCTCGACAGCAAGCTGGAGCGCGCGATGGATGCCCTGCGCACGCCCGCTCAAGAAGCCGTCATCGGTAACCTGTCCGGGGGTGAGAAGCGCCGCGTGGCCCTGTGCCGCCTACTCTTGCAGGAGCCCGACGTGTTGCTCCTCGACGAGCCCACCAACCACCTAGACGCCGAAAGCGTGCTCTGGCTCGAGCAGCACCTACAACAGTATAAAGGAACAGTTATCGCCGTAACCCACGACCGGTACTTCCTCGACAATGTCGCTGGCTGGATTCTGGAACTCGACCGCGGCACCGGTATTCCGTGGAAAGGCAATTATAGCAGCTGGCTCGAGCAGAAAACTGACCGCCTAGCTAAAGAAGAAAATCAGGAGAGCAAACGCGCCAAAACCCTGCAGCGTGAGCTTGAATGGGTGCGTATGTCCCCCAAAGCTCGTCAAAGCAAGGGTAAGGCCCGCCTCGCCAATTACGACAAGCTAGCTAGTGAAGAAGCTAAAGACAAAGAACAGAAGCTCGAACTCTTCATCCCCGATGGCCCACGCCTAGGTGCCCAGGTTATCGAAGCCGAAGGCCTGCGCAAAGCCTTTGGTGACCGCTTGCTATTCGAAAACCTTAACTTCTCGCTTCCGCAGGGCGGTATCGTGGGTATCATCGGACCCAACGGTGCAGGCAAAACCACGCTCTTCCGCCTCATCACCGACCAGATGCAGCCCGATGCGGGTACCTTCCAGGTAGGCCCCACCGTGCAAACTGCTTACATCGACCAGCAGCACGACTCGCTCGACCCCGCCAAGTCAGTATTCGATACTATAACAGGAGGCACCGAAACGATGCTGCTCGCCGGCCGTCCCGTCAATTCGCGCGCCTATGTCAGCAAGTTCAATTTTGGCGGCGGCGACCAAGAGAAAAAGGTTGGCACCCTATCAGGAGGGGAGAAGAACCGGGTGCACTTAGCAATGACGCTGAAACAAGGCGCCAACCTACTCCTATTAGATGAGCCTACCAACGACCTCGACGTAAATGCTATTCGAGCGCTAGAAGATGCCCTAGAAAACTTCGCTGGTTGCGCCGTTATCATCAGCCACGACCGTTGGTTTCTTGACCGGCTAGCTACCCACATCCTCGCTTTCGAAGGTGACTCCGAAGTAGTATGGTTTGAAGGAAACTTCTCTGATTACGAAGAAGCCAAGCGTAAGCGTTTAGGCGATGTCGAGCCCAAGCGAGTTCGATATAAGAAGTTAAGCTAATTGTAACAGTA
>Ga0265798_10000566_pt1 | contig 61025 bp, 53 predicted proteins | sample P3T30metagenome_FD_192430 | JGI IMG/M metagenome (GOLD analysis project Ga0265798, IMG submission 192430) | Plant litter microbial communities from East Loma Ridge, Irvine, California - P3 T30 | ecosystem: Environmental > Terrestrial > Plant litter > Unclassified | place: USA: California... | reverse complement strand
GGTGCACGCCGGCATCGTCGGCCGCTGCGCGCACCGGGCGCGATGCGAGCAGCGCTTGCAGATAGTCGATCCATTTTTCGCGCAGGCGCAGGCGCGCCAGCGAGGTTCCGCTCAGATCGTTGAAGGTACGGCCGCACTCGCGGCAGCGATAGCGCTGCAGGTTGTTGGCGTGCCCGTGGCGCTGCCAGTGCGGACTATCGCAGCGCGGACAGCGGCGCTCGCTTGATCGCGCTTGCTCGATGAGCGCGATGATGTGTGCCAGGCCGGCGGCCGGCCGCAGGGCATGCAGCACCTGCAGGCGCTGCGGCTGGTTGAGCGCGGGCACGCGCGCAAACCACTTCTTGAAACCTGCGCCTTTCATGATGGCTCCGTCTCGATGCCGATACGGATTGGACAGCAAGGCAGCTCGGCAGTTCAGTGCTCATCCACAGCTAACGGTGACAGCGCCTTGATTAACGGTATTAACCGGCCAGCGGCAACGCCACCTGCAGCATGAATCCGCCCCCGGCGCGGTTGCTGACCTCCAGCCCCGCATTGTGACGCGTGAGCACCCGCTCCACGATCGCCAGTCCCAATCCCGCCCCATTCGCCTGCCCACGCGCGCTGTCAAGCCGCGTGAAGGGCTTCATCAGCTGCGCGATCTGGTCCGGTGGCACACCGACGCCATGGTCGCCGATCTCGATCACAGCGCGCCGTCCGTGTCCGGTCGCCTTGACCCGCAGCGCGATGTCGATTTCGGTGTAGTCCTTGCCCGGCGTGGTGCCGTAGCGGCGCGCGTTCTCGATGATGTTGTTGACCACGCGCCGCAGGTCGGTCGCATTGCCCAGCACGTGCACGTCCGGCGGCAGGTCGGTTTTCACGCGCAGGTCCTGGATGCGGCCGGCCTCGCGCGCCACCTCAAGCAGCATCTCGGACAGGTTCACCGCAACAAAGGTCGCCGCCTCGGTCGGCTTGGCATAGTCGAGGAACTGGCCGATGATCGCGTCCATCTGGGCGATGTCCGACTGCATGCCTTCGCGCGCGTCGTTCGACAGATTCGCCATCTCGACCTCGAGCCCCATGCGCGCCAGCGGCGTGCGCAGGTCGTGCGAGATGCCGGCCAGGATCACGGCGCGGTCCTTCTCGACCTGGGCCAGGTCTTCCACCATCTGGTTGAAGCTGCGATTGGCTTCGATGATCTCTTGCGAACCCTTCTCGGGCAGCGGCGCGGGCCGTTCGCCCTTGGCGATCGCACGCGCGGCCGCGGTCAGGCGCGCCAGCGGCAGGTTGACCAGGCTCGAAATCAGCGCCGCGCCCAGCACCGACAGCAGGCCGACCACGGTGGCCCAGCCCAGCCACTGCACGCGCGTCAGGCCGGCCAGGCGCTCGCGTTCGAGCATCAGCCAGTACTTGTCGTCTTCGATGTTGAAGCTGATGTAGAAGCCCGGTACGCCGTTCACGCCGCTCGAAAAGCGCGTATCGGGGCCGAGCCGCTCGCGCACCATGGCTGCGATCTCGGGCATCAGCGGATTGTGCGGCGGCGGGTCGACCACGTCGCCTTCTTCCAGCGTGAAGATGCGGATGCCTTCGTTCGACACCAGTTCGAGCAGCAGTTCGCGCCGCAAGTCCGGCGCCGAGTGGGTGAGGGCGGCCTTGGTGATGGTCACCACCGACACCACCAGCTCGGCGGTCTGCTGCACCTGCGGACCGCGCTGGAACACGTTGATCATGCCGATCCACGCGCCCATCGACATCGTCGTGAGCAGCGACATCAGGAAGAAGGTGCGCCAGAACAGGCCGCTCTTGAACCAGGCGAAGCGCACCGCGCGGCGCGCGGCGGCGAAAGGCGCAAACGAGGAAGACACTAGCGCGGCTGGCCTTCAGGGATGAACACGTAGCCCAGGCCCCACACGGTCTGGATGTACAGCGGGCTCGATGGATCCGGCTCGATCAGTTTCCTCAGGCGCGAGATCTGGACGTCGAGCGAGCGGTCGAACACTTCGTATTCGCGGCCACGCGCCAGTTCCATCAGCTTTTCGCGCGACAGCGGCTGGCGCGCGTGGCGCGCGAACACCTTCAGCACCGAGAATTCGCCCGTCGTCAGCGGAACAGTGTCGCCGTTCTTCTTGAGCGTGCGCGTGCCCAGGTCGAGCACGAAGTCGCCGAACTCGAAGGTTTGCGGGGTTTCGGACGGTGCGCCCGGAATCTCGTCCGGGCCTTTGCGGCGCAGCACCGCGCCGATGCGCGCCACCAGCTCGCGCGGGTTGAACGGTTTCGGCAGGTAGTCGTCGGCGCCCATCTCGAGGCCGACGATGCGGTCGACGTCTTCGCCTTTGGCGGTGAGCATGATGATCGGGGTCTGGTCGCCGGCGCCACGCAGGCGGCGGCAGATCGACAGGCCGTCTTCGCCGGGCAGCATCAGGTCCAGCACCAGGAGGTCATAGCGTTCGCGCAGCCACAGCTTGTTCATCGCCGGCGCGCTCTCGGCGGTCACGACCTGGAAACCCTGTTCGGTGAGGTAGCGGCGCAGCAGGTCGCGCAGGCGGACGTCGTCGTCCACGACCATGATCTTGGCCGTATGGCCGCTTTGCGCGCCGGGCGTGCCCGTGGTGTTCGAAGTCGGAGTCATAAAAACTGTCCAGAATTGTCAGATGAATGTCGCTATGGTAACTTCTCTTCGCTTTGGCGTCGGCACGACTGAACCCGGCCATTACAATGTGTTACAAACTTTACCCAATTAGTCTTACTCGGCTCACGGTATGCACCTACACTGGCGTCAAGTGATCACCACAGCTTATCTTTTTATAGGGCATCGCGGAAGAGGAACACCATGACCCAAGCGTTCAACGACAACCCAGCAGTATCCGGCGCGGCAGCACGCGACGGCCGGCTCGCGCGGCTCGTACGCCTTGGTGTGGTGGCGTGCCTGCTGGCGGCGGGCGCCTCGCAGGCGCTGGCCCAGCAGCAGGATCGCGGCAACCGGCGCGACGACTCGGCCCAGATGCGCGAGCGCTACCAGGTGCAGGCGCAAGCCCAGGACGCGCGTTTCGAACAGCGTGCGCAAGAGATGCGCGACGAGCAGCGCCGCGCCATCGAAGCCCAGCGCGAGTCGATGGGCAGCGAGCGCCGCGGCGGGCGCATGACGCCGGACGAGCGGCGCGACCTGCGGCGCCAGATCCGCGAAAGTGGGGCGGACGTGTACCCTAACGCGCAGCGCCGCTGAGGCGTTGACAGACCGAATCGACGGCGCCTGCAGGCGCCGTTTTTGTTGATTTGGCGCCTGAAAATGTCAGGAACGTGAAGTAGGTAATTTCATCTAAGAAATCTTGTTGCTATATATTTATTTATATTCCGCAACATGCTATGTTTACGCCCACCTTAATGTTGGCATGTGACCCGCCAATTATTTGTTGACTGGAGCGTGAACGTGAACGACCCCACTGCCACCTCATTTTCCGCATCAACCGCTGCCGCGTTTGCCACCACGGACAGCGTTGCCCGCTTCGCCTCCAGCGGACCGGAGCACTGCATCGACCAGCGCGCCGATGGCGTCTACGCCGACCCCGAGGTGCTCGGCACCACGCTGGTCGCCGCCGTCGACGGCGTACTGCGCTCCAATCATTATTTCGCCGACCTCGATTATCCGGTCCTGATCAAGGCCCTGTACGGCCACGGCCCAGAATTGCCGCGCGACGCGTCCGGGCGCGCCGTGGTGCGCTTCGCCGCCGACATCCGGCCCTTCGCGCAAGGCCGGCGCGCGCACTACCGCGCGGTGAAGATCGCCGACGGCCAGGCCGAATACTATTTCGAGCCGGTGTTCGAGACCGACGCCGACGGCGCCGAGCGCGCCACCACGCTCGACGTCGACGAATTCGTGGCCGACCTGTGGGGCAAGGGCGTGCGCTTCGGCGTCGACCTGGACGCGATCCGCAACGCCATCGTCTCCGGCGCGGCCGGACGGATCGTGGTGGCGCGCCGGCTCGAACCGGACAACGGCATGGATGCCCGGGTCGAGGAAGTCACGAGCGACCTGCACCGCAGCGACGCGCCGCGCCAGCTCGCCAACGGCAAGCTCGACCTGATGAGCTTCCAGAACCGCTTTCCGCAGATCGCCAGGGGCAAGCGCCTGCTGCGCAAGGTGCCGGCAACCAGCGGCGTGGCGGGCTTCGATTTGTCCGGCATCCCGATCGCACCGGAGCCGCCGCGCGACCTCGACCTGGCCGTGTACGCGGCCGACGGCACCGAGGTGGTGCGGCTGGACGACGACGAATTCCTGGTGGCGCGCCAGGACGGTTTTTTGAACGTGGATCCGAAATCGCACCGCATCTCGATCGGCGACAAGATCGTCAGCCACGACGGCGTCAGCGCCAAAACCACCGGCAACCTGCACCTGAGCGGCGACTACGAGGAATTCGGCGAGGTGCAGGAGCAGCGCATCATCGAGGGCGAAAGCATCACCGTGCACGCCGACGTGTTCGGCCGCCTGGTCTCGCGCGGCGGCACCATCCGCCTCGACCGCAACCTGGTGGGCGGCAGCGCGCGCAACGCCAACGGCGACATCCGCGTGCTGGGCGTGGCATCCAGCGCCACGATCCAGACGGTTCAAGGGGAGGTGATCCTGCAGCGCGCCGAGAACTGCGTGATCTCGGGCACCCGGGTCAGGGTCGAACGCGCGATCAACTGCGAGATCATGGGCGACGAAGTCGAGGTGGCGTTTGCCGAAGGCAGCGCCATCGCCGGGCGGCGCGTGGCGATCGGGCACGCGGCGCCGCGGCGCCAGGGCGAAATGCTGGTCTACGTGCTGCGGCCGGACTGCGCGCGTATCGACGACGCCTTGACCCAAGTCGGCGCGCGCATCGAGCAGTTCGGCCAACTGCTGGCGCGCCACCGCGCCGCCGTCGAGCAGCTGGGCGCGCAGGCCGACCTGCGCAAATACCTGATGCTGGCGCCGCGCCTGCGCAAGGGCGAGCTGGTGCTCACGCCTGAGCAGGAACCGCAGTTCCGGCGCCTGACGGCGGCGGTGGCGCCGGCGCTGAAGGAGATGGCGCGGCTGTCGCAACTGGCCAAGGCGGCCGAGAGCGAACGCCAGGCCGGCCAGGCGCTGCTGGAACGGCTGCAGACGCAGCGCGGCGAGCGCCTGGGCGCGGCTGGCGTCGCGATCGGCGCGCTGGCGGGCGAGGTGCAGGTGAGGGCGCTGGACTATGAGCCGGACGCCGGCAATGCCTGGGACCTGGCGCCGCGCGAGATCAAGGCGCGCCTGCGTGACGCCACCGGCGCCGAGTTGCTGCATGCGGGCTCGGACGGCGCCTGGTCGTGGAACACCGATCCGGCGCATGCCGTGCCTGCGATCGCGGACGCGTTCGTGGACTGAACCTGGCCAGCGGGCGGTGCCCTGTGATTGACCCGCAGCGCCTCGGCACGGGCCGGTTTTCAGTTGACTGCCGTCAACATTGTGTCATGGGGGCGGGCATACGATGGGGATTGCCGACATAAAGGATCCGCCATGCACACCCCGACCAGCGCGCCGCACGAATACCTGAGCTTCACGCTCGATGGCCAGGAATACGGCCTGGATTGCGCCAGGGTGGAAGAGCTCAAGCTGCTCAAGTCGCTCGAACGCTTCGCGGCCGACGGCGAGATCATCGGCGGGGTGGCGCTGTCGCACGGCGTGATCCTGCCGATCGTCGACATGCGCGCAGCCAACATCCAGCACGCGGGGCGGGCCAGCCCGGAGTCGGACGTGATCATCCTGCGTCTGAAAAGCGGACTGGTGGGGATGGTGGTGGAGGGCGTGACCGGGATCGTGCACGTCAGGCTTGACGCGGTGCAGCCGCTGGAGGGCGGGCCGGATGCGGATTATCTGGTCGGGGTGGCGCGGGTCGAGGGACGCAGCGTGGTGCTGATCGATATCGACAGTCTGATGTCGTTGTCGCCGCGGCGGCCACTCAGGGCCGCCTGAACGGCGCCCGATGCCGGGTGCCGTCCGGTTGTTGACGCGCGCTCGATGTGCCTGAAACGCGCGGCGCTTATTCCACTTATTACGCCGCCAACCCTTCCAGCTGCTCCTGCAACTCCAGCCACTCCATCTCCAGCGTTTCGAGGTCACGCACCGCAAACGCCTGGTCCGCCACCATGGTCTTCAGGCGGTCCTTGTTCTGCGCCTCGTAAATCGCCGGATCGAGCAGCGCGGCGTCGATCTCCGCCTTCTTCGCATTGAGCTTGGCCATCTGTTCTTCCAGGCGCTTGACGCGGGTCTCGAGCGGTTTGCGCAGGGCGGCCAGGCGCTGGCGTTCTTCGGCGCCGAGGCGCTTCTGTTCCTTGCGCTCGGCCGGCGATGCAGGCGGCGCAACGGCCACCGGTGCGGCTTTCGGCGCGGCGGCAGCAGGCGCAGGCGCCGGTGCGGCTTTGCCCGGCGCCGGCAGCACGTCGGTGCCCTTGCCCAGCTTGGTCTTGAACAGCCAGTCCTTGTAGTCGTCCAGGTCGCCGTCGAACGGCTGCAGCTTGCCGTCGGCGACGATGATGAACTGGTCGGTGGTGGCGCGCAGCAGGTGGCGATCGTGCGAGACCACCACCAGCGTGCCCTCGAACTGGGCCAGCGCCATGGTCAGCGCTTCGCGCGTTTCCAGGTCCAGGTGGTTGGTCGGTTCATCCAGCAGCAGCAGGTTCGGGCGCTGCCACACGATCAGGGCCAGCGCCAGGCGCGCCTTTTCGCCACCCGAGAACGGCTTGATCGGGCTGGTCACCATCTCGCCCGGGAAGTTGAAGCTGCCCAGGAAGTTGCGCAGTTCCTGCTCGCGCGTGGTGGGCGCCAGCTTGACCATGTGCCACAGCGGCGACTCGTCATGGCGCAGCATCTCGACCTGGTGCTGGGCGAAGTAGCCGATCGACAGGCCCTTGCCGACCGTCGAGGTGCCGGTGAGCGGCGCCAGTTCGCCGGCCACGGTCTTGATCAGGGTCGATTTGCCGGCGCCGTTCACGCCCAGGAGGCCAATGCGCTGGCCGATCTGCAGCGAAAAATTGATGTGGTTGACGATGGTCTTGTCGCCGACCTTGTCGCCATGTTCGTCGCGCAGCACGTAGCCGGCGTTGACGTCTTCCAGCACCAAGAGCGGATTCGGGGCGGCCAGCGGCTCGCGGAATTCTAACGAGAATTCGGCAGCGGCGCGCAGCGGCGCCAGTTCTTCCATCCGCGACAGCGCCTTGATCCGGCTCTGCGCCTGGCGCGCCTTGGTGGCCTGCGCCTTGAAGCGGTTGATGAACGACTCCAGGTGGGCGCGCTGGCGGTTCTGCTTTTCGATGGCCGACGCGGCCAGCACCATCTGCGCCGCGCGCTGGCGCTCGAAGCTGGAGTAGTTGCCGCCGTAGCGCTTCAGCTTGCGGTCGTCGATGTGCACGATCACGTTCACGATTTCATCCAGGAAGTCGCGGTCGTGCGAGATGATGATCAATGTGCCGGGATAGCGCTTGAGCCAATCCTCGAGCCAGATGATGGCGTCCAGGTCCAGGTGGTTGGTCGGTTCATCGAGCAGCAGCAGGTCGGAAGGGCACATCAGCGCCTGCGCCAGGTTCAGGCGCATGCGCCAGCCGCCCGAAAAACTCGCCACCGGCTGCTGCATCTGGGCCAGCGAAAAGCCCAGGCCGAGCAGCAGCTGTTCTCCGCGCGACTGCACGGTGTAGGCGTCGGCGTCCATCAGCGCGCCATGCAGTTCGCCCAGGCGCATGCCGTCGGGTTCTTCCTGCGACTCCAGTTCGTCGAGTTCGGCCTGCAGGCGGCGCAGGTTGACGTCGCCGTCGATCGCGTATTCCAGCGCCGGACGGTCGAGCGCCGGCGTTTCTTGCGCCACGTAGGCCATGCGCCACTTGGCGGGGAAGTCGATCAGGCCCTGGTCCGGGTGCAGCTCATTACGCAGCATGCCGAACAGGCTCGATTTGCCGGCGCCGTTGGCGCCGATCAGGCCGATCTTGTCGCCCGGGTTGAGGGTGAGGTCGGCGTTCTCGAGCAGCGGCTTGGTGCCGCGCATCAGGCTGACGTTCTGGAAACGGATCATTTCTGGAGCTATAAGAGGTTAGGGTGGACGGGTTTCCCGTCCACGCGTCGATTGGTAACGGTGCCGATGTCGTGTCGGATGATCTTGCGGCCAACAATCACCGCGTGGACGGCAGAGCCGTCCACCCTACGACTTACGTTTAGCGTGGGCGTCCTGCAAGCGCTTACTGCGCCGTCTGCAACTGCTCCGCCGTCAGCAGGAACACCGCATCGTCGCCGATGCTGGTGGTCAGCCAGGTCAGGCCCAGGTGGCCAAAAGCGGCTTCGGCGTATTCGCGCTCGTTGCCGATCTCGACCACCAGGATGCCGTCCGGGGTCAGGCGCTCGGCGGCGCCGGCGATGATCTTGCGCACCAGGTCCATGCCGTCTTCGCCGCCGGCCAGCGCGATCTGCGGCTCGACCAGGTATTCCTGCGGCAGGGTGCGCATCGACTCCGAATTCACGTACGGCGGGTTGGTGATGATCAGGTCGTACTTCTTGAACGGCACGTTCTCGTACAGGTCCGACTCGATCGGGTTCACCCGTCCTTCGAGTTTATATTCGCGGATGTTGGTCTCCGCCACGGCCAGCGCGTCCTTCGAGATGTCCACCGCGTCCACCACGGCGTTCTGGAAGGTGTCGGCCATCATGATCGCCAGGCAGCCGCTGCCGGTGCACAGTTCGAGCACGTTCTCGACGCCATCCGGGTCGGTCAGCCATGGGCTGAACTGCTGCGGAATCAGTTCGGCGATGAAGGAACGCGGCACCAGCACGCGCTCGTCGACGTAGAAGCGGTATTCGCCCAGCCAGGCTTCCTTGGTGATGTAGGCGGCCGGCACGCGCTCGGTGACGCGGCGCTCGATCACGCTCAGCACCTGCAGCACTTCGTCGGCCAGCAGCTTGGCATCCAGGAACGGTTCGAGACGATCCAGCGGCAATTTCAAGGTGTGCAGGATCAGGTAGGCGGCTTCGTCGAAGGCTTCAACGCTGCCGTGGCCGAAGAACAGCTTGGCGCCGTTGAAGCGGGTGATGGCGTAGCGCAGCAGGTCGCGCGGCGTACTGAAAGTGGTGTTGGTCATGGCCTTGTTCTCGTGTTGGTGTGGCTCAGCTCAGCGTGGATCACGCGGCCAGCAGGCTTTCCAGCGTGCGGCGATAGATGTTCTTCAGGGGATCGATATAGCGCAGCTCGATATGCTCGTCGATCTTGTGGATGCTGGCGTTCGGTGGCCCGAATTCTATCACCTGAGGGCAGATGCGGGCGATGAAGCGGCCGTCCGAGGTCCCGCCGGTGGTCGACAGTTCGGCCTGCACGCCCAGCTCTTCGCCGATCGCCGCGCACAGCGCATCCGACAGCGTGCCCTTCTCGGTCAGGAACGGCTGGCCGGACAAGGTCCACTGCAGGTCGTAGTCCAGGCCATGACGGTCGAGGATGGCGTGCACGCGCGCCTCCAGGCCCTCGGCCGTGCTGGCGGTCGAGAAGCGGAAGTTGAAGTCGAGCGTCAGGTGGCCCGGGATCACGTTGGTGGCGCCGGTGCCGGACGCCATGTTCGAGATCTGGAAGCTGGTCGGCGCGTAGTATTCGTTGCCGTCGTCCCAGACCTCCGCCGCCAGTTCGGCCAGCGCCGGCGCGGCCTGGTGGATCGGGTTGCGCGCCAGGTGCGGGTAGGCGATGTGGCCCTGGATGCCTTTCACGATCAGGTGGCCCGAGAGCGAGCCGCGGCGGCCGTTCTTGATCATGTCGCCCAGCACGTGGCTGGAGGTCGGTTCGCCGACCACGCAGTAGTCGAGCGTCTCGCCGCGTTCTTCCAGCAGGTCGCACACGACCACGGTGCCGTCGACCGCCGGGCCTTCCTCGTCGCTGGTGATCAAAAAGGCGATCGAGCCTTTGTGGTCGGGATTGGCGCCGATGAATTCCTCGCAAGCGATCACCATGGCCGCGATCGAGGTCTTCATGTCCGAGGCGCCGCGGCCATACAGCTTGCCGTCGCGCCGGGTCGGGGTGAAGGGCGCGGATTCCCATTGGTGCACCGGGCCGGTCGGGACCACGTCGGTGTGGCCGGCGAAGACGAACACCGGCGATTCAAGGCCCTTGCGCGCCCACAGGTTGGTCACGCCGTTCGATTCGATCGTCTCGCACTGGAAGCCCAGCGGCGCTAGGAGTTCGATCAGGCGCTGCTGGCAGCCCTTGTCGTTGGGGGTGATCGAGTCGAGCGCGATCAGCTCTTCGGTGAGCAAGAGGGTGCGCGACGGCTTCACTTGGCGGCTCCGAACCTGGTGGCGTATTGGTCGGCCGAGAAGCCGACCGAGGTCGGGCCGACGCCGACCAGTACCGGGCGCTTGATGACGGAGGGGTTTTCCAGCATCAGCGCGATGGCGCTGTCGTTGTCGGTGATGGACGCCTTGCGCTCGTCCGGCAGGTTCCGCCAGGTCATGCCCTTGCGGTTGACCAGGTTTTCCCAGTCGAGGTCTGCAAGCCAGGCTTCGACCAGCTCGCGACTCAATCCTTGTTTCTTGAAGTCGTGGAAGGTGAAATCGTGGCCGTTGTCGACCAGCCAGGTGCGGGCTTTCTTGACGGTGTCGCAGTTGGGGATTCCGTAGAGGGTAATGGTCATGGGCAAATCTTGTCCGCCGCGCGCCGTGGCATCGCAGCCGGAGTCAGTTATTGATTCAGTTGTTGAGAGTAAACTCGGTGAACGACGCGCCTTGCGGCTCGGCTGGCTTGGCGTCAATGCTGGTGGTTTGGTGTTGGCTGTCCGGCCCGTTGTTGAGCAACCAGAGCAGGTTGGTCGCCGAGTCGGCATTGGCCAGCGCTTCGTCCTGCGTCACCAGGCCATCCTGCACCAGCTGGAACAGCGCGGCCTCGAACGATTGCGAGCCGGGCGACAGGCTCTTGTCCATCGCGTCGCGGATCTGGCTGATCTCGCCTTTTTCGATCAGGTCGGCGATGTAGCGCGTGTTGAGCATGACCTCGACCGCCGGCTGGCGCGCCCCGCCCGCCGCCGCCTTCACCAGGCGCTGCGACACGATCGCCTTCACGCTCGAAGCCAGGTCTTGCAGCAGGGCGGCGCGGTTTTCCAGCGGGTAGAAGCTGATGATGCGGTTCAGCGCGTTGTAGCTGTTATTGGCGTGCAGGGTGGCCAGCACCAGGTGGCCGGATTGGGCATAGGCCAGTGCCGCCGCCATCGTCTCGCGGTCGCGGATCTCGCCGATCAGGATGCAGTCCGGCGCCTGGCGCAGCGAATTGCGCAACGCGACTTGCAGGCTGCTGGCGTCGGCGCCGATCTCGCGCTGGTTGACGATCGACTTCTTGTTCTTGAACAGGTACTCGATCGGGTCTTCCAGCGTCAGGATGTGGCCGGTGCGCAGTTCGTTGCGGTGGTCCAGCATCGAGGCGATGGTGGTCGACTTGCCGGAACCGGTGGCGCCGACCACCAGCAGCAGGCCGCGCTTTTCCATGATCAGCTCGGACAGCACCGGCGGCAGGCCGAGTTCGCCCAGCGGCGGGATGTTGCCGGGCACGAAGCGGAACACGGCGGAAATCGAGCCGCGCTGGCGGAAGGCCGACAGGCGGAAGCGCCCCAGGTTGGGGACCGAGACGCCCATGTTCAGTTCATTGTCGCGTTCGAGTTCGGCCAGCTGTTCGGGCGTGGCGACTTCGGACAGGAGCGAGAGGATGTTCTCGGGTTCGAGACGGTTCTGGTTGATGGGGATGAGGTTGCCGTTGATCTTGATGTGCACCGGCGAATTCACGGCGAAGAACATGTCGGAGGCGTTCTTCTCTTTCATCAGCTGGAACAGGCGGTCCATGGCCATCGCGTCGTCTCTATCGAGGGGTGGTTCAGGAGCCGGCGAACGCGTCGGAGGCGAAGCCCCCAATGCGTTCGACCGACGTGCGCGCTAGCGCGCTATTACACGCCGCGCAGCAGTTCGTTGATACCGGTCTTCGAACGCGTCTGCGCATCGACGCGCTTGACGATCACCGCGCAGTACAGGCTGTACTTGCCATCGGCCGATGGCAGGCTGCCCGACACCACGACCGAACCCGACGGCACGCGGCCGTAGGTGACTTCGCCGGTTTCGCGGTTGTAGATCTTGGTCGACTGGCCGATGTACACGCCCATCGAGATCACCGAGTTCTCTTCCACGATAACGCCTTCGACGATTTCCGAACGGGCGCCGATGAAGCAGTTGTCTTCGATGATGGTCGGATTGGCCTGCATCGGTTCCAGCACGCCGCCGATGCCGACGCCGCCCGACAGGTGGACGTTCTTGCCGATCTGGGCGCACGAGCCGACGGTGGCCCAGGTATCGACCATGGTGCCTTCATCGACGTAGGCGCCGATGTTGACGTAGGACGGCATCAGGACCACGTTCTTGCCGATGAACGAGCCGCGGCGAGCGACCGCCGGCGGCACCACGCGGAAGCCGCCCTTGGCGAAGTCTTCCGGGGTGTAGTCGGCGAACTTGGTCGGCACCTTGTCGTAGAACTGGATGTCGCCGCTGGCCACAGGCACGTTGTTCTCGAGGCGGAACGACAGCAGCACCGCTTTCTTGATCCACTGGTTCACGACCCATTCGCCGGTATCTTTTTGCGCCACGCGCAGGCTACCGTTGTCGAGGCCCGCGAGGACGTGGGCGACGGCGTCGCGCACCTCAAGGCTGGCGCTGTTCGGGCTGATCTCGGCGCGCTGTTCCCAGGCGGTGTCGATGATGTTCTGGAGTTGTTGGGTCATGATGCTGTCTTCAGTGGAAATAGAAAAAATCGGTGGGTCGTTACGGGTCTTACTTGAGGCCCTGGCAGAACTGGACGATGCGGTTCGCCGCTTCCAGTCCTTCGTCGACGCCGGCCACGAGGGCCATGCGGATGCGGCCCTGGCCCGGGTTCTGGCCGTGCGCGTCGCGCGCCAGGTAGCTGCCCGGAAGGACCGTCACATTATAGTCGGCGTACAGGCGGCGTGCGAAGTCGGTGTCCGAGAGGCCGGCGCGGCGCACGTCGGCCCACAGATAGAAGCCGGCGTCGGGCAGCTCGACGTCCATTACGCCCTTCAGCAGCGGGGTGATCAGGCTGAACTTTTCCTTGTACAGCGCGCGGTTGTCCTGCACGTGCTGCTCGTCGTTCCAGGCCGCGATCGACGCCGTCTGCACCGGCGGCGACATGGCGCCGCCGCAGTAGGTGCGGTACAGCAGGAATTTCTTCATCGCGGCCGGATCGCCCGCGACAAAGCCCGAACGCATGCCCGGCACGTTCGAGCGCTTGGACAGGCTGGAAAACACGATCAGGTTGCGGTACGGCTGCTCGCCGCTGCTGCGCCCCAGCTGGTGCGCCGCTTCCAGCGCGCCCAGCGGCGGGGTGGAACCGGTATAGATTTCAGAGTAGCACTCGTCGGCCGCGATCAGGAAGCCGAAGCGGTCGGACAGTTCGAACAGCTCACGCCAGTCGTCCAGGCTCAGCGTGGCGCCGGTCGGATTGCCGGGTGAGCATACGTACAGCAGCGCTACGCGTGGCCACACCGAGCCCGGCACGTTGCCGAAGTCGGGCGCGAAGTTGCGCGCCGGGTCGCTGTTCACAAAATAAGGCGTGGCGCCGGCCAGGTAGGCCGCGCCTTCGTAGATCTGGTAGAACGGGTTCGGGCACATCACCAGCGCATCCGTTTTCGAGCCGTCCACCATGCACTGGGCAATGGCGAACAGCGCTTCGCGCGAACCGTTCACTGGCAGCACCATGGTGGCCGGGTCCAGCGGCGGCAGGCCGTAGCGGCGTTCCAGCCAGCCGGTGATCGCGACCCTCAGCGGCTCGGCGCCGACCGTGCTCGGATAGTTGGCCAGGCCCGCAATCGCGTGCGTCAGCGCTTTCTCGATGAAGGCCGGGGTCGGATGCTTCGGTTCGCCGATGCCCAGGCTGATCGCGGAATAGGCGGCGTTCGGCGTCACGCCCGCGAACAGCTGGCGCAGTTTTTCGAACGGATAAGGTTGAAGCTTGTCGAGATGGGGATTCACGGCGGGAGAGGTGTGCGCTTTTCGATAATTTTTCATTATAGCGCCATGCCCGGACCATGCGCAGGCGGCGTCAGCGATGAAGTGGAGTAGTATGGAAATGGCAATCCACCCGCGACGCCACCGGAGAACCAACACCGTGCCGATCAGCTACGCCCGCAGCCTGACAGCGCATGAACGCACGCCCGGCGCCAACCGCCACCTGGGCGTGGCGCTGGCCTTCGTCGCCGGCGCCATCAATGCCGGCGGCTTCCTGGCGGTGCGCGAATACACCTCGCACATGACCGGCATCGTCTCCAGCGCGGCCGACCACCTGGTGCTGGGCGACAATGAACTGGTGCTGGCGGCGCTGGCGGCCCTGCTCAGCTTCGTGCTGGGCGCGGCCTGCACCGCAGTGCTGGTCAACTACATCCGCCGCCGCGGCCTGCACAGCGGCTACGCGCTGCCGCTGTTGCTCGAAGCGGTCCTGCTGCTGGTGTTCGGCATCCTGGGTGCGCGCCTGGCGGCGGTCGACGCCTTCTTCATCCCGCTCACCGTGATGCTGCTGTGCTTCATGATGGGTCTGCAGAACGCGGTGATCACCAAGGTCTCGCAGGCCGAGATCCGCACCACCCATATGACCGGCATCGTGACCGACATCGGCATCGAGCTGGGCAAGATGGCCTATTGGAACTTTGACGGCGCGCGCCAGCCGAAGGTGGCGGCCAACCATGCGCGCCTGGGGCTGATGGCGGCGCTGCTGGGGGCGTTCTTTATCGGCGGCGTGCTGGGCGCGTTCGGCTTCAAGCACCTGGGCTATCTGTCGACGGTGCCGCTGGCGGCGCTGCTGTGCGTGCTGGGGATCGTGCCGGTGGTGGACGACGTCTGCGCCGCGCTGATGCGCCACGGCGGCCCGCGCCCGGACGCTTGATAGCCGGGGCGGTTCAGGCCGCGCGCTCGCGCCACGCCCCCGGATTCATTCCGCTCCACTCGCGAAACGCGTGCGTAAACGCGCTCTGCTCCTGGAACCCCAGCTTGAAGGCGATGTCGACCAGGCCCAGCTCGCGCTGGCGCAGGTAGTCGCGCGCCAGGCTGAAGCGCACCGCGTCGAATTCGCCCTGGAAGCTTGAGCCGGCTTCGGCCAGCTTGCGCTGCAGGGTGCGCGCCGACAGGCCGAGCTCGGCCGCCACCGGGGCCAGCCGGGTGTCGCCATGCGGCAGGCGCCGCAGCAAGGCGGCGCGCACCCGGGCCGCGATGCCGTCGCCGTCGCGGGCGCGCTGCTCCAGCTGGCGTTCGGCGTAGCCCTGCAGCACTGGCAACAGGCTGGTGTCGGCGTTCGGCACCGGCATCGCCAGCAGGGCGGCGTCGACCACGGCGCAGTTGCTGGCGGCGCCGAATTCGGGCAGCACGCCCAGCACGCGCCGGTATTCGGCCGGGTCGGCGCCGGCGTCCGCGTGCATGAAGCACATCGCGTGCGCCTGCAGCGGCTGCCCGGCCATCCAGCTGCCGAACACGCGGATGCCGGCGAACACGCTTTCCACCAGATGGCGGTTGGCGTCCGGATAGTGCGAGATCCAGTCGTAGCGCGCACGCTCGCCCTCGAACGCGAGTTCACTGCGACCAAGGTCGTGCGCCAACGACTCGTAGCGTTGGGTCAGCTGCATCGCGTGGCCGAAGCTGCTGCAAGCCAGCAGCACCATGCCGTAGGCGCTGTAGGTCGACGGCCGCACCTTTTCGCCCACGTGCAGGCCGAAGTGCGGATCCTGCGCCAGGCGCGCGCCGGCGCCGAGCAGGGCGATGTATCGCTGCGCCGGGATGCTGTCGGGTAAAGCAGAAAGGGCGTCGGGCGCCAGGCCGGCCGCGACGCACAGGCGGGTAGCGGACACGCCCTGTTCGCGCGCCGCGTCGAGCAGCGGCTGCAGGTAGGCGCCGGTGACGCGGCGGCTATCGAGAAGACAATCTGGCGTGTTGGAGCAAGACGATGGCATGGAAGCGCAATACGGACGAGAAGAGGCTGCTTAATCTGGCATAAAGGGCAACTTGTAGTATAACGGCAAAAGAGACGGACAAGAACGGATGCGACGCTGGAACGGTTGGGGGGACGACTCGGTCGAGGTGGAACTGGCGGCCGCTGCGCGCGCCTTCCTTGAAGCACGCATCGGCCTGGGCACGGCGCCGCGGGACGCGACGTTCGACCGTGCCTGCACCCAGGTGCCGCCCGGGCGCCTGGCGCCGCACCCGCTGGTCGACACCAGCCCGACGGTGCGCGTGCGCCACGCGCTGGGCCAGAGCCAGCCTGACTGGCTGCGCCTGCGCCACGGCCAGCTCGGCAACGTGCCGGACGGTGTGGCCTTTCCCGAATCGTCGAGCCAGGTGCGCGAACTGCTGGCCTTTGCCACGCGCCAGGACGCGATGGTGATTCCCTGGGGCGGCGGCACCAGCGTGGCCGGCCACCTGGGCGTGCCGGACGGCGTGCGCTTCGCCCTGCGTCCGGTATTGACCGTCGACATGTGCCGCATGCGCGCCCTGATTTCGCTCGACCGCGAGGCGCTGCTGGCCTGCTTCGGCGCCGGCGTCACCGGACCGGACCTCGAAACCCAGCTGCGCGCGCACGGCTACACGCTCGGCCATTATCCGGATTCGTTCGAATATTCCACGCTGGGCGGCTGGATCGCCACCCGCTGCGCCGGCCAGCAGGCGCTGCGCTACGGCGGCATCGAGCAACTCTTCGCCGGCGGCCGCGTCGAGACCCCGGCCGGCACCCTCGACATTCCCTCGTTCCCGGCTTCCAGCGCCGGCCTTGACCTGCGCGAGATGGTGCTCGGCTCGGAAGGGCGGCTCGGCATCGTCACCCACGCCAGCATGCGCATCAGCCGGCTGCCCGAGCACGAAGCCTTCCACGCCATCTTCTTCCCCGACTGGCAGCACGCGCTGCAGGCGGTGCGGGCGCTGGTCCAGGCGCGGCTTGGGCTGTCGCTGCTGCGCCTGTCGAACCCGCTTGAAACCGCGACCACGCTGGCGCTGGCCGGACACGCCCACGGCGCCGGGCTGATCGAGCGCTACCTCGAGTGGCGCGGCTGCGGCCAGGGCAAGTGCATGCTGCTGGTGGGCGCCAGCGGCTGCAAGGCGCAGGTGGCGCAGGCGCTGCAGGCCGCGCGCACGCTCGCCCGGCGCCACCGCGGGGTGGCGGCCGGCGCCGCGCTGGGCGAGCACTGGCGCCGCAACCGCTTCCGCGGCATGTATTTGCGTAATACCGCCTGGGAACTCGGCTATGCGGTGGAGACGGTGGAAACGGCGCTCGACTGGCCGCACGTGACGCGCGCGGTGGACGCGATCGAACGCGCCGCCGCCGCCGCGCTCGAGCCGTTCGGCGAGCGGGTGCATGCCTGCAGCCACCTGGCGCACCTGTATCCGCAAGGGGCCGGGGTGCACACCACGCTGGTGTACCGCCTCTCGGGCGACTACGGGCTCGACCTGCTGCGCTGGCGCCAGCTCAAGGAGCGGGTGGCCGGCGCGGTGGTCGGCAGCGGCGGCACCATCAGCCACCAGCACGGGGTGGGCCAGGATCACGCGCCGTGGCTGGCGGCCGAGAAGGGCGAGCTGGGGCTGGGGGCGATGGGCGCACTGTTGCGGCACTTCGACCCCGACCTGCGCATGAATCCGGGTAAGCTGTTGGCATCATGACGACTTTTCCACCCGGCCGTGACTGGGACATCCTCATCATCGGCGGCGGCATCACCGGCGCCGGCATCCTGCTGGAAGCGGCGCGCCGTGGCCTGAAAGCATTATTGGTCGAGCAGCGCGACTTTGCCTGGGGCACCTCGAGCCGCTCGTCGAAGCTGGTGCACGGTGGCCTGCGCTACGTCACCGAAGGCGGCCTGCGGCTGGCGCGCGACGCCGTGCGCGAGCGCGAAGCGCTGCTGCGCGCCGCGCCCGGCCTGGTCGAGCCGCAGGGCTTTGCCATCGCCGCCCTGGCCGGCCATCCCGCCTCGCCAGGCGATGGTGACGGCCCCCGTCCGGCTTACATGACGATGCTGCGCATGGTCGACCTGCTGACCGGCCGCCGCGAACACCGCTGGGATCGCGCGGACCGTCCCGGCGCCTCGCGCATGGCGGCCCTGGGCGGCGCCAGCGAGAGCGGCGGCGGGGCGGGCGCCAATGCCCGCATCCCGGGCGGCATCCGCTACACCGACGCCAAGACCGATGACGCGCGCCTGGTGCTGCGCGTGCTGGACGAAGCGCGCCAGCACGGCGCCACGGCGCTCAACTACGTCACGGTGCAGGCGCTGGTGCGCGACGGCGGCAAGGTGCACGGCGCCATGCTGCGCGACGAACGCAGCGGCGCCGAGCATGCGGTGCGAGCGCGCGTGGTGGTCAACGCCACCGGCGCCTGGTCCGACCTGCTCGATCGCGACGGCCCGGCGCGCACCGCGCGCCTGCGCCCGCTGCGCGGCACCCACCTGGTGCTGCCGGGGCGGCGCCTGGCGCTGACCCAGGCCCTGAGCATGCTGCATCCGCTCGATGGCCGGCCGGTGTTCGTGTTTCCTTGGGAAGGCGTGACCCTGGTCGGCACCACCGACGTCGACCACGACGAGGCGCTGGCGCGCGAAGGACGCATCACGCGCGCCGAATTCGACTACCTGATGGTGGCGCTGCAGGCGCAGTTTCCGCAGCAGGCGTTGCTTGAATCGGACGTGGTGGCGACCTTCGCCAGCGTGCGCCCGGTGGCCGAGGGCGGTGCGGGATCGTCGTCCGAGCGGCGCGAACACCTGCTGTGGTCCGAGCCGGGCATGATTTCGGTCGCCGGCGGCAAGCTCACCACCTTCCGCTCGATCGCGCTCGACGTGCTGCGCCAGCTGGCGCCGCAGCTACCGGGCTGGCAACTGCGTTCCGACCGCGCGCCGGTGTTCGCGCGGGTGGCGGTGCCGGCGCGCCACGACCTGCCGGCGGGCGTGCTGCGCCGCCTGGCCGGACGCCACGGCGCCCACGTCAAGCCGCTGCTGAAAGCGGCGCAAGCGGGCGAACTGGACGTGATCCCCGGCACCCAGACCCTGTGGGCCGAACTGCGCTGGGCCGCGCGCGCCGAGCAGGTGCACCGGCTGGACGATTTGCTGCTGCGGCGTACGCGGCTCGGGCTGCAGCTGGCCGGGGGCGGGGTGGAGGTGCTGCCGCGGATCCGCGCCATCTGCCAGCCGGAGCTGGCGTGGAGCGACGAGCATTGGGAGCGCGAGGTGGCGACGTATCTGAAGGCGTGGCGGCCGCAGTATGGGGTGCCGGCGGTGAATCATGGCGCGCAGGTGCGGCGTTAAGGGCGACGCCAGTGCTTGAGCGGGCGGCGCGGTAGTCTCAATGCGGCTGCACCCCACGCGCCCCATCCCACGCCGTCCCCGCCTGCACCGTTACCACCCGATTTCTCCCGCGCGCCTTGGCCTCGTACATCGCCCGGTCGGCCGCGACAAAAAATGAACGCACGTCGTCGAACAGCGTCGGCACGACGGTTGCCACCCCCACGCTGACCGTGACCACACCGCCGGCGCCGGCGCGCGGGTTCGGAATCGCCAGCCGCTCGACGTGCGCGCGCGCCGCTTCGCCCAGGCGCGCGGCGGCGTCGTCGGCGGTGTCGGCCAGCAGGATCACGAATTCCTCGCCGCCGTAGCGCGCCGCCAGGTCGGTCGGGCGCATGGCGTGCGATTGCAGCGCTTCGGCGATCGCCTGCAGGCAGGCGTCGCCGGCGGCGTGGCCCAGGCTGTCGTTGTAACCCTTGAAGTGGTCGACGTCGCACACGATCAGGGACAGCGGCAGGCCGCTCCTGATCGCGCGCGCCCATTCCTTGTCCATGAAGGCGTCGAAGTGGCGCCGGTTGGCGATGCGCGTGAGCGGGTCGACCAGCGCGGCGCGCTGCAGCGCCGTCTCGGACTGCTTGTGGTGGGTGATGTCGTGCAGCAGGGCCACGAACAGCGCCTCGCCGCCGGCCATCGGCGACAGGCTCAGGTCCATCGCGCGCACGCTGCCGTCGCCCTGCGGCAGCAGCACTTCGCGCGTGCCGCGGCAGCGCTTGGCCGCGTCCAGGTCGTCGGGGTTGGCGAAATAGGCGGCGTAGTCATCGCTTGCGGGCGCCGCCAGCAGGTCGGCCAGCGCGCGTCCGGACAGCTGGGCGGCGGGGCAGTCGAGGAAGCGTTCGCAGGCCGGGTTGGCGTAGGCCACGCGGCCGTCGCCGCCGACCAGCATCAGGCCTTCGTCCATGCCGTCGACGATCGACTGCAGGCGCTCGGCCTGCTGCTTCTGGCTTTCGGCGCTGCTGCGCTGGCGCAGCTGGGCGCGCACCCGCACGCACACTTCGGCGAGGCGCACCGGCTTGGCGATGTAGTCGGCGGCGCCGGTGTCGAAGCCGGCCACGATGTCGTCGGTCTCGCCGCAGGCGCTCACAAAAATAACCGGGATGTGGGCGGTGTCGGGCTGGCGCTTGAGGCGCCGGCAGATCTCCAGGCCGTCGAGGTCGGGCAGGATCACGTCGAGCAGGATCAGATCGGGCTGGACCCGGGTGGCGATGTCGAGCGCGCGCTTGCCGGAGGTGGCGACAAACGTCTGGTATCCCTGGCGGCGCATGACGTCCTGCAACAGCCCGAGGCTGTCGGGAGCATCGTCGACGATCAGGATCGCGGATTGGCGCGAGGGCGCGGCAAGCGCCAGGGCTGGATGCATCATCGGTTACGGGCAAACCTCATCAGTGACAGGAAATCATAACCCCATTACGAGCGCCTGTGACAAGTGTTATTGCCGAAAATCCACTACCTGATGCAAATGTTGCACTGTCGCAACTGGATGAAACGATTGCGGCGCGGAAGAACCGTCAGGTTCGCCGCGCCGCAAGGGTGTTACGCCTGCCGAATCAGGATTACAGCATGCCCGCGATCAGCTTGCCCAGCACCGCGATGCCTTCGCGGATGCGTTCCGGCGGCACCGTCACGAACGACAGGCGCAGCGTGTTGGTGGCCGGATCGTTGGCGTAGAACGGCGCGCCCGGCACGAAGGCCACGCGCGCGGCCAGCGACTGCTCGAGCAGCTTCATGGCGTCGACCTGCGGCGGCAGGGTGACCCAGATGAACATGCCGCCTTCGGGTTCGGTCCAGGTCACGCCGGCCGGGAAGTGTTCCTTGATCGCATCCAGCATCACCTGGCATTGCTCGCTGTAGAGCTTGCGGATGGTCGGGATGTGCTGGTCCAGGAAGCCGTCCTTGACCACTTCGTGCACCACCATCTGGGTGATCTGCGCGGTGTGCAGGTCGGCCGCCTGCTTGGCCAGCTCGAGGCGGCGCACCAGCGGCAGCGGGGCGCACACGTAACCGAGGCGGATGCCCGGGGTCAGCACTTTCGAGAACGAACCCATGTAGATCACGCCGTCCGGGTTCATCGCCACCATTTTCGGCATCGGCTCGCCCTTGTACGACAGCGCGCCATACGGATCGTCCTCGATCAGCGGCACGCCCAGGCGGGCGCAGGTTTCCACCAGTTCGCGGCGGCGCTCGAGCGACAGGGTGCGGCCGGTCGGGTTCTGGAAGTTGGGCAGCGAGTACAGCAGGCGCGCGCCTTGCGCCACGCCTTCGAGCGAGGACGGCACCAGGCCGTGCTCGTCGGTGTCGACCGATTTGAATTCAGGACGGTACACCGAGAACGCCTGCAGTGCGCCCAGGTAGCTCGGGGTTTCGACCAGCACGCGGCTGCCTTCGTCGATCAGGACCTTGCCCAGCAGGTCCAGCGCCTGCTGCGAGCCGGACGTCATCAAGATCTGTTCCGGCAGGATGGTCGAGCCTTCCGTGGACAGGGAATTCGCAATCCATTCACGCAGCGGGGCGTAGCCGTCGGTCGGGCCGTACTGCAGGGCGACCTTGCCGCTATCGCTTAAAACCTTACTGTACGCGGCTTGCATGCGCTCGACCGGGAACGTGGCCGGCGACGGCAGGCCGCCCGCGAACGAGATGATCTCGGGACGCTGGGTGATCTTCAGGATCTCGCGGATGAACGAGCTTTGCAGCTGCGCGGCGCGTTCCGAGAACTGCCACTGGATGGGATTCGGATTTTCGATTTTCATACTTGTCTCACAGGAAGGGGCACGGTCGTGCCGGGCCATTATAAAACACGCCGGGTAGGCGGTTTCTTATTACGGCATGACGCCGGATCGGCGCCGCCGCAGGCACGACATTAATGGAATTGCTGGCAAATTAATGCCGGTTTTATGCCACTTCCACGACCATTTCGATCTCGACGCAGGTGCCGCGCGGCAGCGAAGCGACGCCGAAGGCCGAGCGCGCGTGCTTGCCGGCGTCGCCGAAGAGTTCGCCGATCAGTTCCGAGCAGCCGTTGGTGACCAGGTGCTGTTCGTTGTAGTCCGGGGTCGAAGCGACCAGGCTCATCACCTTGACGATGCGCTTCACGCGGTTCAGGTCGCCGCCCACGGCTTCCTGCAGGGTGCCGATCAGGTCGATCGCGACCGAGCGCGCGGCGGCCTGGCCATCGGCGGTGGTCTTGTCGCGGCCGAGGATGCCGACGTCCGGATTGCCGTCCGCCTTCTTGGCGATGTGGCCCGAGATGAACACGAGGTTGCCGGTCTGTACGTACATGACGTAAGCGGCGGCCGGGGTTGCCGGCGCCTGCAGGGTGATGTTCAGTTCTTTGAGTTTGTCGTAGACGGACATGGGATTTTCCGAGAAGTGCGTGAAAGAAGCCGGTATTGTACGTCGGCAGCCTGGCGGCTGCCCATCGTTTGCCGACATCCTTTCAAGGCAGCGCCGGGGCAGACGCCCATGTCCGCCGTGCGTCCGGCTAGCCCTGGAAGCTGCCCGGCATTTCCTTGCGCATCGCTTCCTCGATCTGTTGCGGCGTCAGTTCGCGCTGGTGGGTGGCGATCGACCATTGATGGCCGAACGGGTCGACCACCTGGCCATAGCGGTCGCCCCAGAACGCATCCGCGATCGGCATCTGCACCGTGGCGCCCGCTGCCAGCGCACGTTCCCAGACGGCGTCGGCGTCTTCCACGTACATGTGGATCGTCACCGGCGTGCCGCGCAGCGCGCGCGGGTCGCGGCTGCCGTATTCGGGAAAGGCTTCGGCCAGCATGACCATCGAGTCGCCGATGCGCAGTTCGGCGTGCAAGATCTTGCCGTCCGGTCCCGCCATGCGGGCAACTTCTTTGGCGCCGAAGGCGCGCTCATAGAACGCCAGCGCCTCGACGGCATTTTCGCACACCAGGTGCGGGGTGATGCTGTGGAATCCTTCGGGAATCGGGCTCACTGAGTGGCTCATCATGAATCTCCTGGTTGGTGGAAGGGATACTGCTGCGCTACGACGAACGGGAGCGGCCGCGATCGACATGCACCGTCAATAAACATGGTGCGCGGCGGGGCGGCAATGCGATGATGGTCCCGTAAATACTGATGCATTGATCGACGCTTGTCAAAATAGCTCTTGAAATGTGTTGGCAACGCCCCATATCCCACCGAGTCTGTTCAACCCCTTATTTCCACGAGGAACAAGATGGCGCACGCCGAAAAAGAAACCCTTGGCTTCCAGGCTGAAGTTAAACAGCTGCTGCAACTGATGATTCACTCCTTGTATTCGAACAAGGAGATCTTCCTGCGCGAACTGGTCTCGAACGCCTCCGACGCCGCCGACAAGCTGCGCTTCGAAGCGATCAACAACGACGGCCTGTACGGCAACGACCACGAACTGAAGATCCGCATCGCCTTCGACAAGGACGCGAAGACGGTCACCATTTCGGACAACGGCATCGGCATGAGCCGCGACGAAGTGATCGCTCACCTGGGCACCATCGCCAAGTCGGGCACCAAGGAGTTCTTCAGCAAGCTCTCCGGCGACCAGCAGCAGGACGCGGCCCTGATCGGCCAGTTCGGCGTCGGCTTCTATTCCGGCTTCATCGTGGCCGACCGCATCACGGTCGAGACCCGCCGCGCGGGCGCCGATGCTGCGGAAGGCGTGCGCTGGGAGTCGACCGGCGAAGGCGACTACAGCGTCGAGCAGATCGACAAGCCAGGCCGCGGCACCGACGTGATCCTGCACCTGCGCGACGGCGAGGAAGAGCTGCTGTCGTCGTGGAAGCTGAAGTCGATCATCCGCAAGTACTCGGACCACATCTCGCTGCCGATCGTGATGCAGAAGGAAGAGTGGGACGAAGAGAAGAAGGAAACGGTCCTCAAGGACGAGCTGGAAACCGTGAACCAGGCCAGCGCGCTGTGGGCACGTTCCAAGTCGGACATCACCGAAGAGCAGTACAACGAGTTCTACAAGCACGTGTCGCACGACTTCCAGGACCCGCTGACCTATACCCACAACCGGGTCGAAGGCCGCAGCGAATACACCCAGCTGCTGTACGTGCCGAGCCACGCTCCGTTCGACCTGTGGGACCGCAACAAGCGCGGCGGCATCAAGCTGTACGTCAAGCGCGTGTTCATCATGGACGACGCCGAGCAGCTGATGCCGACCTATCTCCGCTTCATCAAGGGCGTGATCGATTCGGCCGACCTGCCGCTGAACGTCTCGCGCGAGATCCTGCAAGAGTCGCGCGACGTGCGCGTGATCCGCGAAGGGTCGACCAAGCGCGTGCTGGGCATGCTGGAAGAGATGGCGAACAGCGAAGAGGGCGCAGAGAAGGATAAATACGCGACCTTCTGGAAGGAGTTCGGCCAGGTGCTGAAAGAAGGCATCGGCGAGGACACCGCCAACAAGGACCGCATCGCCAAGCTGCTGCGCTTTGCCTCGACCGTTGGCGACTCGGCCGACCAGACCGTGTCGTTTGCCGATTACGTCGGCCGCATGAAGGAAGGCCAGGACAAGATCTATTACGTCACCGCCGACAGCTACGCCGCCGCCAAGAACAGCCCGCACCTGGAAATCTTCCGCAAGAAGGGCGTCGAAGTGATCCTGATGACCGACCGCGTCGACGAATGGATGCTGTCGTTCCTGTCCGATTTCGATGGCAAGGAACTGGTGTCCGTGGCCAAGGGTGGCCTCGACCTGGGCGCGCTGGAAGACGAAGCCGAGAAGAAGGAACACCAGGAAGTGGAAGCCGGCTACAAGGAGCTGGTCGAAAGCATGAAGGGTGCGCTGGGCGACAAGGCCAAGGACGTGCGCGTGACCTTCCGCCTGACCGATTCGCCGGCCTGCCTGGTGGCGGACGACAACGAACTGTCGGGCAACCTGCTGCGCATGCTGAAGGCGGCCGGCCAGGAAGCCCCGGAATCGAAGCCGATCCTCGAGATCAACCCGAACCACCCGCTGGTGACGCGCCTGAAGTACGAAGACGCCAGCGGCGCGCGCTTCGCCGACTGGGCCCACATCCTGTTCGACCAGGCCGCACTGGCCGAAGGCGGCAGCCTGTCGGATCCGGCGTCGTTCGTGAAGCGCTTGAACGAGATGCTGCTGGCGGGTGCGAAGTAAAGCACTTCTCAGTAAGCTTCTCCGCGAGTTAGCTTCAATTCGTCTAGTCAGCTTTAGACCGTCATCCCCGCGAAGGCGGGGATCCAAGTTTTGCCAGCGTCTCGATTACGCGAACAGAACTTGGGTCCCCGCCTTCGCGGGGATGACGTTTATACGGGCTATAGACCCTACAAATGCCGGATTTCTGCCGGCGCCTCACGCCAGTTGGCCTTACGCCCGTCGATGTAGCGGACCGGCGCGGCCCGCATGTCGTCGACCGGCATGTCGTCCAGGCTGGCGATGGTCACCGCCACGAATGGTCCGCTGCCCGGCACGTCGCGGGTGGTGTAGACGTTGATGCCACAGTGGCCGCTGCCGTGGTAGGTCTTCATACTGCGTTGTCTCCGCTGCGCGCGAGCCACGCGGCGCGCGCGATCTCATACGCCAGCACGTCGCGCTCGTGCCAGATCTGGTGCCCGCAGGCGCGCATGCCGAGCCGCTCCATGACGCGCGCCGATTTCACGTTCTCCGGCGCGCAGATGGCGCGCAGCAGCGGCGCGCCCAAGTCGTCGAAGGCGAAGCGCGCCATGCGTTCGGCCGCTTCGATGGCATAGCCGCGGCCCCAGCGGTCGGGGCGCAACCGCCAGCCGATTTCGAGCGGATTGGCGGCATCGTGCCCCAGGTGCTGGATGCAGCCGGCGCCGACCAGTTCACCGGTTTCGATCTCGATCAGGCACCACCAGGCGTGGCCGTGTTCGCGCCAGCGCGCCTGCACGCGCGCGATCGTGGCGTGCGTTTCTTCGGCGCTCTCGGGCCGGCCGGAGATGTGGCGCATCACCTCGGGATCGCCGTTCAGCACGCGCAAGCCGTCGAAGTGGTCCTCGCTCATCGGCTCGAAGCGCAAGCGCTGGCTGTGCAGGACGGTCATGGCCTCAAGCCGACACTTCGTCGCAGAACTGCTCCAGCAAACGCAAGCCGTCCGGCCATTCGCCGTGTCCGGACTCGGTGTTCAGGTGGCCGGCGTCGCCGATCTCCACCAGCCGGCTGCCCCAGGCCTCGGCGAAAGCGCGCGTGCGCTGGGTGGTCGCAAATGGATCGTCGGTGCTGCCCACCACCAGGCTGGGGAAGGGCAGCGCTTCCATCGGCACCGGCGCCCAGCTGCCGGGATCGAACGGGAAGGTCGATGCTTCGACGTCGCTCGGCGCGGCCAGGAAGGCGCCGGCCACTTTCAGGGGCGAGCCGCAGCGCGCCCAGTGCGCCACCAGCATGCAGCCCAGGCTGTGCGCCACCAGGATCGGCGCGCCGCGGCAGCCGGCGATGGCGGCGTCGAGTTCGGACACCCACTCGTCGCGGTGCGGGCTGGTCCAGTCGCGGTGCGGGGTGCGCTGCCATTGCGGGTAGCGCTCGTGCCACAGCGATTGCCAGTGGCGCGGCCCGGAATTCCACAGGCCGGGCAAAATCAGGACGTCACATTTCATCGAATCTCTCCTTGTTGCTGTTCTTTGCTCAAGAGGGTCGCCGCGCCGGACGGCGCCATCGCGGTGGGCGGCGCGCCGAAGAACCAGTCGTGGATGCGCTCGAACAGGCGGCGCCAGGCGTCCTTGCGCTGCTCGGTCAGCATCCCAAGCAGCCAGGTCGCCAGGCCCACGGCGGCGCCGAGCGCCAGCAGGTCGAGCGGGTTGGCCGGATCATGCGCGTACAGCACCGGCCAGGCGGCCAGCACCAGCGCGTGCGACAGGTACAGGGTCAGTGTATAGGAAGCGCAAACGCGCACCGGACGCGCCACGCGCAGCACGGCGCCCAGGCCGGCGAAGCGCGCGCAGGCGAAGTTCAGGCACACGATCAGGCCGACCACGTAATCGGCCAGGAAACGGTCGGCATTGCCCAGATTGAAGGCCTGGCCCAGCCAGGACACGCGCCCGAGTTCGCGCAGGGTGGTCTCGAGGTCGCTCGCTTCGTAGGCCGCCAGCAGCAGCAGGCTGGCGAGCCAGCCGGCGCGCGCCCATTGCAGCGGCAGCACGTGGCGCGCCTGCCAGCGGTACAGCCAGACCCCGGCCAGCCACACCGGCAGCAGCAGCCACAGTTTGATGCCCATGACCGCCAGCAGCAGCGCCAGCACCACCACGCGGCGCGCGCCGCGCAGGTAGCAGGCCACGCCGAACAGCACGTAGTACCAGACTTCGTAGTTGAGCGACCACCATGGACCCAGCAGCGGCGGCACCTCGGACAGCGTCCACAGCTCGCCCAGGAACTGCAGGTGGAAGGGTATGTACAGCCATGGCCGATACAGCTGGTAGGCCTTGTCGATGCGCTGCTCGAGGTGTGGGCCGAGCAGCCAGGCGCAGAGGAAGGCCAGCACCAGCACCGGCAACGCCACCGAATAGATGCGGGCGCAGCGCGCCACGACATAGTCGCGCAAGCTGGGGCGGCGCGTGCCGCTGGTGTAGGCGATGACGAAGCCGGACAGCACGAAGAACGCCATCACCGCTTCGCGCCCGAGCATGGTGAGCACGTCGGCGCCGGGGCCCGTCACCAGCTCGCCCTGGCGCAGGTGCATCAGGACGACCGCCAGCGCCGCCAGGAAGCGGACCAGGTCGAGGTAGACCGAGAACGGTCGGTCGAGGGGAGCCGGGGCGGGGTGCATGCCAACAATACTACTTCAGTTCCGTGACAGCACCGTTTTTCATGGCCGGGCTGCCCCGGCCTGGCCGTTCAGAGCTCGGTGCGCAGCGCGAACAGTTCGGGGAACAGCACCACGTCCAGCATCTTGCGCAGGTAGCTCACGCCAGCGGTGCCGCCGGTGCCGCTCTTGAAACCGATGATGCGCTCCACCGTCGAGACGTGGCGGAAGCGCCAGAAGCGGAACGCCGTCTCCAGGTCGACCAGTTTCTCGGCCAGTTCGTACAGCGCCCAGTGGCGCGCGGTGTCGCGGTAGACGCCGAGCCAGGCCGCCTTGACCGAGTCGTCGGATCGGGTCGGCCCGGTGCGCTCGCCTTCGATGCGCGCCGGGTCGATCGCGAAGCCGCTGCGCGCCAGCAGCATCACCGCCTCGTCGTAGATCGAGGGCGCGGCCAGTTCGCGCGCCAGGATCGCGTGCGCCTCCGGTGTGCTCTCGTGCACCGCCAGCAGCGCCGGGTTCTTGTTCCCGAGGATGAATTCGAGTTCGCGGTACTGGAACGACTGGAAGCCCGACGAGGCGCCCAGATACGGCCGGATCGCGGTGTACTCGGGCGGGGTCATGGTGGCCAGCACGTCCCAGGCGTGCACCAGCTGGTCCATGATGCGCGCCACCCGCGCCAGCATTTTAAAGGCCGGCGGCAGGTCGTCGGCGCGGATGTGGCGCCGCACCGCCTGCAATTCGTGCAGCATCAGCTTGATCCACAGTTCGCTCGTCTGGTGCTGGACGATGAACAGCATCTCGTCGTGGCTGGGCGAGCGCGGATGCTGGGCGCTCAAAATCTGGCCCAGGCCCAGGTAGTCGCCGTAGCTCATCGACTCCTTGAAATCCATCCGGGCGCCGTGCCACTGTTTGCCGTCTTTATGCTGGTCGTTCATGATTGCCTTCTCAGGTGACGGCGCTGCGCGCCGCGTTGACGTCGTAGGCGCCGCGGTCGAGGATGTCCTTCAATATCTCCACCGCGTCCCATACATCGGCGAAGCTGGTGTACAGCGGCGTGAAGCCGAAGCGCATGATCTCCGGCTCGCGGTAGTCGCCGATCACGCCGCGCGCGATCAACGCCGTCATCACCGCGTAGCCATGCGGATGGGTGAAGCTGACCTGGCTGCCGCGGCGGGCGTGCTCGCGCGGCGTGACAAGTTGCAGCGGATGGGCGGCGCAGCGGCGTTCGACCAGTTCGATGAACAGGTCGGTGAGCGCCAGCGACTTGGCGCGGATCGCCCCCATGCTGGTCGCCTCGAACACTTCCAGTCCGCACTCGACCAGCGCCAGCGACACGACCGGCTGGGTGCCGCACAGGGCGCGGCCGATGCCTTCGACCGGGGCAAAGGCGCTGGCCATCGCGAACGGCGCGGCGTGGCCCCACCAGCCCGAGAGTGGATGGTCGAAGGCCGCCTGATGTCGCTGTGGCACCCAGATGAAGGCCGGGGCGCCGGGGCCGCCGTTCAGATACTTATAGGTGCAGCCAACCGCGAAGTCGGCATTCGCGCCGTGCAGGTCGAGCGGCACCGCACCGGCCGAGTGGGCCAGGTCCCACACCGCCAGCGCGCCGGCGTCGTGCGCCAGGCGGGTGAGGGCGGCCATGTCGTGCTGGTGACCGGTGCGGTAGTTGACGTGGGTGAGCATCAGCACCGCGCAGTCGCCGTCGAGGGCGGCCGGGATCTCGTCGACGCTGTCGACCAGGCGCACGCGGTAGCCCTGCTGCAGCCAGCGGCTCAGGCCCTCGGCCATATAGATATCGGTCGGGAAGTTGCTGCGCTCGGTGACGATGACGCGCCGCTCGCTGGCGCGACGGTCCTCTCCGCGGCGCTCACCTGCGCCGCCATTGGCCTGGATGCGCAGCGCCCCGGCCAGCGCCTTGAACAGGTTGAGCGACGTGGTATCGGTCACGGCCACCTCGCCCGCATGCGCGCCGATCAGCGGCGCCAGGCGGTCGCCCAGGCGGCGCGGCATGTTGAACCAGCCGGCGTCGTTCCAGCTGCGGATCAGGTCAGTGCCCCATTCGCGCGCTACCACATCCTGGGCGCGCGCCAGCGCCGCCTTCGGACGCGCGCCTAATGAATTGCCGTCCAGATAGATAACGCTGGCGGGCAGGTCGAAACGATCGCGCAGCGGCGCCAGCGGGTCGGCGCCGTCGCGCGCCAGGCAGTCGGCGCGGGTGAGGGTAGTGTCGGTCATGCGGATTCCAGAATTGGTTGATGCCTGAAGTAATGGGCAGGCGGGCAGTGTAGCAAGATCCGTCGCGCCGGGGCGAGAACCTTGCTTAAACGACATCACTACGGAGGGAACGGCGGCTTCAAAAAATTTTCAAAATATTTTGCAGAGAACCCTAAAGTTCTCCAAACCCGCACCGATAACGAGTTTAGATAGGCGGTAATGGGTCGAAAAAAGTTGCAAACAACCCTAAAGTTGCTGCCAAGGCTGCCGTTAATGGTTCAAAAGGGCGAGAAAAAAGATGAAAAAAATTCTCGAACAACCCTAAAGTTCTCGAAAACGCTGCCGTTACCGTAGTTATTGCGCCACAGAACTTTTTACGCGTACACACAATTCAGGGCGTTTCCCGACGCCAGGCTCGACCCCCTTCTCATAGGGGAAATGCAGCGACCCCGTAGAGTTTGTAAGACAAACTCCTACGGGTTTTGCCGTCTTTTGCGGACGTCAAATACCGCCTTCGTCTGATTCCAGAAAAGTTTCCCCACGGTCAGAATCTATCTCATCGGCAACACACAACACGCCGAACCCAACAAAACGGAGAGAGAAGATGATGACCGCAAACGACATGATGGCCGAGATTCGCGATGCCAACCTGAGCTACCTGATGCTGGCTCAGCAGATGATCCGCGCGGACAAGGTCACCGCCATCTTCCGCCTCGGTATCTCGGCCGATATCGCCGATCTGATCGAAGGCATGAGCAACGCCCAGATCCTGAAACTGGCTGGCGGCAACATGATGCTGGCCCGCTTCCGCTTCGACGACACCGCGATCCTGTCGATGCTGACCAGCCACACCAAGGACCGCAGCCTGGCCCAATCGCACGCCGCGATCCTGATGGCCGGCCAGCCGGTTGAAGAAATCGCATAATCCGGTAACGGAAACCGTATAATCCGGTAACGGCCTCACCTGGGGAGGGCCAATTGGAATACCGGGAGCAGCAGTATGAACAAGAAGAGCGTCGTCACCGAAGCGCAGGAAATCCAGCTTGCCATCGAACTGATCAACCTGGGGGCGCGCCTCCAGCTGCTTGAAACCGAAGTCTCGTTGTCGCGCGAACGCTTGCTCAAGCTGTACAAGGAACTCAAGGGTGTCTCTCCACCCAAGGGCATGCTCCCGTTCTCCACGGATTGGTTCCTGACCTGGCAGCCGAACATCCATTCCTCGCTCTTCATCAATATTCACCAGTTCCTGGTCGAACACGCGGGCGCCACCGGCATCCATGCGGTGATGAAGGCATATCAACTTTATCTCGAGCAGATGCCGCCGGCGCCCGGTGAAGAGCCGCTGCTGTCATTGACGCGCGCCTGGACCCTGGTGCGCTTCTTCCAGAGCGGCATGCTGCTGCTGGCCCCATGTAGCAAATGCCAGGGCAAGTTCATCGTCAACGCGCTCGACCTCAACGCCGATTACGCCTGCGGCCTGTGCCACATGCCTTCGCGCGCCGGCAAGACGCGCAAGGCCAAGGATGCGCGCGAAGCCGCCGATGCCGCGGCGGCCGCCAACGAGGACCGCGCCTGAATTGGCGCGCGCGTCGAACCCGGCCGGCATCCTGCGCGCGCCCGCGGTCCAGGCGCTGCTGATCCAGTCCCTCGCTTTTCCCCTGACGCTCGGCGTCGTCTATCTGTCTGCGCGCGCCGGGCTCGCCGTTTCCTATCTTCACGTGGCTCTGGTGCAGGGCGTGCTCGCCCTCGGCCTGACCTGGTGGCGTGGGCTGGCGGTATGGTGGCGCGCGATCGGCTTCGGCTTTCCGCTGGCGCTGCTGGCAGCGAGTACCCTTGCGATCTCACCAAGCGTGTTCCTGGTGCTGTTCCTGTTCTTGCTGCTGCTGTACTGGTCGACCTATCGCACCCAGGTGCCGTACTACCCGTCCCGGCGCCGCGTGTGGGAAGCGGTGGCGGCCAGCCTGCCGCCGGATCGCCCCTTGCGCGTGATCGACGTCGGCAGCGGTCTGGGCGGCTTCGTGCTGGAGCTGCAGCGCCAGCGCCCGGAGTCGCGTTTCGAGGGCATCGAGCTGGCGCCCTTGCCCTGGCTGTACAGCTACCTGCGCGCCAAAGCCACCCCCAGCCGCGCCCGTTTCATCCGCGGCGACTACGAACACCTGGATTTCGGCGATTACGACGCCGTGTTCGCCTACCTGTCGCCGGCCGTGATGACGGGCCTGTATATCAAGGCGGCGCGCGAGATGAAGCCTGGTTCGACGCTTTTCAGTTACGAATTCGTCATTGCAAGTCAACCACCAAGCCGAATTGTCACCTTGAACATGGATGGTCCAAGCCTCTATTTATGGGACTTTTAGGCGACACTCCAGAGTGAAAAAGGACGGTTTTACTTGCCCGTGGGCTATACTCCAGATAGCATAGTTCTCTGCATAAACTTTTCTGAATTTCCCGTTTTTGCGTCGTATGACACGACACCAAAACCGGTCTTCTGGAGTCCATTCCCTTGTTAGTTATTGTCGGTTACCTTGTTGTCATGGGTTGCGTGTTCGGCGGCTTCGCGCTGGCCGGCGGCCACCTCGCTTCGCTCTGGCAGCCCATCGAGCTCTTGATGATCGGCGGCGCCGCCGTCGGCGCCTTCATTGTCGGCAACACCGGCAAGTCGATCAAGGCCACCATGAAGGCCTTTCCTTCCATCTTCAAAGGTTCCAAGTACAGCAAGGACATGTACATGGAACTGATGGCGCTGCAATTCGACGTGCTGTCGAAAGTGCGTAAAGAGGGCCTGATGTCGATCGAAGGCGACATCGAGGCGCCGGAATCGTCGCCGCTGTTTTCGAACTATCCGCTGGTGCTGGCCGACCATCACATCGTCGAATTCATGACCGATTATCTGCGCCTGATGGTGTCCGGGAACATGGACGCGATGCAGATCGAAAACCTGATGGACAACGAGATCGAGACCCACCACCACGAAGGCGCGATTCCCGCGCACGTGATCGCCAAGCTGGGCGACGGCCTGCCGGCGTTCGGTATCGTGGCGGCGGTGATGGGCGTGGTCCACACCATGGAATCGGTCGGTCTGCCGCCGGCCGAACTGGGCATCCTGATCGCGAAGGCGCTGGTCGGTACCTTCCTCGGTATTCTGCTGGCTTACGCTTTTGTGAGCCCGCTGGGCAACGTGCTGGAACAGAAGCTGGAAGAATCGACCAAGATGTTCCAGTGCGTGAAGGTCACGCTGCTGGCCAGCCTGAACGGCTACGCGCCGGCGCTGGCGGTGGAATTCGGCCGCAAGGTGTTGTACTCGACCGAGCGCCCGAGCTTCGCCGAGCTCGAAGAGCACATCAAGAAGAAGAAGTAAGCGCCGCGATGACCAACACCCCCGATAACGTGACGATGACCGGAGGCAGCCATGGCTGACGAAGGACAACGGCCCATCGTCGTCAAGCGCATCAAGAAGGTGGCCGGCGGCCACCATGGCGGCGCATGGAAGATCGCGTACGCCGACTTCGTGACCGCGATGATGGCGTTCTTCTTGCTGATGTGGCTCCTGGGCTCGACCGCCAAGGGCGACCTGGTCGGCATCTCGGAATACTTCAAGACGCCATTGAAAGTGGCGATGCAGGGCGGTTCGGGCTCGGGCGACTCGTCGTCGGTGATCCAGGGCGGCGGCGAAGACCTGACCCGGCGCGCCGGCCAGGTCAAGAAGGGCGATGCGCCGCCGGCCAACAAGACCTATGACCTGCAGGCAGCCAAGGCGGCGCTGCAGCGCGAGGAAAGCGCGCGCCTGTCGGCCCTGAAGGGACGCATCGAATCGGCCATCGAGGTCAATCCGATGCTCAAGAAATACCAGAACCAGCTGCTGCTGGACATCACCAGCGAAGGCTTGCGGATCCAGATCGTGGACGAGAAGAACCGTCCGATGTTCGCCATGGCGCGCGCCGAGCTGCAGCCCTACACCAAAGAGATCCTGCACATCATCGGCATGGTGCTCAACGAAGTGCCGAACAGGATCGGCATTTCGGGCCACACCGATTCGACGCCGTATGGCAGCGACACCGGCTACAGCAACTGGGAACTGTCGTCGGACCGCGCCAATGCCTCGCGGCGCGAGATGATGCTGGGCGGCCTGAGTGACGACAAGGTGCTGCGCGTGGTGGGCCTGGCCTCGGCGGCCAACCTGGACGCCAAGGATCCGTTCAATCCGATCAACCGCCGCATCAGCATCATCGTGATGAACAAGCGCACCGAGGAAGCGGTACGGCGCGACGCCGCCACGCTCGACGTGCCGGCGGAAGATGCGCAAGGCGCGGCCAACGCCACGCTCGACGCGGTGAAGAAGTAAATTCGGAAGCAAGCCGGCATCAGCCAGAGGATGAGAATGACAAGAAAAAAAATACTCGGTTCGCACGTGAAGCGCCTGCTGTCGGGCGTGTCGGTGCACGGCCGGCGCCACCTGACCGAGGTCGAGACCGACCTGCTGCAGACCGAGTTGCTGCTGGAAGAAGCGATCGAGAAGCTCAGCGCCAGCTTCATGGCGATCCACGGCACGGTGGCGGCGCGCCAGGCGGCGATCGACGGCTTGCTCGCCGGCGCCGCGCCGACCGAGGAAGAACGCGCACTGCTGTCCGGGATGTCGCGCGAGATCGGCGAACACGTGAACACGGCGATCACCAGCATGCAGTTCCAGGACATGACGGCGCAACTGATTGAGCGTACGCTGCGCCGGGTGGCCGGCCTGCGCGACTTTCTCGGCACGCTGAGCGAGCATGGCGCCGACATCGCGCCCGAGACCGACAGCGAAGAGATCGTCGAACGGCTGGGCAAGGTCAGCATGGCGCTGGCGATCCAGTCGCTCGAACTGCGCAGCGTGCTGCGCCGCTCGGTCGAGCAACGGCATCTGGAAAGCGGCGACGTCGAACTTTTCTGAGTTCTGTTCCGAGTTCGCCCGTTTTTACCCTATAACGAATACCAATTGCCGGCCCGGGCCGGACACAAAACAGCAGGAGCAAAACAATGGCAAAAACGATTCTCGCGGTCGACGATTCCAGTTCGCTGCGCCAGATGGTGGCGTTCAGCCTGAAGGCCGCCGGCTACAACGTGGTGGAAGCGGTGGACGGCCAGGATGGCCTGGACAAGGCCAAGCTGCAGAGCGTCGACCTGGTGCTGACCGACCAGAACATGCCGAAGATGGATGGCCTCACCCTGATCAAGACCCTGCGCACGCTGCCGGGCTACGCCAAGACCCCGATCCTGATGTTGACCACGGAGTCCTCCGACGAAATGAAGTCGAAGGGCCGCGCGGCCGGCGCCAACGGCTGGCTGGTCAAGCCGTTCGACCCCCAGCGCCTGATCGAGGTGGTCAAAAAAGTGATCGGCTGAGCGCCATGATCCTTTGCCCGACTGTTCCAGGCCGCGCAGATCGCGTACATCGCGCAGCGTGCGGCCGCCTCGACCGGACCACCTTATGAGCATCGACATCAGCCAGTTCTACCAGGTTTTTTTCGACGAAGCCGAAGAGCTGCTCGCCGAAATGGAACGCCTGCTGCTGGGCGTCGATGTCGCGTCCCCGGACGCCGAAGACCTGAACGCGGTGTTTCGCACCGCGCACTCGGTCAAGGGCGGCGCCTCGACCTTCGGCCTGACCGACATGTGCGACGTGACCCACGTGCTGGAGTCGCTGCTGGACCGCATCCGCAAGGGCGAGATGGCGCTGACCAGCAACCACGTGGACGCCTTCCTGGCCGCCAAGGACATCCTCAAGATGCAGCTGGACGGCCATCGCCACGGCGCGGCGGTCGACCAGGAAGCCGTTGCCAACGTGCGCATGGTGCTGCACGACCTGGCCGAAGGCCTGGTGCCGCAGGCGCCGGTGGTGGCGCCGTCGTACCTGACCGCCGCACCAAAGACGCAGCACTCGCAGCACCTGAGCGAAGGCGCGCACCGCTACAAGATCGAACTGCCGCAGGTGGCGCAGCGCGACATCAACGCCCTGGTCGATGAACTCGGCCTGATGGGGCGCGTGTCGGTGACCCCGCTCGACGGTGGGCGCACGGCGCTGATCATCACTACCCACGAAAGCCTGGACGACATCATGTCGATCTGCTCGTTCGTGCTCGATCCGGACGACCTCAAGATCTTCGAGGCGCCGGCCTTGACGCCCGAGCAGCGCGCGCTGGAAGCGGCCGAACGCAAGCGCATCGAGGACGAGCAGGGCTACGGTTTCTTCGGCCCGGACGACGACGATGCGCCGGCGCAGGCGGAGGAATCGGACGAAGACCGCGGCTACGGCTTCTTCCAGCCGATCGAACAGATTCGCGCCGCGGCCGGCATCACCGCCGAAGCTCCGGCAGTGCCGGAAGCGCAGTCGGTCAGCGCCCAGGCCCAGGACCTGGCCGAGCACCTGGCCGAACTCGCCGCCGAGAAAAAGACCAAAAAAGAAGACAAGGGCGCGCAGGGCGAATCGTCCTCGATCCGGGTCTCGGTCGAGAAGGTCGACCAGCTGATCAACCTGATCGGCGAACTGGTGATCACCAACGCCATGCTCGAGCAGCGCAGCAGCCAGCTCGATCCGATCGGCCACGAGCGCCTGCTGTCCTCGGTCAGCCAGTTGGGACGCAATACGCGCGAGTTGCAGGAAGCGGTGATGTCGATCCGCATGATGCCGATGGACTTCGTGTTCTCGCGCTTCCCGCGCATGGTGCGCGACCTGGCCGGTAAACTGGGCAAGAAGGTCGACTTCATCACCCATGGCGCCGCCACTGAGCTGGATAAGGGCCTGATCGAACGCATCGTCGATCCGCTGACGCACCTGGTGCGCAACTCGATCGACCACGGCATCGAGATGCCGGCCGCGCGCGCCGCTGCCGGCAAGTCGGAAGCGGGGCGCCTGTTCCTGTCGGCCGGCCACCAGGGCGGCCACATCGTGATCGAGGTGGCGGACGACGGCGGTGGCCTGAACCGCGAACGGATCCTGGCCAAGGCGGCGCAAAATGGCCTGGCCGTGTCGGACAATATGTCGGACGCCGAGGTCTGGCAACTGATCTTCGCGCCGGGCTTCTCGACCGCCGAAACCGTGACTGACGTCTCGGGCCGCGGCGTCGGCATGGACGTGGTCAAGCGTAACATCACGCAGATGGGCGGCACCGTCGACATCCGCTCGGCCAAGGGCTTCGGCACCACGATCTCGATCTCGCTGCCCTTGACCCTGGCGATCCTGGACGGCATGTCGATCAGGAGCGGCGAAGAGATTTATATCTTGCCGCTGTCGTTCGTGGTCGAGTCGCTCCAGCCGTCGCCGGACGACGTGCGCGACATCGCCGGGCGCGGGCGCGTGCTCAAGGTGCGCGGCGAATACCTGCCGTTGATTCCGCTGTACCAGATGTTCGACATCGAGCCGGTCCACCGCGACCCGCCCTGCGGCATCGTCGTCATCCTCGAGACCGAGGGCAAGAAGGCGGCGCTGTTCGTGGACGAGCTGGTGGGGCAGCAGCAGGTGGTCGTCAAGAACCTGGAAGCGAATTACCGCAAGGTGGCCGGCATCTCCGGCGCAACCATCATGGGCGACGGCGGCGTGGCCCTGATTCTTGACGTGGCGGCGCTGGTGCGCTCGTCGCGCCAGCTGGCCGACGACACGGTCGTTTTATAAATTCACACTGAAAGAGGACGCTTCATGTCTAACCTGGCAAGCAACATCGACAACGCCGCGCACGACGGCGCGGGCAACGAATTCCTGGCCTTCACCCTGGGCTCGGAAGAATATGGCATCGACATCCTGAAGGTGCAGGAAATCCGCGGCTACGAAGCCGTGACCCGCATCGCCAACGCCCCGGAATTCATTAAGGGCGTGATCAACCTGCGCGGCATCATCATTCCGGTGGTCGACATGCGCATCAAGTTCAAGCTGGGCACCCCGGTGTACGACCAGTTCACGGTCGTGATCATCCTGAACATCGGTGGCCGCATCATGGGCATGGTGGTCGACAGCGTGTCGGACGTCACCACGCTGACGCCGGACCAGATCAAGCCGGCCCCGGAAATGGGCACCGCCTTCAACTCCGACTACATGATCGGCCTGGGCACCGTGGACGAGCGCATGCTGATCCTGGTCGACATCGACAAGCTGATGTCGTCGGGCGAGATGGGCCTGATCGACAAGCTGGCCGCATAAGGTCGGCCCGGCACCGGGCGCACAACCCGGCCCATGGCGCGCGCAGTGCGTGGCATGGGCCAACGAAGCATATGAGAAGGCAGGCAAAGTGCCGCAGCAAAAAACTGACACGGTCAAGGAATTCGACTTCACGCGCCGTGATTTCGAGCGCGTGCGCGCGTTGATCCACGGGCGCGCCGGCATCTCGCTGGCCGACAGCAAGCAGGAGATGGTCTACAGCCGCCTGGCGCGCCGTCTGCGCGCGACCGGCATCCAGTCGTTCGGGCGCTACCTGGACGACCTGGAAGCGGGGCGCATGGACAAGGAGTGGGAAGCGTTCACCAATGCGCTGACCACCAACCTGACCTCGTTCTTCCGCGAGGCGCACCATTTCCCGCTGCTGCTCGAGCACCTGGTTGCGATCCGCAAGAAGGACACCCGCCCGCTGACCATCTGGTGCTCGGCCGCCTCGACCGGCGAAGAGCCGTACTCGATCGCGATGACCGCCTGCGAAGCGTTCAACACGCTCACGCCACCGGTGCAGATCGTGGCCACCGACATCGACACCAACGTGCTGGCCACTGCCGCCAACGGCGTGTATCCGATGGAACGGCTGGACAAGATGGCGCCCGAGCGCCTGCGCCGCTTCTTCCTGAAAGGCAAGGGCGCACACGAAGGCATGGCGCGCGTGCGTCCCGAACTGAGCAATCTGGTGAGCTTTCGCCAGCTGAACCTGCTGGCCGAGGGCTGGCCGGTGGAAGGGCCGTTCGACGCCATCTTCTGCCGCAACGTGATGATTTATTTCGACAAGCCGACCCAGCGCAAGATCCTGGACCGCTTCGTGCCGCTGATGAAGCCGCACGGGCTGCTGTTCGCCGGCCACTCGGAAAACTTCTTGTACGTGTCGGACTCGCTGCGCCTGCGCGGCAAGACCGTGTACGAGCTCGATGCGCGCGCCTGAACTGGACGGTTGACTCCATCATGAACAGCCAGTTTGCGACCAATCTGTACCACGATCGCGTCTTCAACGTCGATGCCGCCAAGATCTTGCCGGGCGAGTACTACTACACGGCCAAGGACATGCTGATCTCGACCGTGCTCGGCTCGTGCGTATCGGCCTGCATCCGCGACCGCATCAGCGGCCTGGGCGGCATGAACCACTTCATGCTGCCGGACGGCGCGGAAGCGACCAACAGCCCGGTGTCGGCCTCGATGCGCTACGGCTCGTTCGCGATGGAAGTGTTAATCAACGACCTGCTGAAGGCCGGCGCCCGGCGCGAGCACCTGGAAGCCAAGGTGTTCGGTGGCGGTGCGGTGCTGCGCGGCTTCACCGCGCTGAACGTGGGCGAGCGCAACGCCGCCTTCGTGATGCAGTTTCTCAAGACCGAACGGATTCCGGTGCTGGCCCAGGACCTCAACGACGTCTATCCGCGCAAGGTGTATTTCTTCCCGCGCACCGGCAAGGTCCTGGTCAAGAAACTGATGCAAACCCAAAACGATACGCTGGCGCAGCGCGAGCTCGACTACGCCAAGCGCCTCAAGGTCCAGCCCGTTGGAGGGGCGATCGACCTGTTCTGAGCATTTTGAGACAAGGATTCACATGAAGACGAAGGTGTTGATCGTCGACGATTCGGCGCTGATCCGCAGCGTGATGAGCGAAATCGTCAACTCCCAGCCCGACCTGGAAGTGGTCGCCACCGCGCCCGATCCGCTGGTGGCGCGCGAGCTGATCAAGAAACACAACCCGGACGTGCTGACCCTCGACGTCGAGATGCCGAAGATGGACGGCCTCGACTTCCTCGAAAAACTGATGCGCCTGCGCCCGATGCCGGTATTGATGGTATCGTCGCTGACCGAGCGCGGCTCGGAAATCACGATGCGCGCCCTCGAACTGGGCGCGGTCGACTTCGTCACCAAACCCAAGATCTCGATCCAGACCGGCATGCGCGAGTACGCAGACATGATCGCTGACAAGATCCGCGCCGCGGCGCGCGCCCGCATCGCGCCGCGCAGCGTCACCCCGGCGGCCAGCAGCGGGCCGCTGTCGGCCCTGCGCAGCCCCTTGATCTCGTCCGAAAAACTGATCATCATCGGCGCCTCCACCGGCGGCACCGAGGCGATCCGCGAATTCCTGATGCAGATGCCGTCCGACTGCCCCGGCATCCTGATCGCGCAGCACATGCCGGAAGGCTTTACCAGCTCGTTCGCCAAGCGCCTCGATTCGCTGTGCAAGATCAGCGTGGTCGAGTCCGCCGGCAACGAACGGGTGCTGCCGGGCCACGCCTACATCGCGCCCGGCCACTCGCACCTGTTGCTGACCCGTTCGGGCGCCAACTACATGACCCGCATCGAGCAGTCGCCGCCGGTGAACCGGCACCGGCCCTCGGTCGACGTGCTGTTCCGTTCCGCCGCGCAAGCCGCGGGCAAGAACGCGGTTGGTGTTATCCTGACCGGGATGGGCAAGGACGGCGCCGCCGGCATGCTGGACATGCGCCAGGCCGGCGCGCACAATTTCGCGCAGGACGAAGCCAGCTGCGTCGTGTTCGGCATGCCGCGCGAAGCGATCGCCATCGGCGCGGCCCATGAAGTGGGGCCGTTGCAGGCCTTGCCGCGCATGGTGCTCGAGCATCTGGCGTCGCAGGGCGGCAGAGCGTTGCGTGTTTGAGCTGAATCGCACATTGAACAATGCTTTGCGGGCTATTTTATCGCCGTAGAGCAACAAAAATGCTATTCTTGAGGCTGTAAAATGCAGTGCTCACCAATAAACCAAATACAAGATTCAAACGGAGTAATTCATGGCTGATCCAAAGATGCGTTTTCTGGTTGTTGACGACTTCTCGACGATGCGCCGCATCGTCCGGAATCTGTTGAAAGAACTGGGTTATGCCAACGTCGACGAAGCCGAAGACGGCGTGATGGCGCTGGCCAAGCTGCGCAGCGAGTCGTTCGACTTCGTGGTGTCGGACTGGAACATGCCGAACATGGACGGCCTGACCATGCTGCAGCACATCCGCGCCGACCCGGCACTGGCCAAGCTGCCGGTGCTGATGGTCACCGCCGAAGCGAAGAAGGAAAACATCATCGCCGCCGCCCAGGCCGGCGCCAGCGGTTACGTGGTCAAGCCGTTCACGGCCGCCACCCTGGACGAAAAGCTGAACAAGATCTTCGAGAAACTCGACAAAGCCGGAGCCTGAGATGGTGGAGCAGAACGCGGAGCAGGGCTCTCATGAAGAGGTCCTGAGCCGGATCGGCCACATGACCCGCGCGCTGCACGAGAACCTGCGCGGGCTGGGGCTGGACAAGCTGATCGAAAAGGCCGCGAGCGACATTCCCGACGCACGCGACCGCCTCGACTACGTGGCGCGCCTGTCGGAACAGGCCGCCAAGAAGGTGTTGGACGCCACCGATACCGCCGGTCCCTTGCAGGACGCAATCGAAACCCGCGCCAACGAGCTCTCCAACGGCTGGCAAACGCTGCTCGACAAGGGCGCCAGCGAAGCCGAGTGGCGCGAGCTGGCCCAGCGTACCGTGGCCAGCATGAGCGAAGCGCGCGCCGGCGCGGCGGCAACCCGCAGCGAGCTGATGAACATCATGATGGCCCAGGATTTCCAGGACCTGACCGGCCAGGTGATCGGCCGCATCACCGGCATCGCGCAGAACCTCGAAAAGCAGTTGGTGCAGGTGCTGATCGACTTCGCCCCGAGCGAGATCAAGCGCGAACTGGACAACGGTCTGCTGAACGGTCCGCAGATCAATCCGACCGGCAGCGAAGTCGTGGCCGACCAGGGCCAGGTCGACGACCTGCTCGACAGTCTCGGTTTCTGAGCGCCGCGCCGCGCTTCACTCTACGGCGCCCCCATGCATCGCACCAACTTCATCGTCCGTGAACCGCTGCTCGATCCGAAGCAGCGCGTTCTCGGCTACGAACTGTCGTGGCAACAGCACGACGGACTGATTCCCTCCCACCAGGACCTGGAAGGTCTGGTCGGCTTCGTTGCCGAGCACGTCAACCATGAGCAGCATGGCTGGCTGCTGCGCGACAAGATCCTGTTCCTCGACGCGGTGCCGGCGATGCTCTCGACCGACGCCCTGCATGCGTTGCCGCCCGAGCGCACCGTGCTCACCCTCGACATCCGCCACCTGACCGACCTCGACGTACGCGCGGCGGTGCAGGGCGTGCGCGCCGGCGGCGTCGGGGTGGCGATCCGCGGCTGCGACCTGAACCTGCTGGGGCGCAACCTGTCGCCGTATGCCTCCTACGTCGAAGTCACCTTCAGCGGTCTGGACGTGGCCAGCCAGGCGCGCACCTATGCCGCCGCCAAGCATTCGGCGATGCGCATGGTCGGGCGTCCGGTAGCCACCTGGGCCGATTTCGACGCCTGCGCCGCGCTCGGCCTGGATGCCTTTGTCGGCAAGCTGCACCTGACGCCGCGTCCCGGCAAGCCGGTCAAGGGCATGAACCCGACCCAGACCGTGATCCTGCAACTGATGCAGATGGTGCAGAACAACGAAGACGTGCCGACCCTGGAAAACGTGCTCAAGCGCGATCCGGCACTGACCTACAAGCTGCTGCGCTACATTAACACCGCCGGCTTCGGCGCCGGGCGCGAAGTGCAGTCGCTGCGCCAGGCGATCTCCTTGCTCGGCTATGCGCCGCTGTACCGCTGGCTGGTGCTGCTGCTGGCCACGGCCAGTTCGAGCGGTTACTCGCCGGTGCTGATGGAAACCGCAGTCGTGCGCGGGCGCCTTGCCGAATTGCTGGGGCAACAGCATCTGGACAAGAGCGAGGCCGAGAACCTGTTCGTGGCGGGGATGTTTTCGCTGCTCGACCGCCTGCTGGGTTTGAGCATGCAGGAAGTGCTGGACACGATCCAGTTGCCGGACGAAGTGGTGCGGGCCCTGACCGGGCGCGAGGGTGCGTATGGACCATACCTGGCGCTGGCCGAGGCGTGCGAGCTCAATTCGACGCTGGTAGCGTCGCTGGCCGAGACGCTGGAGATCGGTGCGTCGGAAGTCAACCGGGCGCACCTGTCGGCGCTGGCGTGGGCGCAGAGCGTGGCGGCCTGAGCGCCGCCGGTTGAAGAGGGCGGGCTGAACAGCGCCTCAGCGCTTGACCATTCGCCGCTCCGGCAAGCCGGTCGTCACGAAACGCTCCAGCGTTTGCTGCATCTGCATCGAAATACTGGCGAAACTGCAGCCGATCTGCACCTGTTCGCCCAGCAGGAAGGTACGGAACGGCCGCAACAGCCGCACTTCCAGATCGGCCACCACCACCAGCGCCGGCCCCAGCTCGAGCCGCACCCCCATCAGCTTCTTGCCCACCGATAGCCCGAAACACTGTTCCGGCGTCGCCCGCAATCCGACCCCGCCCTGCGAAAAATCGTAGAGCGGCAATTCGTAATGCTTGTTGGACAGGCTGAAGGTGGCGCTGTAGTTGCCGCCCACCGGCGTCTCGACGCGGCGCGCGGAGCGCCGGTTGAGCACCAGGCAGGCTTCCGGGAAGTCGGCCGGCACCAGGTGCGGCTGGCCGGGCAGGGCGCGCCAGTCGCTTTCCAGCTCGAACTGCAGCTTGGCGCTGCTGCCGAGGGTGGCGACAAAGGTGGCGCGGCCTTCGGGCGGCAGCTGGCTGCCGGTGAAGTCGAACACGAAGTGCGGCAGCTCCGGATCGACCGACTCGATGCGCGCCAGCATCGGGTCGAGGATGCCGGAATACACCGTCAGCGGGTCGCCGCTGGCGGCCAGCGCCGTCAGCGCTTCGCCGATATCGAAGGGATCGCGCATCTCGTGCGGCGCGAGGTTGCCACCGATACGGCTGACCGAATCGGCAGGCTTGGGCGGGCCCTTGCGGGCGACTGCAACGGAGACGTTCACGGCGGGGTCCTGGGCGTGATTGTAAATTGCTGTTACGCGGCAGTATACACCGGAACGCGATCCCATTGCACTGCGGAAATCAATCGTGCAGCTTTGTTATCGCTCAAATTTCGAGGTTGTCGATCAGGCGCGTGTTGCCCAGCTTGGCTGCCGCCAGCACCACCAGCGGCTCGTTGCGTTCCAGGTCAGCGCCGGCCGGCGCCTGCAGGTCGGCGCGCTTGCGCACCGAGATGTAGTCCGGCTTCCAGCCGCGCTCGGCAAGGGAAGCCATGGCGCGCGCTTCCACGCCCGCGACGTCGTGATCGCCCGCGCGCACGGCTTCGGCCACCGCGTTCAGGTTGCGGTACAGGGCCGGCGCCTCGGCACGCTCGTCGGTGGACAGGTAGCCATTGCGCGAGGACAGGGCCAGGCCGTCGTCGGCGCGGTAAGTTTCGGCGCCGATGATCTCGGTCGGCAGCGCGAACTGGCGCGCCATGTTCCGCACGATCATCAGCTGCTGGTAATCCTTCTTGCCGAACACGGCCACGCGCGGCTGCACGCACGAGAACAGCTTGGTGACCACCGTGCACACGCCCTCGAAGAAGCCGGGGCGGAATTCGCCTTCCAGCGTATTGCCAAGGTCGTTCGGCGGGCGCACGCGGTATTCCTGCGGTTCCGGGTACAGGTCTTTCTCGGTCGGCGCGAACAGCACGTAGACGCCTTCCTTTTCCAGCTTGGCCACGTCGTCCTGGAAAGTGCGCGGGTATTTGTCGAAATCTTCGTTGGGACCGAACTGCAGGCGGTTGACGAAGATCGAGGCCACCACCGGGTCGCCGTGGCGGCGCGCCAGGCGCATCAGGGACAGGTGGCCTTCGTGCAGGTTGCCCATCGTCGGCACGAAGGCGGTGCGCAGCTGGCCGCGCATCTGGTCGCGCAATTCGTCAATGGAAGAAATGATTTTCATGAGTGGATCGTGTGAAGATGATCGGGATAAAAATAGTGGACCGGCGGGTGGGCCGGCGCCGGATCAGGCCGGCGAATACGCCAGGCGCACGTAGATCGGCGCGAACGGCTCGGCCTGCGTGATTTCAATCAAGGTCTCTTTCGCCAATTCGAGCATGGCGACAAAGTGTACTACCACGATCGGAACGGTGTGCTGGCCGGCGAACAGATCGCCGAACTCGACGAAACGCTGCGACTGCAGGGTGCGCAGGATGGCCGACATGTGCTCGCGCACGGACAGTTCCTGGCGGCCGATCCGGTGGTGCTGGGTCAGCTTGGCGCGGCGCAGCACGTCGAGCCAGGCGCGCTGCAGGTCCCAGGGATCGACTTCGGGCCAGCTTTGCGTGACGCCCTGTTCCACGAACAGTTGCGGCCGAACGAAATCACGCCCTTCCTGCGGCACATTGCCGAGTGCCAGGGCGGCGCTCTTGATCTGCTCGTAGTCCAGCAAGCGGCGCACCAGTTCGGCGCGCGGGTCGCCGGCATCCTCGACCAGGTCGTCCTGGCGCTTGGGCAGCAGCATGCGCGATTTGATTTCGATCAGCATCGCTGCCATCAGCAGGTACTCGGCTGCCAGCTCCAGGTTGCTTTTGCGGATCTGCTCGACGTATTCCAGGTATTGCAGTGTCACCTGCGCCATCGGGATGTCGAGGATGTTGAAGTTCTGCTTGCGGATCAGGTACAGCAGCAGGTCGAGCGGCCCTTCGAAGGCGTCGAGGAAGATTTCCAGCGCGTCCGGCGGAATGTACAGGTCGTTCGGCAGGCGCGTCAGCGGTTCGCCGTACAGGCGCGCGATGGCGGCGTTGTCCAATGGCGCATCGAGCGGCGCGCCGGACGGTGGGGCGTGGTCGTCCACCTGCTGCTCCGGCGCCTGGTCAGGCGTCATGCGCGCCGCTCCGTCCTCAGACCTTGCTCTGGTACGGGTAGGCGTTCTGGCGCAGGCGCGACTGCTTGACGCGTTCCTGCTCGTCCAGCGAGGTCGGTTCCTTGTCCCACAGCAGGGCGCGGCCGGCGACCTGACGCTCGTCCATGCCTGGCGTCTTGTCCTTCAGTTCCTTGATGAACTTGGTGTGGTCGGATTCGTACATCGAGTGTTTTTTCGAGAAGATCATGGTTCGACTGTGGGTGCAGGGTGAAAGGAAACGCAAGAATACAAAAGCGCGGGGCAGATTGTTCTGCCGCCGCGCCATGGGCGTCAAGTTACTTGTGCAGTTCGTTCAGCTGACGGGCGATGATGTCGTGGCTCAGCCACAGCACCGGCGCGATCTTTTCCGACGCGCCATGGAACATCAGCGGGCCGGCGCCTTCCAGCACCAGGCCCGACAGGTGATCGGTGATCAGGGCCTTCTTGTCCTTGTGCAGGGCGGTCAGGTCTTCCGAGGTGCCGATCATGACGTCGGCCAGGGCCGGGGTGTTGTCCATCGGCCAGGCTTCGAAGTTGCGGAACTCGGCGCTGGTGGCGTCGTTGTTGTAGCGCTCGATGGTGTCGAGCAGCGACTGCAGCGAGGTGCCTTCAGCCAGCAGCGCTTCGCAGATGCGCCATTGTTCGTCGGCCCAGGCGCCGCCGCCTTCTTTCTTCAGCGCGTTGAGCAGCGGGAACAGCGACAGCTCGACGCCGACGAAGATGTCGGACGAGTTGGTGCGGATTTCCGGGCAGTTGAAGACGGTGGCGGTCACACCATTTTTCCACGCCGCTTCGGCGATCGACTCCAGGCGCATTTTGGCGTAGCCCTGGGTGTAGTTGGTGTAGGTTTGCCACTGGTACTGATCGTTGATCAGGATCTCGGTGCCGTGGTAGCCGTAGGCGGTGTAGCGCACTTCGCCGCCCGCCGCGGTCACGCGATTGCGGATGGCTTCGGATGCGTCGATCAGGTACTTGAGCGTGTTGGCCGAGACTTCGTCGAAGTTCATCAGGATCAACTTGCCCAGGTCGCTGTCGAGCAGGGCGCGCGAAGACATGAAGCGCTCGCCGCGGCCTTTGTAGATGCGGTTGGCGATGGCCAGGAAGGCCTTGATGCGCGGGATGCCGCCGGCCATGGTGTGGGCGAAGAACACGTTGGCGCCCTGTGGCACCAGCTTGTCGATCTCGCCCATCACGGTGGCAGCCGATTCGGTGAAGCGGCGCACGCCGGCTTCGCGGCAGCGCTCGATGTGCGCCCAGTCCAGCTTTTCTTCCTGCCAGTTTTTCAGGGTGATACCCGACAGCATTTCGGTCGGGTTCTGCTCGCCGGCCAAGGCGTCCATGTCGAAGCCGGCCATCAGCGGCACGTTGATGATGCGGCCGCCCAGTTTCTCTTCCGCCTCGGCCAGTTCGGCGGCGTCCAGCGCGCGCAGGGCGCCGTTGTCGTCGCGGCGGCCGACGGTGATGCCGACGATCGTCATGCCGGCCTTGCGCGCCTCGTCGATCAGGCCATTCACGTAGCCGCGGCCGAACAGCTCGCCGAACAGGACGAACACGTCGCCCTTGCGGAACACATTGGCTTGCGGGATATGGCGGAGAGGGGTCAATTCGGTCATATTATTAGCTACCTATCAAAAAAGTTTGTAGGGGCGTTTTGTCATGTGAAAACACGGCATTGTACACCGCCTACCGGGCCCGGAAATCAGCTTCCCGGGGCCGCTTGGGCGACCATCAAGCCGGCATGCCGGCTCGATGGCAACCCTGGTCTGGTATCAGCGGATGCGCATGCCCGGCGTCGCGCCCGGCATCGGATCCAGCAGGTACAGGCCCGGATTGGTCTTCTCGTCGGCGGCGGAGGCGCACAGCACCATGCCTTCCGAGACGCCGAACTTCATCTTGCGCGGCGCCAGGTTGGCCACCAGCACGGTCAGCTTGCCGATCAGGTCTTCCGGCTGGTAGGCCGACTTGATGCCCGAGAACACATTGCGGTGGCGGCCTTCGCCCACGTCCAGCGTCAGGCGCAGCAGCTTGCTCGAGCCTTCCACGTGTTCGCAGTTGACGATTTTTGCCACGCGCAGGTCGATCCTGGTGAAATCGTCGATCGTGATTTCCGGGGCCAGGGCTTCGATGTCGCTGTCGCCGTCGACCGGTGCGGCTTGTGCCGTCTCAACCTTGGCGGCCGGCGCTGCAACTGCCGACGCGGCTGGCTTGTCGAACAGGTTCTCGACCATCTTGGCATCCACTCGCTGCATCAGGTGGCTGTAAGCGCCGATGGTACGGCCGAGCATGGAATCGTAGACGGCGGCGCCATGGGTGTCGGCCCAGCTCAGTTCGCTGTCGCCGAGGAATTCCGACACGCGCGCCGCCACCTGCGGCAACACCGGCGCCATCAGGATGGTCAGCTGGCGGAACAGGATCAGGGCGGTGGTGCAGACGTCGTGCAGCTCGGCGGTCTTGCTCTCGTCCTTGGCCAGCAGCCATGGCTTGTGTTCGTCGACGTACTGGTTGACCACATCGGCGATCTCCATGATCTCGCGCAGGGCTCGGCCGTATTCGCGCGCCTCGAAGCTGGCGGCGATGCTGGCCTGGCGCTCGGCGCCGTCGGCCATCAGGGCTTTACAGATGGTGTCGCGTGCGCTCTGCGACAGGGTGTCGGCGAGTTTACCGTCGAAACGCTTGGCGATGAAGCCGGCGCAGCGGCTGGCGATGTTGACGTATTTACCGATCAGGTCGGAATTGACGCGCGCCACGAAGTCGTCGCCGTTGAAGTCCAGGTCTTCCACCTTGGCATTCAATTTGAAGGCCAGGTAGTAGCGCAGCCACTCCGGGTTCATGCCCAGTTCCAGGTAGCGCAGCGGCGAAATGCCGGTACCGCGCGACTTGGACATCTTTTCGTTGTTGACGGTCAGGTGGCCGTGCACCGCGACCTTCAGCTTGTCGATCACCGGGTGGCCGGAGAAATTCAGCATCGCCGGCCAGAACAGCAGGTGGAAGGAGACGATGTCCTTGCCGATGAAGTGGATCTGTTCGGTGCTCGGGTCTTGCAGGAAGGCGTCGAAGTCGCCGCCATGCTTGGCGAAGTAGTTCTTCAGGCTGGCGAGGTAACCGACCGGCGCGTCCAGCCACACATAGAAGAATTTACCTGGCGCATCCGGAATCGGGATGCCGAAGTAGGGCGCGTCGCGCGAGATGTCCCAGTCGGCCAGCTTTTCGCCGGACTCGCCCAGCCATTCGGAGACTTTATTCACCATTTCCGGCTGCAGGCGGCCCGGGGTGTTCAGCCATTCCTTCAGGAATTCGAAGCAGCGCGGGTCGGACAGCTTGAAGAAGTACTGCTCGGACGGTTTCAGGATCGGGGTCGAGCCGGTGAACACCGAGAACGGGTTGATCAGTTCAGTCGGCTGGTAGGCGGCGCCGCATACCTCGCAGTTGTCGCCGTACTGGTCCTTGGCGTGGCATACCGGGCATTCGCCCTTGATGTTGCGGTCGGCCAGGAACATGCCCTTGGCGGTGTCGTAGAAGCGGTCGACGGTCTTGGTGACGATCAGACCGGCATCGCGCAGCTTGCGGTAGATGCCCTGCGACAGTTCGACGTTTTCCGGCGAATCGGTCGAATACCAGTTGTCGAACGCGATATGGAAGCCATCCAGGTATTGCGGGCGGCCGGCAGCGATCTTGGCCACGAATTCCTGGGGCGTGATGCCTTCCTTCTCGGCCGCGATCATGATCGGGGTGCCGTGGGTGTCGTCGGCGCACACGAAATGCACTTCGCGCTGCGCGCCGTTCTGCACATTGCCCTCGCGTTGCATTCGCTGGAACCGGACCCAGATGTCGGCCTGGATGTATTCCATCATGTGGCCGATATGGAAGGCAGCATTGGCGTAGGGCAGGGCGGTGGTGACGAACAGCTTGCGGGTCATGGTCGAAACGCTTCGGTTGAAGAAAAGAGGCATTTTACCAGCGGATGCCCTTGTCTGTTCAGTGGGTATTGACCGACTTTGCCGGCTCTGCCGGAAGGCGCGACGGTTTTGCGCTACACTTCGCCCCAATATCAACCGGAGAATCACATGAGCATCACCGAGAACGACGTCAAGACCGCGCTGTCGGGCGTCATCGACCCGAATACGCAAAGAGATTTCGTCACCACCAAGTCGGTCAAGAACATCAAGATCGAGAACGACCAGGTGACTTTCGAGCTGGAGCTGGGCTATCCGGCAGCCAGTCAGATCGAGAACCTGCGCGGCATGGCCGCCGCCGCCGTGCTGGAACTGCCGGGAGTCGAAGGCGTGGCGATCCGCGCCTACAGCAAGATCGTGTCGCACACCGTGCAGCGCGGCCTGAAGGTCATGCCGAACGTGAAGAACATCATTGCCGTCGCTTCCGGCAAGGGCGGTGTTGGTAAATCGACCACGGCAGTCAACCTGGCGCTGGCGCTGGCCGCCGAAGGCGCCAGCGTCGGCATGCTGGACGCCGACATCTACGGTCCGTCGCAGCCGATGATGCTGGGCGTCAGCGGCCGTCCGGCCACCATCGACGGCAAGACCATGGAACCGCTGGAAAACCACGGCATCCAGGTGTCGTCGGTTGGCTTCATGATCGATCCGGACGAGCCGATGGTGTGGCGCGGTCCGATGGCCAGCGGCGCATTGCAGCAGCTGATGGAACAGACCAACTGGCGTGACCTGGATTACCTGATCGTCGATATGCCGCCAGGCACCGGCGACATCCAGCTGACCCTGTCGCAGAAAGTGCCGGTCACCGGCGCGGTGATCGTCACCACCCCGCAAGACATCGCGCTGCTGGACGCGCGCAAGGGCCTCAAGATGTTCGAGAAGGTCGGGATCCCGATCCTGGGCGTGGTCGAGAACATGAGCACCCACACGTGCTCGAACTGCGGCCACACCGAAGCGATCTTCGGGCACGGCGGCGGCGAGAAGATGTGCGCCGATTTCGGCATCGACTTCCTGGGCGCGCTGCCGCTCACCATGTCGATCCGCGAGCAGGCCGACGCCGGACGTCCGACCGTGGTGGCAGATCCGGATGGTCCGGTGTCCGAGGTCTACAAGGCGATCGCGCGCAAGGTGGCGATCAAGATCGCCGATAAAGCGAAGGACATGAGCAGCAAGTTCCCGACCATCGTCGTCAAGAACGACTGATCCAGGTCAAGCCGCCGGCCTCGCGCCGGCGGCTGCTGAGGATGCGAGAGGCGCGCCCGCAACGGTTGTTGCGGGCGCGCCTCGTGTTTTTCGGATGCCGAAAACGCTGCCATTTCCTGCAAACAATCTGTTTGAAAATAAGGTCGTTAGGAAATTCCCTACCTACACTTGTTGTTGGCGCGTCCGGGACGCGGTGCAGCGAATGGGAATCCGATGAACGACAACACGACAGTGCGCACGACAGCACGCGGCAAGGCAGGAGGTGCAAACCGGTGGGGCGGGCGCTACCTGGGCGCCGCCCATCGCTTCATCCCGGCCGCGCTGCGCCAGGACGCGGCGCAGACGGCGCGCGCTGAAAACGTGGTCAATGCCGCCGTGATCGCCGGCACCGCGGGACCGATGTATGCGCTCGCTTACTGGCTGCTGGGGCTGCACACTGCGGCCTACGAGATATTGTTGTGTTCGCTCGTGATGCTGAGCGCGCCGGCGGTGCTGCGCGCCAGCGGCAGCGTCGCCGCCGCGCGCGAAGTCTTTTTGTGCGCGCTGTTCTTCAACTTCACCTGGCTGAGCTGGCACCTGGGCGGCATCGTGGCGCCCACCGCCAGCTGGCTGATCACCGGGCCGGTGGTCGCCATGTTCCTGGGCGGCATGATCAGCGCCGGTTTCTGGCTGGCGATGAGCTGCGCCAGCGCCGCCCTGATCTATACCCTGGAAGCCAACGGCGTCGGCATGCCGGCCGTGCCGCCGACCGACATGCCGCTGCTGCACCTGGTGTGCGACCTGGGGCTGTACGTGGTGGTGCTGGTGTTCGTGGCGCTGTTTGAATTGAGCAAGAACGAAGGCTTTTCGCGCCTCGGCCAGGCGCTGACCACCATCAACGAGCTGGCCATCCGCGACGAACTGACCGGCGCCCACAACCGCCGCTTCGTGCTCGACCTGGTGGACAAGGAAAAGGAAAGGGCCGACCGCAGCGGCAGCGAATTCTGCCTGTGCCTGTTCGACCTGGACCACTTCAAACGCATCAACGACAGCCATGGCCACGGCGCTGGCGACGCCGTGCTGCGCGCCTTTGCCAGCGCCGCGCGCGCCCAGGTGCGCGCCTGCGACGCCTTCGGACGCTACGGCGGCGAGGAATTCCTGCTGCTGCTGCCCGAGACGCCGTCGACCGACGCCATGGCGCTGGCCGAACGGATCCGCGCCGTCATCGAAGGCCTGCGCTGCGCCGTCGGCGAAGGCGAGGGCGCGGTGACCATCGGCGCCACGGTGTCGGTCGGGGTCGCCGAATACCGGCTGGGCGAGCCGGTGGCGCAGACCATCGTGCGCGCCGACGAGGCGCTGTACCTGGCCAAGTCGGCCGGCCGCAACCGGGTGCTATGCCACGGCGCCGACCGCCGCGGCGCGGCTGCCACCGTAACTGGCGCCGCACTGCCGGCCGCGCCCCTGGCGCCGGCGCCCGGCACCGCCACCGGCGCCGCGGCCGGCGCGCTGGCGCCGCAGGAATACGTCCAGCGCGACCAGCTCACCGGCCTGCTGCACCGGCGCCTGCTGCGCGACCGCCTGCGCCACGCAATGGAGCGCGCCAACCGCAACCGCCGTCCGCTGGCGCTGCTGCTGCTCAATATCAACCGCTTCAAGGAGATCAACGAGACTTTCGGCCACGAGCAGGGCGACGCGTTCCTGACCCAGGCCGGGATGGCAATCCGGCGTTGCCTGCGTGACTGCGACACCGTGGCGCGCTGGGGCGGCGACGAATTCGTGGCGCTGTTGGAAGACCTGGTGGTGGAGGCCGACGCCCAGACCGTGGCCGCCAAGATCCTCGACCGCTTCGGCGCGCCGCTGCTGGTCGATGGGCGCGAGTGCACGGTGACGCTGGCGGTCGGGGTGGCGCTGTATCCGGCGCCCGATTGCGACGTCGATACCTTGCTCGAGCGCGCCGACGTCGCGATGCGCGCCGCGCGCGGCTGGGGCGCCAACATCGTGCGCGTGTATTCATCCCAGTATTCATCCCAGCTCGCGGCGCACCTCGACGCGCGCGCCGCCGTGGGCACCGGTTTTCCCTACGGCGAGCGTCAGGCGCTGCGCGAAGGCTTGCGCGACGCGCTGGCCCAGGACCAGCTGTTTCTCGAATACCAGCCGCAGGTGGAGCTGCGCGGGCGGCGCGTGCTCGGGGTCGAGGCGCTGCTGCGCTGGCAGCACCCGCACTACGGCCGCGTCGAGCCGGGCCGCTTCATCGCAATGGCCGAGGAGAGCGGCATGATCGTGCCGATCGGCGAGTGGGTGCTGCGCAGCGCCTGCCTGCAGAACCGCGCCTGGCGCGCGGCCGGCCTGCCCGAGATCAAGACCGCGGTCAACCTGTCGGCGCGCCAGCTCAAGGAGCCGGGGCTGGCCGCGCGCGTGCTGGCGATCCTGGCCGAGACCGGGATGCCGGCCGGCTGCCTGGAACTCGAGATCACCGAAGGCCTGCTGATCGAAGACCTGGGCGCCAACCGCGCCGTGCTCGACCTGCTGCGTCAGGCCGGCGTGCAGGTCTCGATCGACGATTTCGGCACCGGCTACTCGAGCCTGAACTACCTGTGCGAACTGCCGGTGGACGTGCTCAAGATGGACGGCATGTTCGTGCGCCGCCTGGGCGCAGCCGGCGGACGCGGCAAGGCGTATGCGATCGCCGACAGCGTGGTGGCGATGGCGCACCGGCTTGGCCTCTCCGTGATCGCCGAGTCGGTCGAGACCGTCGAGCAACTGGGCGACCTGTGCGCGATGGGCTGCGACGCCGCCCAGGGCTATCTGTTCGACCGCCCGCTGGCGCCGGAGCAGGTGGCGCTGCTGCTCGGGCGCCAGGCCAGGGAAGCGGACCTGCTGCCGGCATAAGCCAAGCGCGATCCGCCGATCCGATACAGCATTCCCGCGTGGCTCACCCGCCGCCGCGCGCCAACTTCATGCCACATCCCCGGAGGACGCCGTGCACAACGAACTCATTCCCTTCGACCCCGCGCGCGACCCGCAAGCGCTGGCGGCATCGGGCGCGCTGGACGGCAACGTCGCCCAGTTCGCCCAGCCGCGCGGCCCCGACCTGCTGCGCCGCGGCGCCGCGCTCGACGCCTGGTGCACCTTGCGTGCGCGTCACGGCGTGTGGCCGTATGCGCGGGTGCTGGAAGGCCCGCCCGAACCGCTGGCGACGGTGGCCGGCGGCGACGGTCCGGCGCGGCGCGGCATCAACTTCGCCTCGCAGGATTACCTGTCCCTCGCCGCCCACCCGGCAGTGGCCGAGGCCGCCCAGCGCGCGCTGCGCGAAGCCGGCCCGCACAGCGCCGGCTCGGCGGTCTTGCTGGGCAATACGCGCCTGTCGCAGCAACTCGAGACCAGCCTGGGTGAACTGTTGGAACTGAGCCAGGTGGTGCTGTTCCCGACCGGCTGGGCCGCCGCCTTCGGCGCCATCACGGCTCTGGTGCACGGCGCCGACCACGTCGTGATCGACGCCCTGGCCCATGCCTCGCTGCGCCAGGGCGCGATGGCGGCCACGCGCAACGTGCTGGTGCACCGGCACCTCGATTGCGACCACGTGCGTGAGCTGCTGGCGCGCATCCGCGCCCAGGACAGCGCGAATGCGATCCTGGTGGTCACCGAAGGCCTGTTCAGCATGGACGCCGACAGCCCCGACCTGCCGCTGCTGCAGCACCTGTGCCGCGAATACGGGGCGACGCTGCTGGTGGACGTGGCGCACGACCTGGGCGCGCTTGGGCCCGGCGGCGGCGGCGCGATCGCCAGCCAGAACATGACCGGTCGGATCGACATCGTGATGGGCAGCTTCTCGAAGACCTTCGCCACCAATGGCGGCTTCGTGGCATGCGCCGAGCGGCCGGCGCGGCGCCAGCTGCAGATGTACGCCGGCCCGCACATGTTCTCGAATGCGCTGTCGCCGATGCAGGCGGCGTTGGCGCTGGAAAGCCTGCGCATCGCGACCAGTGCCGAAGGCGACGGCCTGCGCGCCGACCTGCTGCGCAACGCCACCGAGCTGCGTGCATTGCTGCAGGAAGCGAACCTGCACTGCCCGGGCGCGCCGTCGCCGATCGTGCCGGTGTGGACCGGGTCGGAGAGCGCGGCGCGCATCGCCGGCATGCTGCTGGCGCGCGACGCGGTGTTCGTCAATCCGGTCGAATTCCCTGGCGTGCCGCTGGGCGCCGCGCGCTTGCGCCTGCAGCTGATGGCGCACCATTCGCCGGCCCAGCTGCGGCGCGCCGCCGGCCTGATCGTCGCCGCCTGCGAACGGGCCGGCGCCAGCCGGCCGCCGGCGCTGGCGGGGTCGGAGCGTTATCGTGCTTGATGCGCTTGATGCGCTTGAGCCAGCGCCGACCGGGGGTGGCGCGTCGGTGGTCGCGCGCATGCTGCACCGTGCGCGCGCCACGCCGCAGCGGATTGCCTTCACGTTCGTGCGCGAGGACGGGCGCGAAGAGATGCTGAGCTGCGGCGGATTGGCCGCGCGCAGCGAGATGCTTGCAGCGGCGCTGGCAGCGCTCGCGCCGCAAGGGACACGGGGCGAACGCGCCCTGCTGCTGTTCGCTCCTGGCCTGGATTTCGTGCTTGCCTTCTTCGCCTGCCTGCGCGCCGGCCTGGTCGCGGTGCCGGCGCCGCTGCCGCGCCGCCATGGCGGCGCGCTGCACCTGCGCGCGCTGCTGCAGGACGCCGATCCGGTGCTGGTGCTGAGTGCCAGCGATGGCGCGGCCGTGCTGGCGCCGTTGCTGGAGGGGGCACGGGCGCGGCTGGCCTGTACCGACACGCTTGGCCCGCCATCCGATCACCCGGCCATGCCGCTGCCCAAGGCCAGCGACCTGGCCTTCATCCAGTACACCTCCGGCTCGACCAGCGCGCCGCGCGGCGTCGAAGTCAGCCACGCCAACCTGGCCGCCAACGTCGACATGATCGGCGCCGCCTTCGGCTTCGACGAGCACAGCGTGATGGCCAGCTGGCTGCCGCCGTTCCACGACATGGGCCTGGTCGGCAGCATCGTGGCGCCGGCGGCGCTCGGCTTTCGCTCGGTGCTGATGGCGCCGGCGACCTTCCTGCGCCAGCCGCAGCGCTGGCTGCAGGCGATCGCGGCCTACGGCGCGACCTGCGCCGGCGCCCCCGATTTCGCCTGGGACCTGTGCGCACGCCGCGTCACGGCCGCACACAAGGCGGGCCTGGACCTGTCGCGCCTGCAGGTGGCCTACAACGGCGCCGAGCCGGTGCGCGCCGCCACGCTGCGCCGCGTGCGTGAGGCGTTTGCCGGCTGCGGCCTGCGCGCCGAGGCGCTGTTCCCGTGCTACGGCCTGGCCGAGAACACGCTGCTGGCGGCCGGCGGGCCGCGCGGGCGCGCGCCGAACGTCGTCGCGGTCAGCCAGGCCCGGCTCGAGGCGGGGCAGGTGCGCGATGCGACCGGCGACGACCCCGATGCGCGTGAACTGGTCAGCTGCGGCCCGGCGGCGCCCGGCGTCACGCTGCTGGCGGTCGACCCCGACAGCTGCCGTGCGGCCGGGCCGGGGCGGGTGGGGGAAATCTGGATCGCGGGGCCGGCGGTGGCGCGCGGCTACCGCGGCCACCATGACCAGGGCGCGGACAGGGCGCTGACATTCGGGGCGCGCCTGGCCGACGGCAGCGGACCGTGGCTGCGCACGGGAGACCTGGGCTTCCTGCGCGACGGCGAGCTATACGTGACCGGGCGCCTGAAGGACATCGTGATCATCAACGGCCGCAACATCTATCCGCAGGACGTCGAGGCGGTGGTGGAAGAGGTGGCCGGCTTCCTGGAGCCGAACCGCTGCGCCGTGTTCGGCCTGGAAGAGAGCAGGGAGGAGGGCGCGGATGGCCGCGGCGACGACCTGCGCGGCGGCCACGAGCGGCTGGCCATCGTCGCCGAGGCCGACCGGCGCCTAGTGCGCATCGCCCGCCGTGGCGGCGCCGACGGCGCCAGCATCGCGCAGCTCGACGCGCTGGCGCAGCGCATCCGCAGCGCGGTGGCAAGCCGCTTCGGCACCGCGGTCGAACTGCTGGCCTTCGTGCGGCCCGGCACCTTCCCGCGCACCAGCAGCGGCAAGGTGCAGCGCGCGCGTGCCAAGCTGCTGGCCGCGCGCGGCGGACTCGAGATCGTGTATGCGGCGCGCGAACTGCATCCGCGCCGGCGCCGCGCCGACCTGCCGCTGGCCGAGCAAAGCCGGCGCACCGCGGCCGAGATGCGCGACTGGCTGCGGCGCTGGGCCCCGCGCCGGCTCGATTCGCGCCTGATGGACGAACGCCGCAGCATGCCGCCCCACGTGCTGCTCGACCTGGGCAACCATGGCTTTCTCGGCATGCAGGCGCCGCTGGCGCTGGGCGGCAAGGCGCTGGCCACCGGCGACCTGCTGCGCCTGATGGAGCAGCTGGCCGCGATCGACCTGACCCTGGCCACCGCGGTCGGCGTGCACAACGGCCTCGGTCTGCGCCCGCTGCTGCGCTTCGGCGTACCGACCCTGCGCGCCGGGGTGGTACCGCAGCTGGCCGGCGGGCGCCAGCTGGCGGCGTTCGCACTGACCGAACCGGCGGCCGGCGCCAATCCGCTGGCGATGCGTACGCGCGCCGTGCGCTGCCCGGGCGGCTGGCGCCTGTCCGGCGACAAGCACCTGATCGGCCTGGCCAACTGGGCCGGCTGGATCACGGTGGTGGCGCGCGCGCTGGACGAAAGCGGCATGGCGCTGGGCACGGTGGCGCTCCTGGTGCCGGACGACGCGCCCGGCGTGCACCAGGAGGCCGAGGCGCTGACCATGGGCATGCGCGCCATGGTGCAGAACGCGCTGCGCTTCGACGCCGTGTTCGTGCCGGACGTGCACGTGCTGGGCGTGCCGGGCGCCGGCATGGACGTGGCGCGCGACGCCATGGCCTTTGCCCGCCTCGGGATCGGCGCGCTGTGCGTCGGCGCCATGAAGCGCTGCGCCCAGCTGATGCTGCGCTATGCCGGCCGGCGCGAGGTGGCCGGCGGACGCCTGCTCGACCATCCGGTAACGCTGGCGCGGCTCGATGCGCTGACCTGCGCCATCGCCGCGCTGGAAGCGCTGGTGCAGGCGCTGGCGGCGCACGACGAGCGCGGCGCCGGCCTGCCGCAGGAAGCCTGCATGGCCTGCAAGTGCGTGGCGTCGGAACTGCTGTGGGAGTCGGCCGACGCCCTGATGCAGCTGCTGGGCGGGCGCGGCTACCTGGAGCCGAACCTGGCGCCGCTGCTGCTGCGCGATGCGCGCGTGATGCGCATCCTGGAGGGGCCGACCGAGGCGCTGTACGTGCACCTCGGCAGCGGCGCGTTGGACGGCGGCTGCCTCGACTTCGTGGCCGGCGAGCTGGACGCGCCGGTGCTGGCGCAGCAGGCGCGCGCTGCGCTGCGCACCCATGCTGCTTCGTGCTCGGCGTACGCGGCCGGCGAACTGTGCGCCTGGACGCTGCTGGCGGCCGCGATTCCCGAGGGCGCGCCGGATGGCGCCGCGGCCGGTTGGGTGCGGCGGCGCTGGAGCGCACTGCTGGCACAGTTGGGACAGGACGGCGCGCGCGTGCCGGCCGAGGTGCTGGCCGGGCGCATTGCCGCCTATGCCGAGGCGATCGGGGCGCCGGACCAGGACGCGGCCGGCGAGGGGCGTGAGCGCGATCCGCTGCTCGAGCCGGACTGGCCGCAGGCGGCGGGCGATGTGCCACCTGCGCCTGCACCGGCCGTGCCGGCGGCGCAGGGCGCAGACGCCGTGCCGGCGCTGGCCTTGCCGGGCGATGCCGACACGCGCGCATTGGTGCGGCTGTGCCTGCTGGCCGGATTGCAGGACGCCGGCGTCGAGACGCTAGGCGACGACGAGCCGTTCACCGAAGCGGGGCTCGATTCGCTGGCGGCGGTGCCGGTGGCGCTGGAGCTGGAACGGCAGACCGGCCTGGCCATCGGCTCCGAGCTGCTGTACGAGTACCAGACGGTGGCGCTGCTGGCCGCCTATATTGATGCCCGGCGTGATGCCCGGCGTGACGCCCGGCACGATGCACGGCACGACAGCGGGCACGCCGGGGCGATGGCGCCGGCCGCGCCAGCGGCTTGAGGCGAATATCGTCGCCGGGCGCTGCTGGCCCGGATGGCAACGGGGTAAAATACCTGTTTTACCTCTTTGCTTCCCGCCATGACCGTCCGCACCCGATTCGCTCCCAGCCCGACCGGCTACCTCCACCTTGGCGGCGCGCGCACCGCGCTGTATTCCTGGGCCTACGCCCGCCATTTCGGCGGCACCTTCATCCTGCGCATCGAAGACACCGACCTCGAGCGTTCAACGCCGGAAGCCGTGCAGGCGATCCTGGACGGCATGAAATGGCTGGGCCTGGAGCATGACGAAGGCCCGTTCTACCAGATGCAGCGCATGGACCGCTACCGCGAAGTGGTCAAGGGCATGCTGGACGCCGGCACCGCTTACCTGTGCTATTGCTCGCCGGACGAAGTCGAAGCGATGCGCGAGCGCATGCGCGCGGCCGGCGAGAAGCCGCGCTACGACGGCACCTGGCGTCCGGAACCGGGCAAGACCCTCCCAAGCGTGCCGGAAGGCGTCAAGCCGGTGGTGCGTTTCAAGAATCCGGAGGGCGGCGAAGTGACCTGGACTGATGTAGTAAAAGGTCCGATCACGATCGGCAACAAGGAGCTCGACGACCTGGTGATCGCGCGTCCGGACGGCACCCCGACCTACAACTTCTGCGTCGCGGTCGACGACTGGGACATGAAGATCACCCACGTGCTGCGCGGCGACGACCACGTCAACAACACCCCGCGCCAGATCAATATCCTGCAGGCGCTCGGCGCCGAGCTGCCGCAGTACGGCCACCTGCCGATGATCCTGGGCGCCGACGGCCAGAAGCTGTCCAAGCGCCACGGCGCGGTGAGCGTGATGGAGTACCCGGAGCAGGGCTACCTGCCGGAAGCGATGCTGAACTACCTGGCGCGCCTGGGCTGGAGCCACGGCGACGACGAGATCTTCTCGATGCAGCAGTTCACCGAGTGGTTCAACCTGGAACACCTGACCGCCTCGGCGGCGCAGTTCAATCCGGAAAAGCTGGGCTGGCTGAACAACCACTATATCAAGGCGGCCGACAACGAGCGCCTGGCGCAGCTGGCGCTGCCGAAGCTGGAGCGCGACGGCGCGCGTTTCGACGGCGCGCCGGCGCTGCCGACCGTGCTGGGCCTGATGAAGGAACGCGTCAACACCATCAATGAACTGGCCGACGCGGCAATGCTGTTCTACCGCGAGCCGCAACCGGAAGCGGAGCTGCTGGCACTGCACCTGACCGACGCCGTGCGCGCGGCGCTGGCGACCTTCGCCGAGCGCTGTGCCAGCGTGGAGTGGAACAAGGCGGCCCTGAGCGCGACGATGAAAGAAGTGCTGGCGGCGCACAGCCTCAAGATGCCGCAACTGGCAATGCCGCTGCGCCTGCTCTTGACCGGCCAGCTGCAGACCCCGGCCATCGATGCCGTACTGGAGTTGTTCGGCCGCGACGTGGTGCTGGCGCGCATGCAGAAGGGCCTGTAATTCCGGCCCTGTAGACAGCAGGATGGCGGGCGCACGAAAGATGCAGATGACGATGAAAATCGTTGTTTGCGAAATGCAAGGGCGTCCGCTATAATGCTCGCACTTCAGCACTGCGGGGGTATAGCTCAGCTGGGAGAGCGCTTGCATGGCATGCAAGAGGTCAGCGGTTCGATCCCGCTTACCTCCACC
>Ga0265798_10000562_pt1 | contig 61284 bp, 54 predicted proteins | sample P3T30metagenome_FD_192430 | JGI IMG/M metagenome (GOLD analysis project Ga0265798, IMG submission 192430) | Plant litter microbial communities from East Loma Ridge, Irvine, California - P3 T30 | ecosystem: Environmental > Terrestrial > Plant litter > Unclassified | place: USA: California... | reverse complement strand
AGCTGACGAACGACTTCTTCGTCAACCTGCTCGACAACGACACGTTCTGGGATCTGGTCGATACGTCGAGCGACGAAAAGTTCATCGGCTATGATCGTGGCGGTCGCGAGAAGAAGTGGCAGGCGACGCGCACCGACCTGATCTTCGGCTCGAACTCGCAATTGCGCGCGACGGCCGAGGTCTATGCCGAGAACGGTCACGAGAAGAAGTTCGTGCGCGACTTCATCCGTGCCTGGGTCAAGGTCATGAACGCCGACCGCTTTGACGTCACGGCCAAGCCTGTGTCGTCCAACCAGGCGACGTAAGCTACGTTGGTGGGCAGATAGGCCGTGATGATCTGGACAAGTTTCCGGCGTCGCGCGGCTTATCTGCCACTGACTCTGGCTGTGAGACAGACCCTGATCCGTCCATTATCCGTAGCCCGTAAGCCCTGCATCATGAAGGCAGAACGGGTTACTTTGCAGCGACAAGCCTTTATCGCGCTCGCGCGCGACTTCGTCGCTAGGCGGCTCGCACAGCCTTAATCCTGCTCGTGCCCGACAGCGCAGCGCGCCGCAGCTCGTCGCCAGGCATTCCGACGCCGCGACAATCGCGGGCACCAGCGACTTCACCCATCGGCGGTCAATCTGCGCGTTCGAGCAGGCTCGATGGCCCTTATGAACGACCGGCTCTGGTCGATACCCGCCTTACCGCGCACCTCAGCGGCCTGACCCAGACACGGACATTCGCGCGCTATTGGTGAAGGCGCAGCCACAAGCTGTGGAAAGCCTACTTGACGTAAAGCGTACTTTCCATGACAAGCTTCCTTCACAACGAATCGAAGGGGCTTCACCATGACTACCGACGGCGCCACCATCCGCTACCGAGACCCCGCGACCAGGCGCTATAACCGGCGGATGATCGTCGCGATGTTCAGCTACATCGTGTTGCTGATCAGCGTGCAACGTGGCTTCCCCCTCGATGCGATGGACGGCCCTGCCCGCTGGGTGCTGGCGGCACTGCCCGGCCTCCCGATCGCGGCCGTCTTCTGGCTGATCGGCGCCATGATCCTCGACATGCACGACGAATATCTACGGCTTCTCGAGGTGCGCAAGGCGATGATCGCGACCGGCGTGACCATGACCGTCGTATCCATCGTGGGTTTCCTCGAGATGCTGGGCGGCGCGCCCCATCTGCCGCTCTTCTACGTGCCTGTGCTGTGGTTCGGATCACTGGGTGTCGGACAGTGCGCCAACATGCTGATCGAGCGTCAGCGGTCGTGATCAATCACCTGCGTGCGCTACGTGCGGCTCGCGGATGGTCGCAACAACATCTCGCCGATCTGCTGGAAGTGAGCCGGCAGAGTGTCAATGCGATCGAGACCGGCCGCTACGATCCATCGCTGCCACTCGCCTTCAAGCTCGCCGAACTGTTCGACCTCGCGATCGAAGACGTCTTCGTCAGCCCTTCAAAGGAGCAATGACATGATCCGACACCTCGGTTTGCGCATCGCTGCATCCGCCATGACACTCGGCATCGCGTTCCTTCCCATCGCAGCCCAGGCCGCCGCACCCACCCCGGTCATGCAGATGCCGCATATTTCCGTGGTTTCCATCGGCAAGGGCACGCCCGTCATCCTGATCCCCGGTCTGTCGAGCCCTCGGACCGTGTGGGATGGCGTGGCACCTGGTCTTGCGAAGAACCACCGCGTCTATGTGGTGCAGGTCAACGGTTTTGCCGGCGACGCCCCGGGCGCGAACCTGTCGCCTGGCATACTCGACGGCATCGTCGAGGACCTCCATACGCTGATCGCGCGCGAGAAGATCACAGGCACGGCGATCGTCGGGCATTCGATGGGCGGGCTCGTCGCGCTCAAGTTGGCGGAAAAGCATCGCGCCGATCCCGGCCGGATCATGATCGTCGACGCACTGCCTTTCATCGGCACGCTCTTTTCCCCCGCCGCGACGGTCGCCATGGTCGAGCCGCAGGCCAGGGCGATGCGCGACGCGCAAGTGGCCAGCTATGGCAAACCTGTCAGCGACGCGGCCGCGCAGGCGATTGCGGATCGGCTGGCCTTGAAGCCGGTCGCGCGTGCGCTGGTGTCGAGCTGGGCCGAGGCCGCCGACCCGCGCGTGTCCGGCGCTGCGATGTACGAGGACATGACCAGCGACCTGCGCCCGGTGATGAAGACGATCGCGACGCCGATCACGCTGGTCTATCCTTGGTCTGCCGGCGGCCCCACCAAGCCGCAGGCGGATGCCCTGTATCGCGCAGCGTACAAGGACGCGCCGCATGTGACCTTCGTCGATATCGGCGAGGCCGGACATTTCGTGATGCTCGATCAACCGGTAGCGTTCGAGGACGCTGTCGGTGCGTTCCTGTCGCATTGAGATATTGCGAAACGCACGTAACGAAAATGGCGCGTGATAGAGCAGGCGGCGAACGGCTGCGGCGGAGCGTGTTTTCGCGACAGCCATGGACAGGAATGGCCGGAAGTGGTGGTAAGCTGCCGTTACTTAGGTCAGCAGTCCCACCAGAAGCATCAGACACCCCATTCCTGAAGTCGTCCACAGCGCCCAAAACGACACAAGTCCAGCGGGCTTCAACCAGCGTAGCGCTGCAATCGAAGATGCCGACAAAATCATACCGGTTATGAGCGCTGCGCGAGGCTGTACAGGACCGTTAGGAGTCTCAGGGAGTGCTTGTATTATCAAAATAATCGGAAGCATCGCGAGCAACATGCCACCCACACGCTTCAAGTGCAGGGCATATACATAGCCGACGTAACGAGCGCCCGTGCCTTCGCGTGCGACACGTTCGTTCTCGTGGTCCAGCCATTCATATCGATTGGGCTTCATCAACGCATCATGCCACGCCAAGCGAGCGTCCGCTATTGGGCGATAGCGGGCGTTCGCATAGGCACTGCGACGGATGTCCGGTGATAGTGGATGGCGCACATCGCCACGGTAGAGCCCAGGAGCATTTATGGCGGGTCATCTGGGAGCGGCGCGACGCTGCGGAGCAGGGGTGACTTCGGTACGGGAACGCCCGGTATCGATACCCCCTCTGCTATCCGACGACGCTGAAAGCACAGCCGGACGCGCCAAATGGTGACGGCCGTGTGTTTCATGCCGTGGATGGTGGATCGTTGGCGGTTTTCGGACGGAACGACGTGCTGCATGACGGGATCGATGCCACCGCGAAGGACATCGCTTCGAGATTTGCCGGTCAAGGGGGGCAAACGAGCTATGCCGCGGGACATGGAAACTAGCGCGTGGTGTCCGGAACCGACCGCGCCGGTAACATATTCTATAGCAAGATACTGCGACGGGACGATCAGTTTGCCATTGTCGCGTTGCGATACCCAGCAAACGCGCCGCGCTTTCGGTCGATCGCGACACGGATAAGCACATGTTTCACCATGCTGAATTCGATCAATGTGGTTCAGAACCGGTCGCGTCGTAGCGATACAAGTCCCGACTGCGCATGAAGGATTTAACTAACGTGCCATATTGCGTATCGGTCGCTTAGCATCGGCATAGGCGTCCGGATCATCGACGTGGCGTCGCGCTTCGGCATAGGCCCGGTGCGTGGCAAGCAAGCGGCCATGCACCTCGATGCATCGGCCAGCGTGGCAAACTTTGGAAACGCTGCGCGGATGTGAACGGATCGACCGCTGCGCGATTCCTCGCGCATGCGGACCGTCACGCAGGGCTGGCCCGCCGCCGCCTTGATACCGAAAAGATTGTTCGAGCCGGGGGGCATGTGCCTGCCCTCACCGCTTTCCAGAAGCGATTGCGCGATGCTCATCGAGGTGGGTACAATGCCAGCGCTGGCGCGAACGACGGGCTGCATCGATCACGTTGGCGGGAGGCTCGCGCCCAGCACGCCGTGCAGGACCGGTGTGCGATACCAGTCTCGGCACGGGCACGACGGCAGTGCGCGGCTCCACTGGTGCAATCGGCACGGTCGCGCGTAGCGCAGCACGCATCACGGTCCGCATGGCGTTGAGCAACCGCACGGTCGGACCCTTGGAAGCGATGCTTCCGCTGAGCTTGGCCGGCCGACGAGGCGCCGCTGCGCCCCGGAGATCGCCCGAAGCGTCTTGGTTCCGCAGATCCCGTGCACACGCAACGCCCGTGACGACCAGGCGGATCGTCGGATGTTCGGCAGGTGCTGGATCGCGCGCACGTCGGGCGCTCGATTGGTGCCGCCTCGACCGACCGCCCCGCCGATGGCTGCATGGGGGTAGCCCGACAGGATCCTTCTACCGCGACGATGCCACAGAACGATCGTTGGTCGGATCGTTCCCGCTTCCCAACCTTGGCCATTCGTTCATCGCCGCGCTGGAGGTCCGTGCCCCTGTCCAGTCGGCAGACGTCAAAGAGCGCCGCCGGCGCCCATTGCAGTGACTTCAAGGCGTGCGAATGGAATCAGTCGTGATCAGTCGGATCGTGTCATGCTATCTCGATAGCGACATGACCCTTCATCGGTATCATTCTGGAAGACGGGGGCTATGATCCATCTCTGCAATGCATGCGGCACATCCTACTCAAACCCTGCCGCGCCACCTCGGCAGTGCGCAATCTGTGACGATGAACGCCAGTTTGTTCCGGTCAAAGGCCAGAGATGGACCACGGAGGCTGACTTGCAAAGCGACCACGCAAACAAGTGGCGGCAAATTGCGCCGAGTGTCCTCAGCATTCAAACCGAGCCGCGTTTTGCGATAGGCCAAAGGGCCTTTCTGATCACCACCCCTGACGGCAATATCCTATGGGATTGCTTGGCCTGTCTTGACGCAGCGACGGTTACACTCGTTCGTAAGCTAGGCGGTATAAAGACAATCGCCATCTCGCACCCTCATTATTACACGACGATGCAGGATTGGGCCTCCACGTTCGACGCGCAGATATTCCTGCATGCTGACGACCGTCAGTGGGTCATGCGCGAAAGTCCTCGCATAACGTTCTGGAGCGGCGAGACCTTGTCGATCGCACCAGACATATCGATCGTCCGGCTCGGCGGTCATTTCTCAGGCGGGAGTGTCCTGCACTGGTCACAGGGCGGCGGCGTTATTTTCGCGGGCGACATTGTCCAGGTCTCGCCGGGAGCGGACCGCGTCTCCTTCATGTGGAGCTATCCCAATCTCCTGCCGTTACCGGCCGCGAAGGTTTCCGACATCGCGGCACGCCTGACCGCCTATGAATTCGATAGCCTCCACGGGGCATTTGCAGGCCAAGATATTGATCGCGACGCCAAGGTGATCTTAGCGCAGTCAGCAGCGCGTTATGTTGCCTGCCTACGCGCGGATAGACCGTAAACTTCGGATTGCTGAAATTAACACAATACCATCCGCCATGATGTCCATGTTCTGATCAAGCAGCCGCCTCACCGTTCGCTGGTCGCTGATTGTCGACTGCGCTCATCGTGATCCGCGCGCCGGACATGCCAAGCGGGCAACCGAGCGCGATTGGACCTTGGTTGCGATTTACGCGCGGGTCATGGAACGGATCGAGGTCGACCTCGCGCAGCGTTGCGATCGCCCGGCTGCGAACGCCTCGTTCAACGCGATCACGTCAAGTTGGTCCAGCGTGATTCCGCCTGACGACGTCAGCTTGCGCGCCTGCGCGATCGATCCCTCGGATATCCCGCGCAAGTGGGATCAGCCCGTGGCGCGCCACTGCGGCTTCCGATGCGACGCGCATCGCGGCCGTGCCGCCGTTACAGCCGGTTGACGAACCGCCAGCCGAGGGTCGTGTCCTTCAGATTTCATCTCTGTCAAAGTCGAGCTCGGCGATGATCTTGCCCGCTTCGGCGAAGGCGGTATTTGCCGCGGGCACGCCCGCGTAGATGGCCGATTGCATCAGCACCTCCTTGAGTTCCTCACGGGTGAAGCCGTCCCGCATCAACCCGGTGCGAACGTGGAGCGCGAACTCCTCCCAGCGCCCGAGTGCTATCGTGATCGCGAGCACGATGAACCTACGGCTGCGGTCATCGAGGCCCGGCCGGCCCCAAATTTCATTCCAGGCGATCCGGGTGATCATCGCCTGGAAATCGGCGGTAAAGTCGGTCCGCCCGGCCAGCGACGCGTCGACCCACGCATCGCCGAGTACCCGGCGCCGGTTGAGCAGCCCCGCCTCGAACAATATGTTCGCGGCATCCTGGGTATCGGCCGGTTGCAGGAAATCGCAAAGCGTTGCCGCCAGCGCAGCGGGTGTTTCAATTGGCGCGAGATGTGCGGCGTCGAGATGCACCACCCGTGCGTCGGGCACAGCTGTCACGATACGTTCGCCATGCCCCCTAAACGGCGTCGAGATGTCGCGATCACCCACGACGACCAGCGTGGGCATACCGATCGCCGGCAACCGATCGATCAGCGTCATATCACGGATCGCTGCACCGCAACCCGCATAGCCCGCATCGGCCATCGCGATCAGGCCCTGCCGCACACTTTCGGCCGCGCCGCCATGCGTTGACACGAAGCGCGGTGATAGGAACCGGTCCATCGCCATATCGGCGATCGCTGCCGTACCCCTTGCGCGTACGACCTCGATCCGGTCACGCCATACGCCCGCGTCCATCGTCGCCGACGTGCAGACCAGTGCAAGCGCAGTTATCCGCGCCGGGTACGTCAGTCCGAGCTCCATCGCGATCATCCCGCCGAGCGAAACACCGGCAACAGCTGCGCTTTGTACGCCTGCAGCGTCCATCACTGCGACGACATCGTCGGACAGCATCGCGAGGCTATAGTCACCCTCGGGGGCGTCCGATGCGCCGTGCCCGCGCGTGTCGATCCGCAGGAGCCGGAAGGCCGGCAGCAAATGCGGGACGCTGGTCTCCCACAACGCCATGTCCGTGCCGATCGAACTAAGCAGGACGAGCACGGGCAGGTCAGGGGCGCCGTCGAGCTTCCAGTAAAGGCGCACGTCGCCACGGATCGCGAATGGCATGAGGTTATCCTTCGTGTCTGGCGACAAGCGCGCGGACAATGGCCCCGCTTTCGCCGATATCGGTACCGATATCGGCATCACGCAGGTTGCGCGCGATCACGTCTTCGTCGATCTCCAACCCTTCAGCGATGCCAGCCATCGCCTCGGCCGCGCCGGCCGCGAGCAGGAACAGGTCCGCGAGTACCGGTCCCTCCGCCTGCCAGCCGCCAAGCCCGCGCTCCTCCTCCTGCGGGAGTCCAACAAGCAGGGTCGCAGCCAAGCCCGGTGCACGCAGCGCTGCCGACAGCGCGATCTGGCACCCGGTCGGGTTGCGCTTGTGCGCCATGGCCGATGATCCACCGCGACCTGCAACGGCCGGTTCACGCGCCTCCCCAACACCGTTTTGCGACAAGAGCGCTATGTCGCGCGCCATCTTGCCGATTGCGCCAGTCGCTATGGCCAGGCTGGTGCCGATGGCGGCGATGCCGATGCGGCGCGCATGCCATGGCTCGCTGACAGCCAGGCCGAGATCGCTTGCCATGTTCGCTGCGATGGCCAGACCCGCGCCATCGAGCCCCGCCCGCGCACCCGCGGCGCCCCCAAGCTGAATTCGCGCATGGTCGTCGACATCGCGCCGCAGCCGCTGAGCAGCATCGGCGACGCTGGCCGCCCAGTGCGCGATCCGCAGACCGAACGCGACGGGTAACGCATCCTGCAACAACGTGCGGCCGACCGCGGGTGTCTCCGCGTGACGCAGCGCCAAATTACCAAGCGCATCGACGATGCGGACGAGGTCCAAAAGTACCAGGTCGGTCGCTCTCCGCGTCTGCATCATCAATACGGTATCGGCGACATCCTGACTGGTCGCACCCTTATGGACGGCTTTCCTGGCATCACCATGCAATGCGGCACGTAAACGCGTGACGAGGGGTATCGCCAACGTGCCTGCCAGCGCCGATTCCTCAGCCAATTCAGCAGAATTGATCGCTGTCGTCATGCAGGCGTCGACGATTGCCACCGCAAGCTCGTCCGGGATCACGCCTGCCGACGCCTGCGCTCTTGCCAAAGCGCCTTCGAATGCGAGTGCGTGAGCGATGGTGGCGTCGTCGTCGAAGACGGCCAGCATCGCGGGAGTCGTTGCAGGCCGCATGCGGAGCCGATCAGTCATCCGCCATCATACCGCAAAGAAGACCGTTTCGGCATTGCCTTGCAACCGAATGTCGAACCACCAACGCCCGCCGTACCGCCGGTTAGCCACCAGCGTATTGCGACGGTCCGCCGGCACCGCGGCAAGCACGGGATCCTCGTCATTGCCTTCGCCATCAGCGAAATACAGCCGCGTCGCGAGCCTTTTGATGATACCCCGCCCGAATACGGACATAGCGAGATGGGGCGCCTGCAGCGTGTTGCCGGGTCCCGGCACACGCCCCGGCCTAATGGTGCGGAACCGGTAGATCCCGTCCTGATCAACCGACGCGCGACCGAAGCCGATGAAATGGGGGTCGATCGGCACCGTCGCCCGTCGATCCTCGACGCTCGAATAGCGTCCCGCGGCATTGGCCTGCCAGATCTCGATCATCGCATCGAGGATCGGCACGCCCTTCGCGTCGAACACCTGCCCCGCGATCTCGATCACTTCACCCTCGGGCGTGCCGGTCGGCGACGACAGGTTGAGGACATAATGCTCCTCGCCGAACAGGTCCGTGCGGGCACCCATGTCCGATTTGCCGACGAGATCGGCGCCGCCTTTCCATGACAGGCCGTAGTGGAAGAAAGGCCCCACTGTTTGCCACGGCGTCTGGCCGAAAATCGCCGGATCCTGATTGTCGATCCGTGGAGCGGTTTCAAGATCCTCGACGGCGATCCCCGGGGCGATCTCAATGGTCATGGTCGTCATCCTCGAACGGCGTCTCGTCACGCCCCTTCAGAACGATGTCGAACAGATAGCCGAGCGCCCAGGCAGGCTTGCTACTCTTGATATCGAAGCGGCCGACCATCCGCTGGCGGGCGGGCATCGGTATGGCGTTGGCGATCGGATCGATCTCGATCAGCGGATCGTCCGGGAAATACATCTGCGTCACCAGCCGCGTCGCAAAAGCAGGGCCCAGCAGCGACAGGTGAATGTGCGCCGGCCGCCATGCGTTCTTGTGGTTGCCCCAAGGGTATGCACCCGGCCGTATCGTGACGTAGCTGTAATGCCCCTCTTCGTCGGTAACGACACGTCCCGCCCCGGTGAAATTCGGATCGAGCGGCGCGTCCCAGGTGTCGGCCGAATGGATATAGCGCCCCGCGGCATTGGCCTGCCAGATCTCGATGACGGTGTTGGCCACCGGGCGTGCGCGATCGTCGAGCACGCGCCCGGAGACGATGATCCGCTGGCCCTGCGGCACGCCCGGATGCTGCGCGGTGAGGTCGATCCCCGATGGCCCGACCATCAGGCGGTCCCACGCGCTGGGACCGGTCGTCTCGGTCAGCGTCGGTGGGATCGCGATCAGCGGCTGGCGCGGGCTGCGATCGACGCTCGAGCGATAGTCGGGATACAGCGAGGGCGACAGCCCCGCCTCGTCCGGCGAATAGGCGATCACGCCGCGCTCTCCTGCGCGAAGGCGCGCGCGTCGAATGCCGCACCCGTCTTCGTCCGCACCTCGTCCAGCGTCACGCCCGGCGCCAGTTCAACCAGCGTCAGGCCGCCCGCCTTCTTGTCGCAGGCGAGCACGCACAGGTCAGTGACGATCAGGTCGACCACGCCCTTGCCGGTGAGCGGCAGCGTGCATGCCTCCAGGATTTTGGGTTCGCCCGCCTTGTTGGCGTGATCCATCACCACCACGACCTTGCGGACACCGGCGACCAGGTCCATCGCGCCCCCCATCCCCTTCACCATCTTGCCGGGGATCGTCCAGTTGGCGATGTCGCCGTTCGCGGCGACTTCCATCGCACCGAGCACCGCCATGTCGATATGCCCGCCGCGGATCATCGCAAAGCTGTCCGCGCTGGAGAAGAAGCTCGATGTCGGCAGCGCGGTGATCGTCTGCTTGCCCGCGTTGATCAGGTCGGGATCGGCCTCGCCCTCGAACGGGAATGGTCCCATGCCCAGCATGCCGTTTTCCGACTGCAGCGTGACGTTCACGCCGTCCGGAATATAGTTCGCGACCAGCGTCGGAATGCCGATGCCAAGATTGACGTAGAAGCCATCCTGCAATTCGTGCGCCGCGCGCGCGGCCATCTGTTCCCTCGTCCAGCCTTTGCTCTGGTCGGCCATCATGACGTCTCCCGGCGACGCTCGGTCAGCTTCTCGATGCGCTTCTCATTAATCGTCGACCGGACGATGCGGTCGACATAGATGCCGGGGACGTGGATGCAGTCGGGATCGAACGCGCCCGGCGCGACGATCTCCTCGACCTCTACCACCGTCACCTTGCCCGCGGTCGCCATGTTGGGATTGAAGTTGCGCGCGGTCTTTCGGAACATCAGATTGCCGGCCGGGTCGGCCCGCCACGCCTTGATGATCGACAGGTCCGCCTTCAGCCACGTCTCGCGGACGAATTCCTCGCCGTCGAAGGTCTCGACCGGCTTGCCCTCGGCAACGACTGTGCTCACGCCGGTCTTCGTGTAGAACGCCGGAATGCCTGCACCGCCCGCGCGAATACGCTCGGCAAGCGTCCCCTGCGGCGTCAGTTCCAGTTCCAGCTCACCGCTGAGATATTGCTGCTCGAACAGCTTGTTCTCACCGACATAGGACGAGATCATCTTGGCGATCTGCCGACTCTCCAGCAGCATCCACAGGCCAAACCCGTCCGCCCCCGCGTTGTTGGAAATGACGGTCAATCGCTTCACACCCGCCGCGCGAATTTCGGGGATCAGGCTTTCGGGGTTGCCAGACAGCCCGAAGCCGCCCGACATGACGGTCATGCCGTCGAACAGCACGCCTTCGAGCGCGTTCGCAGGGCTGTCGTAGATCTTGCTCTTCATGCTGCCCCCAGGGGAAGTCCGACATAATTCTCCGCGAGCGACCGCTGCGCCGCCTCGGAGCCGCGAATATAGTCGAGTTCGGCGATCTGGATCCGGCGATCGAACCCGTCCATTGTCGGGAACCGGTGCGTGACGGACGTGAACCACCACGAGAACCGCTCGGCCTTCCAGACCCGGGCAAGCGCGCGCGCCGAGTAGCCATCGATCCCGGCGTCCGATCGTTCCGTGTATTTCTCGACCAACGCCTCGGCGAGCATCGTCACGTCCGATACGGCGAGGTTCATGCCCTTCGCCCCGGTCGGCGGGACGATGTGCGCAGCATCACCTGCAAGGAACAATCTTCCCCACCGCATCGGCTCGCTCACGAACGATCGCAGTGGCGCGATAGCCTTCTCGAACGACGGTCCCCGTGTCACCTTCGCACCGACTTCAGGGCCAAGGCGCAGGCAAAGTTCATCCCAGAACCGGTCGTCGGACCAGTCGGCGATGTCGTCGGTGAGCGCGCACTGCACATAATAGCGGCTGCGCGTGGTCGATCGCATCGAGGCGAGTGCGAACCCGCGCTCATGGTTCGCATAGATGAGTTCGTGATCGACCGGAGGTACGTCGGCAAGGATGCCGAGCCAGCCGAAGGGATAGACGCGCTCGAACGTCTTGATGACATTCGCCGGGATCGCACCGCGGCTTACGCCGCGATAGCCATCGCAGCCGACGACGTAATCGCAGTCGAGCCGCTGCTCACGGCCATCCGCGGACCAGGTCACCGAGGGACGCGCGCCCTCCAGATCATGCAGCGCGACATCGCTCGCGTTCCAGACGATCGACAGGCCGCGCAATTCCGCCGCGTCGAAGAGGTCGCGCATCACCTCCTGCTGGCCGTAGACGGTGACGGTGGAACCACCGGTCAGCGCTGCCATGTCGATATGGAACATCCGCCCATCGAGCGACAAATTCGTGCCACCGTGGACGAGGCCTTCCCGGCCTAGCCTGTCGGCCAGTCCGAGCCGACGCATCAGATCCGTCGTGACCTGTTCGAGCACGCCTGCGCGGACACGCCCTTCGACATACGCACGATCCCGTCGTTCGACGACGACGGCGTCGATGCCCTGCAAGCGGAGAAGATGCGCGAGAAACATGCCGGCGGGGCCGGCGCCGATAATGGCAATCTGGGTACGCATGCCTGTCGATCCTGACGTCGGGCCCCGTCAGGCGGCCAGCGAGATGGTCTTCACGCACCGCGTCGTCGGTACGAACGGCAGGTACGAGATCCGCATCCGTTCCGCGAGTTCCAGCCGATGCTCGCCCGCCGACAGTCCACCGTCCTTCAGCACCGTCACCGTGGCGACCTCGCCGAAGTTCCAGCGGTCGCCGTGCTCGTTCTCCATCTCGTCGAGCGTCCAGGTTCGGCCGCGGAGCGTCAACCGCACCGCTTCCCGCGGTATCGCTTCGCCGTCCAGCGTCACTGCGACGTCTTCGACCATGGAGAGGCCCAGACCCCGGTAATAGGGCAGTCTTGCGCCAAACGAGAAACCGATAGCCGCGCCGTTTTCCGCGACGTTTGCGACGGTGTCTTCGCAGATCATGTGTTGATCGAACATCGTATCTACCTTCAGGCTGGACGTGCGGAGGCGTTGGTCGTGGCGACGGGCTCGTCGATCAACCGGGCAAGCATCGCCTGCTGACGGCGGACCTGCTCGACGGACTCGACCGGATGAGCGTCTTCGATCCAGCGATTGCCTTCGTATTCGGAGCAGATGTAGCCGGAGTATCCGCCTTGCTTGAGAACCTGGACGATCTCGTCATAAGGGATCGACGGTTCAACAAGGTCCTCGGTCATCTCGTAGAACTTGCCGTGGACGTTGTGGATGCGTCCCATGAAGTCGAGCATGCGCTTGGGTTCGTAGGCGGCATTGTGACGCAGCGTCTCCGCCATCGCCATCGCGGCCCCCTCGCCACCCATCTCGCGCACGTTCATCACGATGTATTCGCTTAGCGTGCGGTCCTCGTATGCCCTTTCGATATAATCGGCGATGTGCCGCGGCGCGCCGTTGCGGATGAAGCGCTCCTTCCAGACGGGCGGGAAGCGATGCAGGAACATTCCCATGTCCGGCAGGAACCCCAGCGCGTCGCTGCCCGACTTCTCGTACGCCTCGGCATGCCGGACGATCCAGGGATGATCGAAGTGCAGAGGCGCGTGCACCTCGAGGAGGATTTTGATGCCCTTCTCTTCGGCATGAGGGGCACTGGCAACCAGCACCTCAGGCGACACCGACACCAGCGACCTGACGAAGCGCATACCGAGCGCCGCTGCGAAATCGATATCGCGCTTCATGCTGGCGACCTGCTCGTCAAGCGCCATGACGCGGCCCTTGTGGCGCTTGTAGTCGAGCATCGCATCATGCGCGACGGGCACCGTCCCGTACTTGGTCATCAGGGCATGCCAGTCGGCGATCTTGTTCTCCGAAACGGGCTGTTCGGGCCATCCCCAGAACGTCTGTTCGCCGATGACCTCGATCCCGGTCGCGCCCATGTCCGCGCAGGTCCGGATGCAGTCCTCCAAGGTCATCTTGCCGAGGAACGTTTCGTTCTGGAAGCTGTAGAGGCTGACGCCTCTCTTGATAGTTCCGGTCATGTGTATCTCGTTTCAGTCTGAAGGGTCAGGCCGTGGCGGCGGTAAGGGCTGATGGCGTACGACGGCTGGCGATGAAGGCGACCAGCGCAACGACGATGCCGAGAACCCCCATCGCGAGGAAAGCCGATTGCATTGTGCCGAAGGCGTCGTTGAGTTTGTGGACGAACCAGGGACTGGAGAACTGGCCGAAGAAGAAGCACGCGGTCCAGATACCCATACCGCGCCCGCGATGTTCGAAGGTCAGCTTCGAGCTGGCCCAGGCGATCAGAACCGGCACCGCCATGCCGACGCCGGTCTGCTGGATCACCAGCCCGGCGATCATCCAGCGATAATCCACCGCGAGGCCGATACCCGCCAGGCCGATGCCGACCAGCAGGAACAGCGTACCGATCTGCACCGCGTTGGAACGGCCGCTCATCAACCGGAAGATGATCGAACCGAGCACGACGAACAGGCTGGGGATCGCGGTCAGCTGACCGAGCCGGGCGCCGCCCTGTACACCCACTTCGCGGAATGCGAGGCCCCCGTTGATGATGAAGACATAGTAGAGCGCCGACGCCAGCAGGGTCACGCCGCCGATCAGTGCAATCACAGCCCACGGGAACGGCGTCGAGAGCTCCGGCGCGGCGACGATTTCCTTGACGGTCGCGCCATCCTTCTTGGGCTCGAACAGAAAGGCGAGCATCGCGAGGAAAATCGGAAAGGCGACCAGATAGACGAGGAAGATCCCGTTCCATCGCACGCCGCTCGCTGCACCCGACAGCAGGATGACGCCCGATGCCATCAGCGGCCCGGCGAGGCCTTGCAACAACAGCCAGTCGCGGCGCCCGCGGTCATCCCAGTAATCGCCGAGCAGCGTGTTGACGATCGTCAGGATCGCCGCCTCCGCAACCCCGAGCAGCAGGCGCGAGGCGAACACGGCGTTCAGGCTATCAAGAAAAAAAGGTGCAGTGCCGAAGATGCCGTAGAAGAATGTCGCCCAGATCAGCAGAGGCCGCCGCCCGAACTTGTCGATGAAGAACCCTGCAAACGGCGCGATCAATGCGATGGTCAGGCCAGGCGCCGACACCATCAGCGGCACCTTCCACCGTGCGTCGGGGTCGGCCGCGAAATGGTCGATGATCGACGGAACCGCCGGGAACATCGATACGATGGCGAAGATCGGCAGGAATGCCGCCGTGACGATGGTGATGCCCTGAGGCACCATCGTTAGCCGTCGTATCGAATCCAGTATCGAACGCATTCCGCCTCTCCCGCCATGTTTCGCCACGGCTTTAATAGAACTAGCATTCTAGTTATTGATGAGACTGTCAAGCCTGTACCACCCGCTGATCGATCGCACCGAACAACGGTGCGCCATCCCTCGTGCGTGCTTCCATGCGAATCCGGTCGCCGAACGTCATGAAGCCGGTGGTCGCGGCGCCGGTATCGACGATCTCGATACCGCGTCGCTCCGCGATGCAGGACGAGCCCACATCTCGGAAATCTGCGTTGGAGACGGTCCCCGATCCGATGATCGTTCCCGCCGGCAACCGTCGGGTGGCAGCGGCATGCGCAATCAGCTGAGCGAAACTCCACGCCATCGCCCCGCCTTGCGCACGTCCGAACGGGCGGCCGTTCCAATCGACCTCGAGCGTCAGATCCACGCCCCGGTCGGTCCACGCAGCGCCAAGCGCGTCGGGCGTCAGCGCGACCGGCGCCATGCTGCACGCTGGCTTGGCTTGTATCCAGCCGAACCCGGTCTTCATTTCGGGGCCGGCGAGCGCGCGCAACGACCAGTCATTGATCTGGACGACCAGCCGGATCGCTTTCGCACACGGCTCGGCCGGCGTACCGATAGCGACAGTGTCGAGAACGACCGCGAACTCGCCCTCGAAATCGATGCCCTGCGCGGCGTCAGGAAACGCCACATCCTCATGCGCAGACAGGAAATGGTCGGACAGACCCTGATACATCAGGGGTCGCCCGGTCTTCTCCGGAACGATACCGAGGACCTGATCCATCAGCTCGCCGTGCGACGGGTAGGCGGACCCGTCCAGCCATTGCCACGCGCGTGGCAGTGGAGCCATCGCGGCAGACGGATCGAATGGGGCCCCCTGCCCTGCGTCCACGCGCTGTTGAGCAGCCCGGCACGCGGGTACCAGATCGTCCCAATCGTCCAGCAGCGTCTGAAGTGTAGCGACGCCCTCCACTGGCAGTGCTCTGGCGTGGTCGATCGAGACGACGGCCAGCCTGCCGTCGCGGCTGCCGTCATTCAGAGTCGCAAATCGCATCATGATCCTCTCAATCGGTGTCGAACAGGCGTCGGGAGAACCGTCGGCTGAGCAAGGCGACGCAGAATAGCAGCAGGCATATGCCGATCGCCGCTGGGATGAGCGCCGCGCGCGTCTCGGGCGCGGACGTCGCCCCGCCGGCCATGACGAGGAACACCGTTCCGACCGTTGCAGCTCCGCCGGCGTTTCCCAGTTGCTGGACCGTCTTCAGCGCGCCGCCTGCAGCGCCGGCATGCCGCGTATCCACCCGCGCGAGCGCGATCGGCGACAGCGGCCCCGCACAGGTTCCCATGCCGAGACCGGCGATCAGGAGTGCAACACCGATCAGCGGCACGCTCCCGCTGGTTGCCACGGTCACCGTCACCCCTGCCACCCCCAGCGCCATCGCTCCGGAACCGAGCGCCAGCACCGACCGGCCCAGACGGGGCAGGATACGGCGCCCCAGCAGGCTGATCCCCAACCCGACGCCGACGGCAAATGGAATGTGCAGCAATCCCGCCGACAGCGGGTCGAGGCCGAGCCCGACCTGCAGGACGAGCGTCAACACCAGCAGGAACCCGCCCCCCGCCACGGCAAAGACGAGCGACGTCAGCAGGCCGTTGGAAAAGCTGCGATCCCGGAACATCGCCGGATCCATCAGCGCCGATCCGGTGCGGACGGTTCGCCAACGCAGATGCCGCCACAGCAGCATACCGAGCGGTATTGTCGTCGCGAATAGTCCGAAGCACCACCAAGGCCAGTCGAGCGCGCGCGCCTCGATCAGCGGGAAGACGAGTGCAAACAGCAGGGCGACGACGAGCGCGTTTCCCGCCCAGTCGATCCGCAGACGGTCGGGCGAGCGTCCTTTGGGCAGGAGATACCAGGCGGCGACGATGCCGGCCGCACCGATCGGCAGGTTGATCAGGAAGATCGCCCGCCAGCCGAGCCCCGCGACGTTCGCCTCGATCAATGCGCCGCCGATGACCGGCCCCAATACCGCGGTCAGACCGCCCAATATGCCGAAAAACGACAGGGCCCCGACCCGTTCATGCGGGGGATAGAGGAGCTGGACCAGGGCAAGAACTTGCGGCCCCATGCACGCTGCGGTCGCCCCCTGTACCAGACGCGCCACGATCAACGCGGTCGGCGTGGGCGCAACTCCGCAAAGCAGGGATGCGAGCGTGAAGCCCAGCATGCCGCCGATGAACATCCGGCGATATCCGAAGACGTCTCCCATCCGGCCGCCGCTGACGAGCAGCATGGCGAAGGCCATCGAATATCCGGCGACCATCCATTGCACCGCAACCGGCCCCGCGCCAAGGTCGGCACGGATCGCGGGAATCGCGATATTGACGATCGTACTGTCGAGCACGTCCATCACGAACGCCACCGTCAGCGTGGCGAAGGCCAAGGTGCGGGCGCGCGGCGCGAGCAATGCCGCCTGATCGCGTGCGCTCGCCATGGTCGTCATGGCTAGATCGTGCCTTCTCGAAGCATCGATACAGCGTTCGCACAGGCACGCGCGGTCAGGGCCATATAGGTCAGCGACGGATTCTGGCAGGCGGACGAACTCATTGCCGCGCCGTCCGTCACGAACAGATTCGGTACGTCATGCGCACGGTTCCACTTGTCGAGGACGGACTCGGCCGGGTCGTTCCCCATCCGCGCCCCGCCCATCTCGTGGATCGCCGACCCGCCGGCGCCTGGCTGGTCGAAGCCGAGGAAGACATGACCGCCTGCAGCCTCGAGCATGACCTTGGCCTGGCCCTTGGCATCGGCGAGCGCGGCATGCTCGTTCGCGCCGTGTTCGAACGCGATGTTCAATACCGGGGCACCGTGCGGATCGGTCTTCGCGCGGTCGAGGGTCAGGCGGTTGGTGGCGCGCGGCAGGCTCTCGGCGAACGTGACGAAGATCATCCGCCAGGGTCCCGGATGCCGCAGCGACTCCTTGTAATCGACGCCCAGCCCCGCCGCCCGTTTCCCGGCCGTCCACGTGCTCTGCAGTGCACCGCCCTGGAAGCTGTAGCCGCGCGTAAACCCCGAACCGTCCTGTTGGTCGAGATTGCGGAACCGGGGGACGACGATCCCCGTAGGCCGGTTGCCGTAGCTGGTGTGCGTCTCGAAGCCCGGCATCATCGCGATGCCCGACAACGTCGTCGCGTGGTCCATGATGTGCGTGCCAAGCACACCCGAGCTGTTGGCGAGCCCATTGGGGAAGCGTTCCGAGGTCGACCGCAGCAGGATATGGTTCGAATTGAACGCACCGGCATTGAGGAACACGAGGCGGGCCGTCGCGGTACCGCGCTTGCCGGTCTTGACGTCGAGATACCGCACGCCCGTTGCCCGTCCCGTTACCGGGTCGTGATCGACGCCCTCGACGACACTGTCGGTGATGACCGTCAGGTTGCCGGTGGCTTTTGCGGCCGGCAACGTCGAGCTCTGCGTGGAGAAATAGGCCCCGTAGGAACAGCCGCGCGCGCATATCGAGCGATACTGGCACTTCGACCGGCCTTCCTTCGCTTCGGTCAGATTGGCGGTTCGGCCGACCGTCAGCCGACGGTCCGGAAACTTGTCCATGAACACGTCGCGGCAGTGCTGCTCGACGACGTTGAGGGCCATGGGCGGCTGGAACCGCCCGTCCGGCAGAGCCGCCAGCCCTTCGGCCGCCCCCGATACGCCGATGAAGTCCTCGACCCGGTCGTACCAGGGCGCGAGATCGGCGTAGCGGATCGGCCAGTCGAGGCCGTGCCCGTCGGCCTTGTTCGCGCCGAAATCATAATCCGACCAACGGTAGCATTGCCGGCCCCACGTCAGCGAGCGTCCGCCCATCTGGTACGACCGCCACCAGTTGAAGTCCTTGCCCTCGGGAACCGCGTAAGGATTCTCGCGGTCATTGACGAAATGATGTTCGGTGAATTCGTTGAAATGCCGGTTCATCGACTGGACCGGATACTCCGCCCAATAGCGTTCGGCATCGCCCATCCCGCGAAACGGGAGTTCCCAGGGTGCCAGTGTCTCGGTCTTGTAGCCGGTGCCATGCTCGATATCGCGGCCACGCTCGATCATCAGGACCTTCAGCCCCGCCTGCGTCAGTTCCTTGGCCGACCAGCCACCGGTTATTCCCGACCCGACCACGATGGCGTCGAATTCCTGCATCATCCGAACTCCACCGCTGTCCAGTCGCTTGAAAAGGCTCGATCCGACGGCTTCAACGGCACGTCGGGATCCCAGCGTCCGGGAACCAGCTCATACTGAAGCTCCTTCGAACCGCCCGCTTCGGATGTGTAATACCCCGTCAGGATCAGGTCCTTGATCTTGTGCCAGGGATCCTTGTCGTTGCCCGGCGCGAACGCGCGCGTGTCTATCGCCGTCAGCGCGGCGCGTTGGGCCGCGGGTGTCGCCCGGTTGAAATCTCCCCCTGCCTTGATCCGCAGCATGATCGCGAGATCGTCGAGCAGATATAATCCGCCGCGCGGCGTAGGTGCGGGACCACCACCCTGAATTGCAGCGCCGGCTGCGGGTTCGCGCGTCCCGTCGAGCCCGTGATTGAGCGCTAGAACGACGAAGTCCCCGACGCCGACGTCGGACGCACCCGGCGTGTCAGTGCGCGGAATGACGAGATCGGAGACAGTGTCGATCATCCGGCGCTGGTCCTCCGTCGCCTCGCCCTTCTCGCCCTGACGCGCCTTGCCCCAGATCCAGAGCGGTGTTCCGACGAGGGCGGCGAGCACGAGCCCGCCGCCGATCGCGGACCGCCTGTCGAATTCGCCGAGCCCGTTATCCGCCACGTAGCTGTGTCCTAGAACTTGATGGTCGCTTGCGCACCGTAGGTCCGCGGGGCGCCGAAGCTGAAATTGTAGACGTTGATGCCACCCCCGGTGAAGAAGCCGTAGCCGATCGGCCGTTCGTTCTCGACGTTGCGTACAAAGCCCTGGATCGAGAAGCGATCGCCGGGTGCCGAATATTCGAGGCTGAGATCGGTCTGCGTGAATGCCTGCTGGCGCTCGGCTTCCCAGTTGAACGGCGTCAGGAAATACTGCGACTTGAAGCGCGAAAATCCGCTTGCGACGAGCTTGCCGTCGCCGATCGGGAAGGTGTGATCGTAGCCGACCGCGATCGTGACCTTGGGTGCCTGAGGTGGCGTGTTGCCGGACAGGTCGATCGGGAACGTCCCATTCAAACCGGACACCGCACCCGGGAAGTCGGTGAACTTAGCATCAAGGTAGTTGAAGGTCAGATGCGCGCGATCGCGATCGGACAAGACGAACGTGCTATCGGTCTCGATACCCCAGATCCGCGACTTGCCCGCGTTGAGCGTCCGCGCACCGACCGACGTATCGAGCAACACCTGAACCTGCTGGTTGGTGTATTTGTAGTAGAAGGCCGAGACGTTGAACTCGACCGTCCGGTCCGCAAACCGGTTCTTCGACCCGATTTCATACGCCGTCAGCGTCTCCGGTGCATAGTCGCCGACATTGTCGAAGCCGCCGCCCTTGTAACCGGTCGAGACCTTTGCATAGAGCAGGTTATCACGGGCCGCCTTGAAGTCGACGCCGGCGTTCCACGTGACCTTGTTAGATTCCTGGCGCGGGAACGTGGTGACCGCACCGGGCGATCCGTCGGCGGGCGGCGTCGGCCCGGAATTGAACTGGAACCCGTAATTGTCGTAGCGGCCACGCTTCTTGTCGTCCGTGTAGCGAATGCCACCCGTCAGACTGAGCGTGTCGGGCAGCACCCAATACGTGGCCTGGCCGAATGCGGCCTTCGACGTCGAATCGACATAGGGTCGATAGAAGAAGTTCAGGAAGCTGCCGTTTGCTCCCGCTTGCGGCAGGAAGAGACCGCGGGCGATATCCTGCGATTCCTTATAGTAGAACCCGCCAGCCTGCCAGATGAATGCGCCTTCCTTGCCGCCTGCGAGACGGATTTCATGGCTCTGCGTGTCGGAATCTATCCGGTTGTTATAGTAGGTGAAGACCGCCGGCACGTACCCATTCAAGGGCTGGCGCGAACTGACGTTCACGTCGCGGTAGCCGCCAATATAGCTGAGCGTCGCAAAATCCAGATCCAGGTCCGCGCGGCCGCGGACCGCGTATTGTTTGGTTCGGAAGAAACCGACATCAGCCAAGGGATAGCTGTCGCGGTCGAACGTCGGCTTGAATTGCGACGGCACGATTGCACCGGACGGCAGCGTTGCAAGGCCAGGCGAGGTTTCCGAAACTTCAACGCCGAACTGCGACGGCGCGCTCTGGTTCACGTCGACATATTCGCCGGCGAGGTAGAGTTTCAGGCGGTCGAACGGCTCGGCATAGATCGAGGCACGGAGTGCGTCGGAATTGCCCGTATCGCCCTTTCCGCCGGGGGCATTGTTCGTATAGCCGTTATGATCGGAATGGAGGCCCGCGATGCGGATGGCCACGTTATCGCCGAGCGGCAGATTGACGGCAGCTTGCGCCGTCTTTGAATCATAGTTGCCGTAGCCGACCGTCGCGAAGCCGGAAACGTCACCCAGCAACGGCTTGGCGGCGATCACGTTCAATGCACCCGCCGTCGAGTTGCGGCCGTACAACGTACCTTGCGGGCCACGCAGGATTTCGACCCGCTCGAGATCGAACAAGGCGGCATTCAACGCGACTGGGCGGTTGATGTACTCGCCGTCGATATTGATCGTCAGTGCGCCGTCTGCGGTCTCCGAGACATCCTGGCTTCCGACACCGCGGATGCTGATACGCGTGAACAGGGTTTCGGTCGTCAGGTTGAGGTCGGGTGCGAGGCGCGTAAGCCCGTTCAGATCGCCGACGCCGCTCTTGATGAGCTGATCCCCGTCGAACGCACGCATCGCGATCGGCGTATCCTGGATCCCGGTAGCGCGCTTCTGAGCGGTCACGATGATATCGCCCAACTGACCGGCATCGTCCTGCGCTGTGCCAGCGGTCGTCGCCGCGCTTTCCGTCGGGGTCGCTTCGACAGGAGCCGGGAGAGCTTCCGTCGGTGGCGTCTGCTGGGCCTGCGCGGTCGCGGTCATCGCCAGCGTTGCGACTCCAGCCAAAAGAACACGGATTGCGGGTGCGTAGCGCATTAAGATCCTCTCCCTTGTCGATCGGCGGGTTTTTCCCCGCACTGGTACGAATAAGAACTATGGTTCTAATGAATGCTTTGTTGGAGCTGTCAAGCAGCGGCGTCAGGGCCGCAAGAGCCCGCGATATCAAAGTTTTTACGGTATCGACCGGCGCCATCACGCCGTCGTAGTGGAGATCTGCCTCTGACGATGGCCGTCGTCCTGATGACAGGTCTTTACCCACACGCCGGCAGCATCAGAGTAGTGCTACAGGCTATGGGGATGCCGGTGTGGGCCAAATAGTCGCGCCGGTGCGATCCCCTTGTAGAAAGCCCCGCGCCCCCGCGATCAGTCGGCTGAGCGGAGATACGCAGACGCCATATGGCCGAGATCCTCTTTCAGGACCGCCCATTCCCCTTCGACGCCATTTCCAGGGGTCGCGCCGAAGCCAAGAGCACGCGCAATGGCCGAATAGGCGATGCGATAAGCAGAGGCGACGGCGCGTTCGGGATCGGGTCGCTTAATCTCGGCACGATGCGCCAGAAGCGCCGTGCAGACGAGATTCTCTACTTCCATGTAGCTGCGCTTGCCGGCAGCGAGCACGATGGGATCCGATCCAGCACGCAGCATCATCGGGCGCATCAGATCGGCATGTTCGTGAAGGCATTCGGCGATCCCCTCGATGATCAGGGGAACGAGTGTCCCGAGATTATCGGCCTGCGACTCGGCGCGGTCGACAACTTCGCGTTGCGCCTTGTCGACGGCGAGCAGCACCCGGCTTTGCACCGCGCGGATCAGATCATCCTTGCTGTCGAACCGGTTGTAGATCGAACCGATCGAAACCTTGCCAGCCTTACTGACCTCGAGAAGCGTGAAATCGTCGCTGCCCCGCTCGCGCAGCAGGTCTTCGGCCGCGGCGATCATCCGATCGTAGGATGCGCGGCTACGTCCCTGCTGGGGCACACGCAACGGCGTGGCGGCGAGCTCCATTTCTACTGTCATCGCTTTAGCAGGCATCGCGAAGGTCCCCGTTGACACGCGGCACAACAGGCCGCTATCACTCGTTTCAGAATGACGGTTCTAGTTCTGAACCGCTACTAGTCAGTTACACTTTGTGACGGGCGAAAGGCAAATCGGCAGGGGACAAACCCGCCAATTCGGGAGAGATTTGATGCGATTTTCGGTTTTCTTGAATGCCCGCACCACGGCTGCGGACCAGGACCGTCAATTGATCCTCGATCTCGTCGATCACGCCAAGAAAGCCGAGGAACTCGGCTTCGACGCGGTCTTTCTTCCCGACCACCACTTCACCGGCTACATGCCCGTCGCGAGTGACCCGATGATGTTCGCCGCCTATCTGGCCGGACAGCTGAAGAAGGTGCATTTCGGCTTCTCCGTCACTTCAGTGCCGCTTCACAGCCCTGTCCGCTTTGCGGAACGCGTCAACATCCTGGATCAGTTGACGCAGGGCAGGCTGCTGGTCGGCGTAGGGTCTGGCACCACGCCCGAAGAGATGATCGGTTTCGGCGTGAACTACAAGGAAGCCTCGGCGATCGCGGAGGCCAACCTTGCCATCGCCGAGAAGCTTTGGGCCAAGCAGATCGACGACGCGCCGATCGAATTCGAGAATGGCCCGTACAAGGGAAAGGTGCTGCAGCGCATCGCGCCTGCGATGTACGGCGAACGACACGCGCGTCTCATGCCCGTTGCGATGAAGGAAGCCAGCGCACGCCGAGCCGCGGAGCATGGCTGGCCGGCGTTCATTCCCGCATTCACGCCGCCGAACATCGGCGGTACCGAGCCGCTCAAGCACGTCACCAAATACTTCAACGCCTATCGCGACATGCTCATGGCGGCCGGCCATGACGAGGCGATCGTCGCGGATGCCTTGTCCTGGACCACGCACACCTATCAATGCGTCCACATCGCCGAGAGCGACGACCAGGCACGCGAGGAACTGGAGGTCATCTTGCGCGCCTATCAGGCCGCGGTCGACCGCGAGAAATACTATAACGACGCGGCCGAGCGTGACGCCGCCAACCAGAAGACCGACGACACGCCGATGGCGTTGACCGAGGACTGGATCGCGACCTGGTGTTTGCACGGTAGTTCGAAGACGGTGGCCGAGCATCTTGCGCCCTATGCGGAACTGGGGATCGGCAACGTCCTGTGCGGCACGACGACCGGGCCGCTCGATCCGCAACGGCTCGAATGGGCAAACCGGACGCTCGACCTGCTGGCGCGCGACGTCATGCCACAGTTCAAGTCGGCGTGATGGCGGCGCCGTACATCGTCGGAATCGGAGGGACCACGCGGCCCGGATCTTCCGGTGAGCGGATGGTCAGGGCCGTGCTCGCGGCAACCGAACGCAACGGGGCGACCACGCGGATGTTCGGCGGGGCAGAACTGTCTGCCCTCCCCCATTTCGCCCCTGAAAACGCCGAGCGCAGCGATGCACAGCGCGAATTCGTCGAAGCCGTACGCGCTGCCGATGGGATCGTGATCGGCTCGCCGGGCTATCATGGCGGCGTGTCGGGTCTGGTGAAGAACGCCATAGACCTCCTCGAGGATCTGCGGGACGACCGCCGGGTCTATTTCGACGGCCGCGCGGTCGGGCTGGTCGTCACCGCGGCAGGCTGGCAGGCCTGCGGCGTCACTCTTCAGGCATTGCGCGGGATCGTGCATGCGATGCGCGGCTGGCCGACCCCGATCGGCATCGCGGTGAATACCGTCGAGCAGCAGCCGTTCGCGCAGGACGGATCGCTCGCGGACGACGGCCTGCGACGTCAGGTCGCGATGCAGGCCGACCAAATCCTGTTGCTTGCCGGAGCTACGCGATGATCAACGACGCTTTGCTGTCGTTCACGGCGGGCCGCGACATGTGGTCGACCGTCGAGGCGGACGACGTCCCCTCCGCCAAGATGGCCGACGGCCCGATGGGCATCGCGAGCGGTCGCGTCGACGAGCGCGACGTATCGATCCTGACCCCGAGCGGTATCGCGCTGGCGGCAAGCTGGGACCGGGCACTCGCCGGCGTCGTCGGTGCGCTGGTCGGCGGTGAAGCCAAGCGCAAGAGCGTCGACATGGTGCTGGCACCCAATCTCAACCTCGCTCGCTCGCCGAACGCAGGCCGGGTGTTCGAGATGTTCGGCGAAGATCCCCTGCTTGCCGGAACGCTCGGCGTCGCCTGGAGCAGGGGTTTGCAGAGCCGCCGTGTCGGCAGCATCGCCAAGCATCTGGTCTGCAACGACTCCGAGACGCAGCGCGATCGTTACGACGCGATCGTCGACGAGACGACGTTGCGCGAAATTTATCTGCTTCCGTTTGAAATGGTCGCCCGGGCTGGCTGCGCCGGGATCCTGACGGCCTATAACCGCGTCAACGGCGACTATTGCGCACAGAACGCGCCCGTCCTGACCGACATCCTGCGCCACGAATGGCGCTACGGTGGTTTCACGGTAAGTGACTGGTTCGGTACGCATGCCGGCGCGGAGTCCCTGAACGCGGGGCTCGATCTCGAAATGCCTGGCCCCGCCCGGTTCATGGGCACGAAGCTGCGCGACGCAGCGGCTGATGGGACAGTTGGCGTCAACCGGGTCGAGGAAGCCGTCGACAGGATCCAGATCGCTGCCCGAACCTGGGCCGGCGGGGATGCAGGCGCTGAGCCGGGGGATCGAGATACCATTCTGGCCCAGGCGGCCGCCGCTGGTTTCACGCTGCTGCGCAATGATGGCGACCTGTTGCCGGTCGCGCCGGGCAGCATCCGAACACTGGCGGTGATCGGACCCAATGCGCTCGCCCCCTGCTTCCAGGGTGGCACGTTCGCCAAGATCGCGCTCCGCCCCGATGCGATTCTGCCGGTCGAGGCGCTGCGCGCGCGGTTCGGCGCGGAGGCGATCGTCTTCGCTCCCGGCTGCCCCCCCTCGCCGCGGCTGCCGGCGATGCTGGCGCTCCCCGCGCGCGATCTCGGCGATGGCTGCGACGTCGGCATGACCGTGGATTACTTCGACGGCCATGATTTTTCCGAAAACCTGCTCGGCAGTGAGACGCGGAACACCAATTCGCTGACCTGGTTTCACGGCATGCACGACCTCGGCGCATTCGACCGCGATGGCGGTGTCCGGGCCAGTGGGCGGGTCATGCCGACGGTCACGGGCATGCACCGCCTTCACATCGGTGGCACCGGATCGGTACGACTGGTCGTTGATGGCCGGCAGGTGTTCGCTGCGGAACGCGACATCCCGGCAAGCGACGTCATGGGCGCGCTGAAAAGCGGCGACAGCGACCATGTCGAAGTCCTGCTCGAAGCGGGGATACCCGTACTGATCGAAGCAGAGCTTCGGTACACGCCAGCACGTGCCCATGGGTTATGGTTCGGGCTCGGCGTACCGAACGACGCGGCAACCCTGCTGGCCGAGGCGGAGGCGATCGCTCGGGGTGCCGACGCGGTACTGCTGCTTGTCGGCGAGACCGCGGACGCTGGCGTTGAAAGCAAGGACCGCGATACCACCGCGATCCCCCTCGACCAGCAGGACCTCGCCGCGCGCGTGATCGCCGCCAACCCGCGAACGATCGTCGCGGTGAATGTCGGGCACGCCTTCGATACGGGGTTCGCCACCGATGCTGCGGCGCTGCTGGCGGTCTGGTACCCGGGCGAGGCGTTTGGGCCTGCGCTCGCCGCGGTCGTCGCAGGCGATCTCGAACCCTCCGGGCGCCTGCCCGTCGCACTGGCGGCTTCGGAGGACCAATACCCCGTGCTGCATGCCACGCCCGATCCCGACGGGCGGCTGCCGTACGCCGAAGGCATTGGCATCGGCTATCGCGGGATGATCACGGCGGGCATCCGTCCAGCGTTCGCGTTCGGCGAAGGGCTTGGCTACGGCCGCTTCACCTACGTCGCCGCAACCGCGACCACGCGGTTCGATCACGGCGTCGATCTGGTCGTGACCGTGCGCAACGACGGCTCGCGCGACAGCGCCGCCGTCGTCCAGGCCTATCGTACCGACGGCCCGCTGGCCGGTTTCGCCAAGCAGGTGGTCGCCGCGGGCAGCACGGTGGACATTCCTCTTGTCGTCGAGCCGATCGCACTGCGGCGATGGAGCGGCGATCGCTGGGTGTTCGCATCGGGTCCGACCACGCTGCGTATCGGCGGGTCGTCGCTGAACCTTCCGCTGTCGGTAACGGTCGCGTTCGACTGACGATGAATTCACAATGCCGGCGCTGACCGGCAGTCAAGGAGAGTGGATATGGCACGCGTTTCAGAAGTTCGTTACGTCGGCTATGCGGTTCCCGACCTGGAAGCCGAGCGCCGGTTCTACGCCGACGTCTGGGGACTGACCGAGGTCACGGCCGATGACGGCATGGTGTATTTCGCCGCCGCCGGCACGCCCGAGAAATATGTCGTACGTCTTCGTCAGGACGCCGTGCAACGGATCGACGTGATGGCATGGGCGGCCGACACGCGCGCCGACGTCGATGCCCTGTTCACGCAGGTCAAGGATGCGGGGGGCAGGATCATCACCGAGCTTCATGAGCAGACGACTCTGGGTGGCGGCTACGGCTTCCGCTTCTTCGATCCTGATGGCCACACGCTGGAGGTCTCGGCGGAGGTCGAGCGCGGGGATTCGCGCGATCTGAAGCGCGGCGAGGCGATCCCGGTCAAGATCAGTCATATCGTGATGCATGCGCCGGACCACCGGGCGACCGTTGCGTGGTACGAAAAGGCACTCGGTTTCCGCGTCTCCGACTGGCTCGGCGACTTCATGTGCTTCATGCGCTGCAATGCGTGGCATCACCGCCTCGCGTTCCTGCCGGGTCCGCCATGCCTCAACCACGTCGCCTATGACGTGCTGACGATCGACGACATGATGAAGGGCATCGCCCGCCTGAAAAAGAACGACGTCGATATAAAATGGGGGCCGGGCCGCCATACCGCGGGCAACAACACTTTCAGCTATTTCACGACGCCGGCGATGAACGTCGTCGAATACACGTCCGAGCTGGAAGAGGTCGACGACGATCATCACCAGCATACGGTTCATGTCCCCTCACCCGATACGATGGACCAATGGGGTACCGGCGTCGGCGGTCCCCAGACCATGCCCAAGCCTGCCCCCGATGCAGGTCTATGGACACCGGCGGCGGCATGATCCGCGCCGGTATCGCCCTGGCCGGCCTCGCCCTGCTGGCGATGCCGGTCGCCGCCCGGCGGGTCGACGAGACCGAACGAAATCGCGCGATCATGACGCGGTTCGCCGATATCCTGTACCGCGCGAAAGACGTACGGCGGGCGTTCGACGACTTCGTGGTCCCGGACTATGTCCAGCACAATCCCGGCATCGCCGACGGCCGCGCCGCGGCCATAACGGCGTTGGAGCCCCTGTTCTCGACGCCCGGTGCGACCTTCGTCGTGAAGCGGATCGTCGTCGATGGCGATCTGGCGATCATCCACCTGTTCGGTCGCGGCGATCCGAAGACGGCCGGCGGCGCCGTAGCGGATATCTATCGCCTCAAGGACGGTAAGATCGTCGAGCATTGGGATGTCATCCAGCCGATGCCGCAATCGTCCAAAAACCCCCACCCCATGTTCTGAGTATCTGCACCATGGCCATGTTCCAATATTTTCCGAATAACTATGTCTGGAACCTCTCGGTCGACATCGCGATCGAAAGCGGTGCGCGGATCGGCGAGATCGAGGAGATGTGCCGCCCCCTGCTGGAAGCCGCACGGTCGGGCGAAGACGCAGGCACCCCGCAGTTCATGCGCGAATGGGTCAAGATGGCCGACAAGCTCGTCGATCTCGCCGCCGAGGACGAGGCATTGGGGCGGCGCATTTCGGCGGGCACCAAACTCCAGCGCGCAAGCCTGTACTACATCACTGCCGAACGGATGCAGGGACAAGGCACGCCGGAGCGCAACGCCACGTTCGCAAAGGGCCAGGACAGTTTCCGGCGCGCCATGGCGCTGGGCAAGGAAAACGCGGAGCGCGTCGAGATCGCGATTCCGGGCGGCATGGTGCCGGGTGTGTTCACGCAGGCGCCGGGCAAGGCGCCCGTCGTCGTGTTCGTCAACGGACTCGATAGCTGCAAGGAGCTTCTCTACTGGACCGGCCTGCCTCAGGCCCTGCTGCGCCGTGGAATATCCACCTTGTGCATCGATCAGCCAGGGTCGGGCGAGGCGCTGCGCGCAGGCGGGTTGCACGCCACGCACGAAAGCGAGCGCTGGGCGACCCCTGTCGTCGATTGGCTGGAAACGCTGCCCGGCGTCGACGCCGCGCGGATCGGCCTCTCGGGCATCTCGCTCGGCGGATATTTCGTACCGAGGGCGGTCGCCTTCGAACCACGGTTCGCGGCAGCGGCGGTCTGGGGCGCCAATCACGACTGGGCGGAAGTCCAGCAGAAGCGCCTGCGCCGCGAGGGCGAGAATCCCGTGCCGCACTATTGGAACCACGTCATGTGGGTGTTCGGTGCCAAGTCCATGGACGAGTTCCTCGACAAGGCTGCCGGCATGACGCTCGAGGGCATATTGGACCGGATCACGGTGCCGTTCCTGGTGACGCACGGCGACAATGACCGACAAATCGGCCGCGACTATGCGCACCGGACCTACGACCAGCTCGTCAACAGCCCCAGGCGCGAACTCAAGTTCTTCACCGAACGCGAAGGCGGTGTCGAGCATGTCGGGGTCGACAATATGAGCTTCGGTCGCGACTTCATCGCCGACTGGCTCGCGGAAGCATTGGGGGGACATGTCGCATGACGCGGACGTTCATCGACCTGTCGATCACGCTCGATCCCGACGTGATAACCGATCCGCCGTTCATGCGACCGTCGATCGCGTATCAGACGCACGATCAAACCGTCGCCGAACTCCAGACTTTCTTCCCCGGCGTAACCGCCGAACAGGTCCCGGGCGGATTGGGGTTCGCAGCATCGGAGACGCTGACGCTGTCTACGCACAACGGCACGCATCTCGACGCGCCTTGGCATTATCACCCGACGATGAACGGCGGCGAACACGCGATCACGATCGACGAGGTGCCGCTGGAATGGTGCTTCCAGCCGGGCGTCAAGCTCGACATGCGCCATTTTCCGGACGGCCATGTGGTAACCGCGGACGAGATGGCGGCAGCACTCGACGCAGCCGGTCACACACTTCGGCCACTGGATATCGTGCTGATCAATACGGCCGCTGGCGCGGCGCTCGGCCAAGCCGACTTTCTCGCTAAGGGGTGTGGCATCGGCTACGAAGCCACGCTGTACCTGACCTCGCGCGGGGTTCGCGTCACGGGCACCGACGCATGGTCCTGGGACGCGCCGTTTGGCCACACGGCCAAGCGGGTTGAGGAGACGGGCGACACCTCGCTGATCTGGGAGGGGCATAAGGCAGGACGAGACATCGGCTATTGCCACATGGAGAAGCTCACCAACCTCGACCGCCTACCCAGCAATGGTTTCATGATTTCGTGTTTTCCGGCAAAGATAAAGCATGGGTCCGCTGGCTGGACACGAGCAGTTGCCATACTGGACGATTGAGAGAGCTGCTTCAGGATTTTGAAGCGCAATTCGAGCCCGACGTTTAGATCGATTCCATCGCTCTTGGCGTCCGCTCAAATTCAAACGGCGACATTCGCGGCCATTTACCAGTTGCCAAAAAAGGGACATTTGTTCGCTTTTTGTCACTCGCAGACGTCGCCCCTAGGGTTGGCATCCACGATCTCGTCAACTCGGAATTGGCGGGCGGCGTCGCTTGCCCGCGTAACGTTCCGACCAGCAAACAAGCGACGGCGGTTGCCGCCCCCCCGGTTTCGACGCCAGGCTGCGAGGTGGAGAGCGCGACCTCTCGCCGGAGATTGGACGCGGCATCGTTGAGAGAGTCGGCGGGGGCGAGGGAATGTTCGGCAAGCAATCCGCGGACGTTCCGCGCGATCGACGGTACGGCGATCACGGCGTCGGGCTTCTCCTCGATCGACATTGCCGGGCTCGCAGCGGTCACGGGCGGGCGGGATATCACATTCGCTATCGGAACGGGGATCAGTTCGAGCCGACGCGCGGGCGGCGCAAAGTCGACCGAGATCCTTATCGAGCTGACCGGCATCGACGCAGCGAATGCCCCCCTCCGCAGCCGTCACGCCGTGTTCCATCCCGGTGGCGCGGCACCGCTGACGGCGATCGGTGTCAGCATGCTGATCGACCGTCTCACCGGGCTGGACGGCAATCCCGCAACGAAGCCGGGGCTGTACTTCCCGTATCAGGTCCTCGATCACGCCGCCTATCTCGCACGCCTCGAACAAGACGGCGGGAAGCTCATGACGCTCCCGCTCGCATGACGGTGCGACGCCATCCCCCCGGAGCCACGCGCTTGTGGTCATGGCTCATCCCGTCGTCACCTGGGGTGTCTAGGATCGATCCAACCACCCCGCGCGCGTGAGCAGATCGATCGCATCGTCGATGCGACGGGAGGCGGTCGCCTCCACGATGAGCGCCCCCCATCCAGCCGTTCCCGATCGACGTTCCGCAAGCCGCGCTCGACGAGCTGGCCGATCGCCTCGCGCGCACCCGCTGGCCGGATGCCGGCACGGTGCAGGACGGGTCGCAGGGCCCGCAAGCGGACCGCATCCGCGCGCTCGCGCAGCGATGGCAGGACTAGTACGACTGGCGTGCCACGGAAGCGCTGCTCAACGGCTGGGGCAGCAGCCGCACGGTGATCGACGGGCTCGGCATCCACTTCCTCCATGCCCGCTCCCCCGAACCCGACGCGACACCGCTGCTCCTGACGCATGGCTGGCCGGGATCGGTGCTCAAGTTCCGCGACGTGATCGGCCCGCTCAGCGATGCGCGCGCGCACGGCGGAGATGCGTCGAACGCGTTCCACCTCGTCATTCCCGCGCTGCCCGGCTTCGGCTTTTCCGACAAGCCGACCGAGCCGGGTTGGGGTGTCGGCCGCAGCGCCGCGGCATGGGCGCGCTGATGCAGCGGCTCGGCTATGTCGATCGCTGGATGGCGCAAGGCGGGGACTGGGGTGCCGCGGTCACCACGGCGCTCGCGCATATGCGTGTTCCGGGTCTCGCCGGGATCCACCTCAACATGATGATGATCCAGCCGACGCCCGAGGAACGGGCGAATGCGACGCCAGCCGAGCAACAGATGCTGGACGACGCCGCGCGCTACGACCGTGAATATGCGGGATATATGAAGCTCCAGTGCACGCGGCCGCAGTCGCTAGCCTTCGCGCTCGCGGACTCGCCTGTAGGATTGGCAAGCTGGCTCTATGCGCTGTTCCAGGACGTCTCCGACAGCAAGAGGCACCCCGAAAGCGTCATTCCGCTCGACCATCTGATCGACGACATCATGCTGTACTGGCTGCCGAACACCGGCCCCAGTTCGGCGCGCTTCTATTGGGAAGCCGCGCAGGAGATGGCCAAGGGAATGCCGAGCGCGCCCGTGCCGCTGCCCGCAGGCGTCAGCATGTTCCCCGGCGAACAGGTCCGCCTGTCCCGCCGCTGGGCGGAGGCGCGCTTTGCCGATCTGCGCTATTTCGGAGAGGCTCTGAGCGGCGGGCATTTCGCGGCGATGGAAAATCCCGCAGCGTTCGTCGAGCACGTCCGCACGACGTTCCGGGCGCTCAGGCCGGAAGAAGGCGCCTGAGGACCCGCCTGAACCGCACAACCGGCGCGCCCGAACGCTCGACCTTCATGCGCAGCAGCGTGCCATGCCACGCAGCAAGTAACACCGCGGCAAGGTCGTCGGCCTCATCCGGTGCCACGATCAGCCGCAATAGGCTGGCGAAGGCGCTGGTCTGTCGCTCCAGCACGCGGGCCAGGGCATCGCGAAGGACCTCGCTATGCGCCGGTGCCTCGGTCGCCAGGTCTGGGATGAGGCAGCCGACACCCCAGTCCTGCTCGTCGAGCGCTCGCTCGATCGCGTCAAAATAGGCAGCGATGCGCCCAGACGGCGGAAGCGACGGAGCCTGCAACGTCTCCTGCATGATCTGGTCGAGCCGGGCGACATACTGATCCAGCACGACGAGCGCGAACCCTTCCTTCGACCGGAAGTGGTTGGTGAACGACCCCAGTGGCACCGCCGCGGCCGCCGCGACCTGACGCACGCCGGTCGCGGTATAGCCGCGCTCGTGAAACAGGCGGGCCCCGGTCTCCACCAGAAGGTCGCGCTGCGTGGCGGCTGAAGGAGCGGTCATGCCCGCTTTCTATCTCAATACGATCGTATTGACCACTGGCATCGATCGTGGGACTGAGGGAATCATGCGCAGTCCCGATCACCATTTCATCGATGCCGGCGGCATCCGCCTCCATGTCGTCGCGCAAGGGAGCGGCCCCGCCGTCCTCTTCTGCCACGGCTTCCCGACGACATGGGTGACCTGGCGCAGCGCGATGCAGGCGACCACGGCGGCGGGCTTCCGTGCGATCGCGCTCGACATGCGCGGCTATGGCGAGAGCGATGCGCCGGACGACAACGCGCTGTACACGCCGTTCGACACGGTCGGCGACGTGATCGCGGTGCTCGATCACTTCGGGATCGGTCGCGCGATCCTGGTCGGGCATGATTTCGGCGCCAACATCGCCTGGAACGCGGCGATGATGCGGCCCGATCGGATCGCAGCGGTGTTCGGCGTCAGCGTGCCGTTCCTCCAGCCCGGCGGCACGAGCTTCCTCGATCAGCTTCGCTCCGCCGGAGCCGATGGCTTCTACATGTTCGACCAGATGACGCCCGAAGCCGACGCCAAATGGGCGGACGCCGCGCACAGTATCCCGGCGAGCCTCTACTGGTTGTCGGGCGAGGCACCGGCGGACCAACGGTGGGATCCGTTCGATCCCGCCCGCCACATGCTACGGCCAGCGCCGGGCGCCCCGACGACGATCGATCCCGCTTATGTCTCCGAGATGGTGGAGGTGTTCGGCCGAACGGGGTTTCATGCGCCGCTAAACTATTATCGCGCGATCGACGGGTTCTTCTCGCTCGCCAGCCGGGCGTTCGCCGGCTGCCGTATCGCGCAGCCGAGCTTCTTCCTCACCGGCGCGGCGGACGGTCTGAACGCCGTGCGCAGCCCCACGGAGAATTCGCTGCGCGAAACGCTTCCCGGGCTGCGCGGGTTCGTCGCATTGGACGGCGTGGGCCACTGGCCACAGCTCGAGGCGGCAGAGGCGTTCAATGCCGCGCTGGTCGGCTTTTTGGAAATGGTGTGTTCTGACACTTAGTCTCGCTAACCGACTGCCGTCCGGGCTGGCAGATCGCCAAGCTGCGCGTCGGAACAATAGGCCGGCAGATAAGACCGACAAGTGGACGTTCAGGCCGCGCTGCTCGCTACCTAGCTTAGGTCGCTCATTCAGGTAAGCTGATCCGCTCGCCGTAAACGACGTCTCGAGGACGCGGAGCGGCCAAACTTGGTCCCTTTATACCTTTCCCGGACGATAGTGCGAATGGCGGGTTTCGGACTAAGCAGCCGTTCACAGGCCCATAAAAACCGTATCGGAGCCGCCCTACGTGACTTCTGCCTCAAGCGCGATGGTCGTCCGGATTCAAACGGCTCAGACCAACCGCAAACATGATGGTAATCGCTTCAATTCCGTGATCCTGCTTCCCTGTACAAGACAGTCCATCCGCCCCCGTTCTACCTCGCGATCAGCCCGTGATACTGTCCTGCACAGATTTCAAGGCCTTGATGACCGGCGCCGCTATCGGGACGATAAGCACGCCAAGACCAAGCTGTGTGTATTCTTCCCAAGGTGGGGTTGCAGATCCCGCCAACCCGTAAAGGCTGTCGGCCAGACCAAAGCATATCACTATCCAGGCAAGGAGACTGGTTGCTGTCGGCGCAGACGCCAGCGATTGAAGGGCCGGAAACACCGCCTGAAGCCGTGGAAATATCAGCATTCCGGAGATAGCCAAGCTAAGGCCGCCGGCGATACCGGCCAAGCGTAGCCATGAAATGGACCGGGCCGGATGATCTATTTTGCTAAAGGCCTCAACGGATCCGTCTATTTCCCTGCGGATGCCGTCTATTGTTTGAAGAAATGATCCTGGGCGATCGTGAGACCAGACTTGCAAGACGATCTCGCTTGGCAGCAGCTTTCGCGCCGTTGCATCTGACAATTTATTTCCGAGAAGTGAAAAAAACGTGGCGTAGAATTGCCGCTTTGACAATCCGCCGTGCCCTGTCGTCAATTCCGGTAAAATCAGAAGGTCAAACGTATTGCCACCTTCCTTCGCAGCAATAATGCTACCGATCCCGGATCTCAGTTGGTCCAGCATACATTCTTGATAGCCCTTATCACCTTGCTGCTCGTATAATAGCGAAAAGCACGGAGGTAAATCGAGCTGATCGTTGCTGAACGTTACGATCGCTACGTTTACAATCGACGCTATCCCAAGCTTACTGTAGACCCCCTGACATGGTATCACATCTATACTGCCAGGCAGCATTGCTCGACCATCAAGCCTGGTGAGAGCACAACCTCGCAGAATGGGTCCGCTGCTACCGCTTGAAACGTAGACTTTCTGGTCGACCGAACTGACGATCGCAACGCGCTGATCCGGTGGAATACGGAAGCCATCAATTCGATCGTCTTCGAAACTCATCTCTCGCAAAGTTACACGGATGATTCGATTTTCTGGTGTCCTGAACCAGACTATCGGAATCCTGAGGCCCGCTGGTGCAAGTCCGTCAGATGTCTTGCTTTCGAGCAGTGCCTTCTCGATAGCCTGCTTTGATAAGGTCGCCTCTGGAGAACCAAAGCCCACCCAAGATGGCTCGGGCCGAATGGCCCAGATAACGCCTAGTAAGAATATTAGTGACAAGGCCAGACAAACTATCAAAGGGCGGAAATGCACGATAGCCATCCCATACAAATGGATAATCCCGCACCGTTACGCCCGCAGAAAATATTCGGTTGGAGTCTTGCCATCGCCCATGGCGAAGCGGCGATGCGGTGCGGTGCCGGCCTGGTTGTCGCTGATCATCATCTCGTCATCGTCGATGCACTCGACGACCAGATAGACGTGATCCGATCCAGGAATCGCGTGATCGTTGTCGAAGCAGACGCCGACGTCCCCTGGCCTTTGCTGCCTGACCGCCACGCGCTGCCATCCGCGCTTCTCGAGCACGGAGGCGAGCTTGCCGGCACCCGGGATCATGGGCACGTCGATCCCGGCCTGCTGGAGGAGTGCGCTGAGATGAAGCGCGCAGGCGTTCTTGGGATAAGCAGGCAGGCCGCGTTTGGCGAGTTCGTCGGCGGCCGACTTTCGCGCCGCACTCATCCCCGCTTCGCCGGCACCATTCGCGATGAGATCGGCGATGCGGGCCACGTCGCCGGTCCGCGCGGGGGGAGCGACCCCGCCCGCCCCGCCGGCCGAAGCAGCCGCTCGCGGACCAACGCCATCCCTCGACAAGCTGCCTCGGAGCATCAGCGAGAAGCTCGGCAGAGCGGGCGGCACCGTTACCACGCCCTCGCCCACCGCCGTCATAGCGGCGTTGAAGTAGCGCACGAAGCGGTCGACATGGTGGCCGGTCCCGATTGGGTACTGCTTCACCCGCCAGCGGTTCTGGGCACCGCTATTGAAGATCACGTTGCCGGCATTGTAGGCCGCGGCGACGAGCGGGGGATCATAGGCCGTGCGGCGCGACTGCCGCCACATGAACAACATGCCGGCACGGATCGACGTTTCCGCAACGGCCAAGTCCTGAACCTTCAAGGTTGGCTTATCGAGCGCTTCCCGTGCGGTGGACAGGAGCGTCTGCATCAGGCCCATCGAAACGCGGCGCGGCGTCCGTTCCGGCACGACGCGGTCGCAGCCGGGTTCGAAACGCAACGCGTTCACCTTGCCCGACGATTCCGTGCAGATCGTGGCGATCACCAGTTCCAGGGGCACCGGCGCCGTCCGGGCGATCAAGGCGATCGCGATCGTGTAGTCGGTCAGCAGCCGATCCACGAGCGCGCGATCCTGGGAGGCGAACGCCTCGAGCGCGCCGTCCACTTCCACGCCCCGCGCCGTCAGTCTCCAGTCGGAACCGCCCGGATAGCGGTGGTGGGATCGGGTCAACTCCTGAAGCTCGACGGCCGACATATTTGCGTCGTCGCCACCAGGCGGCGTGGCGACTACCGTCTCGCCGTTAAGCGCGGACCATGTCATCGGGCCGAGGATGCCATCGTTCTTTAGGTTAGACCGCGCCTGGTAAGCTCGAACCGCCTCCGCCGTTTCCCGGCCGTAGATGCCATCGGCACGGACGCGCGCGCCCTTGGCGGCGAGCAGACTCTGCGCTTTCCAGACCTCGTCGCTCCGCATCATCGGGCTTGTCAGCCAATAGATTTGCTTCAGCCCGCTCATGAGCAGAATTCCGTGGTCAGCCGGGTGAGGATATTGCGGCGCGTGGCGAGCGGCGCGTCGAGCGCGTGAACCGACTCGGTCACGGGGAGGACCTGTAAGCCTCCGCGCGCCAGCGAGCAGGCGGCGGACTTTTCAGCCGCGCGCCGATCTTGCGGGCCAGCCCGCGCCGCGAGCGCCGCCTTGGTGGCGTTGCGCGCCGCCGTGCCGGCCAGAAAGTAGGATGCGTAATAAGACCCGTCGGGAGACGATCCGTCGGGGCCGCTCGCGTTGGGAAGCGGCGTCATCCGCGCCGCGACGGCGCCAATCTCGGCATCGTCGGCCAGCGCCTCACGCGTGTCGCGCAGGCCGCGCCTGAGCTCTATTATCCGCGCGCGCAGGATCAGGACGCGCAGCGCGGCGTCGCCGTTCGGCTGTGGCGGAAGGAAGGTGATCGCGCTGGCGCTGGCCGTGAGCGCGCAACCCAATAACGCCACAGGGGCGGCGCGCTCCTCGGGGGAGATGGCGGACCGACCGACAGGCACCTGGATGCCCGTTTGATAGGCTTTGACGCATCCGCTCGCCTTGAACGCCCAGAGTTGCGCGCAGACCATGTCGCGCTGGCGATCGGTCGCGGGTTCGGCCGGACATTCGACCGGCAGGTTGCCCAAAGCGGCGTATTCGGCGGACAACGCGTCGACCTTCTTCGCGGCCTCGAGCTGCTGAACGGCACGTTTCGACGGGAACGGCGGCTTCAGCAACACGCAGCTGCCGAGCAGCAGGAGTAGCGCGACCGGGGTGGCCCAGCGCAGGGTCATGGCTGGCCGCCCGCCGGCTCGTCACGCAGCACGTGCTGCGCGACAGCAATCGCGCCCGAGAGAAGCGGTGCGAGATCGGTGCCGCGCGTGTTTTTGGCAATCGCCTCGACGACCGAGACCAGTTGGTCCAGCGCGCCGGCAGCACCCGGCTCCTGCCGCACTGTCCCGACCGCGCGAACCAGGTCACTGCTCGCGAGCGTCGGCGTCGCCGACGTCGGATCGGCGGGAAGTTGGGGCGGCAGGGCGCTGGCCGCGATGAGCGACACGATCGTCGTGCGATATTCGTTGATGGCATCCGTCAGCACGCGTTCATCGCTGCCGAAGGCCTGGAACAGCTGGGTATTGGCGGTAGCGGAGTCGTGGGCGAGCGCGTCTGCGGTCCTGGGCATCTCGCCCGGCGCCACCAGCGAGATGCGATAAAGCTCCCGAATCCTGTCTGGCGCGGTGCCGATGATTGACACGAGCGGGCTCAGCGCCGCGGCGGCCTCGGGCAACGTCGGATCGTCGGGGCTGATCGACAGGGCATCAACGTCGAACGGCTGCGCGAGAACCGCCTTCTTCCACGCCTCGAACTGGTGCTGGTCGGCGAAAAGCTCGATCCCGCTGAACAGAAGCCCGCCGATCAGTCCGACGGGGCCGCCAAGGCCCATGAGGATCTGCGACACCGCATTGTTGTCGATCGCTGCCTTCCCGACGGTCGCGAGCGCGCCGACAATCGTGGACACTACGGGGTTTTCATGGGTGACGTTCCGCAGCCGCGCCTCGGCCTGGCCGGCGACAGTCGCGACCGTCGGTGAATCGGCGGCGGCGTCCAGCAGGGGCCGGATCGCGGTCAGCATGGTGTCGATGCGCTGGATCGTGTCGTCGGCCCCGCCTACCGGGCCGGTGCCGAATGGGATTGCGGCGACGGCGCTGGTCAGCTGACGGATGTTCTGGAGATCGCCGTGCAGCTTCAGCAACGACAGCGCAGCGGGCCTGCCCCCCGCGTCCGGCGTCATGCTCGTGAGCACCCGGTCGAGCTGCGCATTGAGCGTATCGGTGCGCGTCTGGTTGGTCTGGGTCGAGGCCTTGATGACCTCCTTGCTCGCCTCCTGCAGGGCGGTGTTGGCCTGGCTCGCCGCTTGGTTTGCCGCTTGGTTCGCCGCCGCCGCATTGTCACGCGCCGCCGCTTCGTTGCGGGTCGCAAAGTAGAAGCTGATGATCGCGCCGATGAAGCCCGAGATAGCCGCTGCGCTTTCTACCTCCAGTGTCTTCTGGAGCGCGAGAACGAGGAAACCGACGACGACGATGAACAGGGAGATGATCGCCCGGATGCTGCCATCGGGGAGCCCCAGCGGCAGGCGCGACAACGGAATCTCCCGTGTGGTCGGATCTTCATTGGGCCCGAGCGTACGGTCGGCGGGCAGCTTGGCGGCGAGTACGCTGGACAGCCGGTAAAACAGGAACCCGGTGACCAACATGAAGATGATGATCGAGCCAAATATCCCGGCCAGGACCCAGTTCATCCGTTCGCGATCGGCGTCGGTATCCTTGAGCTTTCTCTTGACGTCGGCTTCAACCTCCAGCCGCTTGTTCAGTCGCTCGAGCTTGCCGTTCAGCGCCGCGGTTGACGCTTCCTGCTGCCGGATCTGTATTTCGGATTGGGCGCGTGCGTTTTGCTCGTCCCACTTCGGCGCCGTTGTGGACGGAGCGGTTCCGCTGACGACGCTAGACGAGGATTCCGGCCGCCTAGTCCTCCGCGTCCCACTGACCCGCGCCAACGTGCGCGCCGCTGACTGCGCGGCGGGCGTGGTCGCTGCGGGTTTGATTGCGGCCGGCGATGCCGCCGCGGGGGCGGATGCTCGCGCGGTGGACGGCTGCTCGACCTCCAGGTCGACGACTTGGGCGTTCGCCGCGGCTTGCTGACAGGCGAAGAACAGGAGGTAAAGGACAAGGCCCACCGTCGCGCGCCGGCGCCGTACGGTCGGGATCCGTAGTATCCTTCGCCCCATGAGACGCCCCCAGGTAATCATGTCGCGCCCACGCCACCTAACGTGAGTCAAAGACCACACGTCAGCGACATGTCACAGCGATAACAATGACGTATTCAGCATTTTAATTATTCTAACTTAGTCAGATTCAAATATCTTAAATCTGGAGTCAACAGTTTTTCAGTGTAGTTTTTAACAAAGACTTATTCGTTCGCATATTCTTTGATAGAGCAGTTCGCCGCAGTGCAAAGCTGTCAATTCTGCGTCGATCCGTCACCTTAAATGCAACTTGGCGCCTAACTTGCACCCAACAGGTTACCTATGATCATATTTTCAACGTATTCAGCAATTTACGTTTTTCCTATATAGAGTTAATTGACGAAAGCTTTGGTCGGAAGCGAGCGCTAAGGCCCACAGCGCGCAATGTATTGAAGGGTTCGATATCTGCCGCGGCGGTGAGACCCACGTGCAGACGTTCACTGCGCCCCTCCACGCCTCGGAACCGGCCGGACATTCAGGTTGTGATGATGGTTCGTGCGGCAAGATCTTCTGGCGGCGCTTAGGCGATGGCGGGAAAACGCCGCTGCTGATGCTGCACGGCGGCCCGGGCGCGGCGCACGATTATCCGCTGTCGATGAAGGCGTTGGCGGACGAGCGTCCGATGATCTTCCACGACCAACTGGGCTGCGGGAAGGCGGACTCGCCGACCGGCGAGCGCCTCTATACGATCCAGCGTTCGGTCGACGAAGTCGATGCGGTCCGCCGCGCGCTCGGCCTCAACCGGGTCATCCTTTACGGCCACTACTGGGGTACGATCCTGGCGATCGAATATCTCTGCCAAGGCCGCGGCGCAGGCGTCGAGAAGCTGATCCTGGCCGGAGCCATGGCGAGCGCGCCGCAGTGCGTGGCAGGAATGCACCGCCCGATCGCGGGCATGCCCGGCGGCTACCGCCGCCAAACTCGACGCGCTCGGGAAAGCGGGCAAGGCTGCGACGCCGGACTCTGCCGTGCTTACGCAGCGTTTCTTACGACATGTTCGTGTTGCGCACGAAACCATCGGGCGACGCGCTCGTCAGCTTTGCTGCTCCGGCCAAATCGATCGCCTATCGCGTGCTCAACGGACCCAACGCGTTCACCATCGTCGGCAAGATCAAGGAGTGGGCCCGAAGCCGCGACCTCGCGGCGATCACCCAGCCCGCGCTGATCACGACCGGCGAGGATGTCGAGGTCACGCTCGACTGCCATCAGACGATCCGAGACGAGATCGGCGGCAAGGCGCGGCTGGTGGTAATGCCGGGGTGCTCGCACATGACCATGATGGAACAGCCGACCGATTATGACAGCCTGGCCCGCGGCTTTCTTGCCGAATGCTGAAGCGCAGTGATGGACCTCGTCGGAAGCGACCGCCTTGCGAGAAGCCGGGACCCACTGTGGAATAGGCGCTGCCGTATGAGTCGGCACGCTATCGACTGAACAGCATCTTGAGTCCGATCATATGGATCGTCCGTGCTGCACCGGTCGCGCGGACGAAACCGCCCGGCACGAAGATCGAATAGGACGCCGAGACGACACGGTGTCCGGTCCGCCAGCCCAACACGGCCTCGGCCTCGTTGCCGACATGTCTCGGCGCTCCTTCATCGGCGACGCGCAGCACGATCCGCGGGAGCGCCGTATGACCCGTCGCCGCGCCGATGACGCCAATAGGCGATACGGGTCGTCGCTGAACGTGACTCCGCTGCCAAGATCAGGCGAACGCGGCGGCGCGGGATGCGTCCGCCTGGCCCGACAAGAGCACGAAGAGCATCCGGCATGGCCGGCCCGAACGGTTCGCCCAACCCTGCTCGATGCCCGGCTGCGCTACCAAGCTGCCCGGCTTGAGCAGTACCGTGGTCTGGTCGAACACGAGCGTTATCTCGCCATCGATGACAATTCCGTAATCGACTGCGTCGAGCAGGTCGTTGAGCCGGTAGACGGCGTCCGCCCGATGCGAACCGTCCGGAGGCAGGTCAACCACGCGAACCTGCGCCTGCGCCGCGGGGGCCGGTTCGTCTGCCATGCATTGCGGCACAGGGGACACGCAAACGCGTCCCTCGCGATGATCGCGGATCGCGTTCGCGGCATCCGTCTGCCAGAAGATTCGCGTTGCCTCGGACGACAGGCCGGGATCCGTCATCGGCTTGAAGTGTGGCGCGCCAGATGGATCGCGCGCCTCGCGCGCCTCGACCTGGGCGATGAAGCGGTACCCCCGCCCGATGACGGTCGCGATATACTTGGCCGCGTCGGCGTTATCGTCGAGTGCCCGGCGCAGGGCCGCCATGTTGACTTTGAGATTGCCCTCCTCGACCGTGGTCGTCGGCCAAGCGCGCTTCAGCAATTCGCATTTGGTGACGAGTTCGCCGGGACGCTCGACCAGCGCCGTCAGCAGATCGAGCGCGCGTCCGCCGATCCGGACCACGGTGTCGCCCAGCAGCAGCACCTGCCGCTCGGGCATCAGCAGGAACGGCCCGAACGCAAAGGCGCGTCTGCCGCTCATAGCGGCGGCGCCCCGCTCTCGATCGATAGCAGACCGAGGTCCGCAACGACGCGGTCGCACGACGATGTCACGATAAAGGCGCCGGTTCTCCATCTGAACATTGCGATCGCCCTCTGACAATGATGATCAGGGTGTATCGGCTGCGATCGGGCTATTTCAATTCACCTTTGGTGCCCAATGCGTAGTCGTAAGTCGCGCGCCGCTCGACTTTCGTCGAGGTTGGGCCGAACCGGCCTTTTACCCGCTGATCGCGCGTAGACGCGTTCAATTCGCGAAGCCGACCTCCAGCCCGAAGGTGCGCGGGGGTGTTATCGTCGCGCGCGGCTCGCCGAATACCGGAAAGGCATGGCCGATATAGCGTTCGTTGCCCAGGTTCTTGCCAAACAGCGCGAACGACCAGCGCCGATCGGCTGTGCGGACCGCCAGCCGCGCGTTGACGAAGTGCGTCGGCGCACGCGAAAACGCGCGCTGTTCGCCCGGCTGATGATAGATCCGGCTTTCGTGGTCATATTCGGCGCGCGCCAAAAGTTCGCCCCCGGCCGCGAGCGGAAACCTGTTCTGCACGCCGAGGCCCAGCTTGACGTCGGGCGCGCGGTTCAAGCGCTCGCCCGAATACTCGACCTGCGACACCGGATCGATGAAGCGGCCATAGCGCGCGCGCAGCCACGCACTGCTGACGGTGAGTTCGAACCGTTTGGTCGGATGTGCGGTGAGCTCGAGTTCCAGTCCGTCGACGGTCGCGCTCGCTGCGTTGCGCACGACCAGAAATCCGATCGAGTCGGTGGTACGGACCTGCAGGTCCTTATAATCGTAGTGAAACGCGGTGGCATTGAGCCGCAGGCGGTGATTCAACCATTCGCTCTTGACCCCCGCTTCGAACGCCGTGAGCGTTTCGGGCGCGAAGATAGTCGGCGTGGGCGTGGTGATCAGGCTGACCGAGGTCGAGCCGCCGCTCTTGAAGCCCTCCGAATAGCTCGCATAGAGCAGCAAATCCTTGCCCGGTTTATAGTCAATCACCAGCCGCGGCGACACGTTGGACCACGTCGTTCGCTGAGTGGAACTTGGGAACGACCTGAAGACCGGCGGTTCGTCGATGCTGAACTGCTGCCGGAAGGCGAACCGCTTTGTCTCGCGGCTCCAGCGCAGTCCCGCCGAGACGGTCAGCGTGCCGGTCAGGCGGTAGCTCGATTGCGCGAACGCCGCGTAGGCCATGGTGCGGTTCGACGCGTTGATATATTGCATCGTGGCGCTGGGCAGGCCGAGCTCCTTGGTGAAGTCGAGATAGATCGGGCTGTAGGTCCGGGCCGTCTCGCCGAAATAATAGAGCCCGCCGAGCCACTGCCACCGACCGGTGCCAACCGAGGTGACGCGCACTTCCTGGCTGAATTGCGCGGCATGGTCGAATTGCCCGAACTGGATGCCGAGCGTCGGGCCGGCATCGGTATCGAGCACGTTCGCCAGTGTCGCCTTTCGGTATCCGGTGATCGCATGCAGCTCGGCGCCCGGCAGAGCATACGTCGCATCGAGCGACAGCCCCCAATACCGACGGTCCTCACGCGGGATCGAATTGATGTCGATGTGGTCGGGACTGAAGCCTGGGTCCGCGCTGTTGTGCAGGACGACGGGCATGTCGTGATATCCCCCGTCAGCGTTGAGTCGCACGTCCAGCACGCCATTCGGCCGCCAGCGCAGCGCGCCGCGCACCATCAGCGTCCTTTCCGGATCGATCGGACGGCCGGTCGAGACCAGTCGGGTGTAGCCGTCGCGACCGCTCGCTGAAATCTGGAGCTTGCCGGACAGCGTGCTGGTCAGCGGGCTCATCAGAAGCGCCTGCGCCCCCCACGCGCTGTAATTGCCGTAGTGCGCACTCCCCGTGAACACGACCTCGTCCCCCGGCCGGCGCGTGACGACGTTGATCGCACCACCCGTGGCATTCCGGCCGTACAAGGTGCCTTGCGGCCCCCGCAGGACTTCGACGCGCTCGGCATCCACCAAGTCGAACAAATTCATGTACGGGCGCGCAAGATAGACCCCGTCGAGGTAGATCCCGATCGGGGCGTCGGCGCCGATGCCGAGATCGTTCTGCCCGACCCCACGGATCGATATCGGCACCGCGCCCTGCCCCTCCCCGGTCCCGATCGTAAGGCCGGGGGTGAAGGTGACGATGTCGCGGAGATCGCGGACACCGCTGCGGGCGAGTTGTTCGGTGGTGTAAGCCGAGATCGCGATCGGCGTGTCCTGCAGGCGCATTTCCCTCCGCGTGGCCGTCACGACGATGTCGTCCTCCCCGCGCTCTGTGGATTGCGCCACGCCTGCGGTCGGGGTGCACGTCACGCAGGTACAGGCGGCGAGGATGGCATGCTGCACGGTCGGGAATCGTCGCATCGTACCCCCAATATCGGCAATCGTACCGCAATTTCAGAGGGATGACCAAGAACGAGGGGGACCTGGTTCGTCTTTGGTGCAATCTTCTGAAAACGGAACGAGACCTGCTTCAAGACTTTCTCCCGATCCCAGCGAAGTACTGCGTCGTTCGATCGGGCTCAATTCGCATTTGGTCTTCAGGCCCTAGCCGATGGTCGTGTACTGATCGACTTTGGTCGTGGTGGATGCCACCTTGCAGCGGGGCTAAAGCGAACATGCGCTTTTATTACCCAAGGGGCCGGACCTGCTTTGAGAAGGATTTCTTGTGAGCCACCGTCCGGTATCGATGACCGCAAGCACGCAGGGACCGACGGCGGATCCCGTGTCGGGGCCAGCAGCGGCAACCGAACTCCAGCGCTGCTGCGACACTCTCGAGCGTCTCACGTGCCCTACGGCAACATGGAAGGGTCTCGATCCGACGCTGATCGCCGGGGGCGCGTTGGACGCTCTGCTCGAAATGCTGGCGCTCGACTTCGTCGGGCTCCGTTTCGGCGAAACCACGCACCTGTTCTCGCGGACCCGCGTGACCGAGCATGGCGGGCACGACCCGGATGGGATCCGTGCCGAACTGGGTCCGTGGTTTGGCGAGGAGCCGGGACGCTGGCCGACGATCGTGCCGCTCGCAGGTGAGCCGCTGCGGGTCCTGGCGCTGCCGCTCGGCACGATTGTGGACACGGGGCTGCTCGTTGCGGTCGCGCGCCGCGCCGGATTTCCCAGCCAGACCGACTGCCTCGTGCTACGCATCGCGGCAACCCAGGTCGGCTCGGCGTTTCGCGAGGTCCGCGAGGTCGCCGATCGCACGCGCCCGATCGACCACCGCCCTGAGCCCCCGACCGGCGCCGCTCTGGCGGAGAGCGAGTCACGGCTGAACCTCATCATCAACTCCATCCCCGCGATGGCTTGGTCCGCCACCGTCGACGGGCTGGTGGATTTCGCCAACCAGAACTTCCTCGACTTTATCGGCGGGCCGTATGACGAGGTCGGCGGGCTGAACTTCTACCGCATCTTCCATCCCGACGACATGGCGCACCTGCTGGCCGAATGGCAGGACATCATGAGCTCGGTGCATCCGCGCGAGGTCGAGGGGCGGATCCGTCGTGCCGATGGCCAGTATCGCTGGTGCGTGCTCCGCCAGAAGCCGCTGATCGACGCCGCCGGCAGCGTCGTGAAATGGTATGGCGTCGTCCTCGACATCGAGGATCGCAAGGTCGCCGAACAGGGTTTGAGCGATGCCAAGGCGGCGTTGCTGGCGAGCGAGCAGAATCTCAGTCTCATCATCAATTCGCTCCCCGTCCTCGTGTGGTCGGCGCGACCTGACGGGAGTGCCGACTTCGTCAACCAGAGCTGGCTCGATTATGCCGGCCTCCCGGCCGAGAAGATTTTGGAATGGGGGTTCCTCGACCTGTACCATCCCGATGACGTGGAGGGCATGGTCGAACTCTGGAAAGACAGCCTCGAGCATTCCGACCGCACGCTTATCAAGGGCAGGATACGGGGCGCCGATGGGGCGTATCGCTGGTTCTACTTCGCTGGTCGACGGTTGACCGATGCGAACGGCGTCGTCCGCTGGTTCGGCGTCAACGTCGATATCGAGGACCTGCAACGCGCCGACGAGCAGCTCCGCACCAGCGAGGCCGCGCTCAAGGCAAGCGAGCGCCAGCTCAAGCTTGTCGTCAACACCATTCCCGCGATGGCCTGGTCGGCGTTGCCCGATGGGATGCTCGATTATTGGAATCAGAACCTGACCGATTTCGTCGGTCTTCCCTCGGACGAAATCGTCGGTCTCGGCTTCTATCAGATCTTCCATCCCGACGACCTCGAGGCGATGCGAACGGCATGGGAGGAGATCATCCGGACGAAACGCGTGCTGCCCGTCGATGCCCGGATCAGGCGCGCCGATGGCGAATATCGGTGGTTCGCGTTGCAACAGAGCCCGCTGTTCGATGCAGATGGCAGTGTCCTGCGCTGGTATGGCGTCATCGTCGATATCGAGGACCGCAAGCGAGCCGAAACCGCGCTGGAGGAGACAAAGTCGGCGCTACTCGCCAGCGAGGGTCGGCTCCAACATCTCATCAATCTGGTGCCGGGGCTGATCTGGTCCGCCGATGGCGACGGCACCGTGACCTATCTCAGCCAGCAATATCTCGATTATGTCGGACTCGACCGAGACCTCGCGCTCGCCGGCGCATGGATGACCGCGCTCCACCCCGACGACATCGAGCGGCTCGTCGGCGCGTGGACCGACGCGCTCGGGGCAGGTCAGGCGCGCGAAGCCGAGGCGCGCCTGCGGCACATCGATGGCCGCTACCGCTGGTTCCTGTTTCGCGCGAGCCCGTTTTACGACGCGACCGGGCACCTTTCCCACTGGTTCGGCATCAATATCGACATCGAGGACAGGCGGCGCGCCGAAGCGGAACTGCGCCGCAGCGAAAGTGACCTGGCGCACGTGACGCGCTTGCTCACGATGGATGAGCTCGCCGTATCGATCGCGCATGAAGTCAATCAACCGCTGATGGCGATCGTGACCAACGCCAGCACCTGCCTGCGCTGGCTTGACGAAACGCAGCTCGATCTTGCGCTCGCGCGGCAAGCCGCTGCCCGCGTCGTGCGAGACGGACATCGCGCCGGGGACATCATCACAAGCATCAGGGCGCTCGCACGCAAATCGCCACCGCTGATGGAACGGACCGATCTCGAGCAGGTAAGCCAGGGCGTGCTCGAGCTCCTTCGCGGGGAACTCCAGCGCCGCGACATCCTCGTCAAAACCGATTTTTCGCCGGGTGCGAAGACGATCCTCGGCGATGGCACACTGCTTCAGCAGGTCATTCTCAACCTGATCATGAACAGCGCCGAGGCCATGGCGGCGATCCCGCCCGCACGCCGGCGGCTTGTCGTACGGACCCACATGCGCGACGGGATGGCGCAGGTGGACGTCGCGGACACCGGGGCCGGTCTTGACGCCGTCGATATCAATCGGCTGTTCGAGGCGTTCTTCACAACCAAGTCCGAGGGAATCGGCATGGGCCTGTCGATTTGCCGATCGATCCTCGAGGCCCATGGCGGTCATATCTGGGCATCGAACAATGCGCCGCGCGGGAGCGTGTTCAGCTTCGCCATTCCGCTGGCGGCAGGAGTGGGCCAAAATGTCGGGTAAACCAGACGCAAACGGACCGATCGTCGTCGTGATCGACGATGACGAAAGCGTGCGCGAGGCGCTGGGTGGACTGTTCCAGTCGGTCGGCCTCGTCGCGGAGTGCTTCGGGTCGGTCGACGCCTATCTCGCGGCCGACAAAGGCGACTGGGTCGGCTGCATCGTCCTGGACATCCGGCTGCCGGGGCGCAGCGGGCTCGAATTTCAGGAGACGCTGGCAAAACGCGACCGCCCGCCTTCGGTCGTGCTGATCAGCGCGCATGTCGACGTCCAAATGGCGGTGCGCGCGATGAAGGCAGGCGCGGTCGACGTTCTTGCCAAGCCGGTACGCGAACAGGATTTGCTCGAAGCGGTCAATCGCGCGATCGCACAGGACAAACACCGCCGTAGCGCCGCGGCGCGCAGCATCATGCTCCGAGCGCGTTATGCGACGCTGACGGAACGCGAACGCCAGGTCATGGAGCAGGTCGCAGCCGGACTGTTGAACAAGCAGATCGCCAATCGCGTCAATATCACCGAAGCCACCGTCAAGCTTCACCGCGGTCAGGTGATGCGCAAAATGGAGGCGGATTCGTTGCCCGAACTGGTGCGGATGGCCGACATGTTGCGCGACGAGGCCGTGCCAAAAGGCCCGTGATTGCCACCGCTACCAAACCCGCATAGTCGCGGCATAACGCGACGAGGACACAATGATCGATTTCTCAAGCCTCCAGCAGACAAGCGCGATCATCGACGAATGGAAGTATCCCGCGATCGATCCGATCAACAGCGGGATGCTGCGCGTCGATACCGCGCCGGATCACACGCTCTACTGGGAGGAATATGGCAACCCCGCGGGCGAGCCTGTCATCGTTCTGCATGGCGGGCCCGGCGGCGCCTGTACTCCGGTCATGGCACGTTTCTTCGATCCCGCTCGCTACCGGATCATCCTGTTCGATCAGCGCGGCTGCGGCAAAAGCGAACCTACCGTGGCCAGTGCCGGGCCCGCTGTCGCGCTCACCCGCAACACGACTGACTATCTGGTCGCCGACATCAATGCCCTGCGGACATCGCTCGACATCGCCGGCAAGATGCACGTTTTCGGAGGAAGCTGGGGCAGCACGCTCGCACTGGTCTATGCGATCCGGCATCCGACAAACGTCGCATCATTGATCCTCCGCGGCATCTTTATCGGCGACCGCGACGACCTGCACTACATGTATCAAGGGAATGCCGCGACGTTCGCCGAAGCGCCGTTCGCGCTGACCGCGCCCGGCAGCTATATCGCCTACCCCGACGAATGGGCCGCGTTCGTCGAGGTCATCCCGCCCGACCAACGCGGCGACATGATGCGGGCCTATAAGGCGATTTTCGACATGGTGCCGGCAAACGCGGCCGATCGCGCGCTGCAGTTGCGCGCCGCGCTGGCCTGGTCGGTCTGGGAAGGGACGATCTCCAATCTGATTCCCAAGGACGACGATCCGGGGAAATTCGGCGATGCCGCGTTCGCGCTGTCGTTCGCGCAGATCGAGGCGCACTTCTTTGCCCACCATCTCTTCCTCGAGCCGGGCTATATTCTGGGAAATATCGACCGGATCGCCGACATTCCGACGCATATCGTGCATGGCCGCTTCGACCAGGTATGCCCGCTCACCCAGGCCTCGCGACTGATCGCTGCAATGGCCAGGTCCGGGGCGGCTCCGGTCAGCTATGTCCGAACCAATGCCGGGCACAGCGCGATGGAAGCGCAGACGGCGCTCGCGCTGACCGCGATCATGGACGGGCTCGCGCGGATCGCCTGAAGGGTCAAGGCGATCCGCCGGACATCTTCGAGCGCGCGCCTTGGTCGATCTGGCAAGACCGGGCTTCAGGGTCCCGGCGCGACAGCCAGTTCTATCGGCATACGCAATTCGACGCTGGTCCCGACTGGACACGCTCGTGCGCTGAGCTGAATGCCAGCCTCAAGCGCCAGCGCGGTGATAATCGCCGAGCCGCTCCCCGACATCGCGCGGGCCGGCGGGATGCCGATGCCATCGTCTGCCACACAACAGCGAATCTCGCCATCGCAGCGGGTCAATAGGATATCGACCATGCCGCCGGGCGACGCGAATGCATGGCGCGCAGCGTTCGTGAGAAGCTCTGATACGATCATCAGCACGATGCCGCCGCGTCGGGAATCAACCGGGACCTCGGCCGCGCAAATGCGCACGAATATGCCCTGTTCGACAAAGCGTGCCTGGGCATGATGATGGCTGAGCTCGCACAGCTTGCCGCCGAGATCCATTGTGGCGGTTCCCGGCACCTGCAGCAGTCGCTGGATCGCTGCGAGGGACAGCAACCGATCGCCGACAATGGCAAGTCTATCGCGCGCGCCGTCGAACGTCGCTGCACGCCGAGCCCCATTTATCTCCGCGCACGCAATGGCGAAATCGTTCGCGGACCGGTGGATATATTCCGCCAGAAGCAGCGCGTGCGGGTCGATGCGGGTGGACGGCATGCCCGTCGAGTCAATGGACCTGTTGGTGGGTTGCATGCGACATCCCCTAATGCTCTGGCCACACCTGCTCTGACATGGACAGTACGTGTCGATGTCAGAGTTAGCGGTGGCGCTCGATTCGATTGAGCAAGTCTAATCGATAACACCGTCGCTGGCCGTTAATCGCGGTTAAATTATAGAAATGTTCGCTCAGTGATTACCTCCTGATATCTGCAACACAGCGAACGCGCGCCGCCGAATAGCAGTGCCGCCCGTCTTTACTTTCGACACCCAAATCATCGCGATGCGCAGAGCAACCGCATTTTACCGGGCTTAACTCCGCCCGAGAGGCGGCGCGTGCTAGCCAGCAACCACAGGGGCATGGCGAGGCGGTGCCCCCGTTTTCGACAACTGCTTCAATGGAGGGACGCATGAAACGACTTTTCACGACCGTCATGGCTAGTGCGATCCTGGCCACGCCGGCTGTCGCACAGACAGGCTGCGCAGCGATCAGCCCGCAGCTGGCGGCGCGTGCCGTACCGGTCATCCACTACAAGTCGATGGCGGTCGACGGCGTCAAGGTCTTCTACCGCGAAGCCGGGCCTGCTGATGCGCCGGTGCTGCTGCTGCTGCACGGTTTCCCGACCTCGTCGCACATGTTCCGCAATCTGATCCCGCTGCTCGCCGATCGCTACCATGTGATCGCGCCCGACTATCCGGGCTATGGCCAGAGCGATGCGCCGGACCACGCGCAGTTCGCCTACACCTTTGCGCATCAAGCCGATATCGTCGACACGCTCATCACTCAGCTCGGCGCCAAGCGCTACGCGATGTACGTGATGGATTACGGCGCCCCGATCGGCTTCCGTCTGGCGCTGAAGCACCCCGAGCGGGTCAGTGGGCTGATTGTCCAGAACGGCAACGCCTACACCGAGGGACTGCAGGCGCCGTTCTGGGATCCGATCAAGGTCTATTGGGGCGACCGGTCGCAGAAGAACCGCGATGCGCTGAACAGCCTGGTCACGCTGGACATCACCAAGTTCCAATATACCGACGGCATGGGCGACGTCGCCCGCATCAGCCCGGACAATTGGATCCATGATCAGGCGCTGCTCGACCGTCCGGGCAACCGCGACGTCCAGCTCGACATGCTGGGCGACTATGGCTCGAACGTCCCGCTTTACCCGCAATTCCAGGCGTTCTTCCGCAAATATCAGCCGCCGACGATCATCGTCTGGGGCAAGAACGACAAGATCTTCCCCGAGGCGGGCGCTCCGCCCTACCTGCGCGACCTGCCCGAGACCGAGATGCACATCCTCGATAGCGGCCATTTCGCGCTCGAGGACCGACTCGATGTCATGGCGCCGCTGATCCGCGACTTCCTGGATCGCAAGGTCTGCAAATAGCGATCGGCGTGCCCCGAGGCGCGCCGGCACCTCCAAATATGAAAGGATACGTCATGGCCGATCCCGTATCGATCGTGCTCGTCCACGGTGCATTCGTGGACGCTTCGGGCTGGCAAGCGGTGTACGCCCATTTGTCGGATGAGGGGCACGAAGTCCTCGTGGTGCAAAATCCGACGATCACGCTCGAAGGCGACGTGGCCGCGACCGACCAGACGATCGCCGCCGCGCTGCACCCGGTCGTCCTGGTCGGTCACAGCTATGGCGGCGCCGTGGTTACGCAGGCCGGCGACAACCCCAAGGTCAAGGCGATTGCCTACATCGCTGCCTTCGTGCCCGATGCCGGCGAGTCGGTCGCAGCGTTGAACGCGGCACCCGCAGATGCCGGGGAAGCCAAGGCCCCGGTGCTGCCGCCCGACAACGGCTATCTGATCGTCGATCCCGCCCAGTTCCCGCAAGCCTTTGCCGCCGACGTCGATCCCGCCATCACCCGCTTCATGGCGGCGGCGCAGGTGCCCTGGTGGCTCGCCGCCGCTACCGCACCCGTCACCCGGGCGGGATGGAAAGCCAAACCGAGCTTCTACCTTCTTGCCAAGGCCGACCGTATGGTTCCTCCCAGCGCCCAACGCCGCATGGCAGAACGCGCCGGCGCGACGCTGTCCGAGGTCGACAGTAGTCACGCCGCAATGCTCTCGCATCCGCGCGAAGTCGCCGCCTTCATCTCCGCCGCGGTCGAGGCAGTTGCCTGACCCCATGCCCGGCTATCCCAAGCAAAGGAGCATAATCATGAAAACTCCGACCCACACGAAATCCCGCCTACGCGCACGCGGCGGCGGCGCGATGCTGATGAACCCGCGGGTACCAATGGCCCGCTGATGCCGGAAATCCACTGCGATGCGCCGCACGCGGTCTACGTGCCGCGCAAGGGCGAGGTGAACGCCTGGGACAGCGACGCTTTCCCCGCCGAGGTTAGGTCGACCGGCTGCAAGACCCTGGTCATGGCCGATGTCTGGACCAGCGTCTGCGTGATGTTCCCGGCGCTCGATTCCCTCGCCGCTGGCCATGACGTCTACGCGGTGCTCGATGCCTCGCGCGATCCCAGCGACATGGCGTCGCGGATTTCACTCGCGCGCTACGTCCAGAGCGGCGTCAAGCCGACCTCGACCACGCATTGTCGTCGGAACTCCACCGCAGCTGGGCGCGCCCGGAAGCGGCCGAAGTGGCGCAGCTCTACGGCCTCGTCGCGCCCAACGATGCAGCGGTGATCGAAAGCTATGTTCGGGCGCAGCAGGCCGCAAAGGCGGCCGCTTGATCCTGAAGTCGGACGTCGCGGATCGAGATCCTTTTCTTTCGATCGGGTGCCGCGGTGCTGGTCTGGAGCAGATCGATGAAACCCTATTTTCTCTCGCTCGTCATCGGTCTGCTGGTCGGCGCGATCTATGCGCTGCTCAACGCGCAGCCGCCCGCGCCCCCAGTCATAAGGTTCAGCCGCCGGGAGGCGCTGGCCTCGACTTTACTTGTCGCCCTTCCGAACCTTGCCTTTGAGAGCTCACCGATACCCGACCTGTTCCTGGTCAACGCCAAGATTACGACGCTTCACCGCAACAAGCCGGTGGCGCAGGCCCTCGGTGTCCGTGGAGGAAAGTTTCCGGCGGTAGGCACGGAGGCTAAGGTTCGGGCCGCAGCATCGCGCGATGCCGTCGTCATCGATGCTCGCGAACGGCGCCTGATCCCTGGCCAAATCGACAGCCATACGCGCGACCTGCTGCGGCTCCGACCGCCGGTAAGTATGGGTGCGCCACCGGCTGCGCGGTGCATGGCCACGATCATGCGGCGGCCGTTCAAACCGCGCCGCCCCCGCGGGATTTGCTCAACTTTTGGCGCGCGCTAGGGTGTGCGTGCTGGGCGGTTTGACAACGACCACGCTTGATGGCTGGCGCGGCAGATATCGGAGGTGCAGGATGGCGTACGGTTTCATGGACATCGCGCTGACGCCGAGTGTGCTCGCCGCACAGGCCGAAATGGACGCCGACCATCTCTGGACCGGGTTCAAGGGGCATCGTGCGTTCGATCGCCTTACCCCGCACGAAGTGGCTTTCATCGCCGAGCGCGACAGCTTCTATATCGCATCCGTGTCCGAGACCGGCTGGCCGTATGTCCAGCATCGCGGTGGTCCTCCCGGCTTCCTGAAGATCATCGACGACCAGACCTTGGCGTTCCTCGATTATCGAGGAAACCGGCAATATATCAGCACGGGCAATCTGATGGCGAACGAACGGGCGTGCCTGATCCTGGTCGATTACCCCCGGCGCGCGCGTCTCAAGATCTTTGCGCATGTCGAGAAGGTCGCGCTCGATGCGGATCCCGCGTTGACCGAACGGCTGATCGACGAGGGCTATGGTGCGAAGCCCGAGCGCATCTTCCGAATGCGCCTGGACGCTTTCGACTGGAACTGTCCGCAGCACATCACGCCGCGCTTTACCGAGCGGGAAGTCGCCGTTGCCATGCAACCGCTTCGCGATCGCGTCGCTGACCTCGAGCGCGAGAACGCATCGCTGCGCCGCTCGATCGCCCCGTCGGGAGACGCATGATGGCTTTCGACGGCAGGCCGGATCGAGCAGGACGGGTTGCGACGCTATTGTATCGACGCGGCAGCGCCGACGGTGCGGCACTTCATCGCGCTAGCCACGATGATGTTATTGATAACCTTGCGAGAGGTGCATCCAGTTCGACGCGACCGCGCCATCGCATCGGCAACGCCTGCTGAAGGGCTTTGAAGCCGACGACGCCATCTGCGACGGCGAAATTGTGCTGCCTTCCCATGCAGCAGGGTCTGACAGTTCTCGCCACGCGATGGGCCAATGGGTACGAGCCGATCCGACCGACGACAGCCTGGCCCGCCACCGGGTTTGCTTGCTCGATCGATGGCGTTGGTCTCGAAACTCGACTCAGTCGCCGAGGCGGACCATTCGCGCGAGAGCTACGAGTTGCTGCGCAATGAGCGCAGCGGTGGCTTCATCCGTGACCTCACCAGTCTCGGGGTCGATCTTGCTGTGCATCCCGCCGATCATGATCTCGGGCTTGTTGAGCACATGGGCGTCGAGGAACACCATGATCTGTCTCAGATGATATTGCGCGCGTGCCCCGCCAATCATGCCAGGCGACCCGGTCTGGATCGCAACCGGCTTCTCCGCGAGCGGCTGCGGCGTCAGGCGCGACAGCCAATCGAGCGCATTCTTGAGCGCGCCCGGCACCGAATAGTTATATTCGGGCGTGACGATGATGACAGCGTCTGCTTCCTGGATCGCGGCAGCCATCGCGAGCAGCGCCGACGGGAAGCCGTCTGCCTGAAGGTCGGCGTCATAGTGCGGCAACTCGTGGATCGATCCCGCGGACGCGATCTTAATGCCTTCAGGAGCAAGCGAAGGAATCGCGCGCGCGATTGCGGCATGAAAGCTGTTCCTTCTAAGGCTGCCGAGCAGCGTGACGAAGCGAAGCGGTTTCTGCGCAGTCATTACGCGGTGTCCTTCTACCGATTTGGTTGGCAAGCATCAGTCTGCGAACACTGCATCGCTAGCGACCATGCAGCCAGTTAATCGGGGTAAATTTGCGATCGTTCGATCCGCCTTCGCCTAATTCTGCGGGACTCCGGACGGCTGAAAAATCAGGTCAGAATGCCCCTTCGTCAGTTCATTAAGGCATGCGTTGGCACAGGTCGCACCGATTTGCGGCTAGCTGGTCGAAGCCGAGGAGCGTGACAATGAGGATTTATCAAGCCCGTTGCCGCGCTAGACGAAACATAGCCTCACGCAAGACACCGAAGTTCCGGTCCGACCGCAGTACCATCGCCATCGATGTCGGGGTCAACGACGGCCGGGTAGGTCACATAAGGCGTCACCGGGTCGTCAGATGAGTTCGCCACACGGTCCGTCGGGCTTACTGCGCACGCAAGGGAGCGGATGACGCGTTCGTCGGATTGCGTGCTCGGAAAACGATGCTGCCTCAAAGCAAAGCCAGCCCGTTCAGCAGAAAGCCAGAGCGCTGTCGTCAATCTTTGACGTTGAAGCCGAGGACGAATTGCGGACGATCTTGATACGGTCGATGAGGAGGATGCGCTTGGCCGGCGACAGCCCGTTCCTAAATGAGCGCCCGCTTGCAACTTTTTCTGTTTACAAAGTATCGAGGCGGGTTTTTCAACCACTAAACGACGTTCAAACGCCGACCCGGTGCGCGAGCGAAGGTCCGCGTACGCGCGTCGCCGCCCAAAAGCGGCCTGACCGCTATCCTCCCAACCCGGACATTCCCGAAATTCGATCGAATTTTGGGAAACCAGCAACCTTCTCAAATTTCACATCTGATCAGCGAAAAATAACTTCGCCGGCCCTGTGATGAAGCGCTGCTGCCTGCGAACAACCTCATGAAGCGATGATGGGGTTGCGAAACGGTGACGTACGGGGGGATCAGGAATAGCGAGCGGTTCGCAGCACTGATTCGGGATCATGCTGGCATCGTCCGCAAGGTTGCGGCCACCTATGCCCGCGATCCTGACGACCGCGCCGACCTGATGCAGGACATATTGGCCAATCTATGGGCGTCATGGCCACGCTACGACCACGCGCGGCCTTTCCCGACATGGATGTACCGTGTGGCGCTCAACGTTGGGCTTTCGCACGTCCGCTCGGTCTATCGGGAGCAACGGGTCATGATCCCGCTTACCGATGAACATGACGCAGTGGCCGCAGCCGAGCTGGACCACGAAGCCAACCAGTCGCTCGACGCACTCCACCTGACGATGGCCCGCTTCGACCCGCTCAATCGGGCGGTGCTGCTGCTCTATCTCGACGAGCGCAGCCACCGGGAGATCGGCGAGATCGTCGGCATCGGCGAGAGCGCTGTCGGGACCCGTATCAACCGCATCAAACAAAAGCTTCGAAGGGGCTGGCATGACGAAAGGACAGATGATGGACATCGACGCGCTGAAGGCTGCAATCGTGGCGCTTGACGATCGAGACGGCGGAATCGCTCTTCCAAGCACGGTCGCGGCGCGCAGGGCGCAGCGCAGCGTTGCCACAGCGGCCAAATGGCAGATCATCCAGGCCGGTGTCGGCGTCATCATCGCGCTGGCAGGAGGACTGGTGTGGAGCGGTCTTCTGACGCGACCCGAACTGCTGTTCGCGAGCGGGCTGCTAATCAACCTTCTCGGGGTAGCCATGATCGCGCTCGGTGTAGCCGGCTTCACCCATGCCGTGCGTATCGACGTGGCCGCCCCCATTGTCGAGACCGAAGGACATATGGCCCGCCTGCACCGGATCAAGCTGGTATCGGGCTGGGTGTTGGGCGTGAGTTGGTGGGTGCTGTGGCTCCCGTTCATAGCGGTGACGGTCCGGCTACTGTGGGGCGCGGACATGCTGGCTTCGATCGGCATCAGCGCGTGGCTCATCACGACCCTGGCAAGCGGGGTAGCCGGTTGGGCAGGCATGTGGGGGCTGGGCCGCTGGGCGGTCCGGAACGGACGGATGCACCTCGCCACGCGGATGGATGACATGATGACAGGCCGCAGCTTTCGCGATGCGCATCGGCGCCTCAATGAGGTCGCCCGCTTCGCGGCCGGTTGAGCAGCGGTGATCTCCCCGGAATGGTTTTGACGTGGGGGATCGACCATGTTGATCGGCTATGCCCGTGTTTCTACCACCGATCAGGACTTGACGCTGCAACTTGATGCGCCGGCAAAGGCCGGCTGCGAGTGATTGTTCACCGACAAGGCGAGCGGGGCGAAGGCGGATCGACCAACAGCAGCGCGACCACGCCCAACGCGACGCCGCCAACAGCGATACGGCCGCCGCGGTCGCGCAATGCAGCCGTTTCACCCGTCCAACGAACTGCAAAAACTAGTCCCGCGAGCGGGGCGAACGGCAACAAGCCGATACCGACGAGAATGATAGCGATGAACGCGAAGGGCAGCATCGGCAGAAACAGGAGACTATAGCTCGCCGCGACCGCGATACTCACGCCGCCGACGATCACCAACCACACAGGCGCCGTATCCTCCGTCCGCAGTGCGCGCCAGAGCAAAAAATTGACGATCGGTACCAGCGAGATGAGGACAACATGGCCGATCGTCGGCACCGGATCGAAGAACGCACCGGCACAGATCCCCGTCACCAGTTCGATCAGGATGACGATGGCGGGAAAGATACTAGCGACGACAAGCGCGCCTGTGCCCGGGCGGGAATGGTCGAGATACGACATGACGAATGGCTCCTTCGGGAGCCGTTTGCCGCAACGATGCCGAGCCGAGATGATGGCTCTGTGAAGACTTTCGGGAAAAGATGTGCAGGAACCGTGCAGACGCGGAGTTAGGTAGCGACTTGAGTGAAGCCCCCCCGATCTGACCTGGGTATGATAGCAAGGCAGGAGCGCTTCGCGGGACAGCCGCCATTGCGAGATGGCCACTACTGCTACATTAAAGCAACTCGACTTACGCCATTTGTTCATCACGAAGGTAAGTCCGCCGCGCACAGAGAGCCGCAGTCCAGCGCTCTAGGGTGCTGCGTGGATTGCACATTTCTACAGGTCTTGGGCCGCCCTATTGTAGTCTTGCGGCACCCGTTTTCGGCGCCTCGACAATAAATAAGAGTGCCTCAAGGCATCTTAACAGCGGTCGCAATTTTTTATGAATCACCGCGCGGTCCGAACTACGGTTGGCTTACGGCGCTGAGCTTGTCGAGGCGGCGTCGGCCCACCAGTAGTCCGCCCTCCAACCTAGCACAGAGCGCGGCGTAATAATCGGCGAGGAAGCCGTCGTCGTCACGATCGTCGGGGAGCCCCGCCTTGCGCCGGATCGCCGCCGCGACCGTGATCCGGGCAAGATCGTCGCCGCCACGGATCACGTCTTCCAGCGCCTGCAATTCGTAGATGCCGTACAACGCCAGCGCCGCTTCGGAAAAGACGTGTCGCGGCCGATCGCCGGCCGATGCGAGATCGGCGGCCAGCGTGCGGACGGCGGTCTGCACAACCCAGGTTCCCGCGACCAAATCCCCGATCCGCAACCGGTCGCGGTTGAACAGCGGGAAGAACAGGAAGATGCCGCTCCACAGCAACGCGAAGATCGTCAGGAACGCATCCGCGGTTCCCGTCGCCGCGTGCGCGCCGAGGAACGACAGCGGCAGGAACACCTCGATCTCGCGCATCGCGTTGCGCGCGAGCACGGCGCCCGCGGTCAGCCGCGCGCCGTCGCGCGCGACCACGCGCAGCTTCATCACGCGCTTGCCCGGGGTCGCGCCGCGCCCACCCATCTCGAACAGGACGAACCAGCCGTTGCGCAACACGAATGCGCCGATCAGCCACAGGATTTTGGCGATATCCGCGCGGGTGGCGTGGTCCAGCGCGGACAAGGCGAACGTCACAGCGATCAGAACGACCAGCATCAGGAGCATGTCGATCAGGAACGCCGCAGCGCGCGTCCCCGCCCCGCCCAGTTCCAGCTGCAGGTCGACCCCTTCGGGCGTGACGAAGCTGCGGCGTCGGGCCACGGGTGCCTTAGTCCGCCGAGCGGTGCGCATGACGCCTCCCCATGCCGTAATAATAGATCAGCCACGCCGCGAGCGTCGCCGCGCCGATTCCCGCGCGCGCGCCGTCGCCTATCACCACCTGACGACCGACGCCCTCCAGCACCGCTGCGATCGCGAGCATCAGCACCACGCCCGCCGTGGCGATCGCGGCGGTGCGGCCGGCGGCGACCACCGCCTCCATCCGTTCCTGCCCGCCGGGAAACGCGATCGCGGTGCCGATCCGCATCCCGGCCGCGCCCGCGATCATGACCGCGAACAATTCGGTCGTGCCGTGGATCGCCAGCCAAGCCAGGAAGTTGGGACCCAGCCCCTTGGCCGCGAACACCGCGACCATCGCGCCGAGAATCAGCCCGTTGTAGAAGATCAGCAGCGCGGTCGGCACGACAAAGGCGAAACCGAGCGCGAAGGCGAAGATTGCGATTTGGGCGTTATGGCCAAACAGAAAGCTCGCGAACACGCCCAGCCCGTCCTCCTTGCTCTGGTACAGCGTCGCACGCAGCGCTGCCACCGATGCGCTCGGATCGCGCCCGCCCGCCATTTCCGGGGGAACGAGGCTTGCGAACCAGGTCGGATCGGCTCGGACCAGCATATAGGCCGCGACCGCGCCCGCGACTGTCAGGAACGCCATGACCAGAGTCTCGCGCCACAGCGCGGCGACCGCGGTCGGCCATCCCCTGGTGAAGAAGCGCCCGAGATCCCGCCACGCCAAATCCGACACGCCGTAGAGCTGGAAATAGGCGCGCGCGCACAATTGCTCGAGATAGGCGACCAGCGCGCGGTCGAGCGACGTCTCGCGCGCGACCGACAGCGACGACAGCGTGGACCGGTATAACAAAGGCAGCGCCAGCAGGTCGTCGTCGGACAGCACGCGGACCGAGCGCTTCTCGATCCGGCCGAGCAGAGATTCCAGCCGCGTCCAGTCCTGTTCGTGCGCGGCGCGGAAGCGGCTGGCGTTGAGCAGCGGCGGTGCGATATCGACGAACGCGCTCACAACAGGCTCCTCCGCTTGAGATCGACATAGCCTTCGACCAGCCGTTCGGCGACCTTGTCGTACTCACTCTCGATGACATGGACGCCCAGACGGCGCAGGCGCAGCAGCACCAGCCGCCGGTCGCGCAGCAAGGCCGCGGCGGTCAACGCGCGGGTCACGTCGGCGGGCTGTTCGGGCGCGCGATCGACGATCGTCTCCAGTTCCTCGTCGCGCAGGACGACGATCAGCACGAGATGCGTCTTGAGCAGCCGCGCGACCGCCTGCACCATGAAGTCGGCGGAGATCGGATCGGTGAATTCGGTGAACAGCACGATCATCGACCGCCGCGTCAGCCGCGCCGCCAGCGTAGTCAGCGCAAAGGTATAGTTGGTCTCGTCGCCGCTATAGTCGATGCGCGCGGCAAGATGCTGGAGTTCGCCCAGCGCCCCCGCCCCGCCGATGAAGCCGCTAGCGATACGCGGCCGTGAATCGAACGCGTGCAGCGCGACGCGGTCGCCAAGCTTCAACGCGAGCCACCCGGTCAGCAGCGCCGCCGAGACCGCGCGATCGAGACGCGGGATACCGCCGACCGGTTCCGACATCTGCCGACCGGAATCGATCGCGAAGACGATCTGGCTGTTGCGTTCGGTCCGGTATTCCTTGGCATAGAGCTTCCGGTGCCGCGCGGAGTGTTTCCAGTCGATCGCGCGCCGGTCGACGCCCGACCGGAACTCGACCAGCGCGTCGAAATCGGTGCCGTCGCCGCGGTCGCTTTGCGCCAGCAGGCCCTGCACCGCATGGCGCTGGAACAGCTGCGCGCCCTGCCGCCGCACCGCCTCGATATCGGGCAGGA
>Ga0265798_10000561_pt1 | contig 61288 bp, 43 predicted proteins | sample P3T30metagenome_FD_192430 | JGI IMG/M metagenome (GOLD analysis project Ga0265798, IMG submission 192430) | Plant litter microbial communities from East Loma Ridge, Irvine, California - P3 T30 | ecosystem: Environmental > Terrestrial > Plant litter > Unclassified | place: USA: California... | reverse complement strand
GCATCATGCAGGTCCTGGCGGAGGATAAAGCCGGTGCGCAAGGACCTGCTCACGGCCATGCCGCAGGCCAGTTCCGCAAGGCCATCACCGACGGCCGCGTGTGGGTGATTGCATCGATCTATTTCTCGGCCGCGTGCGCGAACTACGCGTTCACGTTCTGGCTGCCGACGATGATCAAAAGCCTGGGCGTCGGCAACCTGGCGCAAATCGGCTGGTACTCGGCGATTCCCTACCTGTTCGCCGGCTTCGGCGTACTGGGCATCTCCTGGAGTTCGGACCGCTTCAGGGAACGCCGCTGGCACGTCGCGGGAAGCCTGATCGTCTCTGCCGCGGCGTTCAGCCTGACGACCTTCACGACTGACTCTCTAGCGGGCTCGATCGCATTGCTGTGCATCGTCGGGTTCTTCGAATTTGGTGCGGCCATTCTCTTTTGGGCCATTCCACCGACCTATCTGTCGAAGGAAGCCGCGCCGGTAGGTATCGCCATGATCAGTTCGATCGGCGTCATCGGCGGCTTTCTGAGTCCGACACTGCTCGGCTTCATCAAGTCGCAGACCGGCAGCCTGGATTACGGCATTTATGCGGTCTCGGGAATCATGGTGATCGGTGGGCTGATGACGCTTGTGGGACTGCCTTCGAAAGCGCTCAAGGTTGGAAACAAATAAGGATAAGCCATGAACAACATAAAACAGAAAGTCATCATCACCTGCGCCGTCACCGGCGCAGTGCATACCCCCAGCATGTCCGAATACCTGCCCCTGACCCCGGAGCAGATCCTCGAGCAGTCGATCGCCGCGGCCGAAGCCGGCGCCGCCATCCTGCACCTGCATGCCCGCGATCCCGGCGATGGCCGACCATCGCCGGACCCGGCTTTATTCCAGCAGTTCGTGCCCGCCATTGCGGCGGCCACGGACGCCGTCATCAATATCACGACCGGCGGCAGCACGCGGATGACCCTGGAGGAGCGGCTTGCCTATCCGATGCGCCTCAAGCCGGAACTGTGCTCGCTGAACATGGGATCGATGAATTTTTCGATCCATCCGGTCGCGAAGAAGATGGACTCGTGGCGTTTCGATTGGGAGAAACCCTTTGTCGAGGGCATGGAAGACCTGATCTTCAAGAACACCTTCAAGGACATCAAATACATCCTCGAGGAACTGGGGGCGCACGGCACCCGTTTCGAGCTCGAATGCTATGACGTCGGCCACCTTTATACGCTGGCGCATTTCGTCGACCAGGGACTGATCAAGCCGCCGTTCTTCATCCAGTCCGTGTTCGGTATCCTGGGCGGCATGGGGCCGGACCCGGAAAATGTCGCCATGATGCGCGGGGTGGCGGACCGCCTGTTCGGGCGCTCGAATTACCAGTTCTCGATCCTCGGCGCAGGCAGGCACCAGATGCGGCTGCTCACGATGGGCGCGGTCCTGGGCGCCAACGTCAGGGTCGGCCTGGAGGACAGCATCTATCTCGAGAAAGGCGTCAAGGCGCGCTCCAACGCGGAACAGGTGGCCAAGATCCGGCGCATCCTGGAAGAGCTGTCGTTCGAGATTGCGACGCCCGCCGAGGCGCGCGCGATGCTGGGTCTGAAAGGGGCGGGGGGCGTCGACTTCTCCGCTGCCTAGAGCGCCCGGCCTGTACGTATTCCCGCTTCGCATGCCTGGACCGCCATTGATCTATCTCAAACATGATCATCCCCCATCGTCTCCCACAATGAAGGCAAACCACGGCGCCACCCCAGAGGCCGACGAACGGGCGGTCGCCTGGCATGTCCAAGTGCAGCATGGGGGCATGGGTTCCCGGCGTATGGCGGCGCAAGACCCGCCGACAGCAAAGGAGTGGTGCCATGAACAGCAACATCATCACCGTCGACGACGGCACGCAGATCTATTACAAGGACTGGGGCAACGGCCAACCGATCGTGTTCCACCACGGCTGGCCGCTCTCGGCGGACGACTGGGACGCGCAGATGCTGTTCTTCGTGTCGCAGGGCTACCGCGTCATTGCGCACGACCGGCGCGGACACGGCCGCTCCTCGCAAACCGATGCCGGCAACGAGATGGACACCTATGCCGACGACGTCGCGCAGCTCGTCAGGCACCTCGACCTGCGCGATGCGATCCATGTCGGGCACTCGACCGGGGGCGGCGAGGTGGCGCGCTATGTCGCGCGCGCCGAGAAGGGGCGGGTTGCGAAGGCGGTGCTGATCGACGCCGTCACGCCCATCATGGTCAAGTCGGAGAAGAACCCCGGCGGCATGCCGCTGGAGGTGTTCGACGGCTTCCGCGCGGCGCTTGCCGCCAACCGTGCGCAGTTCTACCTCGACATTCCATCCGGCCCTTTCTACGGCTTCAACCGTCCCGGGGCCAGGGTCTCGGAAGGCCTGGTCCATAACTGGTGGCGCCAGGGAATGATGGGCAGCGCGAAGGCGCAGTACGAGTGCATCAAGGCCTTTTCGGAGACCGACTTCACAGAGGACCTGAAGGCGATCGACGTCCCGGTCCTCATCCTGCATGGCGACGATGACCAGATCGTGCCGTTCGCCGATTCCGGGCCGCTGGCGGCAAAACTCCTCAAGCACGGAACATTCAAGGTATACGCGGGCCGCCCGCACGGCGTCTGCCAGACGGAGCCGGACATGGTCAACCGCGACCTGCTGGCCTTCGTCAGGGACCAGCCGCTCGTGGCGTCCACAGGCGGCGAGCGCAGGGTTGCCTGAGTCCCCGGGTACGGAATGGTGCGGATCGGCCGGCCCTGGCGCGGCCGACCGGCCTGGCTAGTGCACGTATTCCCGCAGGACCGGGACGACCGCTCCGGGCGCTTCTTCGAGCAGCCAGTGGCCCGAGCCGGGAATGACCGTGCCGTCGACGTCGTCCGCGACCAGGCGCACCTGCCCGATGAGGAAGGGTCCGCCCGACCGCTCGCCCGCGATGACGCGTACCGGCATCTGCAGCCGTTGCTGCGCCATTTGTGCGAATTCGGCAGCGTCGCGCTCGAAGTTGCGGAACCATTCGAAGGCGGCGCGCATCGCCCCCGGCTGGGCATAGGCGGCGGCATAGCGTTGCCGGTCCGCCTCGGGCACGGACTGATGCGGATCGGCAGCGAAGTCGTTCCAGAAGTGTTCGAGGTAGATGCGCTCGCGTCCGGCCACGAGCGCGAGCGGGACGTCGCCGTAGAAATGGAAGTGCCAGAGATCCCGCATGAGCCACATGTCCTTCCAGTTGCCGATGCCCGGCAGGAAGGCATCCATCAGCACCACCCGTTCGGTTTCCCCAGGATACTGTGCGGCATAGGCGTAGGCCACCATCATGCCGATGTCGTGACCGACGATGGTCGCCTGTCCCACGCCCAGCGCGCCGAGCAGCGCGTGGATGTCGCGCGCCATGGTCTTCTTGTCGTAGCCGCCGTCGGGCCTGGAGGAGTCGCCGGCGCCGCGCAGGTCGGGAACGATCACGGTGTGTGTGCCGGACAGGACCGGCAGCACCGGGTCCCACATGCGGCTGGTCTCCGCGAAGCCGTGCAGGAGCACCACCGGCGAGCCGGCGCCGCCAAGCCGGAAATGGAGACGCACGTCCGCGAGCGCGGCATCCTGTTCGGTGAACGGGCTTCCGTCCTGCACCGGCTGTGTTTGCATGACCATGCTGGCCTCCCGGAGAGAAAAATGCATCTTAGGGCTGCGCCGCGCATCGGGCCCCCGCGCGCCTTTGCAGGGTTGATGCACCTCAAACCGACCCAGGGTTAACCCGGGCGGCCGCATCGATTTGCATTCCGCCGCGGCAGAACGTGGCTTCCCCATCACATCTGTGTAATGTTTTTCGTCGTTTTGTAAAGTTTTGCAAACGGGTGCGGGGATGTCTTCGGCACGAGGCAAGGGGCAGGCCTCTCCTTACGTAAAGAAGTGTAAGCGCAGTACGAGCCGGAAAAGAAAATACATCGAACAATCAAGGACTTAATGAAAATGGGAACTTGATGGTCAGACATTTGCACCGCTGTTAGCATGCCTCATCGATAACTCGGGAGACGTGAATGCAACAGCTCGAATTCAAGGCCGCGACCATGCGCAAAGGCAGGCGCGTCGACGGCGTACAGGGTGGCCCGGCATGGAAATGAGCGCCACGTCTCCGCAACAGCCGATCGCCAGCTCCCGGGGTGAAGTGCTCACCGGCATGCTGTTCGTCGGCCTGCTGTTCTTCATCCTCGGTTTCGTCACCTGGCTGAACGGTTCCCTGATTCCCTTCCTCAAGATCGTCTGCGGGCTGAACAACTTCCATGCCCTGTGGGTGACCTTCGCTTTCTACATTGCCTACACGGTGATGGCGCTGCCGTCCGCCGCGGTCCTGAAGCGCACCGGCTACAAGAAGGGCATGACCCTGGGCCTGGGGCTGATGGGCGCCGGCGCCCTGCTGTTCATCCCCGCGGCGCAGACCACGTACTACGGACTGTTCCTGGCGGCCCTGTTCACGCTGGCCACCGGCATGACCCTGATGCAGACCGCGATCAATCCCTACATCGTCTGCCTCGGCCCGCGCGAGAGCGCGGCGACGCGCATCAGCGTGATGGGCCTGTTCAACAAGGGGGCGGGCGTGGTGGTGCCGCTGGTGTTCTCCACGCTGATGCTCAAGGATATCGACAGCTTCTCGCCGGCCGGCATGGCGGCGCTGTCGCCGGCGGCGCAGGACGCCATGCGCGCCACCCTGGCGCAGCGCCTGGTCTTCCCGTATGCCTGCATGGCGGCGCTGCTGTTCGCCATCATGGTTTTCATCCACTTTTCGCGGCTGCGCGAACTGCCGCCGGAAGCCGACGAAGCCGGCGGCAAGGTGGACGCGACCTCGGTGCTGCAGTTCCCGCAGCTGGTGCTGGGCGCGGCCGCGCTGTTCGGCTATGTCGGCGTCGAGGTGATCGCCGGCGACACCATCGGCCTGTATGGGCACGAACTGAAGGTCGCCCATTTCGGCGTGCTGACCTCGTACACGATGGTGTGCATGGTGATCGGCTACCTGGTCGGCGCCGTGGCGATTCCGCGCTTCATGTCCCAGCAGCGCGCCCTGATGCTGTCGGCCCTGGCCGGGGTACTGTTCACGATCGGCGTGACGACGATGTCCGCCGAATCGAGCCGCCTGTCGCAGGTCCTGGTCGGCTGGGCCGGTGTCCCTGCGGTGCCGGATACCGTCATGTGCCTGGCGCTGCTCGGCCTGGCCAATGCCCTGGTCTGGCCCGCGATCTGGCCGCTGGCCCTGTCGGGCCTCGGGCGCCACACCGCGAGCGGTTCGGCCGTGCTGGTGATGGCGATCGCCGGCGGCGCGCTGCTGCCGCTGCTGTACGGCCACCTGTCGGACATCGTCACGCCGCGCGCCGCCTACTGGCTGCTGCTGCCTTGCTATGCGCTGATCCTGTGGTACGCGACCTTCGGCCACCGGATCCGCAGCTGGGGTGCCGGGCGCTGAACCCGATCACGCAGGACCCGGCCGCCGCCGGCAGCCGGCAATCACGTCGTTAACCAGGAGGAGACTGCAATGCTTCGTGCAATGAAGGTTCAGGGTCATCGGATTGCGGCAGGGGCGGGGATCATGGCAATGGCGCTGGCAGGTTGCGGCGACGGCGCCGGAGACGAGGGACAGGGCCAGCGCATCTCGGTCGGGCAGCAGGGCGGCGGCGGCGCGGCCGTGGTGCAGAAGTCGCCCTGGCCGGTATGGTCCGGTCTCGACTTCCCGTACAACGAACCGCCGCTGGCGTCCGCGCCGGCCGTGGTCTTCGGCGTCTCGCAGCTGACGCAGTCGGCATCGCAGACGGTCTTCAACGGCAGCCATTCGCTGCCGGCGGGGAGCGTGCAGAACTACCGGATCGGCATCTTCCTCCACAACGACGTGTTCTACTTCCAGGGCGACGCGACCGCGGCGATCCGCGCCGACGGCAGCTTCAGCGTGACCCTGCCGCGTGCCGTGGGCAGTGCCGACCGCGCGGTCCTGATCCTCTACCCGAGCACCTTCAACCCGCTCTCGGGCAGCAACTGCAATGCCAGCGCCGGCACCTGCAACGGGCAGACCACCGCCGCGACCAAGCTCACCCTGCCGGTCGATCCAGCCTCGCTGACGGCGTATACGGCCTCCTACTTCCCGGCCGCGGCGAGTTCCGCGAACGCCCAGATCGCGGGCCTGCAAAGCATGATGAACACGCCGCTGATCCAGGGCGGCCCGTATGGCGACGGCCGCCTCGTGCGCAGCTTCCGCGACATGGACTCGGCCTTCCTGTACGACCAGGCGCTGGCGGTCATCGCCTTCAGCCAGGCCGGCGACCAAGCCCATGCCGACATGATCATCAATGCGATGGCGAAGCTGCAGGGCCCTTCCGGCGCCTGGGTATTCGCCTACATGACCGACGGTTCGGACGCGAATCCGGGCGTCGACATGCGCATCGCCGGTTCGAACGCGTGGTTCGCGATGGCCCTGAACGCCTACCAGAAGGCCTTCAACAGCACGAAGTACCTGACCATGTCGACCCGCCTGCACGACTACCTGCTGGGCCAGCTGATGCCCATCACGGTCAACAATACGGCGCAGCGCGGGCTGCGCTTCGCGCCGACCAATTACGTCGCCGGTCGCGCCGGGATCTACGCGCTGGAGCACCAGCTCGATGCCTACGCCGCCATGCACCAGTATTACGCCCTGAACGGCGGGAGCCAGTACCAGACCGCGGCGAACGATCTGCTGAAGATGTCCGAAAGCCTGTGGAACGGCACGCGCTTCGTGGCCGGCTACGACGCGAATACCAACTCGCTGAATACCGGCGAACGCTATCTCGACAATTATTCGTGGTCGGTGCTGGCATTGGGGAACACCGGCAGTAAACGCCAGAAATTCTCCGGCGCCCTGCCGGCGCTGTGCGACTACTTCACCGCCGCCGGCAAGCTCGATTACCCGTCGCGCAAGGTGAGCGGCGTGGTCGGCTTCTACGACGTCATCTACAACAACGTGCCGTCCTCGTCGCCCTTCGTGTGGAGCGAAGGCAGCCTGGGGGCGGTGATGGCGATGCGCCAGGGCGCGCCGACCATGACCTGCGCCGGCAACCTGGCGGGCGACATCCTGGAGTCGATGAACTACATGGTCGACAAGCTGAAGAGCATGCCTTACGCGACGCAGAACGGCAACCCGGACTTCACCAGCAGCGGCAGCGTGGCCGGCACCGCATGGTTATACTTCGCCAACCAGAACAAGAACCCTTACGCCCATTACTGAGGAACGACCGATGCGTATCCGCCGCTGGCTTCAATGCGCCCTGTCTTTCGTCCTGCTTGGGGCGACGGCGGCGCACGCGGGTACGCTCCTGATCGAGAGCTGGCGCGTCGACGACAAGACCTTGTGGGAGAAGGTCCTGATCCCGGCGTTCCAGCGCAGCCACCCGGGCATCGAAGTCCGGTTCGTGCCGACCGCGCCGACCGAATACGACGCCAGCCTGTCCGGCCGCCTGGCCGCCGGCACCGCGGGCGACCTGATCGCCTGCCGGCCTTTCGACGTGTCCCTGTCGCTGTACCGGAAAGGCTACCTGGACCGCCTCGACGGCAAGCCCGGCATGCAGAATTTCGCGCCGACGGCGATGCTGGCCTGGCAGACCGATAACGGCCGCGACACCTTCTGCATGCCGGTGGCCTCGGTCATCCACGGCTTCCTGTACAACAAGGCGATCTTCCGCAAGCTGGACCTGCAGCCGCCGCGCACGGTGGCGGATTTCTTTGCCGTACTGGCGCTGCTGAAAAGAGCCGGCGTCAATCCGCTCGCTTTCGGCACGGCGGAAAAATGGGAGTCCAGCCAGGTCCTGTTCACCAGCATTGGACCGAACTTCTGGCGTGGCGAGGAGGGACGCAAGGCGCTCATCGCCGGCAAGGCGAAGCTGACCGACCCACCCTTCGTCGAGGCGCTGCGCTTCGAAGAGCGCATGGGGCGCTACCTGGGCGACAACGCCGCGACCCAGACCTACCGCGACAGCCAGGCGCGCTTTGCGAGCGGCCAGGCCGCCATCTACCCGAGCGGTTCCTGGGACATCGCCTGGTTCGCCCAGGTCCCGAACCTGGAGCTGGGCGTGTTCGCGCCCCCCGTGCGCAAGGCCGGCGATGCCTGCTATATCTCGGACCACATGGACCTCGGGATCGGCGTCAACCGGCAGTCGAAGAACAAGGACGATGCCTACAAATTCCTGGCCTGGGTCGGCTCCCAGGAATTCGCCGACCTGTACACGAACCGCCTGACCGGCTTCTTCACGCTGTCGAACCACCTGATCGCGGTGCGCGATCCGATCGCCAAGCAGATGGCCGAATGGCGCAATACCTGCGCGTCGACGATCCGCTTCAACGCCCAGGTGCTCAACCGTGGACAGCCGAGCATGGAAAGCGCGCTCTGGGAAATCAATGCGCAGGTATTGAACGGCGAACTGACGGCGGAACAGGCCGCGGCCAGGCTGCAGGAAGGCTTCGCCAGCTGGTATCAGCGGCGACGAAAATAAGAGGAGAGACGATTGACCAAGCAAACGATGATCGGCAGCTGGGCCCTGGCCCTGCTGCTCATGGGGCCGGCGGCCTGCGGCGCGGCGGACCCGCAGGCGCAAGCGGCGTCGCAGGCGGCGGGCAGCCATGCGAGCGGCGGCAAGCTGGCGCTGCAGTGGGAACTGCAGCGCACGCTGTTTTCCGCGCAGGCGCCCGGCGGGCGCACCCAGGCGCGCTTCATCCTCACCAACCGCGACAGCCGGCCGCTGCCCGCCACCGGGTGGGCGCTGTACCTCAACTTCATGGATGGCGTCGAGACCGGCACGCTGCCCGCGAACCTCGTCCTGGAACAGGTGGCCGGCAACCTGTTCCGCCTGCGCCCGGCGCCGGGCTTCGCCGGCCTGGCGCCGGGACAGACGCTCGACATCGTCTATTACCACCCGAACCTGATCGAAAAGCTGGCGCGGGCGCCGATCGGACCCTATCTCGTCTATGACGCAGACCCCGAGCGCGGCATGGCCATCACCGATTTCCAGTGGCTGCCGATCACCCGGCCCGAACAGCTCGACAAGGGCAGCAGCGGCGCCTTGCCGCCGGTGACGCCGGCCGATACCTACCGCCGTAACGCCCGCGCCGACCTGCTGCCGGCCGGGCAAGTGCCGCTGGTGCTGCCGACGCCGCTGCAACTGGAGAAGGGCGCAGGCGTGCTGGCGCTGACGGGGCGCCCGCGCGTGGAAGCGGCGGCCGCCCTGCAGCAGGAGGCGAAGCTGGCGTATTCCCTGTTCCCGGCCGGCCTGCCGGACGGCGGGCCGGTGCTGCGCCTGGCCGTCGGCAAGGTGCCGGGCCAGGCCTCGCCCGAAGCCTACAGCCTGACCGTCCGCGCGGGCGCGGGCATCGACATCGTGGGCAACAGCGCGGCGGGCGTCGCCCACGGCCTGCAGACCCTGCGCGAACTGATGCCGCTGCCGGACGCCCGCGGCGCCCGGCTGGCGCTGCCCGAGGTGGGCATCGTCGACGCCCCGCGCTTCGGCTACCGCGGCTTCCAGCTCGACGTGGCGCGCAATTTCCACCGCAAGGAGACGGTGTTCAAGTGGCTCGACCTGATGGCGCGGCTCAAGCTGAACACCCTGCACCTGCACCTCACGGACGACGAAGGCTGGCGCCTCGAGATTGCCGGCCTGCCCGAACTGACCTCGATCGGCGCGGTACGCGGCCACAGCGCGAAGCCCGGGGTGCGCCTGCAGCCGGCCTACGGCTCCGGCCCCGATCCGAAGGACCCGTACGGCAGCGGCTACTACACCCGCGCCGACTACATCGACATCCTGCGCTACGCGCATGCCCGCCACATCGACGTGATTCCGGAAATCGAAATGCCGGGCCATGCGCGCGCCGCGCTGCAATCGATGGAAGCGCGCTACCGCCGCCTGAAAGCGGCCGGCAGCAAGGACGCAGGCAAGTACCTGCTGACCGACTTCGACGACCGCTCGGTCTACAAGTCGCCGCAGATGTACAACGACCACGTGCTGAACCCCGGCGTGGAGGCGACCTTCACCTTCATCGAACACGTGGTCGGCCAGGTGGTGGCGATGCACCGTGAAGCCGGCGTGCCCCTGCATACCATCCACATGGGCGGCGACGAGCTGCCGAACGGCGCCTGGGAACGCTCGCCGGCCAGCCTGGCGCGCATGAAGAAGGAGGGCCTGGAAACCACCGCCGACCTGTGGGATTATTTCTACGACCGCGTCGACCGCATCCTGCGCAAGCAGGGCCTGTCGACCTCCGGCTGGGAAGAGCTGGCGGCGCGCAAGACCAGACTGGCCGGGCGCAACAAGCTGATCCCCAACCCCCTGTTCACGCAGCGCGGATTCACCGCCTGGGTCTGGAACAATACCGAAGGGGCGGAGGACTTCGCCTACCGGCTGGCCAATGGCGGCTACGACATCGTGCTGGCGCCGGTCACCAAGATGTACATGGACATGGCCTACAGCGCCAATCCGGAGGAGCCGGGGATGAACTGGGGCGCCTACATCGAGCTGGACACGAGCTATGACTTCATTCCCTTCGATTACCTGAAGGAGGCCGCACTGGCCGCGCGGATCGGCAAGGATGGCCTGACCGACTACGGCAAACGGCACATCAAGGGCCTGGAGGCGACGCTGTTCACCGAAACCGTGCGCGACCCGGCCCGTATCGATTACCTGGTCATGCCGCGCCTGGCGGCGGTGGCGGAGCGGGCCTGGGCCCAGGACCCGGCATGGGCGCTCGAAGCCGATCCGGCCAAGGCGGCGGTCCTGCATCGCGCGGCCTGGTCCGGCTTCGTGAACGCCCTGGGCCAGCGGGTGCTGCCGCGCCTGGACCTCGAACAGTCCGGCCTGGCCTACCGCATCGCGCCGCCGGGCCTGCTGCTTGACGGCGACCGGGTCCTCGTCAACCATGTCCTGCCGGGCTTCGTGCTGCGCTATACCCTCGACGGCAGCGAACCGACGGTGACCAGCAAGGTGGTCGATGGTCCGATCACCGGGCGCGGCCTGGTCAAGGCCGCGGCTTTCGACCGCAACGGCAGGCGTGGGTTGATCGCCACACTCGACCGCCGCTGAGCCAGCCGGGGCTTGCAGTTCTTGCATGCAGTACGCATGGGTTCGCTATAATCAATGTTTTCTGCGAGAAAACAAGTGATTGGGCCGCTCGTCAACGCCGTACGCGTCAGTTCCGCTTGCCTGCGCAGTGGCCTGGGCCGGTGCGCGCTGGTGTCCGGCCTGCTGGCTTCCTTCCAGGTTGGCGCCGCAACGCCGGCGCCGTCGCTTCCGGCCCCGGCCAGCCTGCAGGTACTGCACTGGTGGACCTCCGCCAGCGAGCGCAAGGCCGCCGACCTGCTGGCCGCGCGCCTCGCCGAAGAACGCATCAAATGGCAGGACGTCGCCATTCCCGGCGGCGCCGGCATCGGCGCCGGCAAGGTCCTGAAAGGCAGGGTACTGGCCGGCGACGCCCCCGAAGTCACGCAGATGATCGGCGTATCGATTGCGGAGTGGGCCGACCTGGGCCTGCTGCTGGAACTGGACAACGTGGCCGCCGCGGGCAACTGGAGCCGCTTCCTGTTCCCGTCGATCGAGGAACTGGTCGTGCATCGCAAGCACGTCATGGCGGTCCCGCTCGGCATCCATCGCGTCAATACCCTGTATTACAACCGCGCCCTGTTCGCCCGGCTGAAACTGGCGCCGCCGCAAACCTGGGCCGAATTCGAAGCCGCGGCAAGCCGGCTGCGCAAGGCCGGCATCCAGCCGCTGGCGCAAAGCAGCGAAGCCTGGCAGGTGGCGGCGCTGTTCGAGAACCTGGTCCTTGCCGAGAGCGGCCCGGCCTTCTATCGCGAGCTGTTCGTGCAGCGCAGCCCCCAGGCGGCGGCCGACGGCCGTACCGCCGAGGCTTTACGGCGCCTGCGCACGGTGAAGGGCTGGATGCGCCGCCAGCTCGACGAGCGCCCCTGGACCCAGGTCGTCGCGGCCTTCGCGCAAGGCCGTGCCGGCATGATGATCATGGGCGACTGGGCCAGGGCCGAACTGGCGGAACACGGTGCCGCGCTCGACCAGGATTACGGTTGCGCGGCGGCGCCCGGCACCGCGCCTTACCACCTCTACAGCGTCGACACCCTCGCGATGTTCGCCGGCGACTACCACCAGATGCAGGCGCAGGAAAGAATGGCGCGACTGCTCGTGACGCCGGGGCTGCAGGCCGACTTCAATGCCCTGAAGGGCGGCGTGCCGGTGCGGCGCGACGCCGACCCGGCGCGGATGGACAGCTGCGCGCGCGCATCCTGGACCACCTTCGCGAAGGGCGCCGCGGTGCAGGCGCCCAGCCTGGTGCACCGCATGGCGACCGACGAGGTCAGCCGCGACGCCATCATCGCCGAGCTGCATCGCTATTTCCTCGACGACCACGTGGGCGTGGCCGAGGTGCAGCGGCGCCTCGGCGCATTGTTCAGACTCTTCAACCTCAAAAGCCAAGGAGCGCCGGGTGCGCAAGATACTGATCGTAGACGATGACCAGAAGACGCGGTTGCTGCTCAAGACCTACCTGGAAAAGAACAACTATGAAGTGATCGTCTCGCACAACGGCGAGAGCTTCCTGGCGGAGCTGCATGCCTGCGGCGAGCAGCTGTCGCTGGTGATCCTCGACGTCATGCTGCCGGACACCGACGGCTTCGCGCTGTGCAAGGAAGTGCGCAGCCGTTCGAACGTGCCGATCATCATGCTGACCGCGAGTTCGGACGAGACCGACCGCATCGTCGGCCTGGAGCTGGGGGCGGACGACTACATCGCCAAGCCCTACAGCCCGCGCGAACTGCTGGCGCGCATCAAGGCCATCCTGCGGCGCTACGCCGTGGAAACCCAGGCGGCACGCTTTTACCGCTTCGTCGGCTTCACGCTGGACACGGTGGAGCGCAAGGTCGTGGACAGCGCGGGCGAGCCGGTGGTGCTGACCGGCCTCGACTTCCAGCTCCTCAAGTATTTCGTCGAGCACCCGGGCGTGGTGCTGGACCGCGGCCTGCTGTGCGAGGAAACCCGCGGCCGCGACGCCGGGCCGCTGGACCGCTCGCTCGATGTCCAGATCAGCCGCCTGCGGCTGCGCCTGAACGACGACGGCAAGCAGCCGGCCCTGATCAAGACGGTGCGCGGCGCCGGCTATGTGTTCTCCGCCGACGTGAGCGTGTCGAGTGCCTGAGGCGCGCAGCCCTTCGATGAGGGTGCCGGCCTGGCTGCGCCGCCTGTGGCCGGCGTCCCTGCTGGGCCGCCTGACGCTGGTGATGGTGGCCGGCGTGCTGGTCACCCAGCTGGCCGCCAGCGCCATCTGGACCAGCCAGCTGCGCGCGAAGTCGCAGGTCGAGGCCAGGGCGGCGGCGCAGTACATGGCCCACAGCGCCGCCGGCGCGATCCGCTTCTTCCGCAGCCTGCCGCCGGCCTACCGGATGCTGATCATCCAGCAGCTGCGCGAAATGGGCGGCACGCGCTTCTTCGTCAACCTGAACCATGCCTACGTGCCGGTCGAGCCCATCGGCGAGCATCCGCTGGCGCGCAGCGTCATCGAGAACGTGGGCGCGACGCTGAAGCACGACCTGCCGAATTCGCCCGGCTTCCGGCTCGCCTTCGCCTGGCCCGACCGGCTCGCCGTGGCCGAGCACGACGTCAGGCTGGGCGACCTGCCGGAATCCTGGGTCCAGCACGTCCTGCTGCTGCAGCCGGAGCGTGCGCCCATCCTCGTGATCCAGACCGAGATCGAGCCCGGCAACTGGCTGTACCTGGCAGGCCTGATGCCGAACCCCTACTTCCTGCAGGGGAACGACGCCTTCGCGTGGGACCGCCTGATGCCCCAGGTGCTGTCGCTGGCCGTGGTGCTACTGCTCTGCCTCCTGGTGGTGCGCTCGATCACGCGTCCGCTGGCGGCGCTGTCGGATGCGGCCAGCGCCTTCGGCCAGGGCCAGGACGAGGGTACCCGGCCGCTGCCGGAAACCGGCAGCCGCGAATTCGTCACCACCGCGCGCGCCTTCAGCGCCATGCGCGAACGGATCCAGCGCTACATCGAAGACCGCGAGCGCCTGTTCATCTCGATTTCGCATGACCTGCGCACGCCGATCACCCGCCTCAAGCTGCGCTCCGAACTGCTGGACGACGAAAGCCTGCGCAACGAATTCGAGGAAGACCTCGACGAACTGGACATGATGGTCAAGGGCGCCCTGCAGTGCGTGAAGGACAGCGACATCCACGAGAATCCCACCGAGGTGAAGCTCGACGCGCTGCTGGCGCGCATGGTGCGCAGCGCCCAGCTGGCAGGGCACGCGGTGGGCTACCAGCCGTCCGGCATGACGGTGCGCGCCAAGCCGCTGGCGCTCAAGCGCGCGCTCGGCAACCTGCTGGACAACGCCCTGTTCTATGGCCAGCGCGCGGAGATCAGCGTCAGCGACGAAGGCGGCAGCGTCGTCGTCCGGGTGCGCGATCATGGCCCCGGCGTGCCGGAGGAGGCGATCGCCAGCCTGTTCGACCCTTACGTGCGGCTGGAGCATGGCAGGGACCAGAACGACAACGGACTCGGACTGGGCCTGGGGATCGCGCGCGGTGTCATCGAAGCGCATGGCGGCCGGCTGGAACTGTCGAACCATCCCGAGGGCGGCCTGGTTGCCGCCGTGCGCCTGCCGGCTTGATCGCGGCGGTTTATTGTCGCGCAGGCGCCACGGACGGCCGGGCTATCCGGGCAGTTTTGTAATGTTACGTAAGTAAGCGTTGCAGCATCTTGCCGCTCTTCCCCCCGGCAGGCGAGGTGCCCAGCCTGTGACTGGCCGCCTCTGTAAAGAAGTGTAATCCCGATCCGGATGCCGTCACAAAAATACCATAAGAATCAACGACTTGCGCATATCGCCCCGGTGGTCTGGACACTTTGATATTACATGGTTGCCGGTGTTAGCATGTTTTCTAGCAAGTAACATGTTGATCATCTTCGTGGTATCGGTGTCATTAACTGGAGCGCATATGAGTATAAGAAGGAAGACAAAAATCGCGATGGCGGTCGAGCTGGCGCTCGCGCTGGCTTCGTCGGCGGTGCTGGTGTCGCCGGCCGCCCATGCCGCCGGGCAGACCGAGACGGGAAGCACGGCCCAGGAGACGCAGGAGAGCGCGAAGAAGAACAACGAGGGCATCCAGGAAGTCGTGGTGACGGCGCGCCGCCGCGCGGAACGCCTGCGCGACGTGCCGATCACGGTCACCGCCATCGATGGCGAATCGCTGGAACAGAAGAACATCGCGACCCTGCGCGACGTGGTCGAGCACTCGCCGCAGATCAGCTACCAGGCGACCGGCGACGTCCGCACCGACACCCTGTCGATCCGCGGCATCAGCTCGGTCAGCAACGTGTCCGGCGTCGAGCCGGACGCCGCCATCGTGATCGACGGCGAGACCCTGGCCCGCACCATGCAGATGAACTACGACGTCGTCGACCTCGAGCGCATCGAAATCCTCGAAGGCCCGCAGGGCACGCTGTTCGGCAAGAACGCGGTGGCCGGCATGCTGAACGTGATCACGCGCGGTCCGAAGATCGCGAAGCAGAACACCTACGAGATCAAGTTCGACGCCGCCGAAGACAAGGAATTCAGGCTCAAGGGCAGCGCCAACATCGCCCTGTCGGACAAGTCGGCGATGTACCTGAACGCCTTCAAGGAGTACCAGGGCGGCTGGGTCGAGAACGTGCACCCGGGCCAGCCGAACGCCGGCAAGGAGCAGGGCGGCGGCGGGCGCATCCAGTACCTGTACAAGCCGGACGACACGCTGTCGGTCCTGGTGCGGGCCGAGGCTTCGCACAAGGACATGGGCATCATCCCCTACACCTTCAAGTCGCTGACCCAGGAAGACGTCGTCAACGCGTCGATCGCGCTGTCCGGCGGCACGGCGATGGTGCCGCAGTTTAACGGCCTGCTGTCCAATTCCGGCATCAACCTGGTCAGCCCGACGGGCCAGCCCACGCCTATCATCAACGGCACCAAGTCCTACCTGTACAACGACCGCAAGTGGGGCGAGATCAACAGCCACGCCGCGTCCATCAACGTCAAGAAGCGCATGGGCGAGGCGGAGCTGATCTACCTGGGCTCCTACCGCTACTTCAACCTGTGGAGCAACGATAACGCCTGGGGCGTGTCGGCGCCGCAGCTGACGAACTCGGAGTTCGGCCTGAACAAGGTCGACTACGCGGGACCGTCGCGCGAACGCACGATCCAGCAGGAGCTGCGCATCGAGGGCAAGGCCAACGACCTGCAATACGTGGCCGGCGCCTTCTACTTCTTCAACGATAACTTCCACCACGAGACCTACAAGACCTGCAACGATGCGGTCTATGGCTACTACAACGGCAGCGGTTACCCGGATCCGAACCCGATCCACCCGGTCGACAACTTCAAGTGCACCGGCGGCTACCAGGGCAACTACAGCACCAACGATTTCGTCACCACGGTCAAGACCCACAACGAAGCCTTCTTCGGCGACGTCGACTACCACGTCTGGGCCGGCCTGAACGTGTTCGGCGGTGCGCGCATGCTGTGGGAACAGCAGAAGATGAGCCTGCAGCACCTCCCGGGCGACAATACCGCGCCTCACTTCTTCTCCAGGACCGACCCGTACACCCCGCTGAACGTCAGCGACAGCCGCCGCGCGCTGATCCACCGTATCGGCGCCAAGTACGACTTCGGTCCGGTGATGGCGTATTTCACGGAAAGCACCGGTTTCAAGGGCGCTGCCTGGACCAACTACAACCTGGTCAGCCGCGACGTGACCGCCAGGCCGCTGCCGCCGGAACGTCCACAACAATACGAGTTTGGCCTGCGCGGCGAGCATTTCAACAAACGCCTGAACTGGCAATATTCGGCCTACCAGATCGTCGACAAGGACTTCCAGGCGCGCGTGATCTGGTTCCAGCCCGGCGCCATCAGCAACCGCGTCGTGAATGCCGGCGAAGTGCGCTCGCGCGGCCACCAGTTCGGCATCAACTGGCGCGCCACCCGCGACCTGAAGGTCGGCGCCGGCTATGCGCTGCTCGACGCGAAGTTCACCAACAGCGTCCTGATTCCGCAGCGCGGCGGGACCTTCGCCGACCTGAACGGCTACACGCTGCCGAACGCGCCGCGGCGCTCGTGGTCGGCCTATGCCGACTGGCGCCTGCCGGACTTCATGGACGAAGTGTCCTCGAACCTGAGGATCGAAGCGCGCGGCCGCAGCGAGCAGCGCAGCACCGTGATCCCCGACCCGCTGCAGAACGTCGCGCCGTACCACGTGTTCGACGCCTACTACCGCGTCGAGGCGACCGACGGCCACTGGGGCGTCACGGCCTACGTGAAAAACCTGAACAACAAGCTGTATTACGCCCGTCCCTACGAGCCCGCGGTGCTGGGCTGGACCTACGGCCAGATGGCAGCCCTGCCGCGTGATTACCAGCGTTATTTCGGGTTTAATATCAACTACCGCTGGGGCAGATAGGTCCCAGGCCTGATGTGCCGCCCAGGCTCCGCCCGCTGCCCGCCGGCGGGGCTTTTCGACTTTTCGTGGAGTAGAGAATGACCAAGCAGTTCCACTTTATCGCAGGCTTGCCCAGGTCGGGCTCGACCCTGCTGTCCGCCATCCTCCGCCAGAACCCGAAATTCTATGCCAGGGTGACCAGCCCCCTGTATGCGATGACCGACCGCATGATCGACACCATGGGGCCGGACATGAAGTACTCGTCCTTCTTCGACGAAGCACGTCGCATCTCGGTCCTGCGCGGCCTGTTCGACACCTACTACCACGACTTCAATCCCGAAGGCGGCGTGGTGTTCGACACCAACCGCATGTGGACCTCCAGCGCGCCGCTGGTGGCCAGGCTGTTCCCGGAATCGAAGATCATCTGCTGCGTCAGGCACGTCCATCGCATCATCGACAGTTTCGAGCGGGTGCTGCGCAACAATCCGCTCGAGTACAACTCGCTGTTCGCCTTCAAGAACGAGCCGACCATCTACGGCCGCGTGAAGATGATGATGAATGCGCGCGACGGCGTGATCGGCGGTCCGCACTCGGCCTTGCGCAGCATCTGGTTCACCGAGCACGCCAAACGCCTGATCGTGGTCCGCTACGACAGCCTGGTCAAGCAGCCCGAACAAACCATGAGGAGCCTGTACCAGGCGCTCGGCCTGGAATCGTTCCGGCACGATTTCAACAGCGTCGAGTACGCGGAGCCGGAATACGACCTGCGCATCGGCCTGCCCGGACTGCACACCACGCGCGGCAAGGTGGAATTCAGGGAAGGGCCCCTGTCGATTCCGCCGGACGTGGCGCAGAACTATGCCCACTCGAATTTCTGGGATGCGCCGCAGGAGAATGTCCACGGCGTGAAGGTGATCTGAGTTCGTTCAGGCTTCCCGGCGCGCGTGCGGGAAGCCGTCCGCTTATGCGCCGTGCTCAAGCCTTGGTACAATGACATCACCATGACCAAGACCGCACTTTCTCTTCTCATCGGCGTCAGCCTGTCCGCCGCGCTGGCCGCCTGCAACAGCAAGACCTCGGCCAACGAAAAGAACTTCGGCGCCGCCATCGGCCAGTACCTCGGCAAGAAGGGCGACATGTGCCTCGACCCCGTGACATGGCCGGTCGACGTGTACGAAACCGACCTGCGCCAGCAGAAGCTGTATCCGGACGGCGTGGCCGGCCAGATGGCGGCGCTGGAAGCGGCGGGCCTGGCCAGGGGCGAGGATACGGAAGCGTCCGGCATGAAGGTGAAGATCCGCCGCTACACGATGACCGACGCCGCCAGGCCCTTCCTGCGCACGGATGCCAGGCAGGTGTCGCGCCTGTGCTGGGGCCGCAAGTCGCTGGACAAGGTCGTGCGCTGGGCGGACCCGGCCAAGGTGGGCGACCACGAGGAATCCAGCGTCATCTACACCTACAAGCTGTCGGACGTGGCCGGCTGGGCCAGGAAGCCGCAGGTCAAGGAAGCCTTCCCCATCCTCGGGCGCACGGTCGACGGCGAGCACACCCAGAAGGAAAAGCTGTACCTCAAGCTGACCCCGCAGGGCTGGGAAGCGCTTGGCCTGAACGACTGAGCAGCGGGAGCCGCCCCGGCCGGCGCATCAGGCGGGAAGGTATTGCTCGCGCGCGCGCTGCACCACCGACAGCACATGCCTGAGGCAGGCGAGGCTCGGCGTGCCGGGCGCCCGCTCCACGCACTTCGCGTATTCCCGGGCGATCAGTGTCGCCACGTCCGCCGTGCCGGCCGCATGGTCGCGGAACACGGTGACCAGGCCGACGACGGCCTCGTGCACCGCGGGGCGCAGGGTTTCCGGAATCGCCTTGCGCAAAGGGTCTTCCTCCACGGTGGCGGCGATCGCGTGTTCCAGCTGCCGCTCGGCATCGAGCACCGCGATTCGTACTCGTTCGATTGTCCATTGTCGACGCATGTGGTCCATGGCCGCATCGTAAACCCAGCCGTATGCATGCACGATTTGAAATTGTTCCAAAGAGTTACAGGCCAGTATGCCTGCCGGGTCGCTGATAATCAGTTTGCGTAAATCGGCGCTACAATGCGCCGATGAACTTTCCGCTTATCCGCAATTCCGGCAATTCGACCTTTGGTAGCGCAAGCGGCATGGCCGCCCGGACAGCCGCATTCGACTGGCATGCAAGCCCGCTGGGCAGTCCCGATACCTGGCCGGCAGCCCTGAAGGCCAGCGTTCGCCTGGTGCTCGACTGCAAACTTCCCATGTGCCTGGCCTGGGGCAAGGATTTCACGCAGTTCTACAACGATGCGTTCGTGCCTATCCTGGGCGCCAAGGACAGCAATGCGCTGGGCAGCGACGCCAGGGTCACCTGGTCCGAGACCTGGCCGCTCATCGCGCCCATGTGGGAGCAGGTGCTGCGGGGCGAGGGGATCGGCGCCGAGCGTCTCAAGCTCACGATCGAGCGCTACGGCTACCCGGAAGACTGCTATTTCAGTTTTTCCTACAGCCCGGTACCGGATGACGTGGGCAATCCGGCGGGTGTGCTGGTGACCTTTGCCGAGACCACCCGCGAAGTCCTCGCCGAAATGCGCCAGGCCTTCCAGCTCGACCTGGCGGATGCGCTTCGCAATACCGCCGATCCGATGGACGTCATCGGGCAGGGCACGGCGAAACTCGGCGCCTTTCTCGAACTCGGCGAGGTAGCCTACGTCGAAGGCGACCCGACGGCGGACGAGGCCATCGTCAAATACCGGTGGACCGACGGCCGGGGGCCGGAACGGCCTGCCCGGGCCAACCCCTTCGGCGGTTTCGCGCCGGCCGACCGGGCGGACCTGCTGGCGGGCCGCTGCCTGCGTGTCGATCGCGGCGGTGCCGACGGGCGCAGCCTGCTGGTGTTTCCCTGCCTGCGCCAGGGCGCCGGCCCGGGCTTCCTGTTCCTGTATTGCGAAAAGCCGCACCGCTGGACAGCGGCCGATCTCGAGATCGCCGGCGATGCGACGCGCAGGATCTGCGAAGCCCTCGAGCGTGCCGACATGGCCGCCAGTCTCCGGAAAGCGGAACAGCGCATCCGCGCAAACCACGACTATCTGCGCCTGCTGATCGACAGCGGCGAGGAAGGCTTCTATTCGGTCGACCGGGACGGGGTCACCATCATGTGCAACACGGCCTTCCTGAAAATGCTGGGCTTCGCGCGCGAGGAGGATGCGATCGGCAGGAAGCTCCATGACGTCATTCACGGGGCCCACGCCGACGGCTCGCACTACGATGTCTGCGATTGCCCGATCTACCAGGCGGCGCGGTTCGGCACCCCGGCGGACGTCTACGACGAGCTGTTCTTCCGGCTCGACGGGACCGGATTTCCTGTCGAATATCGCGCGCGGCCGGTCTGGCTCGACGGGCAGCTGCATGGCGCTGTCTGCACCTTCGTGGACGTGACCAGCCGGCGCCAAACCGAGCAGGCCCTGCAGCAGAGCGAGGCCCACCTGAAATCGCTGTTCGCGCAAAGCGGCGCGGGCATCAGCGAAACGGACCTGACGGGACGGCTGCTGCGGATGAACGACCGCTTTTGCGAGATCGTCGGCAGGCCGCGTGAAGAACTGGTGAAGATGCGCATGCACGATTTCACCCACCCGGACGACATCGAGCGAAACATCCCCCTGTTCGAGCGGGTTACGTCGAGCGGTATTCCGTTCGAGATCGAAAAACGCTACGTACGGCCCGACGGACAGGTCGTGTGGGTCAACAATACGGTCAGTCCGGTGCACAACGGCGAGGGCGGCCCGGTCGAAAGCATCATCGCGGTTTCCGTCGACATCAGCGAGCGCAAACGCGTCGAAGAGGCACTGCAGGAGGCCGACCGCAGGAAAGACGAGTTCCTGGCGATGCTGGCGCATGAACTCAGGAACCCGATGGCGCCGATCCGCGCCGCGGCCGATCTGATGGCGGTGGCGCAACTGCCGCCGGACCGCCTGAAGCGCACCAGCCAGATCATCTCGCGCCAGGTGAAGCACATGACGGGACTCGTCGACGACCTGCTCGATGTGTCGCGCGTGACGCGCGGCCTGGTCGAGCTCGCGCGGCAGGACCTCGACGTCAAGAACGTGATTACGGACGCACTCGAGCAGGTCCGTCCGCTGATCGAAGAAAAGCGCCATCACCTGACGGTCGATCTCGATCCCGACCCGGCCCATGTGCTCGGCGACCACAAACGGCTGGTGCAGATACTGACCAATCTGCTGAACAACGCGGCGAAGTACACGCCGGCCGGCGGCCTCATCCACCTCAGCATGCAGGCATCCGATGGCCAGGTGCGGCTCGTGGTCGAGGATAACGGCGTCGGCATTCCGCCGGAACTGCAGCCACGGATTTTCGATCTGTTTGCCCAGGCGGAACGCAGCCCGGACCGGGCGCAGGGAGGACTCGGCATCGGCCTGGCCCTGGTGAAGAGCCTGGCCGAGCTGCATGGCGGAAGCGTGGTCTGCGACAGCGCGGGCGCCGGGAAAGGCAGCCGCTTCATCGTGAACCTGCCGCGCGTGCTCAGGCAGGCAGGCGGCCGCGACACGGACGGCCATCGCCTGCCGGGCGCGGCAGCTTCTGCCCGCCGGCGCATTCTCATCGTCGACGACAACGTGGACGCGGCGCAGATCCTGGCCATGTACCTCGAAGCGGCCGGCCATGAACTCGCCGTCGAACACAGTTCGCAAGAGGCCCTGCGGCGTCTCGAAAGCGATGTGCCCGAGGTCGCGATCCTGGACATCGGTCTTCCCGACATCGACGGCAACGAGCTCGCCCGGCGCTTGCGCGCGCAGCCGGCGACGGCAGGCATCACGCTGATCGCCCTGACGGGCTACGGGCAGGAAAAAGACAGGCAGCGGGCGCTGCAAGCCGGCTTCGACCGCTTCCTGGTCAAACCCGTCGATGCGGCGACCGTGCTGGAACTGGTATCGATGTAGCCGGCGCTACAGTTCCGCCTCGGATCCCTGGGGCTTGCGCAGCGGAATCCGCACCACGAATTCGGTACCTTTCTCCGGACCCTCGCTGCGTACCTCGATGGTTCCCTGGTGCAGGGCGACGATTTCCTTCACCACCGACAGCCCGATGCCGATGCCCGCGCCGCGCCCGGAGCTGGCGCTGGCGGCCTGGGTGAAGGCGTCGAAGATCTTCGGCAGCAGGTCGGGCGCAATGCCGGCGCCATCGTCCTTGAGATAGAGGATCATGTGGGTCTTGTCGACGGTTGCCGTCAGCCAGACGTTGCCGCCGCGGTGCGTGAACTTCACCGCGTTGTTGAGCAGGTTGTTCAGCACCTGGATGAAGCGCTGGGTGTCGACCTCGATGGCGATCGGCACCGAAGGCGCGACGAGGTGCAGGTCGACCCCGCGCTGGCGCGCCTGCCCGCGGCAGGCATCCATGGCCTGGGCCAGTACCGGCTGCAGCGTCGCCTGTTCGTAAACCACGCTCATCTTGCCGGCATTCACGCGCGTCATGTCGACCAGGTCCTCGACCAGTCTTTCGATGGCGTCGATCTGGCGGTGCATGACGGGCAGGAGACCCTGCACCGTTTCCGGCTTGACCGAGGGCAGGCTCATCAGCTGCACGGCCGACTTCAGGGGCGACAGCGGGTTGCGCATCTCGTGCGCGACGGTGCCGACGAAGCTGTCGACATGCTGCTGCTGCCGGACATGCTCCTGCAGTTCGTTTTCGAGGTAGCGGGTGCGGGCGCGCAAGTGGGTCGCGTCGCGGAAGATCTTGACGAAGCCGCGCAGTGCGCCGGCATCGTCGCGCATCGGCAGGCTCATGCCGCTCGACCAGAAGCGCGATCCATCCTTGCGCAGGTGCCAGCGTTCGTCCTCGCCGACGCCGACCACCGCGGCGGTGTTCGCCTCGTGCTCGTCGAGCCGGTGTTCGCGGTCTTCAGGAACGAACAGCATGCCGGTGCGCTGGCCCACGACTTCTTCCGCGGACCAGCCGGTGATGAAGGCGGCGCCGGCGCTCCAGCCGGTGATCCGGCGCTCGAGATCGTAGAACACGACACCATACTGCCGGGTCTCGCGCAACAGCATGCTGCAGAACGCCCGTTCGTCAGCCTCTGAAAAAAGAAAAACGTCGTTCTTCGCCATCCAGTTCTCCGCATAGGTCGATTTATTGTAACCAAATGCTCGACTGGTTGACTTTCGACTGGATGACGGCGCCTAATAGGCACAGTAAACGTTAAATTAATTCACCTTCACCGCCAGGCGCCTTCACATATGGCTTCAGGAATTCGCGTACTCATCATCGACGACAATGATGACGCTGCACAGTTGCTTGCCATGTTCGTCAGTGCACTCGGCCATGTGTCGGAAGTCGCGAACAGCGGCGCCAGCGGCCTGCGGCTGGCCGAATCCTTTCACCCGCAAATCGTCTTCCTCGACCTCGGCATGCCTGGCATGAGCGGCTTCGAGGTCGCGCCGCGGCTGCGCCTGATTGCCGGACTGGAGCGCACATACATCGCGGCGCTGACCGGCTGGAACGACCTCAAGACGCGCAGCCGGGTCGTCGAGTGCGGCTTCGACAAGCACCTGACCAAGCCGGCTTCGATCGAGCACATCCAGGACATCCTGGACGCGCACGCCGGCTAGGGGCGCCGGCCTCGAGCGTGCGCCAGGCAACGTTCAGCCGGCACGGTTTTCGGTAATATCCGGGCATGAAGAAAAATGTCCTGCTGGTCGACGATTCGCTTGCCGACGTGATGCTCACCATGCGCGCGATGGACGACTGCGACATCGAACATCGTATCGAGACGGCGAGCGACGGCGAGGAAGCTTATCGCCTGACCGCCGAAAAACAGTTCGACCTGCTGCTGCTCGACATAAAGATGCCGCGCGTCGACGGCCTCGAACTGCTGAAAAGGCTGCGCGACCGTTCGGCCAGGCGCGTGCCGGCCATCATCCTGTCCGGCTCGAACATGGCAGGCGACCGCGAACGCGCCGACGCCCTCGGCGCGATCGAATACGTGCACAAGGCCATGGACTTTACCGAATTCAGGAACGAACTGAAGGCGGCCCTGAACCGGCACGGATTCTGCTGAGGCGGCTTTTCAGCACCCCTCGCCGTCGGCAAAGTTGGCCACACTGGTCCCGCTTTCGGGCGTATACACCAGGCTGCAGGCCGGGTGCTGGGCGTCGGCGGCAATCACGCCGGCGACCCGGGTATCGTAGTTGTCGGCCAGCCCGGCGGCCACCAGGATGCCGGCGCCGGTAGGATAGCCCGCGGCGTTCATCTGCACCTGGTCGAGGACGGTTTCCCTTGCCGGCGAACCGGCCAGCATCCATTTCAAATGGTAGATCTGCGCCGATTCGTTCACGGCGCGGCGCGCGGCTTCCATCTTGACCACACGCGCACTGCGCATCGTGTCGGCATAGCGCGGCAAGGCAAAGGCCGACAGCGTGCCCACGATCGTGATCACGGCAGTGAGTTCCAGCAGCGTATGGCCGCCCTGGCGTACCGGCATGTGCATGGCATCGCTCCCGCATGCGTTCGAATACATGCATTTTAGACAATGGTCGCGCTGGCGGGCGCGCGCTTGCCGGGCGATGAAACTGTTAGTATGCGGCCATCATCGACTGGAGCCCGCGCCGGCCACCGACCATGCCGACAACTTCGCCTGCCGACCTGCTACGCAATCCCGACGCGCTGCTCGACCATCTCCCGGCGGGTATCGTGGTGCATGGGGCGAACGGCCGCATCGTGTCCGCGAACCGGCTTGCCTTCGAGCTGCTGGGTCTGAGCGAGGCCCAGGTGCGGGCCCAGGAAGCCAGCGCCGAGGCGATGGTGCTGCTGCGCGAAGACGGTTCGGTCTTGCCGGCCGAGGACAATGCCGTGAACGTCGTACTGCGGACCGGTGAAAAGGTATGCGGACTGGTGGTAGGCGTGGTCGTGTCCGGATCGACCTCCTGGCTGCTGTGCAATGCCTATCCCGAGTACGACGAAGCCGGCGCCGTCCAGCACGTGGTGGTCTGCTTCACCGATTGCACCGCTTTGAAACAAGCCCAGCTGTCTTTGGAGAAGTCCGAGGAACGGCTGCGGCTGGTGCTCAAGGGGTCGACCGACGCGCCCTGGGACTGGGACCTCGTCAGCGGCCAGGTCTATTACTCGGAACGCTGGTGGAACATGCTGGGTTACGCGAGCGGCGAGGGCATCGACGATCCCGACGCCTGGCGCCGCCTGCTGCACCCCGACGACGACCCGATGATCGCCGCCTACGTCATGGAGCTGACGGCGAGCAGGCGCGACACCTACAACCTGGAATTCCGCCTGCGCCACCGCGACGGCCGCTACGTGCCGGTGCTGTCGCGCGGCTACGTCCTGCGCGACGAAGCGGGCAGGGCGCTGCGCATCTCCGGCGTCAACACCGACCTGACCGAGCAGAAGCGGACCGAGCGGCGCATCTACGAGCTGGCCTATTTCGACCACCTGACCGGGCTGCCGAACCGCCGCTTCCTGCTCGAGGAGCTCGACCATGTGCTGGCGCGCGGCCGCCGCTCGAAGCACTTCAGCGCGCTGGCCTACCTCGACCTCGACAACTTCAAGCTGCTCAACGACACCATGGGGCACGACCTGGGCGACCTCCTGCTGCAGCAGGCGGCGCAGCGCCTGCGCGCCACCGTGCGCGAAAGCGACCAGCTGGCCCGCCTCGGCGGCGACGAGTTCGTGGTGGTGCTGGAAGACCTGGGCGCCACACCGCGCGCCGCCGCTGCCGAAGCGGACCGGACCGTGGCGAAGATCCTGGCTGCCCTCGGCCAGCCTTTCCAGCTGGACTCGGTCCTGTTCAAGAGCTCGGCCAGTGTCGGGATCACCCTGTTCGACGGCAGCGGCGCCAGCGTCGAAGCTTTGCTGAAACAGGCAGACCTGGCGATGTACCGCGCCAAGGCCGATGGCCGCAACCTGGCGCGCTTCTTCGATCCGAGCATGCAGGACGCGGCCAACCGCCGCGCCAGCCTGGAAGCCGCGATGCGCGAAGGCCTGGCGCAAGGCCAGTTCCGCCTGTTCTGCCAGCCGCAGTTCGATTGCAGCGGCGAACTGGTCGGGGCCGAGGTGCTGCTGCGCTGGCAGCGCAACGACGACGAGCTGGTCAGCCCGGCCCACTTCATCGCGTTCGCGGAAGAGTCGGGACTGATCCTCCCGCTCGGCGAGCACGTGCTGAAGGAGAGCTGCCGTGCGCTCGCACGCTGGCACCGCGATCCGACGCTGGCGCGCCTGAAGCTCGCCGTCAACGTCAGCATCCACCAGATGCGCGATCCGGATTTTTCCGGCATGGTCGCCGGCATCCTCGACGCTACCCACGCGCCCGCGGAACAGCTCTGTCTCGAGCTGACCGAGAGCGTGTTTGCCGAAAACATGCAGGAGATCACCCAGCGCATGCACGAGATCCGCGCGCACGGCATTTATTTTTCGCTCGACGACTTCGGCACCGGCTATTCCTCGCTGGCCTACCTCAACCGCTTCCCGCTGGCGGCGCTGAAGATCGACCGCTCCTTCGTGCGCGACGTCGGCATGCAGTCGGGATCCGCGCCGATCGTCGAGGCCATCATCGCGCTGGGACGCAAGCTCGACCTGGACATCGTCGCCGAAGGCGTCGAGAACGAAGCGCAGCGCGCCTTCCTGGTCCGCGGCGGCTGTTCGTCGATGCAGGGCTTCCTGCTCGGGGCGCCCTTGCCGATGGCCGAATTCGAGCATGTGTACAGCGCGGCGGGGATCGGACACGCCTGATCCCGCAGCCTGGCGAGCCGCCCTTGATCGGCCTGCCGGCGATCGTCGCCGTCTTCCGGCCGCCGGCCTGGCGGGCGCCGGAGTGGGGCGCACGCTACACGTCAGGTGAGAAATCCCTGGATTTTTCCATTTTGAAACTGTTGTTGCCATGTTGTACGCTACCATGGCGGGAAACCTTCTTGCCTGCTCTCCATGCTTGATACGAATATTCCGGCAACGAATTTGCGCCGTACCCGGATCACCGCCTTTCTGGCGCTTTTTCTGATCGTCCTGCTCGGCGCACTTTTCGTACAGGGCGTGGCCGATGTCCGGACTTCGGTCGTCGAAATCCGGGACAACGACCTGGCCCGCATTCAGATCCGCAGTGTGCTGGTCGACCTGATCGATGCCGAAACCGGACAGCGCGGTTTCCTGCTGACCGGCGACGAAAGCTACCTCGCGCCTTACCAGCGGGGCCGCAAGCACATCCAGGAGATGCTCAGGGGCCAGCAGCGTACGGGCTACATGCACGAGCAGCTTGGCGCCGACGGCGCGGAGATCATGCGGTTCGCCGAAGAGAAGCTGGAAGAACTCGGACGAACGATCGCACTTCGCCGGTCCGGCGATGCGGCTGCCGCGCTTCAGGTTGTCGGGCAGGGCTACGGCAAAGCCGTCATGGACCGGAACCGGCTTCTGATCGAGCGTCATCTGGAACGCCTGCGGCACCAACGCGACCGTATCCTGGACAGCCTGTATGCCAGGTTCTGGCGTTCCGCCGTATTCCTGATCGGCATACTGCTGACGATTTCCGGCCTGGCCATCGACACGTGGCGCCGCCTGACCAGGGCGGTGCGGGAAAACGGCAGACTGGCCAGGCAACTATCGCGGGAAGCCACGCACGACGCCCTGACCGGCTTGCCGAACCGGCGCTTTTTCGACAGGTGGGCGCATCACCTGGTCAGGAAAAGCAGCCGGGAATCCCAGCCGTTCACCCTCATGCTGATCGATCTCGACGGTTTCAAGAAGGTCAACGACACGCTCGGTCATGCTGCCGGGGATGCGGTGCTCGTCCAGGCCGCGCTGCGTCTGCAGGAAACGCTGCGTGGCAACGAGTTGCTGGCACGGCTGGGCGGCGATGAATTCGGCGTGCTGATCGAAGGCGCCCTGTCGCACATCGAGCTGACGAGCCTGGGAAACCGTCTTATCGCAGCGCTGGCGCCCTCGCTTTACGAAGGACTTCCCGACCGCGCGGTGGGCGCGAGCATCGGCGTCGCGCAGTCGCCCGAGAACGGCTCGGATACCGAATCCCTCAAGGCCGCAGCGGATGCGGCGCTCTACGAATCGAAGGATGCGGGCCGTGGCAGGATATCGTTTGCGCCACGGCGGCTGGTCGATGCCGGCAACGGCGGCGAGGTGCTGAAGGCGCGCCTGTTGTAGGCGCCTGTCGCGGATGCGATGAAGAGGACGAAAAATTTCCAGTAGTCAAGCCTACTCTGTGTTAGTCTCGATCCCTGCTTGCAACAAAAGCCGTCTGTAACTTTCGCCTGCCCAGACTCCGCAGGATTGCTTTTTCCTCCCTCATGGCGGCTTCCGGTTCGCCCAATCCTATGATTTCCCCCGCTACCTGCGCGCAGAAACGCGTGCTCCTCATCGACGACAACGCCGATGCCGCATCCATGATGCAAGCGCTGCTGAGCGCCCTCGGCTATACGGTCGAAGCGGCCTCGAGCGGAAGCGAAGGGCTGGCGCTGGCGCAGTCCTTCCAGCCGCACGTCGTGTTCCTCGATCTTGGCATGCCCATCATGAGCGGTTATGAGGTGGCGACGGCCTTGCGGCGCATGCCCGCGCTCGGCGACGTCTTCCTGCTGGCGCTGACCGGCTGGAACGACCAGGCCACGCGCAAGGCCGTGATCGCCGCCGGTTTCGACCGGCACCTGGTCAAGCCGCCGAACTTCCAGCAGATCACCGCCATCCTCGACGAGCATTTCGACGCCAGGTTCGCCGCCTGAGGCCGGGCCGGTTCCTGTGCGACGCACGGCAACAGCCCGGCCGCCCGACCCATCCGGTCGATCCCGTAACGGCAACCTATGCCTTGCATGCTAGGATGTCGGTCAAATCGCCGCTTTGCCGGCGATTTTGCATTTCTGGCTCCACTAAAAATAGCGAACTGATCATGGGTCACGACATCAAGACCATCAAGGAAGCCGGCGCGCTGGCGCTGCGCGTCTGGCGCGAAGCCGCGCGCTTTTTCTGCAGCATCGAATTGTGGCTGATGGTGCTGGTTGCCTTCGCCACCGTCGGCGGGGTGTTCCTGGCTTTCCTGGGCGATGTACGCTGCCTGCTGGCCTTCGGCTTTGCGGTGGCCTATGTGGCGGGGCGCGCCGTGCTGCACGTCCGGCGCGTGCTGAGCTGGCCTTTCATTTGAGCTGACGCAGTGCGGCCTGTCCCTGCAGAGGTACGATCTTCTTCGGCGAGGTAGCAAAGAGGTTATGCAGCGGCCTGCAAAGCCGCCAAGACAGGTTCGATTCCTGTCCTCGCCTCCAGGATTTGCCGAACAGCCCACCAGCGCGTGGGCTTTTATTTTTCTTGCCGTTTCCGCTTTCGTTTCCAGCTCTGCTATAGTGCTCGACACTAATTTGGCAACGTTTCCAATTTCGTGGAAGCGTGATAAAAAGGAGACGAACGATGTCGATCACCACCCGGGCGCGCCTGCGCGGCGCGCTGCCCATCCTGCTGACCGCCGCGCTGCACGCCGCCGCCAGCGCCGCACCCGCAGCTGCGAAGAACGAGGGCGCGGCCGTCCAGGCCTGGATCACCACCGGCGACAAAGCCAAGCTGCTGTCGCGCGAGGCCGATGCCCGCTTCGGCAGCGCGCTGGTGAAGATGGCCGCCGGCACGCCGGTGATCGAGGTCGACCCGGGCGTCGCCTACCAGCAGATGGCCGGCTTTGGCGCGGCCATCACCGATGCCTCGGCGTACCTGATCCAGCAGCGCATGGCGCCCACCCAGCGCGAAGCCCTGATGCGCGAGCTGTTCGGGCGGACCGAGGTCAAGGGCGCGGGGCAGGGGATCGGCCTGTCCTTCACCCGCCTGACCATCGGCGCGTCCGACTTCTCGCGCACCCACTACAGCTTCGACGATATGCCGGCCGGGCAGCAGGACCCGCAGCTGGTGCACTTCTCGATAGCCGCCCAGGGCGACACCGTGCTGCCGGCGGTGAAAGCAGCGCTGGCCGTCAATCCGCAGCTGAAGGTGATGGCCTCGCCCTGGAGCGCGCCGGGCTGGATGAAGAGCACGGACAGCCTGGTCAAGGGCACGCTCAAGCCCGAGGCCTTCGACGCCTTCGCCCGCTACCTGAACCGCTACGTCGATGCGATGAAGGCGGAGGGCGTGACGATTTCCGCGCTGACCCTGCAGAACGAACCGCACTTCGAGCCGGACAACTATCCCGGCATGCGGGTCGACCCGGCCAAGCGGGCGGCTTTCATCGGCGGGCACCTGGGCCCGCTGCTGGCGCGCGCCAACCCCGGCACCGCGATCTTCGACTGGGACCACAATTGGGACGAGCCGGATTCGCCGGCCACGGTGCTGGCCGATCCGCAGGCGAACAAATACGTGAGCGCCATCGCCTGGCACTGCTACGCCGGCAAGTCCTCGGTACAGGCTGCGCTGCACGACAGGTTCCCGGACAAGGACACCTGGTTTACCGAGTGCTCGGGCGGGCGCTGGTCGCCGGACTGGGCGAAGAACCTGCAGTACTTCACGAAGACCCTGATCATCGACACCACGCGCGGCTGGGCACGCGGCGTGCTGTTCTGGAACCTGGCGCTGGACGAGAACGACGGCCCGCACCTGGGCGGCTGCAAGGATTGCCGCGGCGTGGTCACCATCGATTCGAACACCGGTGCCGTCACCCGCAACGTCGAGTATTACGCGCTGGCCCACGCCAGCCGCTTCGTGCTGCCGGGCGCGCGCCGCATCGCTTCCAGCGAACCCGCCGGCGGACTGGCCAACGTCGCCTTCCGCAACCCGGACGGCTCGGTGGCGCTACTGGTCGCCAACGGCGACGCGGCTGCGCGCAGCTTCGCGGTCAAGCTGGGCAAGCAGTCCTTCCGCTATACGCTGCCGGCGTCCAGCGTGGCCAGCTTCACCTGGAAGACGGCCAGGTAAATATGTAACTGTTGCGCACGCGCAGCGTTTTCTATTGACATTGAAAATCGAGCAAGCCGATAATGTGCTGCAGTATTTGGCAACGTTTCCAATCTCATGAGCATGGGAAGCGCTGCCGAATACCAAGGCACCGCTGATCGACCGCGCAGGCCTCGCCAGGGAAACGTCCGTCAATCTTCGCTTTGATTTGGCAACGTTTCCATTTTTTGGTCGAGGTTTGGCAACGTTTCCAAACTCATCTATTATAAGAACCACAGGAGACAGAACCATGAAGAATTCCCAGACCGGCAAGGCCGCCCGCCACCCCTTGTCCATCACGCCGATCGCCGCCGCCTGCGCGGCGCTGCTGTGGAGCGGCGGCGCCCTGGCCCAGGACGGCGCCCAGGCCACGCCGCAGGGTGGAGAACCCTCGCAGGTGGTGGTCACCGGCATCCGCGGCAGTATCGAAAGCTCGATCGCGATCAAGAAGGATTCGGACAACATCGTCGAGGCGATCACCGCGGAAGACATCGGCAAGCTGCCCGACACCTCGATCGCCGAATCGATCGCGCGCCTGCCCGGCCTGACGGCCCAGCGCGTGGCCGGCCGCGCCCAGGTGATCTCGCTGCGCGGTCTGGCGCCGGACTTCGGCGTGACCCTGCTGAACGGCCGCGAACAGACCTCGACCAGCAACGACCGCAGCGCCGAATTCGACCAGTACCCGTCCGAGCTGCTGGGCGGCGTGACGGTCTATAAAACGCCGGACGCCTCGATGACCGCGGCCGGCCTGTCCGGCACCATCGACCTGCGCACCGTGCGTCCGCTGGACCGCCGCGGCCGCACCATCGCCGTCAACCTGCGCGGCGAGCATAACGGTAACGGCAAGCTGAACAACGGCTGGTCGGACAATGGCGGCCGCGTCTCGGTGTCCTACATCGACCAGTTCCTGAACAACACCCTGGGCGTGGCGGTCGGCTACGCCCACCTCGACTCGCCTGGCCAGCAGAAGGAATACAAGTCCTGGTGGTGGGGCAACAACAACAAGCTCCCGCCGGGCAACGAGGACGTGACCGCGCTGAAGGGCGCCGAAGTCACGGCCACCTCGCGCAAGCAGGTACGCGACGGCCTGATGGCGGTGATCGACTACAAGCCGAGCCGCGACCTGCGCTCCGTCGTCGACCTGTACTACTCGCAGTTCGACCAGAAGGAAGTCATGCGCGGCATGATGTGGAACTCGGCCGACACGGTCAGCTACCTGAACCCGCAGATCCAGACCATCGGTGGCACCCGCCTGCTGACCGGCGGCAGCATCGTGAACATGGAGCCGATCGTCCGCAACGACTACAACACGCGCAAGGACAAGCTGTTCGCGGCCGGCTGGAATACGGAGGTGAAACTGGCGAACCGCTGGTCGGCCGACGGCGACCTGTCGTATTCCTCGGCCAAGCGCAAGGAGATGACCTCCGAGACCTATGCCGGCCTGGGCCGCTCCGGCTCGGGCGCGGCGGACAACAACTTCGGCTTCCAGATCCCGGTGGGCGCCGGCCTGCCGACCTTCACGCCGAGCCGCGACTTCACGGACCCGAACATCATCAAGCTGGTCGACGTCGGCGGCTGGGGCCACGACGCCACCCAGCACCATCCGATCGTCGAGGACACGCTGGGCAACGTCAAGCTGAACGTGCGCCGCGAACTCGATGGTTTCATCCGTGACTTCCAGGCCGGCCTGAGCTACTCGAAGCGCGAGAAGTCGCACGAGGACGTGTCGCAGCGCTTCGCCCTGAAGAACGACCGCGCGCTCACGACCGTACCGGCCAACCTGATCCAGCCGACCACCTCGCTGGCCTGGGCCGGCATCCCGGGCGTACTGACTTTCGATTCGCTGTCGGCGCTGAATACCTTCTACGACAAGATGCCGCTCGATACCGACGTCGCCCAGCAGGACTGGTCGGTGCGCGAGAAGCAGACCGTGGGCTTCGTCCGCTTCGGCCTCGACACCGAACTCGGCAAGATCCCGGTGCGCGGCAACGCCGGCGTGCAGTACGTGCACGTGAACCAGGAAGCCGACGGCAAGACCAACAACGGCGGCATCATCACCGACCTGCACGGCGGCGCTTCCTACCACGACATCCTCCCGAGCCTGAACCTGAACTTCGACCTCGGCAACTACGTCGGCGATACCTACCTGCGCTTCGGCGCGGCCAAGACCGTGGCGCGTCCGCGCATGTCCGACATGCGGGCCGGTATCGGCGCCGGCGTCGACGCCACCACCCGCATGTGGAACGGCGGCGGCGGCAATCCGAAGCTGGAACCGTGGCGCGCGAATTCCTACGACCTCTCGCTGGAGCACTACATCAGCAAGGGCAGCTATGTGTCGGCGGCTTACTTCTTCAAGGACCTGAAGAACTACATCTACAACCGCCAGCAGGAATTCGACTACACCGGCTTCCCGAATTCGAGCACCGTGATCCCGATCCAGAACATCGGCACCATCAACCAGCCGGCCAACGGCCAGGGCGGCTTCGTGCGCGGCATCGAGCTGACCGCGTCGATGCAGCTGAACATGCTGTGGAAGCGCCTGGACGGCTTCGGCGTCCAGGCCAGCGCCTCGGGCACCGAAAGCTCGATCCATCCGAACGGCCCGGGTACCAAGGAAAAGCTGCCCGGCCTGTCCGGCGTGGTGGCCAACCTGACTGCGTTCTACGAAAAGAACGGCTTCTCGGCCCGCATCTCGGAGCGCTACCGCTCGGCCTACCGCGGCGAGGTCACCGGCCTGTTCGCCCAGCGCTCGTTCAGCGAGATCCGCGCCGAGCGCCAGATCGACGTCCAGATCGGCTACGAGTTCCAGGATGGACCCCTCAAGAACCTCGGCCTGCTGGTCCAGGCGAACAACCTGCACAACGAGCCTTACCAGACCACGCAGGGCAGCCCGTTCGCCAGCGGCGCGTACGCACCGGAGCGCTATACGACCTACGGCCGCCAGATCCTGTTTGGCCTGAACTACAAGCTGTGAGCATGCTGCGCCTGCGAGCCCTGGGCGCGGCAGTGGCACTGGTCCTAGCGGCCGGCGTCGCCGCCGGTGCCGCCGCGGTGCCGATCGGCCCGGCCGACATGGTCCGCGCCGAGGGCCGGCACTGGGTGCGCGCCGACGGCACCCCGGTGACCCTGCGAGGCGCCAATCTCGGCAACTGGCTGATCAACGAGTTCTGGATGATGGGGCAGGGCTCGAACGGCATCGACGACGAGTGCAAGCTCGAAGCGGTGCTGGACCGGCGCTTCGGCTACGAGGAGCGCCAGCGTCTGATGGCCCTGTTCCGCGACAACTGGATGACCGGACAGGACTGGGACCGGCTGGCAAGCTTCGGCGTCAACCTGGTGCGCGTGCCCTTCATCCACACCGTGGTCGAAGACGAGCGCCATCCGGGCCGGCTGCGCGCGGATGCCTGGCGCTACCTGGACCGCGCCGTCGACGAGGCCGGCAAGCGCGGCATGCGCGTGGTGCTCGACCTGCACGGCGCCGCGGGCAGCCAGGGCTGGGAGCATCACAGCGGCTGCGCCGGCCGCAACCAGTACTGGAGCCATCCCGAGTACCAGGCGCGTACCGCCTGGCTGTGGAAGGAGGTGGCGGGCCGCTACCGCGACAATCCGGTGGTGGCCGGCTACTCCCTGCTGAACGAGCCCTGGGGCACCGATCCCGCCAATCTCGCCGTCGAGATCCACAAACTGTACGACGCGGTGCGCGAGGTCGATCCGAACCACGTCGCCATCCTGCCCGGCCATAACACCGGCGGCATCGACGGCTACGGCAATCCTGCCGCCCAGGGCATGCGCAACGTGGCCTTCGAAATCCACCCGTATCCGGGCCACTTCGGCTGGGGCAAACCCGGTCCGCAGGTGAACCGCGGCTGGCTGCGCTGCCTGGATGCGCGCCACGACACCGTCTGCAAATGGGACGCCCGCATGCGCGCGCTCGACGCGCCGCTGTTCATCGGCGAGATGCAGCCGTGGGCCGGCATGGACCTGGAGCAGGGCGGCCGAACCGCGCGCGCCAGCTTCGATACCTACGGCCGCCTGGGCTGGGCCGCCACTGCCTGGGCGTATAAATACGTCAGCAATTTCGGCGGACACGATAAAAATGGACGCCGGGCGGGCACCTGGGGCATGGTAACGAACGCCGCCGGCGAACGCATTCCGGCCCTCGATTTCAATACCGCTTCGCTGGCCGAGATCGAAGCCCTGTTCCGGCGCTTCGGCACGCTGCGCTACGAAGTGCACGCGCCGCTGCAGCGCTGGATGAACAAACACGATAAGTAACAACATGGAGACGACAATGACGACAAGACGAACCGCGATGACCCTGCTGTGCGCGGCCCTGATGGGCGCAGCCGGCGGCGTGGCCCTGGCCGCCGACGGGCAGCAATGGCAGGTCTACACGACGGCAGAGGGCGCGAGCGAGCGCTTCGTGCCGCAGACCCTGGGCGCGCCGCGCGCCGCCACCCAGCCGATGGAAACCGAGACCGCGGTGTTCGTCGATACCCGCCGCCGCTTCCAGGAAGTGTTCGGCTTCGGCGGCGCGATTACCGATGCCACCGCCGAGACCTATGCCAAGCTGACCCCGGCCCAGCAGCAGGCCTTCCTGAACGCCTACTTCGATCCGAAGCAGGGCCTGGGCTACAGCATCCTGCGCACCACCATCCACAGCTCGGACTTCAGCAGCGGCAGCTACACCTATGTGAAGGAAGGCGACCGCTCGCTGAACTCCTTCAGCATCGAGCACGACATGCAGTACCGCATCCCGCTGCTGCGCCAGTCGCTGGCCGCCGGCCGCGCGAAAGGCACGAACATGCGCGTGTTCGCCTCGCCCTGGTCGGCGCCGGCCTGGATGAAGTCGAACAAGGACATGCTGCACGGCGGGACCCTGCTGCCCGAATACCGCGACACCTGGGCCCAGTACATGGTCCGCTTCGTCAAGGCCTACGAGAAGGCCGGGGTCCCGATCTGGGGCCTGTCGATCCAGAACGAGCCGATGGCCAAGCAGACCTGGGAATCGATGATCTTCACCGCCGAAGACGAGACCCGCTTCCTCGGCGACTACCTCGGCCCGGCGCTGAAGTCGGCCGGCCTGGCGGACAAGAAGGTGATCGTATGGGACCACAACCGCGACCTGCTGCCGCAGCGTGCCGGCCACATCCTGTCGGACCCGAAGGCGCGTCCCTATATCTGGGGCGTCGGCTACCACTGGTACGAGACCTGGGCCAAGGGCGAGCCGATGCACCGCAACGTCGCCGCCGTGCACGAGGCCTGGCCGGACGTGCCGCTGCTGCTGACCGAATCCGCGATCGAGAAGTTCGACCCGGCGAAGCTGCAGTCCTGGGCCAACGGCGAGCGTTACGGCAGCGAGATCCTGGCCGACCTGAACGCCGGCTCGAGCGGCTGGGTCGACTGGAACATGCTGCTCGACAGCCGCGGCGGCCCGAACCACGTGGGCAACTACTGCTTCGCGCTGCTGCATGCCAGCGACGACGGCCAGCTCATTTACACGCCGAGCTACGCCTACATGGGCCACTTCACCCGTTACATCAAGCCGAAGGCCCGCCGCGTCAGCGCCGCCGCCAGCCGCAGCACGCTGGACGCGACGGCCTTCCGCAACGCCGACGGTACGCTGGCCGTGGTAGTGATGAACAAGACCGCGCAGGCGCAGCGCTACCGCCTGGTCGTCGACGGCCAGGAAGTCGCGGTCGACATCCCGGCGCACGCGATCCAGACCGCGGTGCGCTGAAAACCTGCACCCCGGCGCGGGCTTGCAGTATGCTTGAGCCGGGGAGGGGAATCGCAGTGTCGACTATCAAGGACGTAGCGCGCCTGGCCGGCGTCGGCCTGGGCACCGCATCGCGGGTGGTGCGGGGCAAGGGCTCGGTGTCGCCCGCCAAGCTGGAGCGGGTGCGCAAGGCCATCGATGCGCTGGGCTACCGGCCTTCGCACGCGGCACGCTCGCTCCTGTACGGCAGCAGCCGCATGATCGGGGTCTACATCCCCCTCATGTCCGGCACCTTCTACACCGCCATGCTGCAGATCATCGACACCGAACTGCGCGGCGCCGGCCTGCACATGATGGTCGCCTTTGGCATCGGGCGCGAAGGCGAGCGCCAGCAGGCCATCGACGGCGTCGACTTCCTGATCGGGCGCGGCTGCGACGGCGTGATCGTGCTGACCAGCCCCCTGCTGGAGGAAGACCTGGAAGCTCTCGGCCCGAAGCGCGGCAAGATCGTCCTGCTCAACCACAGCTTCGACAGCATCCCGGACCAGTGCTTCACGGTTGACCACCGCCTCGGCGGTCGGCTGGCGGCGCGCGCGCTGCTCGATCACGCGCACCGCGAGATCGCCGTCATCGCCGGTCCCGCCAGCGTGGCCGACAACGTCGAGCGCATCGACGGCTTCATGCAGGAACTGAAGGAGGCCGGCATCGATACCGGCAGCCTGTGGATGGTGGAGCGCGACTTTTCCTCGAGCGGCGGCTGGTCGGCGGCCGAGGAACTGCTGGCCTCCGGCCGCGCCTTCTCCGCCGTGTTCTGCGCCAACGACGAGATGGCGCTGGGCGCGCTGTCCTGCTTCCACGAAGCCGGCCTGCGCGTGCCGCAGGACGTGTCCGTGATCGGCTACGACGACGTGCCGAGCGCCGCCTACTCGGCGCCGCGCCTGACCTCGGTCCACATTCCCTGGCGCGAGATGACCCGCAGCGGCGTCGCCGCGCTGCTGAACCTGTGCTACGGCGCCGAGCGGCCGCTGACGCGCACCTTCCCGGTGAGCGTCAGCCTGCGGGCCTCGCTGGCGCGTCCGGCGCCCGCCAGATAATCCGGTTGCGCCCGCCGTGCTTGGCGCGGTACAGCTGCACGTCGGCCGCCTCGAACAGCTCGGCCGCGCTCTCAGGCCCATGGCCGCCCAGCGTCGCGCCGCCCACGCTGACCGTCAGGTGCGGCGCCACGCCGGACGCCGCATGCGGCAGCTGCAGGCCGGCGATGGCCTCGAGGATGCCGGCCATCACGTGGCGGGCCTGCACGGCGTCGGTGTCCGGCAGCAGCAGCACCAGTTCCTCGCCGCCGTAGCGCGCGGCGAGGTCGGCCGGGCGGCGCAGGCCGGCGCCGGCCGCGCGCGCCACCGCGCGCAGGGCGCGGTCGCCGGCCGGGTGGCCGTAGTGGTCGTTGTACTGCTTGAAGGCGTCGATGTCGAGCAGGGCCAGCGACAGCGGCCGGCCGCTGCGCTGGGCGCGCTGCCACTCCACCGCGTACAGCTCGTCGAAGCGGCGGCGGTTGGCCAGCTCGGTCAGGCCGTCGACGTTGGCCAGGCGCTCCAGCATGCGGCGCTGGCGCACCAGCTGCAGGTGCAGGGCCACGCGCGCCATCACCACGGTCGCGTTGTAGGGCTTGGCGATGTAGTCGGCGGCGCCCATCTTGAGGCCGTTGGCCTCGTCTTCCGGGCGGTTCAGGCCGGAGATGAAGATGACCGTGATCTGGGCCGTCTGCGGATCGGCGCGCAGGCGGCGCAGCACTTCATAGCCGTCCATGTCCGGCATCATCACGTCCAGCAGCACCAGGTCGGGCGCGTGGCGCTGGGCGCGCTCGAGCGCCTGCTCGCCGTTCTTCGCCAGCAGCACCGTGTACTCGGGTTTCAGCAGGTCGGCCAGCACCTGGCGGTTGATCGGATCGTCGTCGGCAATCAGGACTTTCTGTGGTTCGAGGTTCATGTCGGCAAGCCCTCCAGTTCGCCCAGCAGGGCCAGCGCGCGGCCGTATTCGATTTCGTCGACGGCCTGGCGCAGCGCCGCCAGCAGCGCCGCGTGTTCGCTGCCAGGCAGCGCCGCCTGCAGCTCGGCCAGCACGTCTTCGGCGCGGGCGTCGTCGGTACGCAGGTAGGCGGCCAGGCGCCGCACCAGCGCGCCGGGGTCGCTCCCGGCGGCCGCCGGACCCGCGCCCGTGTCCGATCCGGTGCCGCCGATGCGGATCAGGCCGCCGAGCACGGCGTCGAGCGCCAGCGACAGTTCCGGCGCCAGCAGCGGCAGGCGTTCGCGGCGGCCTGCGCGCAGTTCCAGTTCGAGGTCGCCGGCAATGCGCGCCAGCAGCTGCGCGCCGATGTAGGTGGCGCCCGAGCGCAGGTTGTGCGCCAGGTTGAGCAGCACCTCGTCGGCGCCGCCGGCCAGGGCTTCGCGGATCAGGCGCGGCGCATCGCCGTATTCGCGGGCGAAACTGGCGAGGCGTCGGCGCAGGCGTGCCGGCTCGCCGCCGGCGCTCGCCAGCGCCTGTTTCCAGTCCACGCCCGCCAGCGCCGGCAGCGCTACATCGTGCGGAGCACCGGACGCCGGGCACGCGACGCGCTCCGGCAGCGCGCGTCCGGCCAGGCTGCGCGGGTCGATCCAGCGCAGCAGCGCGCGGAACAGCAGGTCGGGGTCGATCGGCTTGACCACGTGGTCGTTCATGCCGGCCGCCAGGCTCTTTTCGCGGTCGCCGGACATGGCGTTGGCGGTCATCGCGACGATCGGCAGCGCGGCGCGGCCTGGCAGGGCGCGGATTTCGCGCGCCGCGCTCAGGCCGTCCAGCACCGGCATGTGGATGTCCATCAGCACCAGGTCGTAGTCCGCGTCGCGCACCATGGCCACCGCTTCGGCGCCGTCGGCGGCGACGTCCACGCGCATGCGCGCCGCTTCCAGGAAGTCGAGCGCGACTTCGCGGTTGTTGGCGTTGTCGTCGACCAGCAGAATGCGCGCGCCATCCAGGCGCGTGAGGTCGGCCGCGGCGGCCTTGTCGAACTCGTGCGCCGCCAGGTCCAGCTCCGGGTGCAGGGCCTGCAGCACACTGTGCTGGAGCAGGGCCGGGTTCACCGGCTTGGTCAGGAAGCCGGCCAGCGGCACGTCCCCATGTTCTTCCATGACGCCTTCGCGGGTGCAGACGCTGACCATCAGGACCGCCGGCGTGGCCGGCAGCCGCGCATCGCTGCGGATGCGGCGGATCGTCTCCACACCATCCCAGCCCGGCATCAGGTAGTCCATCAGCACCAGCTGGTAGGGCGTCCCGCTGTCGGCGGCCTGCGCCAGCATCGCCAGCGCCGCTTCGCCGGAGGACGCGGCGCCGGCCCGGATGCCGCAGGCGCCCAGCATCTCGACCAGGGCCTCGCGCGCGCTGGCGCTGTCGTCGACCACCAGCACCCTGGCCTGCTCGAGCGGGCCGGCCGGGGCATTGCCGCTGCCGGCGCCGAGCGTGACGGTGAAGCTGAAGCGGCTGCCGGCGCCCGGCGTGCTGCTCACCTCCATCGTCCCGCCCATCAGTTCGACCAGCTGCTTCGAGATGCTCAGCCCGAGGCCGGTACCGCCGTACTTGCGGGTGATCGAACTGTCGGCCTGGGTGAAGGCCTGGAACAGGCCGGCCAGCTGCCCGGCGTTCATGCCGATGCCGGTGTCGCTGACCGAGAAGCGCAGGCGCGCCTTGCCGCTCCCCGCATCGAACGGCTCCGCCAGCTCGACGGCGACCACGATCTCGCCGCGCTCGGTGAACTTGACGGCGTTGCCGGCCAGGTTGATCAGGACCTGGCCCAGGCGCAGCGGATCGCCAACCAGTTGCGGCGGCACGTCGGGTGCGACGCGGAACACCAGTTCGACCTGCCTGGCGTCGAGCCTGGCGGCGGCAATACCCGCCAGGTGCTCGAGCAGGCCGTCCAGCGCGAACGGGGTCGACTCGACCGTCATGCGGCCGGCCTCGATCTTCGAGAAGTCGAGGATGTCGTTGACGATGCCCAGCAGGTGCTCGCCGGCGCCGAGGATCTTGCCGAGGTAGTTGCGCAGTTTCGGGCTCGGCTCGCTCATCAGGGCCAGGCGGCTCATGCCGAGGATGGCGTTCATCGGGGTGCGGATCTCGTGGCTCATCCTGGCCATGAATTCGGCGCGCATCCGGGCCAGCGTTTCGGCGCGCAGGGTGGCGTCGCGGCTGGCGCGGCTGCGCAGGCCGACGATGCGCAGGAAGGCCAGCATGTCGAGGGCGGCGCCGAACTGCACGGCGTGCATGTTCCAGAAGGTCGGCGGGGCGCCGGCATGCGAAACCTTGGTCATGACGGCGGCGCCGGTGAAGCTGATCGCCCAGCCCACCAGCAGCCAGATGCCGACCGGGTCGCGCCTGCGCGCGAGACGGAATGCGCCGGGCAGGCCGAACAGGGTCGGGAAGATGCCCAGCGTGCTGACCATCATGATCAGGAACTCGTCGTGGATCAGGTCGAGGCCGAAGGCGATCGCCAGCAGCAGGCACAGTACGGCGCAGGTCTTCATCACGCGCGTGAAGAGGCGGCTCTTGCCGGGGCGGGCCAGCACGTGCTCGACGAACAGGTAGGCGCTGCAGGAGCAGACCATCGCCGCGATGCCGCTCATGTGCAGCGAGCCCCACATGTTCCCGGCCCACAGGTACTGGCCGCCCACGCCGTACACGGCGGCCGAGTAGACGGCCAGGCTGCCGACATAGAGCGCGTATTTCGCGTACAGCGTTTCGCGCAGGTGGAGCCATTGCGCCAGGCTGTAGATCACCAGGAACAGGCTCAGGCCGGACAGCAGGCCCTGGAGGATCTGCTCGTTCATGGTGTTGCGATACGAGGCTTCGGGCTTGCGCAACCGTATCGGCAGGATCTTCGGCGCCTCGGTGTCGATGCGCAGCAGTACCTCGTAGCGCACGCCCGGGGTCAGCTCGAGCCGGAATGCGGGAATGCCCGGTCCGAGCGCGCCTTCGGGCCTGACGCCGGAGCCGCCGACGGCGTGGCGCACGATGCGGCCCTCGCGCACCAGCCAGAGGTCGGCGCGGTTGATCAGTCCGTAGGCGATGTCGAGCACCCAGTCGCCGTCGCCGCCGGTGGTCTGCAGGGGGATGCGCAGCCAGGCATGCCCTTTCTGCACGCCGATGCTGGCGAAGGGCGAGTCCGGCTTCCTGAAGCGCTCGGGCGCGTTCAGCAGCGACGCCACCTCGAGCTGGCGGCTGGTGTCCACCAGCACGCCGACCGCCGGCCAGGGGTCGACGTCCGGACGATGGTCGTCGAGCAGGAAAGGCGCCGGCGCCGCGGCCCGGGCGCCGCCCGTCAGCAGCATCAGCATGGTCAGCATCAAGGCAGCGGTCCAGGTTCGCATGGCAGGTCTCTTCAGAAGCGGTAGTCGAAGCGCAGGTCGGCGGTGCGCGGTTCGCCCGGAAGCGCCATGCCGAAGCTGTTCACGGCGGTCGGGCGCACGGCGTTCTCCAGGTTGCGCACGCGTGCCTGCAGGGTCCACGGGGCACCCGCCGGTTCCCAGGCCAGGCGCAGGTCGGATTCGCGGTGGCCGGGCACCGTATACTTCAGCGCCTTGGCCGGCACCGTCAGCAGATAGGCGCTGCTGGCACGGCTGTGCAGGCCGGCGATGAAAGCACCGCCGGGCAGGGCGAAGCGGTGCTCCCAGCCCAGCGACAGGGTGCGCGTGGGCGTGCGGTCCAGCTTCACGCCGGCCCACGAATGCACGCCGTCCGGCGCGTAGCGCGCATAGTGCGCGTCGGTGAAGGTCAGCGCGTAGTCGATGCGGTCCAGCGCGGTCGGCTTGACCTGGCCTTCGGCTTCCAGTCCCTTGACGACGGCCTGGCCGGCATTGCTGGTCACATAGACCGGCGAGCCGCCGTGGAAGGCCACCGACGACAATTGCAGGTTGCGGTAGTCGTAATGGAAGGCCGCCAGGTTCAGGCTGGCGCGGTTCTGCCAGAAGCGGGCCTTGAGGCCGGCCTCGTGGGCGCGCACGGTTTCCGGCGCATACACCAGGTCCGACGCCGGCACCTGGCTGAGCGCATTGCAGCGCACGCCCAGCTGCTCTTCGCCGGCCACGCAGCCGTCGTTGAAGCCGCCGGCCTTGAAGCCGGTCGCCACGCTCCCGTACAACAGCGTGCCCGGGGCCAGGTCATAGTCGGCGCCGATGCGCCAGGTGGTCTTGCGGGTCGACAGCTCGCCGTGGACGAGGGCGCGCAGATCGGTCGCCCCATTGAAGGCGCGTGCCTGCTGGTAGCTGGTGGTGCCGACGCGCGACTTGCCGTCCTGGTTCACGCGCGCGCCGGCGGTCAGGCGCAGGGCGCTGGTGAGGGCGTAGGTCGCCTGGCCGAACACGGCGCGGCTGCGCGATACCGAGGGGATGATGTCCCAGACGTAGTAGGGCGTCAGGCCGATCGGTTCCATGTCGCGGTAGACGTAATGGTTGTTCGCGTCTTCGCGGAACCAGTACAGGCCGCCCTGCGCGCTCAGGCGCCCGCCGGATCTGGTGGCGAAGCGCAGCTCGTGGGAGTCCTGGTTGTAGTCGCCGCTGAAGTCGTGGCGCAGGCCGATCGCCAGCGTCGGCACCACGCGGTAGTAATAGTTGTACAGGTAGGTCGAGGAAAAATCGCGGTGCGCAGCGAGCCAGGTGGCCGACAGCGGGCCCAGGTCCCAGCTCAGTTCCGCCGACAGCGCCGACACGGTCTTGTGCGTGTAGCCCTGCTCGGGGCGCATGTTCGGCGCGACGAAGGCGTTCGTCAGGCGTTGCGAAGCCGGCGCGTCGATCCAGACCGGCGTGCCCTGCGCCGCGCCGCGGTAGAAGTTCGTGTCGGGCAGGCTGTCGTCGTTGCTGGCGTCGTTCTGCTGGCGCTCGTAGCGCAGCAGCAGGGACGAATCCCTTCCCAGCGCCAGCTTCGCCGACAGGCGCGCGGCCCAGTCGTCGCGTTCCAGGCCGAGGTGGTAGGGCGTGCCCTGGGCATTGCGCAGGAAGGAGTCGCGGCGGTTCGTGGCGAAGGCCGCGCGCAGCGCCAGCGAGGCGCCGACCGGCACGTTGACGGTGGCGCCGAGCTTGCGGCTGTCGTAGGTGCCCGCTTCGGCGTGGGCTTCGCCCTCGAACCAGGGCACCGGGGCCTTGCTGATCACGTGGACCACGCCGGCCGTGGTATTGCGCCCGTACAGCGTGCCCTGCGGGCCGCGCAGCACTTCGATGCGGTCGACGTCGAAGAAGGACACGGTCTGGCTCTGCGGACGCGCCACGTAGACGCCGTCGATCATGAAGGCGGCGGACGGATCGCCCTTTTCCGTGTTGTCGGCGTTCGAGACCCCGCGGATCGTCATGCGCAGGCCGTCGTTGCCGTACTCGAGATAAGTGTTGGGGAGCCGGGCGCCGATCGCCATCGGATCGTCGAGGCCGAGCTTGCCGAGCTGTTCGCCGGTGAGCACGCTCATCGCCACCGGAGTCTTCGATTCGGGCGCGGCGCTGCGCTGCGCGGTCACGATCACTTCCTGGATTCCCCTGCCGTCGGCGGCGCCGTCCTGGGTCACGGACTGGGCGCGGGCGCCATGCGGGGCGAAGCCGGCCAACGCGGCGGCCAGCAAGGTGAGGTTCATGCGAACCTGCTGCTTCTTCATAAACATCCCTATCACTGCTTTTTTTCTGAACTGTTCTGCTTGTGCCGCGTCCGCCTTTGTTGTCTGACGGACATGCTTATTGCATACAAGCTAGCCCAAGAGTCTAGCATTTAGTGCATATGCGCAATAGTGCTGGGTAACCACAGTTCATGGAATTTGTGACTGGCGCGCACAAATGAGGCAGCGCAAACGGCTGACATGCCCGCCCCCTAAGCTGGCATGCATTACGGGTGAACGACGAGGTGACAACATGCCGGCAGCGCCCCGCGTCAGCGTCCTGATGCCCAGCTTCGAGCAGGCGCATTTCCTGCCGCGTGCCCTTGCCAGCCTGCAGGCCCAGACCCTGTCCGCATGGCAGGCGCTGATCGTCGACGACGGCTCGCGCGACGGCACCTGGCAGGCGGCCGCCCCCTTCCTGGACGACCGCCGCATCCGCTACCTGCGCCTGCCGCACAACGAGGGCCTGGGGCGGGCGCTCAACGTCGCGCTCGACCATGCCGACGCCGGATTGATCGCCTACCTGCCCAGCGACGACCTGATCTACCCGCGGCACCTCGAGCAGCTGGCGGCCACGCTGGACGGCGCACCGCAGGCGGTGCTGGCCTATGCCGGCCTGCGCCACCACTACAACCGCAGCGCGCCCGGCCCGATTCCCGGACTGCCGCTGCAGCTGGTGCAATGCATGCACCGGCGCCTGGACATGCGCTGGATCGAGCGCGCCGAGCTCGAGTCCGACGATCTCGAACGCCTGTACTGGTCGCGCCTGCGCCTGCTCGGATCCTTCGTCGGGAGCGGAGAACTCAGCTGCGAGTGGGTCGACCATCCGGCCCAGCGCCACAAGGTGATGCAGGAACCTGCCGGCGGCATCAACCTGTTCCGCCAGCGCTACCGGGTGAGCACCCCGCTGCGCTACCACGCCAGCACCGGCAATGCGATCGACGAGCAGCGCCTGTACCGGCGCTTCCGCGAGCGTCCGCCCACGCCGGCCGCAGCGGACGGCCTGCGCATCCTGCTGGTGGGCGAACTGGCCTACAACGCCGAGCGCGTGCTGGCGCTGGAAGAGCAGGGCCATGCGCTGTACGGCCTGTGGATGCGCGATCCCTACTGGTTCAACACGGTCGGCCCGCTGCCTTTCGGCCACGTGCGGGACCTGCCGCGCGAGGACTGGCAGGCGGCGGTGCGCGAACTGCAGCCCGACCTGATCTACGCGCAGCTCAACTGGCAAACCGTGCCCTTCGCCCACGAGGTCATGCGGGCCGCTTCCGGCATTCCCTTCGTCTGGCATTTCAAGGAAGGGCCTTTCATCTGCCTGGAGAAGGGCAGCTTCGCCCAGTTGCTGGATCTCTACCGCCATGCCGACGGCCAGATCTACAGCAGCCCCGAGATGCGCGACTGGTTCGATACCGTCTGCCCGGGCCTGAGTGCGTCGACACCCGGCATGGTGCTCGACGGCGACCTGCCGAAGCGCGACTGGTTCGAGGGCGAGCGTTCGCCCCTGCTCTCGAGCGCGGACGGCGAGGTGCACACGGTGGTGCCGGGACGCCCGATCGGGCTGCACCCGCATACGGTGGAGGCGCTGGCGCAGCAGGGCGTGCACCTGCATTTCTACGGCGATTTCACCCAGGGCCAGTGGCGCGAGTGGATCGCGAAGGCCGGCGCGCTGGCGCCGCGCCACCTGCACCTGCACGCCAACGTGGCCCAGGACCGCTGGGTCGAGGAATTCTCGCGCTACGACGCCGGCTGGCTGCACTGCTTCGCCAGCCGCAACGCCGGCGAACTGGCGCGCGCCGACTGGGACGACCTGAACTATCCGGCGCGCATCGCCACGCTGGCCATGGCCGGCCTGCCGATGATCCAGCGCGACAACGCGGGCGCCATCGTCGCCGCGCAGACGCTGGCGCGGCGGCTGGACATCGGCCTGTTCTACGAAAATATCGAGGACCTGGCGGCGCAGCTGCGCCAGGCCGGACCGATGGAAGCGCTATGCGCCAGGGTCTGGCGCCAGCGGGAGCTGTTCGCCTTCGACACCCACGTGCCGGCGCTGGTCGGGTTCTTCCGCGAGGTCATCGCCAAGCGTCGTTCCCGGCCTCGGCGGCCCCCTTAGCGCGAACCCAGGTCAAGGCCCCGACAACAGATCGGCGCGTGGATAGCCCCAGTTCGGCACCGGATGCGGGCAAGCTTGCCCCGCCGCCTGGCCATAGGACAGGGTCGAGAAGTTGCGGCTGCCCGGCTCGCCCCAGCGCACGTCGGTCGCCACGCCGTCCGCCAGCGAGGGCGCGCGGGCGAAGCGCATCCAGGCGTTCACGCGGCAGTCGCGCGCCGCCAGGCCGCGGAGCAGGGCCAGCGGCTGGCGGTCTTCCAGCTGCCAGGCGATCTGCGGCGGGGCATCCTCGAGCGCCGGGCCGGCGATGCGTGCCGGGCAGTGCGAGACCGGGCTCAAGCCGGGGAGGATGCTCAGCATGCCGCGCCGCAGGTGGACGGTGCCGGCGCCATCTTCGCCGGCTCTTGCCACGGTCACGAAGGACCAGCACAGCGGATTCGCGGGGTAGGCCGACAGCGCGGTATCCAGCAGGCGCTCGCCCGCATCGATGCGCTTGATTTCCAGCGCGACGATGGCGCGCGCCTGATGCAGCGCCAGCGCCTGCACGCCGACGAAGACGAGCGAAGCGGCCAGGCCGGCGCCCAGGGCCCGGCGGCCGCGCGCGGCGCGCGCTTCGCCGTGGTGCTCGTCGTTGCTGCGCTGGATCCAGGCCAGCAGCAGGCCCAGCGCGAGCAAGCCCGCGAACGAACCCCACTGCAGGAAGCCCATCAGCGTGGCCGCCAGCGGCACCAGCAAGATCACGGCCAGCCACAGCCGCCGCAGGAACTGGCTGCGAACCAGGGCTGCGAGCGGCACCCCGAAACCGATCCAGAACACCGGTTCGACGATGAACACCAGGTCGCCGTAATACCAGTCGGGGTCGAAGGGCCAGAAGGGATGGACGCCGTAGACGTTCAGGCTGTCCATGCCGATGTGGAGCAGCAGGCCGGCGCAGGACGCCAGCAGTGCGCCGCCCCGCGCGGCCGGACTGTCCTTCAGCAGGCGCCGCGCCGACGGCCACAGCAGCCAGGTCAGCGCCAGCAGCAGTGCGACTTCGCCGACCGCGGCGATCAGCGTGTGCGTGTGGCCGCGGTGATGCAGCAGGTAGCCCAGCGGCGCATCGAGCAGGCCAGTGAGTACCAGGTCGAGGTCGGGGAAATTGCTGGCCAGGCAGCCGATCAGGAGCAGCATGCGCGAGCGCACGCGCTGGCGGTCGTGGTCGGGTTCGGCCGGGAGGCTGCGGTCGATCAGGGCGCCGACACCGAGGCCGACGACGGAGTGGGTGAGATTGTCCATTCTGCAATCTTACCCGGATTGCAAGCGGGGTGGTATCAGGCAGAGGCCGCCGGCAGGGCGAGGACGCCGGCATAGCCGTCCGGCAGGGCCAGCGGCAGGCAGCGGCAGGCCGCCAATGGGCGGTCGCCCTCGATGCTCCATTCGACGAGTTCGCGGCCCAGGTATTTCAGGCGCGCCTCGCGTTCGCTCCAGGCGCGGGCGAAGGCCTGGGCGCGGGCGCCGGCCGGCAGGGCAGCCAGTGCCGCCGTCACCGCCGGGCCGAGGTAATCGCGGGCGACAGGCTCCCAGTCGGGAATGTCCATGACCAGGGTCACGTCGATGCCGACCGGGCCGCGCAGGGATATCGCGGCCAGCGACAGCGACCCGTCGTGGCTGATCGCCAGGTGCGCCCGGCGCTGGCCGGCAGGGCTATCGAGCAGGGCGTAGGGTACCTGGCCCTCCGGCGTGTGCAGCGCGATCCGTTGGGGCGGCAGGTTTGCCAGCCGCGCGAGTTCGTCCACGATGGCTTCGCGGATCGTACGCCGCGCCGCGTCGCGTCCTTGCTGGCCCCGGATGCCGATCACGCGCAGGTCGCCGGAATCTGCAACTAACCGACAAGCGCCAGAGGCAGAACCGAGACCCCCGCCACCAGCGGGATGCGGGGGCGTATCCACCTCCGCTTCCCGCCACCGGACCGGCACCGGCGTGTCTTCGATGCCGAACGGTCCCGTCACCGCAGCCTCCTCAGGCCCGCACCGGCGCCGCCGGCAAGCCATTCCACGCGCTCGCCGCGGGTATGTGCTCGCCCTTCATCACCAGCGTCAGCGGGCCGATACGCGCGTTGTCGCCGACTTTGGCGCTGTACAGCACCGCGCTGCGCGGGCCCACATACACCTTGCTGCCGATGTCGACGCGGTCGATCTTCATCACGCGGTCCTCGAACAGGTGGGTCTGCGGGCAGGACAGCGCATTCAGTTCGCTGTAGTCGCCGATGTGGACGCAGTCGAATTCCGTGATGTCGGTGGTGTCCATGTACACGCCCTTGCCGATGCGGCAGCCGAGCAGGTTGAAGGCCAGCGGCAGCCAGGGCGTGCCGCGCAGGTAGCGCATGAAGTTGGGCACGGCAATGCCTTCGTACATATTCGTCACGCCCTCGGACAGCCAGACGAAGGGCGTCCACATCGGTTCGGCGCGCTTCTTGTAGCGGCCCAGCAGCAGCCATTTGAAGGCCAGCACGAACAGGTAGTTGCCGATGCCGTAGGCCAGGCCAACCAGGGCCAGGTCCCAGATCACCTCGCCCCAGCGGCCCTGGCCGGCCAGCGGCATCAGGTCCAGCACCACCGTGTAGCCGACCGCGATCACCACCGCGTGCGGCGCGACGATGCGGAAGGCCTCGACCAGCGTGCGCCCCAGGCGCCGCGCCATCGACGGGCGGTAGGTCAGGTGTTCGGGATAGCCGCTGACCTGCTCGCGCGCCGGCAGGTGGATCGGCGGGGAGCCGAGCCAGGTGTCGCCGCCCGTCATGCGTTCGTTGGCCGGGGCGTAGGTATGCACGCCCACCAGCACGCCCTCCGGCAGCACGGTGCCGTCCGGGATGTAGCTGCCGTTGCCGACAAAGGAGCGGTTAGAAACCACGGTTGGCTCCATCGTCATCCAGCCGCCGTCGATCTGCTCGTCGCCCAGCATCACGGCGTCGGCGATGAAGGTCTCGTCGCCCAGCGTCAGCATGTCCGGCACCACGCCCAGCGCGGTCGAGATCTCGGCGTCGCGGCCGACCTTGGCGCCCAGCAGGCGGTACCAGAAGGGCGCGAACACGGTCGCGTAGATGCCGTGCAGGACCTGCAGGCTGGACTCCTGGATGTGGCTGACCAGCCACTTCTTGCAGTAGGTGTTCGAGTGCACCGCCGAGCGGCCCGGCTGCATGCGCGGCAGGAAGCCCCAGCGGATCGCCGCCGACACCAGCATCGTCAGCGCGATCAGCACCGCGCTGGCCGGCAGCGCCAGCACGAAGTAGCGCGCCAGCTGTTCGTGGATCGTGTCGGCGTGCACCATCGACAGCGCGCCGCGCTCGTCGAACCAGTCGATCAGCACGAAGCTGGGGAAGACCGGCATGAAGAACAGGGTCGCCACCAGCAGGATGCCGAACACGAAGAACAGGCCTTCGCCCGCCAGGCGCGCGCGGCCCGGGACCGGGCGCGGCGGCAGCGTCGACGGATCGAAAGCGCCGGTATCGCGCGCCGGCGAACCGGCCCACACGCGGCCGTCCGGTACCGCGGCGCCGTCGCCGAGCGCCGACTGGCCCTCCAGGTGGCCGCGGCGGCCGACCCGGGTATTCCCCTCGAGGATGGCGTACGATGACACACAGGCATCGTCATCGAGTTCGATAGTCCCGAGCAGCAGGCGGCCGCGTTCGACGCGCGCGTTCTCGAAGTTGACGCCGTTGCCGATGCTGACGTTGTCGCCGATCTGCAGGAGATCCGGCGAGCGCAGCGTCATCGAACCGATCACGACGTCCTTGCCGACCTTCGCACCCAGCAGCCGCAGCCACCAGCCGTACAGCGAGGAGCCGGCCAGCAGGTAGGTCGGCGCCGCTTCAAGCAGGCGGTCGGACAGCCACCAGCGGTAGTAGGTGAGGCCCCACAGCGGATAGCTGCCGGGGCGCAGCCTGCCGGCCACCAGCCACTTGCCGGCCGCGGCGAGCACGAATTCCATCACGGTCGCCAGCAGGAACACGCCGATCGAGGCGGCGATCGCACGCAGGGTCGAGTCGCCGGGGTCGCCGGTCATGAAGTGGTAAGTGAAGAAGGGCGCCAGCCATTGCGCCATGCGCAGCGTGACCAGCACCGGCACGGCGGCCAGCTGGGCCAGGCCGCAGAGCCAGCGACGCGCGCCTGGCGCCGGGGTCCAGTCCGGCTCGACGTGGGCAGTGCCGGCGGCCTGGTCGAGGCTGGAGGCGATGGCGCCGATTTGCCGGTGCTGGTAGATGTCGCGCACCGTCATGTGGGCGAAGGCGGGGTTCGCGCGCAGGGCCGTGGCCAGGCGCGCGGCAAAGAACGAGTGGCCGCCGAGGTCCGAGAAGAAGTCCAGTTCGCGGCGGATGGCCTGGCCGGGGAACAGCTGGGCGAGCGCGGTGAACAGGGCTTCCTCGGCCGGCGTCTCGGGCGTGTCCGATTCCGCTGCATCGCTCGGCAGCGGGCTGCTCAAGGCCATCGCCTTCAGCGCCTTGCGGTCGATCTTGCCCGAGGTCAGGCGCGGCATCACGGGTAATACCTCGAAGCGGCTCGGCACCATATAAGGTGGCAGGCGTTCGGCCAGGGCTTTACGTAAGGTCGATGCGGCCAGCTGCTCGGCGCCGGCGCCCGCGGCGGGCACCAGGTAGGCGACCAGGCGATCGATGCCGTCGTCCTTACGCAGCAGCACGGCGGTGGTGCCGATGCCTGGCTGTTGCGCCAGCACGGCTTCGATCTCGCCCAGCTCGACGCGAAAGCCGCGGATCTTGACCTGGTCGTCGGTGCGGCCCAGGCAGACCACCTGGCCGTCCGGTTCGATGCGCGCCAGATCGCCGGTGCGGTAGAGGCGCTGGTCGTCGGGACCGGAGGCCCAGGGATTGGGCTGGAATTTCTCGGCAGTCAGGTCGGGACGGCCCAGGTAGCCGCTCGACAGGCCCGGTCCGATGATGCACAGCTCGCCGGTGTCGCCGCGCGGCAGGATCTGCAGACCCTTTTCCGTATCGCTGGAAATCACCAGTAGCCCGTAGTTCGGCAGCGGATGGCCGATCGTGATCAGCTTGCCCGGCTCCAGGCGGGCGAGGCTGGCCGAGACCGTGGCCTCGGTCGGACCATAGATATTGAACATCCGGCGGTCGGGGCGCGAAAAACGCTCGACCACGGTTTCCGGGCACATCTCGCCGCCCAGGTTGATGATGCGCAGGCTGGGCACGTCCTCGGCAAACAGGGCCAGCAGGGTCGGCACCGCATGCAGCACCGTGACCCCGTTTTCCTGCAGGAGGCGCGGCAGCGCTTCCGGATCGCCGGCGGTTTCCTTGGGGCCGAGCCAGAGCGTGGCGCCGACCAGGTAGGAGATCCAGATCTCTTCGAAGGACATGTCGAAGGCGACCGAGAACCCCTGGTAGACCGTATCGTCGGCGCGCACGCCCAGCACCTCGTTCTCGCTGCGCAGGAAGTGGCAGATGCTGCGCTGGTCGATCAGGATGCCTTTCGGCTTGCCGGTCGAGCCCGAGGTGTAGATGACGTAGGCCGGCGCGCTGCCGTCCACCTTGCCGCGGCGCCGGATTTCGTAACCGGCAGGGGCGGGCGCCAGCAGGCTTTCCGCGGTGTGGATCGGGCGATCCACCGAGGCCAGGCGTTCGCCCATGCGTTCGCTGCTCACCAGCGCCGGCGAGCCGGCATCCTCCATGCACACCAGCAGGCGCTCGACCGGGGTGTCCTCGTCGACCGGCAGCCAGGCAGCGCCGGCCTTGGCGATCGCGGCCTGCATCACCAGCAGCTCGATCCCGCGCGGCATCCACAGGCCGACGATGTCGCCCGGCTTGATGCCGGCTTCGATCAGGCGCGAGCCGGCCAGGCTGGCCAGGTCGTCAAGCTCGCGGTAGCTGAGCCGCCGTTCGCCGGCGACCAGGGCGGTCTGGTCTGGGGCGCGGCGGGCGCTGGCTTCCAGCAGGTCGGCGAGGATCTCGTCGCGCAGCAGTTCGGGCCGGTGCGGACCATGGAGGACATCGGGGTGCCGTGTCAGTGTGGAAATATCGTTCATCGACGGCAGATGAGGGCAAACAGGTGGGCAAACAAGAGCGGGCACATGAGCGCAGCGTACAGCATTTTGAGGAAGTTCAGCGGAGCCTTCTTCATTTTTCCGCCGAGAGAGTCATTCATATGATTTTTGATCTAGATCAAGGATTTGAGTTTCTGTACGTCTATACAATCCGGGTAACAAGCATTGCCGCAAGGAAATAAACTCGTGCGTAACAACCTGCCGGTGACCGGCATCGAATACATCCTCAAGGACGGCCAGTCCATCGTCTCCAAAACCGACACCAGGGGCCGCATCACCTACGTCAATCCGGCCTTCGTCGAGGTCAGCGGCTTCGAGGCCGAGGAACTGATCGGCAAGGCCCACAACATCGTGCGCCATCCGGACATGCCGCCGGAAGCCTTCGCCGACCTGTGGCAAACGCTCCAGGCCGGGCTGCCGTGGACAGGCATGGTGAAAAATCGCCGCAAGAACGGCGATTTCTACTGGGTGGTCGCGAACGTCGTGCCGGTCAAGGAGAATGGCGCCACGGTCGGCTACATGTCGGTACGCACCCGTCCGGCGCGCGAACAGGTGAAGGCGGCCGAAGCCCTGTACCGCCGCCTGCGGACGGGCGAGGCCAAGGGCATGACGATCCGGCGCGGCGCGGTCGCCAGGACCGGCTGGCGCGGACGGCTCGCCGCCATGCGCAACCTGCCGCTGGGCCGCCGCCTGGGCCTGATGCTGGGCAGCCAGGCGGCCCTGCTGGCGGCACTGGCGGCGGTTGTCGACGGCACGCCGTGGCGCGTGCTGGCCGGTGCCGGTGCGCTGCTCACGCTGCTGGCCTGGAGCGAACTGCAGCGTGCCATCGTGCGCCCGCTGCGCCAGGCCGAGGACGCGGTCTACGCCCTGGCCGGCGGCGACCTCTCGCATCTGCCGCCGGCCGGCCGCGACGACGAAGTCGGGCACCTGCTGCTGGCACTGCGCCAGCTGAAGGTCAACCTGACCGCCATCGTCGGCGACGTGCGCGCCAACGTCGCCTCGATCGAGGCGGCCTCGCGCGGCATCGCGGCCGGCAACCAGGACCTGGCGCGCCGCACCGAATCGCAGGCGGCCAGCCTCGAACAGACCGCCGCCAGCCTGGCCCAGGTGGCAGCGGCGGCCGGCAGCAATACCGACAGCGCGGTGCGCGCGGATGGCCTGGTAGGCGCGGCCTCCAGCGTGGCCGACCGGGGCGGCGCGGCGGTGCAGCAGGTGGGCGCGACGATGAGCCAGATCAGCGGCTCGGCCACCCGCATCGTCGACATCATCGGCCTGATCGACGGCATCGCTTTCCAGACCAATATCCTGGCATTGAACGCAGCGGTCGAGGCGGCGCGTGCGGGCGAGCAGGGCAGGGGTTTCGCGGTCGTCGCCGGCGAGGTGCGCTCGCTGGCCCAGCGCTCGGCCAGCGCCGCCAGGGAAATCAAGCTGCTGATCGAGGATTCGGTCGACAAGGTCGGGCAGGGCAACGAACTGGTGGGCGCCGCCGGCCAGACCATGCGCGAAGTGGTCGCCTCGGTGCAGGACGCGTCGCGCATCATGCACGGGATTACGCAGGCTTCGCGCGAGCAGCACGAGGGCATCGCTCAGGTGGACGCGGCGATGCGCGCGCTCGACGGGATCACGCGCGAGAATGCGGCGCTGGTGGAGGAAGCCGCGGCGGCGTCAAGCAACGTGGCCGAGCAGGCGGGGCATCTGGTGCAGGCGCTGGCGGTTTTCAAGACGGCTGGCCGGAATAACTGACGTCCCCCACGCCGAGCGCCTGCACCTGCGTCCAGGGAGCGTCGGCGACCCTCAGCGGCCGTTCGATGGCGTACCGCTGTTGCCGGTGCCGGCGTTACTGCCCATCGAGTTGTCGGCGCCGCCGCCGTTGCTGCCGTTTGTGCGGTCCGTGGCGGCGGCGGTGTCCGCCGGGGCGCGCATGCCACTGCCACCGGTGCTGCCCGAGTTCATGTTCGTCGAGCTGCAGGCCGCCAGGCCCATGGCCATCAGTCCTGCGATCAGTACGCTTTGGTAAGTTTTCATGATTGCTCCTCTAGTGGATATGTGGAGCAATCATGGACACGCTCGCTGGCGTTCAGAATAGGATGGGTGCAAGCCGGCATGTAGGACATGCCGTACGATCAGCTTGTCAGGCAAGGAAGAAAAGCAGCCGTCAGCATGCACCCAAAAGCCCTCGGTTAGGAATTTTTGATGCAAGTCAAGGATTTTGCTGACCAAGATCAATAGACTCCCTGCATAGAGTACGCTGCCCATCGGCAGCGTCCGCAAGGAGTTTTTCATGACGCAGCAGTTGCAAGCAGTCCCGACCAACGTCGACTTCGACGCCAGCCTGATCGCCCGGCTCAGCAAATCCGGCCCGCGCTACACCTCCTACCCGACCGCCGACCGCTTCGCGGACAGCTTCGGCTACCGCGACTACCTGCACGCGGTGGCCGATCGCCGCACCCGCGGCAATGCGCGTCCGCTCTCGCTCTACCTGCACATCCCGTTCTGCGACACGGTCTGCTATTACTGCGCCTGCAACAAGATCGTCACGAAAAATCGCGAGAAGGCGGCCACCTACCTGGCCTACCTGAAGCGCGAAGTCGCGATGCAGGGCGCGCTGTTCGCGGGCGCGGGCGGGAAAGATGCGGAAGTCGAGCAGCTGCATTTCGGCGGCGGCACCCCGACCTACCTCGGCGACGCGCAGATGGGCGAGCTGATGGACCACCTGCGCCGCTGCTTCCGTTTCGCCCCCGACCATATCGGCGAGTACTCGATCGAAGTCGATCCGCGCACCGTATCCGCCGAGCGCGTGCACAGCCTGCGCAGGCAGGGCTTCAACCGCATCAGCCTCGGCGTGCAGGACTTCGACGCCGACGTGCAGAAGGCCGTCAACCGCATCCAGCCCGAGGAGGAAACGCGCGCCATTATCGAAGCAAGCCGCGAGGCCGGCTTCCGCTCGGTCAGCATCGACCTGATCTACGGCCTGCCGAAGCAGACCCCGGCGACCATCGCGGCGACGCTGGAAAAGGTGGTGGCCGCAAGCCCGGACCGCATCGCCGTCTACCACTACGCCCACCTGCCGCACCTGTTCAAGCCGCAGCGGCGCATCCTCGACGAGGACATGCCGGCCAGCTCCGCCAAGCTGCGGATGCTCCAGCTGTGCATCGAGCGCCTGACCGACGCCGGCTATGTCTACATCGGCATGGACCATTTCGCCAAACCGGACGACGACCTCGCCATCGCCCAGCGCCAGGGACGCCTGCACCGCAATTTCCAGGGCTACTCGACCCATGCCGATACGGACCTGGTGTCCTGCGGCGTGTCGGCCATCGGCGCGGTCGGCGCCACCTACAGCCAGAACGTCAAGACCCTGGACGCCTATTACGATGCGCTCGACCGCAACGAGCTGCCGGTGGCGCGCGGCACGCGCCTGAACATGGACGACATCTTGCGCCGCACCGTCATCCAGAAGCTGATGTGCCAGTTCGAGCTGTCGATTTCCGCCATCGAACAGGCCTTCCCGGTCGTGTTCCGCCAGTATTTCGCGACCGAACTGGCGCAGCTGGCGGCGATGGAAGACGATGGCCTGGTCAGCGTGAACGGCGACTGGATCAGCGTCAGTGACAAGGGCCGCCTCCTGATACGCAACGTGTGCATGGTGTTCGACCGCTACCTGGCCGCGCCCGGCGCCGGCCCGCGCTATTCGAAGACCGTCTGAGATGAGCATCCCCTTGCTGCCGGTGCTTGTCGTCGGCCTGCTCGGCAGCGTGCATTGCGCCGGCATGTGCGGCGGGATCGTGGGCGCTTTGTCCATGGGGCCGGGCGCCGGGCACACCATCCCTGTGCGCGTCGTGCAGGCGGCACGGCCGGCGCTGGCGAACGTGCTGGCCTATAACGCCGGCCGCATCGCCAGCTACATGGCGGCGGGCGCCCTGGCGGGAGGGATCGGCCAGGGCGCCGGTGCGCTGTCGCGGCTGCCAACGTTGCAGGCCGGCGGCTACTGGATGGCCAACCTGATGCTGGCCATGCTCGGTCTGTACTTGATGGATGCCTGGCGCGGCCTGGCGCGCCTGGAGCAGGGCGGCCAGCTGCTCTGGCGCCATGTCCAGCCGCTGCTGCGCCATGTGCGGTCCGCGAAGGGCGGGCGCTTCGGCGCCGGCCGCATGCTGGCTGCCGGCGCCCTGTGGGGCTGGCTGCCCTGCGGAATGGTCTACAGCGTGCTGGTGACGGCGATGCTGTCCGGCTCCGCGACCGGCGGTGCGCTGGTGATGCTGGCCTTCGGTCTCGGCACGCTGCCCATGCTGTTCGGCCTCGGGCTGCTGGGCGCGCGCCTGCGCGCCGGCCTGCGCCTGCGCCGCGTGCGCCTGGCCTGCGGCGCGCTGGTGCTGGGCTTCGGCCTGCTCGGTCTGGCACGCGCGGCCGGCGGCCTGCCGCACAGCTGGCTGGCAAGCCTGTGCGTGACGGCGTGAGGGGCGGCATGAACGCGATGACCGAACCGGCGGCCTGCTACCACTGCGGCCAGCCGGCCGTCGACGGCCAGCGCTGGCAGGCGACGATCGGCGGCGAGGCGCGCACCATGTGCTGTCCGGGCTGCGCGGCGGCGGCGCAAGCCATCGCCGATGCCGGCCTGGACGACTATTACGACAGCCGCAGCGGCTTCGCGGCGCCTGCCAATGAAGCGGAGGCCCCGGCATTGCAGCTGTACGACGAGCTGGGCCTGGACGGCGATGCCGTATTCACCGTCGAGGGCCTGCGCTGCGCCGCCTGCGTGTGGCTGATCGAACGCCGGGTGGCGGCGCTCCCGGGCGTGCAGTCCGCCGTACTGAACGTCGCCACCGAACGCCTGCACGTGCGCTGGGATCCCGCCGCCTGCCGTCCCAGCGGCATCATCGCCGCGCTGCGCGGCATCGGCTACACCGCCTATCCCTACGACGCCACCCGCCACGGCGCCCAGCTGGAGCGCGCCCGCAAGGCGCTGTTGCGGCGCCTGTTCGTGGCCGGCCTGTGCATGATGCAGGTAATGATGTACGCGGTCCCGGTCTACCTGGCGACCGACGGCACCATGGACGCCGACATGACGGCCCTGATGGGCTGGGCTTCCTTCCTGTTGACGCTGCCGGCCGTCAGCTACTGCGCCTGGCCCTTCCTGCACGGCGCCTGGCGCGACCTGCGCCGCGGCCTGCCCGGCATGGACGTGCCGGTGGCTCTGGGCATCCTGGCGGCCTTCATCGGAAGCGCCGTCTCCCTCGTGCAGGGCCAGGGTCAGGTCTGGTTCGATTCGATCACCATGTTCGTGTTCCTGCTGCTGGGCAGCCGCTGGCTCGAACTCGACGCGCGCCGCAAGGCCGCGCGGGCGCTGGAAGGCTTGCAGCACGCCGTGCCCGCCACCGCGCTGCGCCTGTCCGGCTGGCCTGCGTCCTGCGAGGCGGAGACGGTCGCCGCCGGCCGCCTGCAGCCCGGCGACGTGATCCTGGTCGCGCCCGGCCAGACGGTGGCGGCGGACGGCGTCATCCTCGAGGGCCGCACCGAAGTCGACCTGGCCCTGCTGACCGGCGAGAGCCGCACCCGCGCCGCCGGACCGGGCGAGCCGCTGCCCGGCGGCGCGGTCAACGTGGCGCAGGCGGTGACGGTTCGGGTGGACAGCTGCGCCGCCGACAGTACCCTGGCGATGCTGGTGCGCCTGAGCGAACGCGCCGGCCAGGACAAGCCGAAGCTGGCGCAGTGGGCGGACCGCGTCGGCGCCTGGTTCGTGCTGGTGCTGCTGGTCCTGGCCGCCGCCGTGTTCGCGTTCTGGCATGTGCTTGAACCGGCGCGCGCCTGGCCGGCGGCGATCGCGGTGCTGGTGGTGTCCTGCCCCTGCGCGCTGTCGCTGGCGACGCCGACCGCGCTGGCGGCGGCGCTGGAGCGCCTGCTGCGCCACGGTGTGCTGGTCGTGAAGCCGCACGTGCTGGAGGCCCTCGAGCGTGCGACCCACGTGGTATTCGACAAGACCGGCACGCTGACGCGCGGCCGGCCTGCGCTGCGCGACATGGTGGCACTCGGCGTGCTGGATGAAATCGACTGCCTGCGCATCGCCGTGGCGCTCGAAGCTGGCAGCGCGCATCCGCTGGCGCTGGCGCTGCGCGAAGCGCTGGATGGCGCCGCTACGCCCACCCCGGCGGCGCGGGAGATCGAGAACGTGGTCGGGCAGGGTATGGCAGGCGAGGTGTCGGGCCTGCGCTACCGGCTGGGCAGCGCGGCCTTCGTGGCGGCGCTGGCCGGGTCCCCGCCACCGGTCGGCAGCGCGCCGGGCGCCACTCCCGTCTGGCTCGGCAGCGCCGGACGCTGGCTGGCGCGCTTCGACCTGGTCGACGCCCTGCGTCCCGAGGCGCCGGCCCTGGTGCGCGAACTGCAGGCGCGCGGCAAGACGGTCATGCTGCTGTCCGGCGACGACGAGGAGGCGGTGCGGTCGGTGGCGATGGAACTCGGCATCCGCGATGCGCGCGGGCGCCAGCGTCCGCAGGACAAGCTCGACGCGGTGCGGGCGCTGCAGGCGCAGGGTGCGGTGGTGGCGATGGTCGGCGACGGCATCAACGACGTGGCCGTGCTGAGCGGCGCCGACGTCTCGTTCGCGATGGGGCAGGGCGCCCAGCTGGCGCAGCTGCATGCCGACTGCGTGCTGCTGGGGACGGGAGATGCGGGCCTCGCGCCGCTAGCCGAAGCCGTGCGCACCGCCGGCGCCTGCGTGCGCGTCATCCGCCAGAACCTGGGCTGGGCGATGCTCTACAACCTGGTGGCGATTCCGGCGGCGGCCAGCGGCCTGCTCAATCCCTGGCTGTCCGGCCTGGGGATGGCGGGCAGCTCGGCGCTGGTGGTACTGAACGCCTTGCGACTGAGACGGAATTGAGGAGGGAGGGCTGATGGAAGCTTTGTATTTGCTGATTCCGCTGAGCCTGATCCTGGTGGCCTACGCGGTGTGGATCTTCTTCGGCGCCGCGGACAGCGGGCAGTTCGAGGACCTGGACGGGCCGGCGTTGCGGATCCTGAATGACGACGACTGATTTTCGTCGTTCCCGCGCAGTCGGGGACCCAGGTTCAGCATGCGTTACGTCACCTCGAGCAAACTTGGGTTCGCGCCTTCGCGGGAACGACGGGAAAGGTGCGGGAACGACCTTGGTTCACTTACATCGTCGGTCCGCGCCCGGTTCCCTGTTCCTTCTCGATCTGCTCCTGGCACTGGATGCAGGTCTGCACCGTCGGCGTGGCCAGCAGGCGCGCTTCCGGGATGTCCTGGCCGCAGGACACGCAGATGCCGTAGCCGCCCGATTCGAGGCGGCCGAGCGCGACGTCGATGTCGTGCAGCAGATTGGTCTCGTGCTCGGCGTAGTGCTCTTCGTCGTGGCTGATCATTTCGCCCACGGGGGCGTCGACGTTCTGGCCGATGTGGGTACCGGGGGCGATGATGGGTTGTTCGCCTTCGGCGGCGTCGGTGCGGGCGCGTACCGCGGCAAGCACGTCCTCTCGGCTCTGGTGCAGGCGTTTGCCGATTTCTTCGTGCAGTTCTGGGGAGATGGGCGGCATGGGGTTTCCTATTCAGGTTAATTGTTCGCTTGTCTCTTACCTCACCCCGTTCTGAACATTTTGATTCACATCAAGGATTTTCCACGTTCAAAAACCTACTCTCCTGATGCAAGTCTTTCTTCTTATCTAGGGAGTGCATCTTGAGCACCAGTCTAAACTACAACTATAAGATCGTGCGCCAGTTTGCCATCGCCACCGTGGTGTGGGGCGTGATCGGCATGCTGGCCGGCGTGTGGATCGCGGCCCAGCTGGCCTGGCCGGCGCTGAACTTCGACATCGCCTGGCTCAGCTACGGCCGCCTGCGTCCGCTGCACACGAATGCCGTCATCTTCGCTTTCGGCATCTGCGGCCTGTTCGCCACGTCCTATTACGTCGTGCAGCGCACCTGCCAGGTCCGGCTGTTCTCGGACCGTCTGGCCGCCTTCACCTTCTGGGGCTGGCAGGCGGTGCTGGTGTCGGCCGCGATCTCGCTGCCGATGGGTTTCACGCGCGGCAAGGAATACGCCGAGCTGGAATGGCCGATCGCCATCCTCATCACCATCGTGTGGGTGGCTTACGCCGTGGTCTTCTTCGGCACCATCGTCAAGCGCCGCGTCCAGCACATCTATGTCGCCAACTGGTTCTTCGGCGGCTACATCATCGCCGTGGCGGTGCTGCACGTGGTGAACGGCATGTCCATGCCGGCTTCCTTCATGAAGTCCTATTCGATGTACTCCGGTGTGCAGGACGCGATGATCCAGTGGTGGTACGGCCATAACGCGGTCGGCTTCATCCTCACCGCCGGCTACCTCGGCATGGTCTATTACTTCATCCCCAAGCAGGCCGAGCGTCCGGTGTATTCC